>Ga0209526_10001618_pt1 | contig 15174 bp, 12 predicted proteins | sample JacPinW_OM2H0_M1_FD_188566 | JGI IMG/M metagenome (GOLD analysis project Ga0209526, IMG submission 188566) | Forest soil microbial communities from Algoma, Ontario, Canada - Jack Pine, Ontario site 1_JW_OM2H0_M1 (SPAdes) (version 2) | ecosystem: Environmental > Terrestrial > Soil > Boreal... | reverse complement strand
AGTTCCTGGTCAAAAAGCAACTTCTGCAGGCGGGATTGACCGAGAAGAATCTGAAATTCACGGATGACGCTATCACCGCGCTGATTCGCTCCTACACGCGGGAAGCCGGCGTCCGTAACCTGGAGCGCGAGATCGGCAACGTGTGCCGCAAGGTTGCTCGCAAAGTCGTAAAGGAAGGCGAGGGCTATAACGTTGCCATCGCCGAGGACAACGTCAATGATTTCTTGGGCGTGATCAAGTTCCGCGACACGCTGGCGCATGAAAAGAGCGAAGTTGGGCTGGTCACCGGCCTGGCCTGGACCGAAGTTGGCGGCTCCATCCTGAGTACGGAAGCCACGGTTGTGGACGGCAAAGGCAAACTCACGCTGACCGGCAAACTCGGCGACGTTATGCAGGAATCGGCGCAAGCAGCCATGTCTTATGTGCGCTCGCGCGCGCACCGGTTGGGCCTGCAACGCGACTTCTACCGCAATCTCGACATTCACGTGCATGTGCCCGAAGGCGCGATTCCCAAGGATGGTCCCTCAGCGGGTATCACTATCGCTACTGCCATCGCCAGCGCTCTGAGCAAGATTCCGGTGCGCCGCGATATCGCGATGACCGGCGAGATTACGCTGCGGGGCAAAGTATTGCCGATCGGCGGGTTGAAGGAAAAACTTCTGGCCGCGCATCGTGCCGGATTGTTCGAGGTGGTGCTGCCTCAGGATAACGAGAAGGACCTGGCCGAGGTACCCGAGAATCTGCGCACCGCCATGAAGCTGAACTTCGTCGAGACCATGGATCAGGTTCTGGCCGTGGCGCTGGAGCAGCCATTACCGCAAATGCGCGAAGAGACGACCCAGCCGATTGCGCCCATTGCGCCTCAGCCTGTAGAGGGTCCGGCCACACATCAGTAGCCCTGGTACCCGTTTTCCCAGCAAGGCCCGCGGAAAAACGGGCACTTTTTTTCTATGTAATCCCACGCAGCGGCGTTTCCGTCCTTTCCCAGCAGATATCTTGATGTAGCTGCGGGCGCCGCCTCGCCCGCATATCCACAGGAAATCTGTACCCTCACACCTCTATTTATCGCGGCCAGTGTGCTTGCAACTTCTGGGGCAAAATTGCAAACTGATTTATGCGTGTTTTAACCCGCTTCATGAGGTCGGCCAGCGACGCCAGTCACTTTCCTCCTCCCGCGCTGCCTGAGGTCGCCTTTCTGGGGCGGTCGAATGTAGGCAAGTCAAGTGTCATCAACTCACTTCTGGGCGCCAAGATAGCCAAAACCAGTTCTACTCCAGGGCGCACCCGGTCGATTAACTTCTTTGAAGTCCGCTGGCCGGGAAAGCCGCAGCCCGAGCTGATCTTCGCCGATCTACCGGGTTACGGCTATGCCAAGATCTCGCGGGAAGTCTCCCAACAGTGGCCGGCCTTTATCGATCCCTATTTGAAAGAACGTCCCTGCCTGGCTCTGTGTGTGGCCCTGGTCGATGTAAACGTGCCTCCCCAACCGGGGGACCGACAGTTGTTAGACTTCCTATCCGGAATTGGGCGTGCGACCCTGATCGTGGCCACCAAGAGTGATCGGCTTTCGGGCAACCAGCTGCGGAACTCTGTGGAGACTTTGGCCCATGAGTACCCCGAGGCACACATTGTGCCTTACTCCGCGAGAACTGGAACGGGACGTCACGAACTCTGGCAGGAAATCCGGCTGGCGGTGGAAAATCATGTCGGCGTCCGCCTCCTTGAGCGGAACTGAGATTCTTCCCTGGGAGGCTTAACAGACTGTCAGCCTGAGGTGTAGACTTTTGCCCAGCCTCGCGTGGAGGTGATCTGTGAAACGCCTCCTTTCCATCTTGCTGGTGTTCGGTCTGATCATGATCTTCCCTGGCTGCGGAAACATCTTTATCCGCGGCGCTGTTCCCGACAGCTTCTCCACCGTTAGCGGTTTGGTCAGTGTTGTGCAACTTAGTGTCGCCATCGCTAACAATGGAACGACCGTCGAGGTCACGTTTGTGACCTTCTTGCAGAACGGAACTTCTTCCCTGATTGGATTTTGCGGCGATCAGCGCGGCCATTTCCCCATCGAGCAAACCGTCCGCGCCGACTTCAATCCGGGCCAAACCTGCGCCAGTATCGTCACGAGTGTGATTGTTTGAAGCCCCCATCGGACCTTAGACCTCGGCTTTTTCACTCCCCATTCAGATCGGACCGTTAGATCCCGAGGCCTCCGACGCCCGAGGACTGCTCATTACCTTGGTTATCTAGGGACGGCTTACCTACCGGACTACAGTTGCGGCATGACACTCTCGTCCATGCTTGTTTCACGCGATTTGCAGGAAGTCAGCGTGCTCGAATGTATTCTCGGCGGTCTGCACATCGGGGTAGACGTCGAGTCGGAACTCGAACGCGCCCGGGCCAAGCTGGCCAAGTCAAAAATTGACGCGCTCATCATCGATTGCGACCTTAGCGGTGCAGCTGGCTTTTTGAAAGGGTTAAAAAAAGGCGCCATCGGGAACGCCGTACCGCTCATTATCGTCAGCGGTTCAGGAAGCAGGAAGCAACTCGAGTCCAAGGGTGCTTCATACATTTTTGAAAAACCGATCTCGGTTGAGCAAGCCGTCCACACCCTATCAGCGGCGCGGAACATGATTTTGGACGAACGACTCCGCTACCATCGTGAAACCTTGGATGTGCCAGTGTCGCTTACCTATGCGGCCAAAAATCGGCAGCGAGCACATCTCATGAACCTCAGTCAGGGCGGTATCGGCGTGCGCATGCAAAGGCTTCACCGGACCATTGGCCCAGTCAAGATCAACTTCACACTGCCGGGAACCAAGCTTGCGATGAAGTTTCGCGGCGAGGTGGCGTGGAAGGACAAACACGGCAACGCGGGTATCCGATTCGTAGAGTCCAGCCCAAGCACGAAGCGGCAACTGCAACTCTGGCTTGAGCGTCAATATTTCATCCGCTGACCCGGTCCTCGGTCGTCAGTCTTCAGCGCAGCTCGTCGCATGATGTCCGAGCGTCCGAGGCCAGCCGAACGACGCCTGATGCCTAGCGAAATCGGGGCCTGTCTGCCGCCTGGATATCACCATCATCGAATGTGTCGACGGTGAGCCGCGCCAGAAAACTTCCGGGCGTTCCGCCAATCCAGAACAAAAACAGAAACCAATAAAGTGCGGCAAAAACACCGGTGACTCCGAGTCCGAGGATCAGCGCCACCGGCCAAGCCGGAACCGCACCGATCATAGCCATGCCTATCACTGCAAAAAGCAAGACTGCCGATAGCAGGATTAAGCCATCGACTAGTCGCGAGAGGGCGGGTGCTGAAATGGCAAATGGAAACCAGGACAGATGCAAAGCTCGCGGCTGCTTGTCCTCGTCTTCTGCCAACCAGGCCGCTTTTACTTCTGGTTCAAAACGGATCGCCGGGCGGGACCTGGCAGAAAACAGCAGCTCAGTAGCCTGCTCGCCGCTTTCGACGTAGGTCGCCCCGGTAGCCATGGTCAGCAGCTGGATGAAAATCCATTCTTTCAACAGGCGTCGGGAACGTTGCGGAAGAGACAGAAACTCAACCCCTGCCTGCCCCGCGGGGTCAGCCCAGGCCACGCGGCCCGTCGCTTCGACACGAACCCGTGGTTGCGCTAAATCGAAGCGCAGGAAAACCTGCTGGTTCGGGCACAATGGAGCCACGGCCTGAATGGCAATACCGGCCTCACCCAGATTACGAATGATGCCTCCGTTGCCTTGATCCAGATTGAGGTACGCCAGCCTCTGAATCTGGTGGCGATAGCAACAACGTTGCAGGCGCGGCGCAAGGCCAACTATGAACGCTTTCGATGATGAGGACAGACGCCGAGAATCCATGGCCAAATCTTAGCCACCGCGGTTGGCGCGCCTCAGTACCAACACTGGTTCAGACTCTCGGGTTCAAATTCTTATGATGCGGGGCGTTGTTCCTCAGGGTAGGCGTCGCTCTGCTGGGCATGGTCCCATGCGATCAAGCCATTGAGGTCGTATCGGTAGGGCCCGTAGGCGCAGAAAGCCTTTTCGTCGAAAAGGCGCTTGATTCCGCAACCTATGCAGACCTGATAGGAATACCCCTGGGCCCGGACTGGCCAGCTCATCTTGCTGTGCCAGCAACCACGTAAGAGCACAACTGCCGCGCCAGTCAAGCCCGTCAGGGTCACGCCTAAGGGCCAAAGCCAGCGCGATTTCCTCTTCTTTGACTCATCTACCACAACCTGTAAACTCCTCTATTTCAAAAGGATATGCTCAAATGCAAGTCAATCGCAATGGCCCGTACCGGGGGTAGAGGAACGGGTGCCAAATAGGGCATGCCCAAGAGCAGCCCCCAGCCCCCACCTTCGTGGATTGCGATCAGGGCAATTCCACTGTAACTTAAAAGCGGCCAGTTCGCGATTCCCCAATGGTGTACCGGACCTGAGGATGCGTAAGTCTTGATTCGAGAGACGTTTCCCTCGTGATATAAGAAGCGGAGAAAAGATAATCCACGAAGATTCCCACTGCTAGGATGAGCGCCAATCCACACAACGCGAGCCTGGGATTAACGAACAGTGACTCGACCGTCGAGACAACCAACTCGCCCTCGTCTTCCGCTTCCCCACCAGTTTCTCTATCCATAAGCTACGCTCCAGGTCACGAAGCTCTGCAGGCTCTTCTCGCTTTCTCCAGCCTGCACGAGCAGATACGTGAGCGGCGCGCCAGAGAGAAACGCGGCGCGCAATCAGACCCAGCCGAGGTTTGGGAGCTCGAACAATTTGTCCTGGACGAAGTGTTGCAACTTGTGGCGGAGCGCGCGCTTACCCTCACAGGTGCCGACGGCATTGCCATCGCAATGGCCGAGGAAAATGCAATTGTTTGCCGAGCCTCCGCGGGAACCATCGCACTTGAGGCCGGAGTGCGGCTGGACCCGAATTCGCGATTTTCCGGCGCCTGCCTGCGCACCGGCGAAATTGTACGATGTGATGATTCCGAGAACGATCCGCGCGTGGACTTGCAGGTCTGCCGTCGCCTGGGCACGCGCTCCATCGTGGCGGTGCCGATCACGTCGGCGCAGGGCACAGTTGGCTTGCTCGAAGCTTTTTCCGCCGAGGCGTACGGCTTCAACGACAGTGACGTTCGCAGCTTGAACCTTCTCGCCGAACTGATTCTGGCTGCCATGAAGCCGGAAGAAGAAAACCGGTTGGCCGAAATTTCGCAGCGCGTGGTTGCCGCCGAGTCACCCGAAGCTCCGTCTCCCACCGTCCGAAATTCGGAAATTCCCGCCACGGCGACAGCTGCCGGGAAAAATGACGACCCTGGAGTTGTGGCGCCGGCTCCCGCGATTTTCCGCGAATACGAAAATGCGCAGAAATCCCGCCCCGGCCTTGCGGTCGTGCTCCTGCTGGTCGCGTTAGCCGCAGCGATGGGAACGGCGGGGTGGTGGAAGATCCGCCACTCAATTCCAGTCAACCTGGAGCCGCCTCCGTTGGTCTCTCTCCCACCGCGGGATCAGCCAGAAGCGCTACCGCAACCTGCAGTTACCGAAGGCGATTCATCTTCAAGGATGGACGTAAAACCCGCGTTACGCCGGCTGGTAACCGGCATCTGGCACACTTCATCACCGGACTCGAGCACTGTGATTATCGATATGCAGGGCGAAGTTCAGTACGAGACCCACCGTCTTACCGACCCGGAACGAATCTACATTGATCTCCACAACACGGCGTTGGCTCCCGGTTTGTTTGGGAAGACGATCGAGGTGGGTGACGCACGTCTGGCCCGAGTTCGCATCGCACAGCCCAGGCGAGGCGTGAGCCGAGTGGTTTTGGAAACCACGGGAGCTTCCCATTTCTCGGTCAGCGTGCAGTCGAATCCCTACCGGCTGGTGGTGGAAATCCGGAAGGCGACTAAATCAGAGCGCGGCGCCATTCCCGATCTGCCGAAGACCAGCCTCACAGCCGCGATCACACCTCAGCCTCTATCGATCCCTACTCCTGGCCAGGTCGGAAACAAGCCTGGTGGGCAGTTACCGAGCCACATGGCGAAATTTCGTCTTGTACTCGATGCCGGACACGGGGGCTGGGACTTGGGAACAATCGGAAGAAAAGGTTTGATGGAAAAGGATCTAGTGCTCGATATCGTTGGACAGCTCGGGAAACTGGTTGAGCGGCGTCTGGGCGCCGAAGTGATTTATACCCGCCAGAATGATAGTTATCTTCCCCTCGAAAAGCGGACGGAGATTGCGAACCTCGCCCAAGCCGACCTGTTCGTCTCGATCCACGCGAACTACAGCAATGACTCCTCGGCGCGGGGTGCTGAGACCTACTACAGCAACAGTTATTCGTCGATGAAAGCACGTTTCGAGGCCGGAAGTGACGCCGCCATACCCGAAAACGTCAATTGGACCAATGTCGACATTCGTGACAAGGTACTGCAGTCACGTCGGTTTGCCATTGCGGTGCAGCAAGCGATGTATCGCGCGCTGGCAGCGCAGATCCCGGGCATGCGCAACCGCGGTGTAAAAAAAGCTTCATACGTGGTACTGACCGGAACTTCCATGCCTGCAATTCTGGCTGAGGTCTCCTTCGTCAGCAGTCCCGCGGATGAGGACAAACTGCAGGACTCACACTATCGAGAGAACATCGCTGAAGCACTGTATAAAGGCATCGCGCAATACGCGAAGACATCCCATCACGTAAACGTCGCAGGTGTCACCCCCAAGCCCACAGGATTGTGAGAAATCGGACCTTGGAAGTGACCACTCAGAGAGAGGTCATTCCGGAAATTCCGCCATATTTCTGCAGCCACTTTAGTTCCTCACGTACTTTGATCTTGCCATGCCACGGGTTCTGGTCGAGGTCGTGTCCCTCGCCCGGGAAAATGAGCAGCGTACTCGGAATTCTCAAGGCATGCAGCGCACGGTCCAGCAGGTAACTCTCAAGCACGGGGACCCGGATATCGTCCGCGCCGGACACGATATGCGTAGGCGTGCGTACCTTGTCAATCTGAAAGATGGCGGCTTCGCTGTCATAGCGCTGAGGAATTTCCCAAGGCCGGCCACCGAGATTATTGGCATCGTCTAACGTGAGGTCGTCATTTCCCCAGTTGGCGACATTTTCTACCGCGCCGGCACCGGTAACGGCAGCTTTGAATCGCGTAGTTTGCGTAATCAGCCAGTTGGTCATATACCCGCCGTAGCTATACCCGCCAACAACAAGGTGACCGGAATCGGCAATACCATCCTTCACCAGCGCGTCCACACCTTCAAGGATGTCCTTACCCGGACGCGAGACGATCTCGGGGACGAGCCTCATCAGAAACATATCTCCATAGCCAGTTGAACCGCGGTAGTTTGGCTCAAAAACGAGCCACCCTTGAGTGGCCGCCAGCCGGTCCCACACATACCAATCGGCTTCGAAGTCATTACCGCGCGCTTCGTTCGGGCCTCCGTGAATGAGCACCAACATGGGCAGATTCTTCGCTTCAAATTTTCCCGGCGGGTACATGAGCATGCCCTCGATGGTCGTGCCGTCGTCCGCCTTCCAGCGATAGGGCTTGCCCTGAGGCAGATCACGCTCGGTGAACAACTGGTTGAAAGAGGTGAGCGGTCGAGCCGACTGCAGTTTGTCCATGCTCTCGGCCAAGTAGATCTCAGAAGGCCCTTCCACAGTCGAGTGCACGAAAACAACCCGGGCGGAGTGGGCGGCAGTAGCGATCAGTCCATAAGTACCGGACGACCCGCGCTGCTCCGAAAATACCGCCGCAGGCTTGGGCTGGGAATATACCTGTACTTCGGTGCCCAGGCGGCCGGTGGCGAGCACACTACCATCGGCTGTAACGGCATAGTGAGCCACTTGTCCGGCGAAATCCGCTGCCCATCTTTCAACCTGCCCGGTGTCAGCATCCGCCCAGTAGAGGCGCGTTTGCGTATCGCGGTATTTTCCTTCCACGGAACCGTAGTCCACTTGAAAAAACAGGTGGCGGCTATCATCGGCCCAATGGATGTCCTGTTCGACTGCTTCATTGTGGGTAAGTTGCCGGGGCTGCCGATCAGGCAAAGCACCGGGGAGATCGAGAGAATAGATCTCGAATTCTTCCACTCTCTCATAGCGCTGGGACGCAGACTCAGTGACAAAGGCAAGTCGCCGTCCATCGGAAGAAACTGCCATCTGCTGAATGCGCCAGGGAGAGCTGGCCAGAGTGCGAGCACCGGGCGTGGCTTCGGAAGCTTTGTCGGGATTATCTGCCGGTGCGCTGACCGCAGGGGTTGAACGCGCGATCGCATCGCTTATGCTCACGCTGAAGACCTGGTCTCCCCGTTCCGCAGCACGATACTGGCAGACATCTTTCCACTCTTTCTCGTAAGCCTCCTGCTGCGCTTTGCTCCAGGGTATCCGGGTGGCGAAGTATAACGTGCTGGAGTCAGCAGACCAGGCAAAGGCGTGAACTTTTTCGTCGCCCTGGGTCACCGGAAATGCCTCACCTCCAGAAATCGAGATCAAATAAAGCTGTGCGATGTGGCTGTCTTTGCCCGCGCAGGAATCACCCCCATTCCCGGTTTGTCGCTTGGAGAGAAATGCTATCCAGCGGCCGTCCGGAGACCATTGCGGGCCGGAGTCGTGGCCAGACTGCGTGAACTGGGTCAAACTACCAGCGCCGCGTCCGTCACGGTAGAGCCAGAGATCATCACGGAAGATGTTCTGGTCCCAGTCAGCGCGGTCGGTCGCGATCACAACCGATTGACCGTCCGGAGAGAGTTTTAGCGCGGTAAATTCGACAGAGTTAAAGAACTCGTCGAGGGTAAGTTTGGGTTTGTTTGCGGCTTGTGCGCAAGTAAAAACCAAAATGGCAAACAAGAGAAGGAACGAGAGTTTTCGGATCGTCATAGGTGCGATGGGTGAGAGACCGAGTTACACGGCTCGAGCAGACTGATGCAAATAGCGAGCGGCCAATAGAGGCAAGCTTATCGTGCCGGCTCCACGTTCTTTAATGCATCGCCTAGGCCCTGACTACTCCTCAGAGCGCTGCCTTCGATCACACGCCAGCCATCATCATAGTGGGCAAAGCCAACCGTGGAATTGTACTCGACACCTTTTGGGTAGAGAGCCGCACCCACTTCGTTCACCGCCGCCCATCTCCATTGAAAATCAACGTCGGCTATATTCCCATTCTTGCGGATTCCGTTCACCGCCAGCAGTTCTCTCTGCGCCACGGGCACGCTGATGTACTGTGAGCTGGCAGCAGTGGCGGTGACCCAGTCGCGCAGGGCGTCGACCCCGAGAGGCGTGATAACCATATCCCAGCACGGGGAGGGACCGAGGTCAGGAGGACAGGAAGCGCCACTACCGGTAATCCATCCATGCCGGCGCAGCGCAAGATATTCCGGCGACGCGTAGTCCTTGTCGGAGACGACTCCGGTGCGCAGCCAGAATTGCTGCGTCGTCTTGAAGGTGTCGGAGCCTGCGATAAGGTCCGTGGCCAGCCGTCGCGTAAGAAAGTCGCGAGGCGAGCAAGCCGTCGTGGAGCACAGCAGCGCGACAATCAGGGCAACTTCCCGTCGTGGCATTCTAGCTGTGGATTGTAACTAAACGCGAGCTTCGGCGCGGCAAGAAAGGATGATCGGTGATCTGGTCCTCGAATTTGGCAGCCCACCGGCCGGCGATGGCGGTCTTGCAGGAGGGGCACTGCCCTTCCGGAGTCAAGCGGTAATCCTCCACCAAATAACCGTACCGCTTGATCAACAGGTCGCCACATTGGTGACAGCTTGTGTTTTCAAGCTCGTCCACCTGGCCCGGCAGGTTTCCGGCGTAGACGTATCGCAAACCTGCTTTTTTGCCGATTTCGGCGGCCCGCCGCAGGTCCTCAGGGCGGGTGTTGGCAGGATCGTCCATTTTGTAGTCTTTGTGAAACGCCGTCACATGCCAAGGGACATAGGGAGAGACACTGACCAGAAAATCAGTCAGGCCTTTCAGTTCGTCCCCTGAGTCGTTGAACCCAGGAATCAGCAAGGTCACGATCTCCAGCCATACTCCCATTTCATGCAGGCGCCGAATGGTTTCGAGAATCGGCCCGATCCGCCCACCGAGCTGGTGGTAATGGCGATCGTCGAAGCTCTTGAGATCGACTTTGTAGAGATCAACCCACGGCCGAATGTAGTCGAGCACTTGTGCGGTACCATTTCCGTTAGAAACAAAGCCGGTGATGAGGCCGGCGGCCCGGGCCTCCTTGAACACAGCGACCGCCCACTCGCTGGTAATCAGCGGCTCATTGTAGGTGCTGACCAGAACCTTGGCCCCTTGGCGCAGTGCGTCTTCGACCAAGCCCTCTGGCGAAGCCTCTAGCGGAGGGGACACGGCATTCGGGTCGCGCAGGGCCTGCGAAGTAACCCAGTTTTGGCAATAACCACAGTGCAGATCGCAGCCGAGCATTCCGAAACTGTATGCCAACGCGCCTGGGTACGCGTGAAAGAACGGCTTCTTCTCAATAGGATCACACTGCACTCCGCCCACGTAGCCCCAGGGAACAAACAGCGTGCCGCCCTGGTTGTAGCGCACTTTGCAGACTCCAGGTTGACCTTCTGGAATGGGACAGCGGTGACCGCAGGCGTAGCAGCGAACTCGATTGTGCTCGAGCTTCTCGTACAGTTCACCCTCACGGACGTTTTGGTTAACGATGTCGCGAAGGCTTGGCACGGAAGACCTCTGTCACCATTTTAGACCGATTTTGAGTATATGGAACGGGGGGACGGATTGCGTAAACTAAGTGCCAATCCGCTACACGCAAGATCCTTGGAGGATGACGCCTCCTATAGGGATGAGTCCCAAACGGACTCATCACCGCGCATTCCATAATCGGGGAAGAGCTTACGGCGAGGGAGGAACGTTGCCTGCCATTGGGTGGTTACGCAGCCAGTCGTTGGCTTGCTCTTGTGCAGCCAAGACCTGGCTCCGAGTCATGCGTGAAGTGAGAACCGCAACCCGATATTTACTGGCTTGATCTCCACCCGCCTGAGCCAACACCGACCAGAAGTAGGCTTTGGTCAGGTCCTGCGACACACCTCTGCCCGCCCAGTAGTATGCCCCCAAAGTGGCTTGAGCCATGACGTGCCCGCGTTCACCAGCCAGCATGAACCAGCGAACGGCTTCGGTGTAATCCTGCTTGACTTCTTCGCCTGTTGCATAACGCGCCCCCAAAGCGAACTGCGCCGCTGGATCGCCGTGCTCGGCCAACCTGCGCAGGCCAGCCAGGTCGTTGAGGTCGACCGGCGGACTAAGCGGCTTGGATATCGGGGCCGGCGACTCCTGGACCTGAGGGGCAACTCGACTAGATTGTCGAATCCAGCTTGAGACCCAAGGCGCAATCAACCATACCATAGCGAAGACCAACGTTATAGCCGCGGCCAGGAGGAGAATTTTTTGCAAGCGCTGGTGCGCCGAAGCCTCCACCACCGCCATGGTCCCGGCTAGCACTTCGCCAGAGACGTGCTCCTCGATTCGCGCAGGTTGCATCCTGGTTGAAGGCGCTTCCGGCATTCCGCGCGGCGAAGCAGGAGCCTCAACGTCGTGACCCATGGCGGACAGAATGGTTCCGGTTAATTGCTGAAGCATACCGGTGTCTTTAGCATTGAAGCCATATGCCTGAGGGGAAAAGACTTCCAGCAGCCCACCGACCCTGTTCCCGACCCGAACGGGCACAGCTACCATGGAGCGAATACCGAGAGAGCGGCAGCCCGCACGATCCACGCGGTCATCAGTCTCGGAATCATCGCAGCGCAGGGTTCTGCCGGTGCGGACGCACTCTCCGGAAAATCCTGAACCTACTTGAAGCCGGCAGCCAATGGGCGGGGCATCGGAACCAGCGCTGGCCAAGCAAATCATCTCGTCGCCTTCGGATAAAGCGATGGCAGCTCCTGTGGCGCGAGTAGCGGTCAGCGCCCACTCAGCGATCGACTGTAGAGAGGCCTCGCGGTCGTACCCGCCCGACTCCGCCTCTCTCGGGGCAACATCTGGCCTCAGCAGACGATTACGGTTCCCTAAAGACACCCCAGCTCCGGATGGTGATCCATTCTGCGGTGTATCAGCAGATAGAAGTCGGCCGTTGGAAGCGCCGTCTGACTCATCACTACCCGCAGGTGTCGCCCACGCTCGGGCATGATCGTAAGCCGTGAGGGCATTGACAAAAAACCATTCCTTAAGCTGATGCACTGTTTGACCTGCTAGTTTTGGAAAACGAATTCCGGCCCGTCCCGAAGTGTCCGACCAGACCACTTGTCCGGTAGTACGAATGTGTGTCTTCGTTTCTGACAGATCCAGGGATAAGTTCAGATGGTGATTGACCTCCAACGGAGATGAGGTCTGAATGGACATACCCTCTTCACTGATGTCCAGAATCTCGCTCAGGTCTGCCCCTTTTCCCGGAGAAGATCCGTCCACGCTAGTGTACGCGGGACTCTGTACCCGGTGGCGCACACCATGACGTCGCTCGGTAATGGGTCTGGATTGCCGGGAGGTGCCGGCCGGCTTGGGAGGGCTGGGTTCCATACAACGCTTTAACCATATTAACCCAGGCCGGCACTGCATCGACGTAGCACTTTACTCGGGCTCGTGTGGTCCATCAACCCCTGTGTTCATTGTAGGTTACGCGGTTTGGCGAGCAGACAGCTGCAGGTTCGAGATCCGGGAGAGAGCGGCCACCATTACACTGGAAAGAAGCTGCATGGTAGCAACGTCGCGGGCAGCGAAAGCGTAAGGAGTACCGGAGAACACCTCGAACACTCCGAGCGTGTTGCGAAAATGGCGCAATGGGGCAGCCAGGATGGACCGCACTCCCAGCCGCAGGCAGGCGGCCAGATCGACGCGAGGGTTGTTCTCGGCGTCATGGCACAGCACGACCTCGCCCGTACGGACGCAATCAGCGGAAATACCGGAATCGGATTGAAGACGAACTCCCAGGTCGGGTGCGGTACGGCCGGAGCGTGCACGGCAGACGATCTCGTCCCCTTTGCGCAGGGCGATCGCCGCGCCAGTGGCACCAGTCAGCGTTCGCGCGCGCTCGGCGATCACGCTGATGGCGGGCTCCAGATCGATTTCAGCGGAATAAGTCTGCAACCCGGAAGCGGTGGACGCAACACTTGGCGCCGCGCAGCGAACATGATGCCGGTCGGGAGCGAGCGAAGCGAAGGATACCGGCAAATGATTCTCCGCATCAGGAAGTGAAGAGACAGGCACGGTGCGAAGCAGTTCGCGCACCAGGCGATCGAGTTCGGCGTCCGCGATCAAGTGGGCTGTTTGCTGGCCGCGCAATGATCCCCCCAGCACTCGAGACAGGCTGATCACTGACTGGCTCCCGCATGCCAAGCAGTAAGGCGTATTGTTTTCACTAATCAGTTCGCACGCCACGCAGAACGCCGCGGTTTGCAATCCGAGAAAATGAACGTTACGGTTTTTGACCCAATCCATCTTGCTGGATTCTCCTGGTGTCGAGCGAAGTAGAGAAAGTAAACGGACCTGGCCCCATGGTAGAAGTGACGCGGCTGGTTCCGCCTGTGGATAACTGCACTTGAACCGTACGCTTGTGCGAACAAACTCGCAGACGAATTTTCTTTCTTGGCATCGACCCGCATAGCGCCTTTGGGATCCCGGTACCGGTTCACTGCTCTGCAGATCAGGAGTGGCAGCAGGCGACATTAGGGTGTCATCAAATCCAGAGCAGGTGCGCCTTGCCCAATGCTGGCCCCCAAGCACATCTTCGGCGAAACAAGACTCTATGTTTTTTCGGCGGCGGCGCCCGAACATAAGGTTTCGCCACGGGCGTCGCAGGGCGTCGATGTCGCAACCGATTGGCCCCTAGCCAAGGAAAATGAAACCACAATGATAATAGCCAGCAGACCACAAACCATCCACGTATCATTACCAGTCGTATCCGCCCAACATTGTTGTATTGAGCCGTACCCGGCTGCCAAAACTCACGCCAAACCGGGACCAGACAGGCCCGGATCATCGCCCGGCCCATGAAGTGCCCAACGAAATGCATATATCGCTTTGACACGCATTTGCATCTGTCCCCGCTACCTCGTAAGCTCAGCCTCGAATGCTAAATCACGTGCGAATCGCATTGACTGCGGCCATCGTGCTTGCATTTGGAATGGCCTTGTTTGAAAAGAGCGGCGAATACCTCGTCATGGACCATCCCGCCCATGCAGACGTTATCGTCGTTCTTGCGGGAGACAGAAATGATCGCCGCTTCTTTCGCGGTCTTGAACTTCTGCACCAGGGATACGCACCCCGTATGCTGGTGGATGCAAATTCTGACATGATGTTTTTTGGACGAACGCCAGTCGTGCTCGAGGATCAATTGATCAGAAGTCTTGATTTGAAGCTGGATCAAGTGCAGGTCTGTTCAACGCGGGGCGATTCGACTGATGAAGAAACCCATTATGTGGCGCAATGTTTGCGCAACGATCCGATCGGCAGCGTGCTGCTGGTAACCTCTGACTTCCACACGCGTCGCGCCATAGCAATTTTCAAGTATCGTTTGCCAGAATACCACTGGTCGGTCGGGGCTTCTCGCGATGACTCCGTCTTCAACCAAAAATGGTGGCAACGCCGTGAATGGGCTAAGACCGCTTTGCTCGAGTGGACGAAACTAACGTGGTGGGAGGCGGTTGACCGCTGGCGTCATTGACGTTCCGTGTCCCTAAGCGAACCCAGACGCTTTGTCCCCGATTCTGATAGCAGCTTCAAATTTTTTTCGTTATGCTAATCTTTCGTGAAGCTCATCAAGGATCTTTTGTGAATGTGAACCCAGGTAGTCCCCACTTCCGACTACTTGTGCGTTTCCAAGCTGCCGTTCTGGTGCTGGCCCTCGTGCCGAGCACCGATCCCCGCCGTGAATGTGTCCGACGATCTGAAAACAACGTCAGTGCGCCTTGGGGAGCAATCCCTCTCGGTCGTTTCGAGGACTGAGCAATCGCGTAAGCTGAGTATTGGTCCGGGGGACGAACTGGACGTTAGCGTTTACGGTGTGTCGGAGCTATCCCAGCACGTCCTTGTTGACACTTCTGGCGATGTTCATCTTTTGCTGATTGGGCCAACGCACGTCGAAGGCCTATCCAGCGAAGAAGCGCAGGCGGTGATCGAAAAGCAGCTCGTGGAAGGCAGATTCATCAAGAACCCTCACGTCAACGTTTTC
>Ga0209526_10001617_pt1 | contig 15177 bp, 13 predicted proteins | sample JacPinW_OM2H0_M1_FD_188566 | JGI IMG/M metagenome (GOLD analysis project Ga0209526, IMG submission 188566) | Forest soil microbial communities from Algoma, Ontario, Canada - Jack Pine, Ontario site 1_JW_OM2H0_M1 (SPAdes) (version 2) | ecosystem: Environmental > Terrestrial > Soil > Boreal... | reverse complement strand
CGGCTCCTCAATCGCGCCGGCAAGCCGACCGGGCGCGGCAACGGCTGGACCAAGGCGCGGGTCTGCTCGTTCCGCAGTCACCACGGCATTGCCGTCTATCGCGAGAGCGAGTGGGCCGAGCGGGGCGAGATAACACTTGAGGCGGCGGCGCAAATCATGGATGTGAGCGTCATGACGGCATTGCGTATGGTTCGCCGCGGCATCATCAAGGGGCGCCAGCTGTGCAGGGGCGCGCCGTGGGTGATCAAGATGCAGGACATGGCTGCGTATCGCGAACGCAAGCGCACGCCGCGCCCGCTATCATCGGATTCCACCCAACAGAGCTTTTGGTTTCAGTGACATAGAAGGTACGCATTATGGCGCGTGGCTGCTCGGCCATGCCAAGCCCGACGCAACGGCGCGCTACAACCAAGTGGCCACTAACCTCATTCGCGAAGTCATGAGCCCGCTCTCCCCAAGGGTTTCCACCGCATCCGTCACTATGGCCTGCTCGCCAACGGCAATCGCACCAAAACGATTGAGGCCGTGCGTAAGCTCTTGGACCTGGCCCGCCTGCGGTCGAGTCGACGAACGACACAGATCCGACGCAACCGCCGGCCCACTCCTGCCCCTGCTGCGGCGGCTGCATGATCATCATCGAGACCTTCGAGGCCGGCTGCCAGCCACGTCGCCAGCCAACCGCGCCTCGCGTGACAATCAGGATTGATACCTCATGAGCGTAGACGCCTCCCACACCACCGCGCGCTTTCCGCGCTGGTCATCGACCGGCAACGCTGCCGCTCGGCCCGATGCCTGCCCAGTATTGCATTTAAGGTCGCGCGGATCGCCCAAACCTAACCTTAGCACCGTTCAATCAGACCCGATCCCCCGATCCAGCACACACAACCACCAAATCCTCGCGCCTTGACGGCTTCTGCCACCCGCCGCACCACGGCCAAATCGCCATAGCGCGCGGCACATTCCGTACCTCAGCTCCCCGCGGGGTTCCTTCCCTGGACGCTTTCGGACGACGGCCTGGTGCCTTCCCGTGCTGTCGCAATGGCCGTCGTCCGAAACCCTTCACACGTGCGGACATTTCCGCTAGTGTACGACTTGCCAGCCCCGCGACCTGCGGGACGTCTACTACTTTCTACAAACTCTATAGCCGCTGACCGAGCGGGTTGGAAACTGATCATCAAAAGACGCAAGTTCATCACGTTGCTTGGTGGCGCGGCGGCCGCTCGCAGCGCGCGCAGCGGGGGAGGGATACCGCGCATCGGTGTGCTGATGAGCAAGCGAGCCGGCGATCCGGTGAGGAGCTCACCTCGCAGCGTTCCTATAGGGCTTGCAACCCTTGCGCCGGATCGATCGCCGCAACGTGCGGCTCGAACTCCGGTGGACCGCGGGCACGGCCGACGACATTCGCAAATACGCCACGGGCGTCCTCACTCCAGAGGTCATCCTGGCATCGGGCGGTTCGGTCGTCGGGCCGTTGCTACAGGAGACCGTACCGTGCCGGTAGTGTTCATGCAGACCCCCGATCCGGTCGCCGCCGGCCTTGTCGCGAACCTGGCGAGGCCAGGCCGCAATGCCACGGGATACCCAGATCGAGTACGGGGACTAACGCAAAATGGTTGGAGGTGCTCAGAGAGATCGTGTCGCGAGTGACGCAAACGGCGGTCCTTCGCGATCCCGCCATACACGAAGGGTTAGGCCAGTTTCCCTAATTCAATCTGTGGTGCCATCGCTCAAGGCTCAAGGTGGAGGTGAGCCTGGTTGACATCCGAAATGCCGACGAGATCGACCGTGCCGTCACGGCATTCGCGAGATCGGATAATGGCGGCCTGATCGTGGCATCGAGCGGGTTGGCGCATGTTCATCACGATCTGATCAGTGGCGTTTGCGGTGAGCTCCGACTGCCGCAGTCTGCCCCAACGGCGTGTTCGCTACTGCAGGCGGCTTGATTTCATACGGGGCTGATTCGATCGATCCGCACGGCTCGGGGCGGCCTATGTCGACCGCATTCTCAAGGGCGAGAGGCCGGCCGGCCTTCGTGCGCAGGCACCTACAAGACACGAGTAGTCATCAACCTCAAGACCGCGAAAACGCTCGGCCTCGCTGTGGCCGCCGCGATCGCTGAGCCCTCCGACCCGCTCGCGCATCTACTTTAGATTAAGAACGGACCTCATCGTGCATGACTTCGCCATTTCAAGGGCAAGGCTGAGCGTTGCAAATTATCTAGCCTGAGTTTTTGCACGTTAAGTGGCACCATGCCCACGTGCAACATCAGGCGAAGGCAAGATCCAATATTCAGTCCTCGACCGATTGTCAGTGAGTCGACAGAACTCGTTGTGCTCACTCGAACTGTGTTAGGGATGGATGCTCCGGGCGGAATGCCAGGCGGCCTTGCGCAAGCTTCTCTTCGAGCCAGAGATCGTGGTGCTCCTTGGCCCAGTTGAAATCGACCTCGCCAGTCCCCATGGCTTCGAATGCGCCCTCCATTCCAAGCGTGCCGATATAGATGTGACCGAGGATCAAGGCGACGAACAGGATGGCGATGACGCTGTGTACCACCTGGGCGATCTGCATCCCGGCGATGTTGGTGACGTAGAACGGGAACAGCAGAAAATAACCGGACACGGAAACCGCGGCGCCGGCGCCGAGGGCGCCCCAGAACACCAGCTTTTCGCCGGCGTTGAACCGGCGTGCCGGAGCGTGCTTCGATTTGATAAATCCGCCGCCCTGTTTGAACCACTCAATGTCGATCTTATCGGGGAGGTTGTCCTTGATGAAGATCGCGACGATCAGCACGAGGCCGAGCACGAACGGGAAACTCGTGAAATTGTGCGCATACTTGGCAGCTTGTGAGAATGCGCTGAACGCGTCGTTGCCGATCAGCGGCAGCAGCAGCCGCTTTCCGAAGGTGAGGTTCAGCCCTGAAATGCCGAGCACGACGAACGAGACCGCCGTCAGCCAATGGGCGAACCGCTCGAACGCATTGAAACGCGGCACCTTGCGTCCGGATCGTCCCGCCGAGATGCGGAGCCGTCCAAGGACGAAATAGGCCGCCGCCAGCGCGGCGAGCGTCCCTAAGATTGCGATCGCACCGAGCCAATGCAATGTAACCTGGTGAAAGTGATCCCAAGTCCGCCCGGCGGGTTGAATGAGGACGCGCGCTCGCTCGTCGAGCAGGTCGGTTTGTCCTTCGATGCGCGGAGATTGTTGAAGCAGAGTCTGTTGATTCACAACGCTCGCATCCGGATCGATCAGCGCGCCTTGCTGCTGGGCGTGGGCAGGCGCGGCGAAAGCGATGAGGCCAGCAACTGCAACTGCGCCAAGGATCGAATGTGCTCGGTCCAATAGACCCGTCATCATCCATCCTCCCTATGTTTGGTTCGCCGACAGGCTGGCGCTGCATCGTTCGCGTAGCACTCACACTGCGATCCCCTCGCGATAGGCGGTTGTCCAGCCCCAGGCGCCGGAGCCGTAGCCGCGCTTGATCACGCGCTCCTTGTAGATCTGGGCGATAATCTCGCCGTCACCCGCAAGCAGCGACTTGGTCGAGCACATCTCCGCGCAGAGCGGCAGCTTGCCTTGGAGCATGCGGTTGGCTCCGTATTTACTGTATTCCTCGCTGCTTCCAGGAACTTCATCCCCGCCGCCGCCAGCACAATAGGTGCACTTGTCCATCTTGCCGCGCGAGCCGAAGTTGCTGACCTTGGGATATTGCGGAGCACCGAACGGGCATGCATAGAAGCAGTAGCCGCAGCCGATGCACAGGTCCTTCGAATGTAGTACAACGCCGTCATCGGTCGAGAAAATACAGCTCACCGGGCAGACTGCCGCGCAGGGAGCGTCGGTACAGTGCATGCAGGCCATGGAGACCGAGCGCTCACCTGGCTTGCCGTCATTGATGGTGACGACGCGCCGGCGGTTGATGCCCCACGGCACCTCGTTCTCGTTCTTGCAGGCGGTGACGCAGGCGTTGCACTCGATGCACCGGTCGGCGTCGCAGAGAAACTTCATCCGCGCCATGGTCGTGCCCCCTTACGCCGCCCTGATCTGGCAGAGCGTGGCCTTGGGTTCCTGCATACCCGTCGCCGGGTCGAAGCCGTAGGTGGTGAGGGTGTTCACGCTCTCGCCGAGCACGATCGGGTCGGCTCCCTTCGGATACTTGCTGCGCTGGTCGACGCCCTGGAACCAGCCGGCAAAATGGTATGGCATCCACGCCACGCCTTTGCCGATGCGCTCGGTGACCAGCGCTTTCATCCTCGCCTTGGAGTTGCTCTCGGCGCCGGTGACCCAGACCCAGCTGCCGTCATTGATCCCGCGTTCGGCCGCATCCGCCGGATTGATCTCGACGAACATCTCTTGCTTTAGCTCGGCCAGCCACTTGTTGGAGCGCGTCTCCTCGCCGCCGCCCTCGTAGTCGACCAGCCGGCCGGAGGTCAGGATCAGCGGGAACTGTCTGGCCGTGCCCTTGTCGACTGCGGTCTTCTGGACGGTGAAGCCGAGATTGGGCATGCGGAACTGCCTGGCGTCCGGCAGCGTCGGATATTTGGCGACGAGATCGGGCCGCGACGTATAGATCACTTCGCGGTAGACCGGAATGGGATCCGGCAGGTTCCAGGCGACCACACGCGCCTTGCCATTGCCGTAGGGTATGCAGCCGTGATCAATCGCCACGCGCTGGATGCCGCCCGAGAGGTCGATCGCCCAGGACACGGCGTCGGGATTGGCGGGATTTACTTGCCGGATGATCGCCATTTCCTGCGGGGTGAGATCGTTGTCCCATCCGAGTTTCTTGAGCACGCCGAGCGTGAACTCGGGATAGCCATCCTTGATCTCGGATCCGACCGAATAGGAGCCGTCGGAGAGCAGGCTGACGCCGTTGCGCTCGACGCCAAAGCGCGCGCGGAAAGTGCCGCCGCCTTCTTTCACCGGCAGATTGGTGTTGTAGAGAACCGGCGTGCCGGGGTGTTTGAATTCCGGCGTTCCCCAGCATGGCCACGGCAGGCCGTAAACTTCGCCGCCGACTTCCGGATCGTCCTTCGGGGCGCGCAGCGTGACCACATCGAATTTGGACTGATTTCTCATATGCGCCTTGAGCCGCTCGGGCGACTGGCCGCAATAGCCGGTCGACCAGCCGCCGCGATTGATCTCCCGCAGGATGTCTTCGGCCGACACCGCGCCGTTCTCGACCTTGATGTTTTTGAACATTCGGTCGGCGAGGCCGAGCTTGCCGGCAAGCAAGTACATTACGTCGTAGTCGTTCTTGCACTCGAAGACCGGCTTGACGATCTGCTCGCCCCATTGCAACGATCGGTTGGAGGCGGTGCGTGACCCGTTCATCTCGAAACTGGTGCAGGCCGGCAGCAGGTAGGTGCCATTCTTTCGCTCTGAGAGCACCGACCAGGTCGTGGGATAGGGGTCGCACACGACAAGGAGATCGAGCTTCTCGATGCCTTTCGCCGCTTCTGGCATGCGCGTGATCGTGTTGCCGCCGTGCCCCATGACGAACATGGCCTTCATAGTGTCCGGCTGGGCAACCTGGTCCTTCGGAAGCAGGGTGGCATCGAACCAGCGTGTGCTGGGGATACCGGGCGTTTGCATGAACGTCTTGTCTCCGAAGCGGGAGAGCATCCAGTCGTAGTCGACCTCCCATACGCGGCACCAATGCCTCCAGGCGCCCTCCTCGAGGCCGTAGTAAAGCGGCAGCGTCACGATATCGAGGCCTAAATCGGTGGCGCCCTGGACGTTGTCATGGCCGCGGAAAATGTTAGCGCCGCTGCCGGAATGACCGACATTGCCGGTGGCGAGCAGCAAGATGCAGCTGGCGCGGACATTCGCCGTCCCGGTCGTGTACTGGGTCTGACCCATCGCCCAGATCAGTGTTGAAGGGCGTTGTGTCGCAAATATCTCGGCGACGCGCTTGACCTGCGCTTCCGGCAAGCCGGTGACGCGCTCAACCTCATCGGGGGGCCACTTCTCGACCTCCTTGCGAATGTCGTCCATCCCATAGACCCGCTGGCGGATGAATTCCTTGTCCTCCCAGCCGTTCTGAAAAATGTGCCAGAGCATCCCGTAGATGGTCGCAATGTGGGTTCCAGGGCGGACCCGGACATATTCGGTCGCGTGCGCCGCAGTGCGCGTCATCCGCGGATCGATGACGATCATGTTGGCGCGGTTGAGCTCCTTGCCCTCGAGAACGTGCTGCAGCGAAACGGGGTGCGCCTCGGCGGGGTTGCCGCCCATGATCATGATGGTCCTGGTGTTGCGGATGTCGTTGTAGCTGTTGGTCATCGCGCCGTAGCCCCAAGTATTGGCGACACCCGTGACCGTTGTGGAATGGCAGATGCGGGCCTGATGATCAGAATTATTCGTTCCCCAGAAGGCGGCGAGCTTACGGTAGAGATAAGCCGCCTCGTTGGTGAACTTGGCCGAGCCGAGCCAGTAGACCGAATCCGATCCTGATTTCTGGCGAATCTCCATCAGCTTGTCGCCGATCTCGTTGATGGCCTGATCCCAGGAGACTCGGTTCCACTCTCCGTTTACGAGCTTCATCGGATAGCGCAGGCGACGCTCACTCCCCACGTCGTCGCGGACCGCCGCGCCCTTGCAGCAGTGCGAGCCGCGATTGATCGGGCTGTCCCACCCCGGCTCCTGGCCGATCCAGACGCCGTTCGCCACCTCGGCGATCACCGTGCACCCGACCGAGCAATGCGTGCAGACATTCTTGCGGGTCGTTACCGTCGTGCCGGGAGCCGGCGGCGGGCCGGCCTCGGCCTTGCGCACGGCACCGATCGACAAGGCGCCGAGCGCGGCAAGGCTGCCGGCAGTGAGGCCCGAACGGTGCAGAAAACTGCGGCGATCAAGACCGCCATTTGCTTGGACCGGGAGTCCAGCAACAAGCGTGCCACGGCGACCTTCGCGTTGTGTCCTCTTGATCAGCACGACGGCCTCCCTCACTTCGCCGGATAGCGGTTGACGCGGTAAAAGGTTTGAACCTCCGGCGAGTTAGCCTGGTATCGTGCCCTGCGCTTTTTGGCAGTTTCCACGGTCTCCGTCGCGACGGCCGCGAGCGGTCCGACCGTGCCGGCTGCCGTACCGGCGCCGAGCACACGAAGGAATTGACGACGCCCCAAGTTCAGCTTGCCTCGCGCTTTCACAGCCGCGCCCTCCCGTCCCTGCTCCGCCCGCTTACCCGGTTAACGCGAACGCTTGTGTTTCGATCTCGATGAAGAGACGCCCGATAGCGCCGACATGGCGGTAGAAATCGGCAGCGTCAGCGACCATCATGTCGGCGAAAAAGCGTCCGATCCACGGAGCGAGATGCTTCTCGAAAATCTGCTGTTGCCCCTCAACTGTCGCAGGAAACTGCCCGCCGATCAGACCGGCCATGATCTCGCAGAGGATCGCAGCGTGGTCTTCAGGTTCGGACTGCGCCTCGACGCGTTCGATGCCGAGCGCATGCAGATCCTCGCGTAAGCGCGCCAGCGGGCGCCCATTGAGAAAGCCGGTCAGGTAATACGAACCGTAGCCCGAGAGCTCGCCGCGCCCGACGCCGATGAAGAGATCGAAAAATTCGCGCGCGATCTTTTCGGCGCTCGCCCCTTTCGCGGCTTCCGCCAGCGCGCCATGCGCAACGCCGAGCGGCGTGGCATCGCAGCGAAGCTTGGCGATCCGGGTGAGAAACTCTGCATCCGGGGCACGTGCCAACAGCACGGCGAGTAGCGCGTATTCCTGGGCGCGCGCGGCATCGACCTCGTCGGGCAGGCCGGGACGCTCCTCGTAAAGATCTGGTCGCAAGATCGCACGCGCAACCCCCGTCGCGGCTTCCACCGACAGCACACGCCCCGCAGGGACCCGTGACCAGTTGGAGACGGATGGTTGGGATATGCCGATCCTGCGCGCCAGTTCGGTAATACCACCGACGGCGCGGATCGCCTCGTCGAGCCCCGGGTCGCTCATGAAAAGCCCGAAGTTAAGGTTCTGCCCTGCTCGAGGACAGACTAGTCCCGCATTAATTTTTTGGTCAATAGCCTCAAGCTATGAAAGTCAGTCGGGGAGCGCGCCGCCATGACGACGGCGTGGCAAGGGTGGGCGGGCTTCACGCTCGTCCATTTCATGCCGCACTGCAATATTGCTGGTCTCAGCGCTTGGCATCGGATTGGGATGGTCGGCATCGGTATTGTGGCCGAGCTTTGTTTGATCGGGGACAGAACCGGGCGTGCGCAGGTCGGGTCCGCTGGCCGGCGCCGAGGTTTGGTCCTCCGATAACCGCGCGGCAGCAGGGGGTGCAGTATCTGAGGCTTCCTTCTCTCCCGTCACCCGTGCCAGAAGCCGGCGAGCGTCTTCTTCGGGCAGAGAACCGAATCCAGGTATACCGCCCGGCGCATTGAAGTCCCACGAATTCTCGGACAGGCCGATGAAGTGGCGGATCGCGGGATCGGCCGACCAAGCACGGCGAAGCGCCGCACGCGTCAAATCCGCGGGCACGCCGGCAGCCAGGAAAGGCCGGATGTCGGATCCGGCGCCAATCGCCTCGATCGGCGGCAAACTCGCGGGATCAAAGAGCGATAGAGTTTCCTCCGGCGCGACAGAGGCCGCAGCGGCTTCCGAGGCAGCGCCGTCCGGCGTGTTCTCCGGCTTCGGCTGGCCACGCGCCGTTGGAGCCGCGCCGCGCTTGCGGCGAGCCCATCGCGCGAGAAAGCTTTCGTCACCGCTCATCGTCGTTTCTGAACCGCGGACCGCGTCGCGCCAGCGCTTCCGGATCGGCGTGATCGCGCTCGCGCTTCTCGAAGACTTGCTCGACATGGTGCTCGGCGACGAAGGCGGCAATGGCGTGGCGCAACGGCCCGGGCATCGCCACGGCTTCGATGATCCCTTGACCTGGCCCCGTCAAGGCTTCGCCCTCATCCGGGTCCGCAGTGACGGCTGCGACTGCGTAGGGCGGGTCGCCCCCGGTCTCCTGCAGTGCGACCCAGATAGCGGGCGCTGCCGACGCGAGATTTCTGCGGTAGTTATCAGCCTCCGAGCGATAGAGCTCGATCTCGGCCGCGCCGGCGTAGAAGGTCGCCGTTTCCCCCTCGATGGCAAGCGTTGTCCAGGGGGCCGCATCGGGCAGGCCACCGAGCACGGCGACCGGTCGCCAGATGACGTCAGCCCATGGCGAGGTAGCTTTGCGCCGCTCGACGACCACGCCAACGGGGATTCGCAAGAGTGGCGCGACCTGGCTCATGTGAGCGATACCGGAAACCGGGCGGGCAATCCGGTCAGGAGATTCTGCGGCTTCATGCGCAGCACCTTGTCGGTCGTCATGGCCAGGATCAGATAGACCGCGTCACCCTCGATCGGCGCCGCGGCCAGATCCGAGTTGCCGAACGTCAGCCGGAATAGCGCGACCACACGGCGTTGTGTGTTCTCGTCGAGATCCTCGCCATGCCACAGCGCGTCGCCGATGCGCGTGCCTTCCGCGTCAAGGCCGACATACCAGGTCAGCGGAACCTCGCGCACTTCGCCGAGCGGCTCAACTGCAGCGTCGACGGACAGCATATGCTGCACCCACCGCTCGATCACCTCGCCGAGCGCTACCGGGCCGCGGCGGCCAACCGTCAGATCGAGCGCCATGTCGAAGAGGTCGCTCCGGCCCCAGTAGCTGTGTGCGTTATCGTCCGATAGAATATCGAGCTCGGCTCCCGCCGGAATGCCGAGCATGGACACGAGGGGCGACAATGGCACGAAGCCCGTACCGGCGATGGTCTCCTCGTCGGCGGCGATCAGCGCTTCTTGATGCGTCATCATACGTTGCGGGCGAAAGAAAAGCTCCGCAGCGCGGACCACGAACGGATCGGCGCAACCGTCGAGGGCGTTGCGCAAAATCACGTGGACGAGCTGGTCAAGGAAGAGCGGCGGGGTATCGCCGATCCTTCGGCGTATGAGGTCGAGGTAGGCCGCTTCTAGTGTCTTGTGCCGCAACAGATGGTCGCGAAAGATGGCCATCAGTCGCCAATTTTCCTGCGCGTCCGCGTCCGCGATCGCGGCAATCTCGTCGCTGCCGATAGGGCGGCGCGGATCGGCGAGCAGCGCGCTGTGCAGCGCGCGCTCGACGAGGCAGGCATCAGGCGGCGGAGCCAGCTCAGGCCGCGCCAAATATGCTTTCAGAAATTCGTCGGTAATCAGCAATCCGCCGTCGGTGTCGCGATCCGTCAAATGATGGCCGCAGGATAGCCAAAAATCCTTCAATGGCTTCATATGCGTGGTTCCCCGGTCCCTGGATCGAGCCACGCGGGCACGTTCAGGGCGCGAAGCAATTTCCGGCACTCGACGACCTCGCCCGGACGTCGAACAACAAGATCGCCGTTCTCGCCGATGTCCCGACGCACCCCGATCCCACGCTTTAGCTTCGCGATATACTCCTTCGCGATGTGGGTGAACCCGCCCGCCTGCCAGCAATCGACCGCGACCATGAGGTGGCGGGCAAAGCCTTCGACGAGGCGCTCTGAACTGATATCGCCAAAGTTTTCGTCTCCGAGCGTGGTCCAAAGCGGATGCAGCCCGGATTCCTCGCGGCGTAGAGACATGGTCCGAATGGCGGCGCCAAAGACGAGCCAATCCGGCGGCGTGCGCTCGTCGGCGTGGTCGGGCCAACCAAGCCGCCCGCCGCCGACGAGGCGCCGATCGACATAGATTTTGTCCGGCCATTCAATGACGATGGGCTGTTCCGGCGGCGCCATCGCCGCGAGGGCATCGCCGAGCGCAACCATGCAGGCGTAGAATGCGCGGCGCGCGGAAGCCAGCGGCTCGTCCGGCTCCAGAACGACAGCGAATTCGGCGAGGTCGAAGCGACCGACAAAGAAGAGCGTTCCGGCACCGAGTTCAGCGGCGTAGGCGCAGGCATGGGCAAAAGCGTCGCCGACCTCGCGCAGCATCACCAACCGGAAGGGCGGCGGCAGGTCGAGGGTGCGCGCATTGGGCCTGCGTATCCGGCTGCCTCGCTCCCGCTGCATTCGGATTATGGCTTTGGTCAAATCTATGAACAATATAGCATCAGTTCTCGGTCGGCCCCAGCGGCGCATCGCGCCTGACGAGGAAACCGATGCCTGATCGGCGCACTCTTCTGATCTGTTCATGTGAAGACACGATGTCCCTCGATGCGGCTGCGTTCGAGCGGGGATGCCGCGGAGCCGACATCGTAAGCGGCCGCCAACTCTGCCGCGCCGAACTCGCGCGCGTTCACTCGCTGGTGTCGTCGGGTGCGCCGATCACGATCGGCTGCACGCAGGAAGCGCCGCTGTTCCGCGAGATCGCCGCCGAAAGCGGCAGCGATGTGAGCTTTGCCGATATACGCGAAAGCGCCGGCTGGTCCGCCGAGGCCGCGAAGGCGGGACCGAAGATGGCCGCGCTCGTCGCAGCCGCCGCGGTACCGATGCCGGACGTTCCTTTCACTCAAATCGAAAGCGCAGGCGTTGCTCTCGTTTACGGGCGCGACGAGCGCGCGATCGAGGCTTCGAGCCTGCTCAAGGAGCATCTCGACATCACCGCGCTGATCACTCGGCCCGACAATCTGATGCCGCCGCGCACCACCGAATTTCCGATCGTGAGGGGTACGATCCGCGCGGCCAAGGGTTGTCTCGGTGCGTTCGAGATCATCGTTGACGATTACGCCTCGCCGCGACCGTCCTCGCGCGGCGCGCTGATTTTCGGACCAGCACGAGACGGCGCCGTGTCGCACTGTGACATCCTGCTCGACGTCTCGGGCGGCCCGCCATTGTTCCCCGCCGCGGACCTGCGCGACGGTTACCTCCGCGCCGATCCTGGCGATCGCGCGGCCGTACTCGCGGCAGTATTGCGCGCACGCGATCTCGTCGGCAGCTTCGACAAGCCGCGTTACGTGACTTTCACCGCAGATCTGTGCGCCCATTCGCGGTCACAGATCGTCGGCTGCCGCCGCTGCCTCGACCTTTGTCCGACCAGCGCCATTGCGCCGGCCGGCGATCATGTGGCGATCGACGAAAAAATTTGCGCCGGCTGCGGCCAATGCGCCGCGGCATGTCCGACGGGCGCGGCGGGTTATGCGTTACCGCCCGCCGATGTGTTGATGCGCAAGCTGCGCACCTTGCTCACGGTCTATCGCGATGCAGGCGGCGTGTCGCCCATTCTTCTCATCCATGACGAGGATCATGGCGGCGCGCTGATCGACGCACTCGCCCGTCACGGCGACGGATTGCCGGCAAATGCCTTGCCGCTTAACGTTAACGAGGTGACGCAGATCGGGCTAGAAACGATCGCCGCGGCTTTCGCCTACGGCGCCGCTGCTGTGCGTTTGATCCTGCGCGCCAAACCGCGCCACGATCTTGCCGGCTTGTACAACACGATCGCGCTCGCCGAGCCGATCCTTGCCGGCTTCGGGCTCTCGGGCGAACGTCTCGCGACGATCGAGACCGATGACCCCTTTGCCCTGGGCGAAGCGTTGCGCGCGATCGAACCCGGCGAACCGGTGTCCCGGCCCGCGACCTTCGAGCCGGTAGGGGGCAAGCGCGACGTGCTGCGGTTCGCTCTGCGGGAACTCCATCGCGTCGCCCCGGCGCCCGCCGACGTCATCCCGTTGCCCGCCGGGGCGCCTTTCGGCGCCGTCGAGATCGACGTCGAGGGCTGCACGCTCTGCCTGTCCTGTGTGTCCGCCTGCCCGACCGGCGCGCTGTCGGACGATCCCGACCGGCCTCTGTTGCGCTTCACTGAGGATGCTTGCGTGCAATGCGGCCTGTGCAAGGCGACCTGCCCGGAAAAAGTGATCAGCCTCACACCGCGCCTCGCCTTCGGCGATGTGACTGTTGCGGCGCGGGTGCTCAAGCAAGAGGAACCGTTTCCTTGCGTTCGGTGCGGCAGGCCGTTTGGCGTCAAGAGCACGATAGACCGCGTCGTTGCCAAGCTCGCAGGCGAGCATTGGATGTACCAAAATTCTTCAAGCCGCCTCGACGTGATCAAGATGTGCGATGATTGCCGCTTTGCCGTCGTCACCGAGGAGGGCTTCGACCCCCACGGCGCGCCCGCGCGGCCGAAGCCCCGCACGACGGATGATTACTTGCGCGAGCGCGAGAGTGAGCCGGGATCGTAATCACTTCGTCGTCGCCCGTTCGAGAAACTTGACGAGCGCGTCGCGATCCTCCGGCGCGCCGATCCGCTGCTCGGGCATCTTGGTGCCCGGCGTGTAGCGCGCGGGGCCGATCTCAAACAGCTTCGCTACCGTTTCCGGCGTCCACACGATGTCGAGATGGTTGAGCGCCTCGGAAAAATTGTAACCCGGCAAGGTCGCGATGCGCCGCCCGAAGACGCCGTGCAATGTCGGGCCGGCGCGATTGCCCTGGTCGGGCGTGAGCGTATGGCAGGCGATGCAGGCGCGAAACACCTGCGCGCCTGGGTCTCCGGCAAAGGCGGCGAGTGGATCCTCGACGCCCCCGATGGCAATGAAGCCGATCGGCTCGCCGGTTTCGGAATCCCAGCGCCGGATCATGTGATCCGCGCCGCCGGTGAGCAGCATTCGGTTGTCGGGAAAGAACGCCACCGACCAGACCGGCATGCCCGACCCGACCAGGGTACGAGCGAGCGTCCGCGTCCTCCGATCGATGATGGCGACCGAACCGCGGATGCTCGTCGCGGCAATGCGCTCACCATCGCCGGATATCGCAAGGGAGAGTATCGGCGTGGGCGACGCGTCGACCGCACCGCGCGTCTCTCCCGCCGGCGAAACGAAATACACCCCGCCATCGGCTCCAGCGGTGACGATTTCGCCGTCTGGTGCAACCGCCACGGCATTGAGCGGAGAAGCCAGCGTAGCGACCACCGGCGCGTCCGATCCCTGCAGCGGCCAGACGCGCAGGGTTGCGTCATACCCGGCGCTCACCAGCTTTCTGCCGTCGGGCGCGAAAGCAACGCCGTTGACGTTCTGACTATGCCCCTCCAACATTTGCGGCACGCCGCCTGCGAGCGGCCATAAACGGATCGTGCGATCCCACGACGCCGAGGCGAGAGTCGTACTGTCGGGTGACACAGCGAGCGCTACGATCGGACCCTCGTGTCCCTCAAGGATCATGTCCGGCTGCTGTTTTCCCGGCGTCCAGACGGCGATCTGAGCGTCTTCACCGGCGGTTATGGCGCGACCGTCTGCGAGAATCGCGACCGCATTTACGGCGCTCTGATGCAAGCGCAACACCTGATCGGCGGTATTGCGCCGAAGCAACCAGCGGATCGCCGATGTATCGAAGCTACCTGAGAGCGCCGTGGCGCCGTCGGCAGAGATCGCCAGCGCGCGTATCGGACCGCCATGCCCGCTCAATTGCGCTTGGGCCGGCGCAATAGCGAGCACCAACCCGATCAGCACGGCGCAACCGATCAAACGCATGAGAGGCGCTCCCTCAACCTCGTGCGGTAGGGTGCTTTTGCTGCCAGAGCATAAACCCCCCGCCGAACGGCAAACCAAAGTTCTGGTAATGCGAACTTGGTAGCCCGCCGCCCTTGCCGATGGGCGGCGCTTGTCCCGAAAGTTCCGATATCTTACTTTAGACAATGATCCTAGCGGGCGGACCACAATGCGCAGCTTCATTATCGCCTGTATTGCCGCTGTTGTGATTGTCGCCATCGGGGCAATGATCCTGAATTTCGTCCAAGAACCTGCCGATGTCGCGTTCACGGCCGAATCCGCGCGGATTTGATCGTGTGAAGATAGGCTGACTTAGGAACGCCAGCGGCCGCGGTACCGCAGCGATCGAAACAGCTCCGACTTTAAGCTGCCTGTCCCGGAACGCCTCGCCTCTATCAGGCCGCGTCGGCAGATGGCTCAAAGTTTGCCGGCGTTGAGGTCGACGAAATAGAAGCGGTCGAATGGCGGCGTCACTTTCAGCGTGCGTGCTGGACTCCCCTCGATCCGAGCCTTGGTTGTCCTCGAGATGTGGATGCCGGGGCCTCTGAGATCGTCGGTATAATATTTCTTGAGATTGGCAAAGTTGGTGAAGGCCGTCGTGTAGGCGACCCGGAGGGACCCTCTGGCGGCGCGACGGCGCCGCGAGGGTGCTCTCAAGGTCCGTGTTGGGTCGTGTGTCACGAACGGCCGTCTGCGTACAACGGTGCGGAACTGTACGAGAGATGAAGGAGGGCCCTTCGAGGCCGGCAGTCAGGTGCAGGTCTCAAGCCACCGCGAGC
>Ga0209526_10001616_pt1 | contig 15179 bp, 11 predicted proteins | sample JacPinW_OM2H0_M1_FD_188566 | JGI IMG/M metagenome (GOLD analysis project Ga0209526, IMG submission 188566) | Forest soil microbial communities from Algoma, Ontario, Canada - Jack Pine, Ontario site 1_JW_OM2H0_M1 (SPAdes) (version 2) | ecosystem: Environmental > Terrestrial > Soil > Boreal... | reverse complement strand
CGGCCGCTGATATTTGCCAGCACCACGCGGAAGTCGTCAACGCTGATGTGGGTGAAGTGGGGACTACCCGCGACATCGCCGACTGCCCACACACCGGAGGCCGTGGTTTCGAGCCGCTCATTGACTTTCACGTATCGACGATCTGTCAGTTCCACGCCGGCCAGCTCCAGTCCGATACCCTCTGTGTTCGGAGTGCGCCCCGCTGCGACCAGCAGATGAGTGCCTTCTAGCGTTTCCTCCGCTCCATTTTGCTCGATAACAATTTCTACTGACTGTCCTGATTTGCCCGATATCCGCTTAACCCGTGCATTCAGAACGACGTCGATGCCCTCGTCCTCGAAGAGGCTGCGAAGAGCGTCAGTCACATCTTCGTCTTCGCGATGCACCAGCCTATCATTGCGTTCGATCACCGACACCCTGCTGCCGAATCGACGCATTGCCTGGGATAGTTCCAATCCGACGTAGCCACCCCCAATCGCAATCAGATGTCCGGGGATTTCATCCAGTTCAAGTGCCTCGACATGCGTCAGTGGCCGCGCATCAGCAAGACCAGGAATTGGTTCTAATGCAGCGCGCGTTCCTGTACCGATGATCACCTTCGCCCCGCGGAGTTGACGACTTGTTCCATCGGGCAGTGTCGCCTCCAAAGTCTTGGGACCGATAAAGCGTCCGGACGCGAGAATGAGCTCTGCGCCACTCCGCTTGTAATTGTCAAGATGAACGTCGATCAAGTCTGAAACCATCTTGCGTTTGCGATCACGCACCGCCGACATATCCACTGTGAAGCCCTTTGTATCGATGCCGAACTCTTCACCCCGGCGGAAGTACGAGGCAACTTTCGCACCGTGGATGATGTTCTTGCTGGGCAGACAAGCGATGTTCGGGCACGATCCGCCGATGTATTTGCGCTCGATCACTGCCACGCGCTTACCTTGGTTAGCAAGGGTCCAGGCGGCGAATTTCGATCCTGCGCCACTACCGAGGACTACCAGATCATACTCTTCCAGGTCGGTCTTCTTAGGTACCTGGGCTGACGAAGTGTTTTCCAAATTGCTTTATGGGTAACTTTGCGTTCTTGGATTAGAGAGAACTCAGCGCCTTTGCTGAATCCGCCGAAAGTGACACTCTCGCTACATCCTGCTTCAGCAGATAAAATGATACAGCAAACAGAACGAGGTCTTTCATAAGGAAAGCAACGTTACCAACCATTGCTGGAAACCCGCCGGCCGATGCTGCCCAGCCATCCGGCATAAACGGAATAATAGTGACGGTCATTATAAACGTAACACATGAACCAGCGGCCCCAAGAATTCCCAATTTTTTATTCCAGAATCCTAAGAACAAGAGTGCGCCAAACAACCATTCGGAACCCCCCAAAAACCAACTGGCCCCCTGAACGCCAAAAACCGGGTACATCCAAAACATAAGAGGGCTGCTGCTGATAAAAGGAATCAATGTTTGCGCCTCGTAGGCAAACCATTTCTGGTACCCAAAAAAGAAGTATATGATTACCATCGATGCGCGAATCAAGTGGTAATCAAGATCCTTTTTGAGAAGGCCAAAGTTAATTAAGATCTTTATAAAAAGATCCATTATTTTGGCGAAGGCCAACGCTGGAGCTTTGCCCAGGTCAGAGGTGCTCGCCGGAGCGAGACCCACTTTGTCAGTATAGGTGTTTTTCATTGTAGTTAAGAGTTAATTTGTTGCGGCTGGTTAGTATTGAGTGACACCATTGGTATAAGCAGATAGGCTGGTTCATCGGAACGCATGAGATTAGAGACTTGTATGAAGCGGCGGATTTTATCCGGGCGGTAAAGCTCGCGTGCCACCTATCCGTCTGCATTCATTAGCTGCCGCGAGTTTTTTGCGCTGCTACTTAAAACTCCGGTGTCGAAGTACCGGAGGACTGCGAGATAACTCCTCTGTCAGCCCTCCGCAAAAGCCCAGAGTTTTCCGGCGTCTCAGTAATTCCATAAGCGTCCGGAATCGGATGTTTACTGAGGAATCGGGTGTAGGTCCATAAAGGCCTGGTGACGCTTGCTAACCGCATCTCCGAGATACCGTCAGCAGGATTTTCCTTAATCACCTGAACGATAGTTCCAGGTATCAGATAGTAGCAGCGGATATTTTCCACCACTTCCAGTTCTGTCGCATCGGTACGGTGGCCGGCAATTCGTCGAACGTCCTGCCCAGTGGTGCAGGCATAGGGCCCATTGACGGTGACCCACCGGTATTCTTGGGCAGCCAAGTGGCTGTCGTTGTCGGCCCGAGCCATGTAGGTCAGGCCCAGGCTCATCGCGGCTATAAGGGAAATCGGTAGTTTCATAAGCTTGTTAACTCCTAATGCAAAGAAAAACGAATCTATTTACACGTTACATCTAGCGGTGATTATAATTCTTGAAATGATTTCAGTTTGCGTTTTCGAGAGCCATGCGAATTACCCGCAACAATGCGTCCTTGCCGACGGGCTTGTGCAGAAAAGCCAATGCACCAGATCGCAGCACCCGGTCTTCCTCTTCTTTGGTAGCCCTTGCGCTAAAGAAGATCACTGGAATACGCTGCTTGATTTCGTTTAGGCGGCGTTGCAGCTCCAAGCCGTCCATATTTGGCATCCGCACATCAACAATCAGGCAGGCTGCCTGGGCCACGCGCCCGCAGTTCAGCAAATCTTGAGCCGACGTGAAGGTCTCTGCCCGCATCCCAAACGAGCGGACGAGTCGAGCGGCCGATCTTCTCACCGAGACGTCATCGTCCACAATGAAAACGAGCGGCGCTTCAGATGTATTCGCTTTCGTGGCCATCGCTGTTTGCCAGTTGGGTATTGATCCTGGCTCAACCTAGCAGCGCTCAGCAGGGAAATTCTACTGACCCTTGGTACAGGTTGATTCTATTTATGGCTGGCCGGTTAGTCCGAGCTTTTGCGCCATTCTAATCAAATCCGCGATCGACTCCGCCCGCATCTTCTGCATGATGTGAGCGCGATGAAATTTGATCGTTCTTTCAGTGGTGACCAGTTCGCCGGCGATCTGTTTGTTCAGCAGGCCCACTACCAGTAAAGCGAGCACCTCCCGCTCGCGCGGAGTGAGCAAGTCATAGCGCTTGCGCAGTTGGGCGACCTCGGACCGTTGCTTGAGCGTGTCCCGGTCCCGCTCAATAGCAGCACGGATGGCGTCCAATAAATGGCGAGTGCGGAACGGTTTCGTTAGAAACTCCACCGCTCCTCCCTTCATTGCCCGCACCGTCATCGGGATGTCGCCATGCGCGGTAATGAATATAATTGGGAGTTGGATTCCGCGGTTGGTTAGTTCGCGCTGTAGATCCAGACCGCTTAATCCCGGTAGGCGCACGTCAAGGACGAGACACGCCGGACCTTCGGGTCGCGCGCGTTGTAGAAACTCGCCCGCAGATCGGAAAGTTTGCACTTTGAGTCCTATGGACTGGATGAGGCGCTCGATGGAGCAACGGACCGATCGGTCGTCATCGACCACAAATACAATGGGCTCCCCTTCAATCATGATATGGCCTGTCCGCGGCGGGCAGGGTGAATAGAAACGTCGCCCCTGGACCCTCATTCGGTTCAGCCCATAAACGGCCGCCATGATCTTCAATGATCGAGCGGCTGATCGCCAATCCCATGCCCATGCCCTGTGGCTTGGTTGTGTAGAATGCGTCGAAGAGCCGCTCTATCTCCTCCGTCTTCAGTCCGATGCCAAAATCCTGCACGCTAATTGTGGCCGCGGGCCAACCGTCGTATGGCTCAGGGCGTCCGCTAATCAGCAGAAGACTCTTCTGTTCTTCCACGTTGTTCATCGCATCCATCCCGTTCATTACGAGGTTGAGCAAAACCTGCTGGAGTTGAACACGGTCCCCCAAGGCGAAGGGAAGGTCCTCGGGGATTTGGGCTTGCATGATGACTCGGCGCGCAGCTGCCTCAGGCCTGGCTAGGAGCAGAACATCAGAAATCAGGTCCCGCAGGTGCAGCCGCGCTTTTTCAGGCCGCGCTTTCTTCACCAGCCCTCGAATTCGCGCCAGCACTGCACTTGCCCGATCGGCGTCATTGACAATTTCCGATAAAGCCTCCCGCACTTCGTCGAGCTCGTCTGTGTCGTTCGGCAGCAAGCCGAGGCAGGCGTCAGCGTTGTTGATGATTCCAGTGAGCGGCTGGTTGACCTCGTGCGCAATGGATGCAGCCAGCTCTCCCAGTGTCGTCACGCGCGTCACGTGCGCTAACTCCGTCTGCGCCTTACTCACAGCTTCCTCAGCCTGTTTTCGCGCGGTGATATCCATTACCGTCCCCACAAACTCACGATTTTCAGGATCGAGGCAAACGGCCTCTAGCATGACATGAACATGTTTGACCGATCCGTCCGGCATTAGCAAACGATGTTCAAAATCCATGTTCATTCCCTCTCGTGCTGCCCGGCTGACCATGTGTTGGAAAAGCTGAACGTCTTCCGGATGCACTCTCTTAAAGACAAGCTCTACCGAAGGACGTATTGTCCGGTCGTATCCCATGACGCGAAACGCCTCATCCGACCAAGTGAGTTCCCCACTGGAGACTTTCCACCAAAAGCTCCCCGTTCGACTCAATCGTTGTGCTTGGGTTAAATAAGCCTCGCTGCGCCGCAATGCCTCCTCGCTGCGCTTTCGTTCGCTCAAATCGAGCACAAAAGCGACACCCTCATTTTTGCTTCCTTCAAAGATCGCAGCGCCAATTAACACAGGCACACGATCGCCGTCCTTCCGAAAATACTCCTTCTCGAATGGCTGGAGGATTCCAGTCGCCTCAAGTTCCGCGATCGCCCGTTCATCGCGGTCATGCCCGTCCGCTGGCGTGAGGTCCGTCCAGCGCAGGCGACCCGAGGTAAGATCTTCACGGCTGTATCCTACGATCTGGAGAAAGGCTTCATTGGCCTCGATAATCTCACCTTCCAGATTCCAGATGAAGATCCCGACAATGTTGGCATCGACGAGGCGCCGGATCCTCGCTTCACGTTCCTCGAGGTCGCGGTAAAGACGGGTATTTTCCAAGGAGATCGCCGCCTGCGACGCAAGCAGCTTCAGCACCGCGATCCGCGTAGGAGTGAAAACATGGGGGGCCAGATTATTTTCAAGGTAGAGCAGACCAATCAGTTTGCTTTGGTTAGTCAACGGCAAGCAGAGAATGGAACGGGCGTGACTCTGACGGATATAGGTATCCGCAGAAAACGGATGCTGTGCTGAAGCATCGTCAAGAATCACACTTTCGCGGGTGCGCACGACATAATGGATGATCGACTCTGGTACCGCAGTCTCGGCCACGGACGCTTCTTTCAGATGTACGATAATAGTCTCGCCGCTGGTAGTAGCTTCCGCCTCGATCCACTGCTCCACACCTCGGGGAAGAATCAACAAGCCGCGCTCAGCCCCAGCGTGCTCAATCGCTGTTCGCATGAGCCTGTCGATCACTTTCTCCAAGACGATTTCGCCCGACACTGCTTGCGAGACTTTGATAACGGTAGCTAGATCCAGGTGTTCAACCGGTGTCCCAATCGTACTCGCCGGCCCTGGTATTGCCTCCTCCTTCCAAAGCTGCGGATACAACTCGTCGAGCTGCCGCACCTTCCCGGCGGCTCCCCAGCGGAGGTAGCAGTACCGAGCTTTCCGCAAGTACGCGTACGCGACCGTGTCGAAGCCGCGAGCCGCGTAGAAGCGCGCAGCCAGCTCGCTGGCCAGCGCCTCATTGTGGACAAAGCCATTAGCGTGTGAAGAACGAATGGCCTGTTCGTAAAGATGTTCGGCCTTCAAAGGTTGGCCTTGGACCCGCTCGATCTCTGCGCCCACTAGAGCGACACGGTTCTCGAAATTCTCAGGGCAGTTCTCTGCCCATATTTCGAGTTGTCTATGGTGCGCGGCCAGAGCCTCAAGATGCTGCTGCTGCCAGTCGGGAAATGCGGAATCGCAGGACGCCGAATGAGAAAGTGCACTATAGAAGTGATACTCCGCCGTTTCAAAGATTGATGGTGATGTCCAGAGGAGCTGTTGTGCTTTTGCAGATGCATCGAGGGCCGCATCATAGTCCCCGGCAAAAAAGCGTGCTTGCAGCTTTCTGATCCAGTACCAGCACTGAGGCAGCGTCGCCGCCGGGACGCTTGCAAAATGGCGCTCCACAGCGGCCTCATCATCGAAGGAGCCAAATTTTTTGGTCGAACCTCTCAGGCTCCGGATTAGCGCGTGTTGCGCGCCGATGATGTCAATGACATAGCCGAATCGAGCCTGTCCGGCAAATTCAAGGCCATTCTCGGCTACACGTTGTGCCTCAACCAGAGAATCTCCGGTCGCAAGAAAATTCGTGTTGAGGTGGTCGAAGCTGTACGCTGCAATGGTGAGGTCGCCCACTCTAATCGCGGCATCAAACGCTCGCCGCGTCAGCTCACGGCTAGCCCGGAGATGTTTCGTCCATGGCATGACGAATTGTCCGAACCACAGATAGGTTCTGGCCTGGAAGCGCTGCAAGCCGCGGTTTTCAACCAGTTCACAGCCGAGCCGGCCGAAACGAAATCCAGCCTGGTAGTTGCCGAAGTGGGGTCCAGATATTGCACCAAACCACACATAAGCGACGCATGACCCGTCGCTGTGTCCCTGCTCGAGGCTTAGATTTACCGCCCTGCAGACAGTCAGCGAAAGAAGATTCGGATCCGTAAACAACGCGGGCGGAAGGACCTTGATCAAGACATCCATTGTCCCAAGGGAGGTCGTATCCTCCATCAATGGCAGCCCGATGAGATCCTCGACCGTGCGCGTGCCAAGCTGTATCCAGATTCGTTCGTACTCCAGCCGTGCTTCCTCTTCTGTCGGATGGGGCGACCATTCGACGCCGAGATACCGGAGGTAATCGAGAGAGACGGCGACCGCGCGCTCACCCTCATTTAGAGTCGTATACAAATCTACAAGCAAGCATGTGACGGTCGCAAGGTCGACAGCATTTGAGGCGCGGGATGAAAGCGCAGTCAAGCGCTCCTCCGCAGCCGCCGATTGTCCAGTCAGGAACTCGCATTCGGCCCGGTGCAATTCCAGCGGGAAGATGAGGTGATAGTTGCTATCCCAACAGTCGTCAGACAACAGTGCGGATCCGGCAGCAAGGTAGTTCAGCGCTGAAACATAAGCCGTAGAAGCTTTGGCTCGCTTGCCCGCGACGAGGTTGAGTTCGGCGACTCGCTCGCGCTCGTCTGGCGAGGTGATCAAGGCCGCACCGCGGTTTAGCTGGTTGACGATTTCGAAAATGGCTTCTTCCCTCTTTTCTGAAGGAAAGTGTGCCCACAGCAGTCTTCCTATTCGCAGATGAGCCTCGGCACGCGAGTGTTCCGGGATTTGTGAATAAGCTGCTTCCTGGATGCGATCGTGAACAAACTTATAGGCATCGTCCTGATGGGCGATGAACTCCAGACGGACAGCTTCCCACAGATCGGAGTGGACCTGCTCCTCCGATGTTCCGTGAACGATGGAAATCGTGCTGATCTCGGCGCTGTTTCCTAGACAGGCAAGCTCTTGTAGAGCCTTCTGGGTTTCGACCGGCAGGCGATTCAGCTTTCCTACCATAAGCTCCACTACATTATCAGTGTAACCCTTGGCGTGAATACGATTCAGGTCCCAAAACCATCGTGCGTCGTTGTGATCGAAGCTGAGCAGCTGTTCCTCGACCAGCGCATAAATGAACTGGATGACAAAGAATGGGTTAGCACCGGTTTTTTCCTGAACCAGTTGGACCAGCGGCGTGGCGCATTCCAGTTCGCAGTGAAGGGAATCGACAATCAGCTGTCCCAAATCTTCGCGAGCCAAGGGCGCAAGGACAATGTCGTGTACGGTCGCTCCAGTTTGGCGAATCGCCTCCAGCCTGCGCCACAAGAAGTGGGTGCAGTCGACTTCATTGTCTCTATAGGCGCCGATTAACATCAAATAGTGCACATCGGGCTGGGTCAATAAGTCCTCCAGGAAATCCAGTGTCGCCGCGTCGAGCCATTGCAGATCGTCGAGGAACAGGGCTAACGGATGTTCCGGTCGCGCGAATACCCCGATAAATCGGCGGAACACCAGCTGGAAACGGCGTTGCGCGTCCTGTGGCGGAAGATCAGGCACAGGAGGTTGTTCTCCTATAATGAGCTTCAATTCAGGAACCAGATCCACCATGAGCTTTGCATTCGGCTCTAGCGCCCCGCAAAAGGCGTCGCGCCAGATTTGCAGCTCAGATTCGCTCTTACTCAGAAGCGGACGGATAAGGCCGTTAAAGGCTTGAGCTAGAGTGGCGTAAGGAACATCGCGCTTATACTGGTCGAACTTCCCGGCTGCAAAAAGGCCACGAGGTGGAACGAGCACTTCGTGGAGCTCTTTGACGACGGAGGACTTGCCGATTCCAGAATAACCGGACACCAGAACCAGATTCGGTTTACCGGTGGTGACGACCTGATCAAAGGCATCCAGAAGTGTTTTGATTTCTTGATCGCGCCCGTACAATTTTTCAGGCATACGGAGCCGATCTGAAATGTCATGCATGCCGAGGGAGAACCAGCTAATGCGTTTGTGAGATTCCCACTCAGCCAGGCATTTTCTCAGGTCTGCCACCAAACCGGCCGCCGTCTGGTAGCGGTCCTCGGCCGTTTTCGAAAGGAGTTTCAAAATGATGGCCGAGACGGTCTCTGGCACGTCCTTCCGCCACTCGCGAAGCGGAACTGGACGTCTTGCGATATGGCAGTGCACCCATTCCATCGGATCGGAAGCGATGAAGGGGAGACTCCCAGTCAGCATTTGGTACAGCGTCACGCCGAGTGAATAGAGATCGCTCCGTGAATCGATAGAACGATTCATTCGTCCGGTCTGCTCGGGTGCCATGTAGGGAAGAGTCCCAGCGATAAACTCCGGAGGCTCGGGAGCCTGTCGCTCGCGTGGAAGCCGCGAAGCGATAAGGAAGCCTCTCAACCAGCACTGGCCGGTGTCGGGGTTGACCAGAACATTGGCCGGCTTGATGTCCTTGTGAATAATGCCGCGCTGATGCAGGTGATGGATCGCGCTGGCAAGACCAACAGCCAGACCCAATGAAACCGCTAAGTCTAGTTGCCGGCCGAGCAATTGGTCCAGAGGCACACCGCCGGGATCCTCCAATACAAGTACCGTGCGGTCCCAGTGGCGAGCAATTCCTATTGGTCGGGCCGCCCACGTCGAGTCAAGCTCTTCTCTGAGAGAATATGCGTGCTCCAGCCATTTCAGAATTTCCGGTGCAGGATACTCCGCCAGAGGCGCAAGCACGAGAACCAGAGATTCATCGTCCTTACTCCGTCCGCGATAAAGGATAAAATCTTCATCCTTTCGCAGGGGTTCGAACGCATATCGTGAAAGCTCAATCACAGATCCCACTTGGCCTCCGCAATTTTACACAATTCTTCTCGGGAAGTTCGCCGCTAGGCAGAACAGAAATCCGCAAATTCGAAATCTCGTACCGAGATTCGCTCGACCTAGGTTCTATGTGCAAGCGCCTATTGCAAGGACCTACAGGATTTCCAAAGAAAAATGGTCGGCTTGGGGGACTCCTTCTCGTGATTGTGGCATTTAAATCAGGTACGATTTGCACCAGCGCGAAGGTAGCAGCTGATATAGAGCATATCTTGCAAAGATGAGACCTATGAGTTTGCGAGAAACGCAGGACCCGGCCTAGGTCCTAGCCAAACCAAGAAGTTCTCTGTTCGTCCAGACATTGACTCTGGTGCGGTTTGCGATGATGGCTGCGGTCAAGCCACCAGGCTCAGAACCGCGCCAGTGGGAGCGGAAAACATGACGGCGACTTATTGGCTGGCGGACTGCCAACTCGCGTAGAATCCTTTCTGTCGATTTCCCATGGGAGCGACTGACCGGAGAGCCTCTCATCTACGCGTCGATGGGAACTATGTTGGACGGTTTGGCCGACGTCTATAGCACGATTATTGCAGCGACTGCGAAACACCAAGGCGTCCAACTTGTGCTTTCCGTAGGCGATCAGCCCGATCCAGAACAGATAGGAGCCTTCCCGAGGAACACCATCCTGGTCGAGCATGCACCGCAATTGGAATTGCTGAAGGGCGCCTCGGTCTGCACACTCATGCCGGATTGAACAGTCTCTGGCTCAAGGCGTTCCTCAAGTTGCCATCCCGGTTACCGTTGATCAGCCTGGTATTGCTGCCAGGATCGCTGAGAAGAAAACCGGACTGTTTGTGCCATTAAAAAAGCTCACTGTATCTCACCTTTCGCTTCTCCTCGATCAGGTGCTCAATGAGCGTGCGTATCGCGATAATGCACGCTATTTCCAGAAAGTGATTGCGGAAACCAACGGACTCTCGGTCGCAGCCGAGCTGATAGAAGAATCCCTGGGAGTGACCAGGAAGGCCGCCAAATAGTAAGGCGCTCGAGGCTGTTTTTAAGATAATCCTCCAGGCAACCTTTGACAATCTTCCTCGAGCACTCCGCGAAACGGGCGTGGATGCGTTACTGATCGACGGCGTCCTGGTAGCTCGGCGCTCCGATTGAGAGTGCCCTGATCGGCGAATACTGTTTCTAGGCTCTGTGAGATCGAGAACTTTGCTGGCCACAAAGCCCAGGCGGATCTTCGGGTGCGTCGTTACGGCAAACACGCGACTGCCGAGGGTTCGAGATAAGCTAAAATTTGAAATCATCGACGTTTACGCCCGTGATGATCAGTGGATCACCGAGCAGAACCACGTCCTTTTAAATGAACTTAAGCTTGCCAAGGCGACCCGCTTCCACAAACCCGGATTCTGGTTTCAACGTTCCGTCTAGCTGCGCCTTAGCGATGTAGATCGCCCCATAGCCTATGTCGACCGGATTCCATAGCGCCACTTCCTTAATTGTTCCTTCTTTGATATAGGGACAGACGAGACTAGGAACCCCTAGCCCGGTCACGGCCACCTTGCCTTGCAGGCCCAGCTGCTTAACTGCTTCTGCCACGCCAGGGGTTGCGATCCCAGTCACACAAAGGACACCCTTCGTGTTCGGGTTCGCTCTCAAGTAGTTGAGCGCGACGTTCTTGCTCTTCTCGAGATCTTCATCTCCTGGAAGCACTGCCACAAAGTGCATGTTGGGGTACTTTCCAGCTGCATATTTCTTAACCTCTTCGATCCAGCGATTCTGATTTGGCGCCGTCAACACCGCGGTAACTACAAGAAAATCGCCCTCGGATCCGGCCTCTTTGACCATCATCTCCACCATGCCTTTACCCATCGAGTCAAACGTGCACTGGTTGAGAAAGACCTGACGAGCCTCCGGTTTCACGTCCGCATCAAAGGTTGATACCTTGATGCCGCGACGGGCTGCCCGCTCCAGGGCCGGCGCAAGGGCACTGGCATCGTTGGCGGAAACCGTGATGGCGTTCATTCCAGCCCGTATCCATTGATCGATGATGTTTGCCTGCGCCGCCACGTTGGCGTCCACTGGTCCGTTAAACTCGACGGTGACTTGCAGCTCCTTGGCCGCTTCCTGCGCTCCTTGATTCACAGCTACGAAATAAGGGTCGCTTGTGAATTTGGGTAGCATTCCTATCTTCTTGCTTTGTCCAAACGCGGAACTGGCGTCTGAAAATAAGACGCATAACACGATCAGCGCACATGCAGGGATCCCTAAACAACGTGACTTCACATTGTTTGGCCTACGCCCTCTTGCACGGAGGGCTTGCTTCTCTACGATTATTTTTGTTCACTTGGGAGGCTCCGATTGTTGGTTGTCGTTTGATTAGTGATTTAGCGGCGTTCCTTTCGGAAAAACTCGTTGGCGAAGACCGTAAGAACTAGAACGATGCCGGTTAACACTAGCGCCCAATCGTTGCGTACTCCGACGAACACCAGCCCGTCTTGTAGGTAGGCGAGAATCAGCACTCCAAGGGTAGTTCCGAGGATCGACCCGGAGCCGCCAGTAATGCGGGTCCCACCGAGTGCTACCATGGCGATCACGGTTAGCTCCAGCCCGGTTGCGGCATTAGCTCGGGCCGTAAACACCCTGGACGTTTGGATGATAGCAGCGATTGCTGCGAAGAACCCTGAAAGAATGTAAACGCCGAGTTTCACCGCGAAGACGTTGACGCCGGAGAACCGCGTCGCCCGCTCATTTATCCCGAGCCCGTAAACGTATCTTCCAAAACTGGTTTTCGTGAGAAGGATCCAAATGGCAACAACTGCAATCAGCCACACGATCAACTGGAAAGGAAAAAGATCCCACAAGTACGCTTGCCCGATAAATGCAAACCAATCTGGGAACGTGGATACCGCGTTCGCGTTAGTCACCGCGTAAGCGAGTCCTCGGAACAAAGCCATTGTCCCCAGCGTGACTACTAAAGGGTGCAGGTCGAGTGCGGCAACAATCAGTCCATTCAGAAGACCTCCCAATACGCCCACCAAAAGGCCAAAGACCAAGGCCAACGGCAGCGGCAACCCAGCCGCAGAGCTAAAACCGATGCTCACCGACACTAGCGCTAAGAGTGAGGCTACAGAAAGGTCGATCCCGCCCGTGATAATGACCAGCGTCATTCCTAGCGCGAGAAGGCCCGCCTCCACAAAAGCCCTGGACGCATCCAGTAAACCCGCTAGCGAGAGGTACGCTGGTTTGAGTGCTCCAAAAAGGGCCAGCTCTAAAATGAACAACAAAATTAAGACGTGAAGGCGTCCTAGCTCTAAACGGAGCGGCCACGTCCGAGTTTCCGACAATGCTTTCATGGTTTGCCTAACAAACGGTTCCGAATGGAATCAAACGAGAATGAATGTTGAAACGCTGACGCCACCATAACCACCTAGACCAAACGTCCGCGACTCGGGCGATAGGTTAAGGACTTGGTTCGCACCAAAAAGTAAAACGGCACCTCGCCAGGTCAGTAGTGTGCCGAGTGTGGCAATGATTGATGGAACGCGCGCTATCGTGACCAGAAGCCCGTTCACCAAGCCGAGCAACAACCCGGCACCGAGGCTCGCCGCCAGCGGCGTTATCGATCCCCCCAAGGTCATTGCTACGTTGCCGTAGACGAACGCACAAACCGCTAAGAGCGACCCAACGGAGACATCGATCTCGCCCGAAAGGACCACCAAGTTGACTGCCGAGGCAACGATTCCAACCACTGCAACCTGATCAATGATGCTCCGGAAGTTTGCGATAGAAGCAAACGCAGGCGTGCTGATGGCTAAGAGGCTAAGCAGGACAACTAAGAAGATCAGCGGCGGAGCTTGCGCCGATTTCAAAAGGCGGCCGAGATACCGTGTAGTCCCAGTTGAGAACTGCCTTTGCTTTTCGAGATTTTTTGGGCCAGCGACTTTGGTTGCCGCTGGCCCGACTTCAAACCCTGCGGCCGCGGCGGCGATCTTTTCCGCAGAAAAGGCTTCGCGTCGAAATTCTCCGCTCAAAGCTCCTTCATGCATCACGAGCACCCGATCGGCCATCGCCAGGAGCTCGTTCATTTCGGACGAGATTAACAAAATCGCCTTACCCTTCTTCGCTAACCCGTCAATGATTCGGTAGATTTCCGATTTTGCGCCAATATCTACTCCGCGAGTTGGTTCATCCAAAAGGATGATTTCGGGATCAAGCGCGAGAATTCTAGAGATGATTACCTTTTGCTGATTTCCTCCTGATAATCGTTCGACAGGCGTTCCCAGGATTCCGCCGCGAATCGTCAAGAGGTCGCGGAATCTCTTAGCTAACTCTGTTTCCCTTTTCTCATTAACAAATCCGAACGGGGCGAGCCGATTGAGACTTGAATACGAAATGTTTGCTTTGATCGAGAGGCGAGAGAAGCAGGCCCTGCGACTTCCGCTCTTCCGGCAGGTATGCTATCCCTACTCGTTTCGCGTTGACGGAACGAACCTCAATCTTTTTTCCACGAGCAAAGACCTCGCCGGAATCTAACCGGGTAATTCCGAAGATGGCTTGCGCTAGTTTCGAGCGGCCGGCCCCAATTAACCCTCCCAGCCCGACGATTTCGCTACGGCGAAGATGAAAGCTCACCTCTTTGAATTCCTTGAATCGCGAGGCGCCTTTAACCTCAAGAACGATTTCCCCCGGCTGATGCGTGGTATGGGCAAACAGCTGATCCAGCGGCCGCCCGATCATGAGCTGAATCAGTCTGTTAGTGTCCAGTTCTCCAATCGGGCCTGTGTGGACCCGACGTCCATCTCGCAAGACAGTGATCCGATCTGCGATAGCAAAAACCTCTTCGAGCCGGTGGGAAACGTACACGATCCCGACTCCTCTGGATTTGAGTTCCCGAATAACTGTCCAGAGACGTGCCGCTTCTTGTTCGGTAAGCGCGGCGGTGGGCTCGTCCATAATGACAACTTGCACCTTCCAGAATAATGCTCGCGAGATGGCAACAAGCTGCGAGTTCGCGGCTGAGAGGTGGCGAAGATCTCCCCCCGGGTCGAGCCGAACTCCCAATCGCGCGAGTCCTTCCGCCGCCAATGTGTTCATCTTTCCCCAATCGAATCCTCCCCACCCAACTCGCGGCCGGGGTCGACCGATGTAAAGATTCTCTGCGATAGACAGGTTAGGGAATAGGTCGAGTTCCTGAGGAATCATTACAACTCCACGCCGCTCGGCCTCCCGGGGCGATTGCAATCGGACGGGTTCTCCGGCAATCCTAACTTCGCCGCTGTCGGGGACGTAGACGCCGTGAAGGATTTTCATCAATGTGCTTTTGCCCGCGCCATTCTCGCCCATTAGCGCGTGCACCTCGCCTGGTCGGACCTCAAAGTCGATACCTTGACAGGCAACGATTCCACCGAACTGCTTAGTGACGGACGCCAGCTCGCAAAGCGGTCTGTCGTCCTCAAATCGGACGTCAACGCTTCTTCGCAAAGGATCGAGTTCTCTTATCAAGCTACGAGTTCTCCTTAGGTCACGAATTTGGACAGGCTATTTTCCAAGCTGTATCCATCCACCGTCTTGGCTATTCGACTTGCCGGCGGCATCGATCATCTCCATAACGTGGACGCCATCGTCGCAACTTGGAAGACAGTCGAGAAAATGTGTGAATGATTGGGAGAGTTTTTTCGCGATGATTGCCTGCGCGAATTCTGCATACAAATTCGCAAAGGCCAGGGCATATCCTTCTGGATGCCCCGCTCGGAAACGTGAGGCCTTTCGCGACTCCGGCGCCAACGAAGAAAAGCCTGGAGCGTAGC
>Ga0209526_10001615_pt1 | contig 15182 bp, 16 predicted proteins | sample JacPinW_OM2H0_M1_FD_188566 | JGI IMG/M metagenome (GOLD analysis project Ga0209526, IMG submission 188566) | Forest soil microbial communities from Algoma, Ontario, Canada - Jack Pine, Ontario site 1_JW_OM2H0_M1 (SPAdes) (version 2) | ecosystem: Environmental > Terrestrial > Soil > Boreal... | reverse complement strand
AGTGGCTTGGTGTGCGGGTTGTCGACGCGAAAGATCGTCACCCCCTGCGTGATCCAGAACAGGATGACATCGCGCAGCGCCCGCCACAACCCTTCCCGGTCAGGATTGTAAAAATTGACATTGACGATGTCTTGGTACTTCTTGGGCGGGTTCTCCGCGTATTTGATCGTTCCGTCCGGCTGGAAAACGAACCACTGCGGGTGTTGGCTGACCCAGGGGTGATCAGGCGCGCATTGAATGGCGAAATCGAGCGCAACCTCCATACCAAGCTCTCGCGCCGCGGCGACGAAGCGACGGAACCCATCGATGCCGCCCAGCTCCGGATGCACGGCCGTGTGCCCGCCCTCGCGCGAGCCGATGGCGTAGGGGCTGCCGGGATCGCCGGGGCGGACTTCGAGGCTGTTGTCAGGCCCCTTGCGGTTGATCCGACCGATCGGATGGATCGGCGGCAAATAGACCACGTCAAAACCAAGGTCACGAATCTCCGGCAGCCGGGCGATGCAGTCGTCGAAGGTCGCGCTTTGGCCGGGCACGCGACCCTGGCTGCGCGGGAACATCTCGTACCAAGCCGAAAAGCGGGCGAGGGGCCGGTCGACGATCACCTCAAGCTCCCGCTCATAGCGCGTCGCGTCGTCGCGGTCGGCGCAACGCGCCATCGCCTGGTCGGCAAATCGGATGCCATCCACCTTCTCGCCGGGCAGAGCAAAGAAGAGCGAGCCAGGTGTGACCTTGCGGCTATCGTAGGCAACCGCAAGAATCTGCGGGTCCGCAGGCCCGCTCACGCGGATCACCTCGACTCCCTCGATGACATCACACAGGTCCATGCTCGATTCTGCTCGCTCGTTACTGCTGCTGCCCGAACCAGCCGTGCGTTCCCGTCCTCCACCGCGAATCTCAATTCGCGTCCCCTCGCGCCGACGCCGGCAGCAAGGCTTCTGTTCGCCCGAACCGCACGCTTACCCGGCTGCCCCGCAAGACTTCCGCTCCGGCTTGGGGGAACTGCTCCAATGCCACGCCGTTGCCAATCAGAGTCGGCACAAGGCCGAGCCGCGAGCAAGTCTCACTGACACCGCGGACCGTTTGCCCTGCCAGATTTGGCACAACGACCGCGTCTTGGTCGCCAAACGCAACCGTGGGTGCCAGCCTCGAAGAGCGCAGGGCATGGTTCTTCTCCGCCACAGCCGCGTCAAAACGCGCCTGAGACGAAGCGGTGGCCGAGCGCTCCTCAGAAGTCAGCCGAGATCCGGTCTTCGGGGCAGCGCGGACGTTTTTCGCCGTCTCCGTGTCCGAAGGCGACGGCACGTCGTGCGGCACATCGAGATAGGCCAGCACCTGCTCGGCTATGTGCTTGAAGACGGGGCCGCCCACCTGACCGCCATGGTGCGCGCCCACGGGTGAGTCGAGCACGACGAGAATGGTCACAACGGGGTCATTGACTGGCGCGAAGCCGATGAACGATGCCATATATTGATTTGTCGAATAGCGACCCGTGCCGGGATCAATTTTCTGCGCCGTGCCCGACTTTCCAGCGGCCGTGTAGCCTTCCACGTGTGCCGGAGTCCCGGTGCCTTCCAGGATCACCTGCTCCATCATCTTGCGCATTTCCGCCGCGGTCTTTGCGTCTGTTGCCTGCCGCGGCTCGACGCCCGAAAGCTGGCGCACAGACCCGCCGGCGCGGATCTCGCGGACAATTCGCGGGCGATACAGCGTCCCGCCATTGGCGATCGCCGAGATGGCAGAGGTAATCTGTATGGGGGTGACGCTTAGCTCCTGTCCGATAGCGAGTGAACCAATCGAATTTGCCGACCAATTCTCGATGGGCCGCAGCAGTCCCCGGTTTTCACCCGGTAATTCGATTCCCGTCGGCTGGCCGATGCGGAATGCGCGGATCGTGTCGTAGAAACGTGGCCCGCCGAGCTGTAACGCGACTTTGATTGCCCCGACGTCGCTGGAGTGCGCAAGAATTTGCTCTACGCTGAGAACCCCGAACCGGTGCCAGTCGTGGATGACCCTCCCGCCAACCAGAATTTTCCCCATCTGGCAGTCTACAAGTTCGGCAGGCGTCGCCACACCGTTTTCGATTGCAGCTGTGAGCGTAATCACCTTAAACGTCGAGCCCGGCTCGTAGGCGGCGCTGACGGCACGGTCCATGCGCACGTCGTCGGAGTAATTTCCGGCGTGGTTCGGATCAAACGCGGGCCAATTGGCCACGCCGAAAAGTTCGCCCGAATTCGGGTCCTGGACGACAACGGTGCCGGCCTTTGCATGAGTCTGTTCAATCGCGAGGGCCAATTCCTTCTGTGCGATGTACTGGATCGTTTCATCGATCGTCAGCACGACGCTGGCGCCCGGACCGGCAGCCGATTCCCTTCGGTCGTACCAGCGGCGGCGCCCGTCGGCCATCACCATCATCTTGCCCGGCCGCCCCCGGATCTGTCTATCGAGAGCATACTCGATTCCGCCGATGCCCTTTTCATCCACATCCACATACCCAAGCACATGCGCCGCGAGGTCGCGCTGCGGATAGATGCGACGGTTCTCTTTTTGAAAGAATACGCCGCGCAGATTCATATCTGCAATTCGTTGAACGGTTTCCGGAGAAAGCTTTCTCGCCAGCCGCACGGGCGTGTGGGCCTCTTCGATTTTTGTTTCCAGTTCTTCGGCCGGCCCACCGAGAACGCGCGAAAGCAGCCGCGCCACCATCGACACGTCACTGATTTCAGCTGGGTCGCCGAAAACAGAGTCCATGGGGATGCTGACGGCGAGCTCGCGCCCTTTGCGGTCATAGATCGTGCCGCGCCTCGGGCTGATTTCAAACAGGCGCTGCTGCTGATGTTGGGCTTTCGCCAGGTATTCGCTATAGCTGAAGAGCTGGAGATAGCTGAGGCGGACCAGCACTGCCAATATCCAAACCACCGCTACGACCCAGACGAACAGCCAGCGGAGACGCGGGTTACGCTGCTCCATGGACTCCGGCCCACCCCATCTGAAAGTTCGTCCGGTAGCCATTGCGATTGCTACCCCGGATCAGGCCCGAGATTCGGGACCATCAATCGATGTCAAGGGCGAGGTGTTGGAAACGCGGCCCGGGCCTGGGCCACCACGGCATCGCTCGACCCTTCGATCGGAGCTACCTGCCCGGGCACGGGAACCGTCAAGCCGAGTTGGTTCCGCGCAATCGCGTCGACGCGCATCGGTGAACGCAGCGTAGCCACTTCCAAACGCAATTGCTGATTAAGCTCAATGGCCTGCGTTCGCTCCGACTGCAGCCGCTCGACCTGATAGCGGATCTGGATGCACTCGAAATGCTGCCAGGCATAAAACAGTAGGCATCCTGCCAAGGCTGCTCCCGCGGCGAGGCGTCGCCAGAGATCGCGCAGCCGTGCCGCTGGCGCTGGCCGCAAGAGCCGCGAATTATCAATGCACTTGACGGTGTGAAATTCTGTCATGCAGGACTCCCTGCCGCCCCGCCCTGCTCGGGGGTGATCTTCTCGGCGACGCGCATCTTCGCGCTGCGCGCGCGGGGATTGCGCTTGATTTCCTCGTCGCTCGGCCCGATGACTTTCTTGGTCAGCAGCTGAAGGCTTCCCTCTCTTGCCAGTCGCTGAAACGCATGTTTGACAAGACGATCTTCGATCGAGTGATAACTGAGGACGACCAACCGCCCTCCGGAAGAAATAGTGGCAGGAGACCGCGAAAGAAACTGCTCGAGTTCCTCCTCTTCTCGATTCACCGCAGTCCGCAGCGCCAGAAACGTTTTTGTCGCGGGATGCAGTTTCTGCCTTCCCCTTGCTTTTCGGTCCCCTGCCACAACCGTTGCCAGATGTTCGGTGTCCCGGATGGGACGCGCGCGAACAATCGCCCTGGCGATTCTGCGTGAACTCCTCTCCTCGGCTTTCTGGTAGAGAAGGTCGGCGAGTTGCTTCTCCGGCCAGTAGTTCACAATGTCTGCCGCTGTCATCGGCGTATCGGGATTCATGCGCATGTCGAGCGGCCCGGCCCAGCGGAACGAAAATCCGCGCTCGGGACTGTCCACCTCGAGGCTGGAAATCCCCAGATCGGCAATGATCCCAGCGAGCGCGGGCAGGTTCAAATTCGCCACCAGCTCGCCGATCTTTGAAAACTCTGCGTGCACCAGAACCACCTTCTGCTCGTAGGGTCTTAATCTCTCCCGCGCAATTTCGAGCGCTTGCGGATCGCGATCGATTCCGATCAACCGGCCTGTGGTCAGACGCCGGGCAATCTCGATCGCGTGCCCGCCGGTGCCGACCGTGGCATCCACATAGGTCCCCTCTGGCCCGATGCGAAGCCATTCGATGACCTCTTCGACTAGAACCGGCGTATGCAGGACGCTCAAAACCTAGATGCCCAGTTCGTCTAACGCCTTTTCGTCTTCTGCCGTGATCGGGTTACGGCTCAGTTGCTCGAGGAATTGCGCATGATTCCAGACTTCCAGGTAGGTCAAATGCCCCTGGACATCCACTTCGCCCTTCATCTGCGCCGAGTCCCGCAAAACGGGTGGAATCAAGATGCGCCCCTGCCCATCGACCTCGATTACCTGACCGTAATAATTCGTGCGTGCCAGAAACCGTTGCTTGGTCCGGTTGTGAGAGGAAACCTTGGCGAGCTTTTTCTCGATAGCTTCCCACGCTTTCATGGGATAGATACGGGCGTGATCGCCGCGGGCGCTTGTGACGTAGAACTTCGTACCCGACCTTTGCAGCTCGGCTAGGAAGTCGGCCGGGATTTTCACCCGCCCCTTCTCGTCCACCGTTGCCAGATAGTTGCCCCGCAGCATGAAAGCCCCTGGAAGCTCGACTCGGCGTATTCGCCCTTGGGATCACTCGCTTGTTGGCCCTTTACGCGGTTTCATCCTCTTTGCTACTTGGTGCCACTGCTTACCACTTGCTACCACTTTCTCCCACTTGGGCCCGATTGTATGTATGCACGCCGGCATGTCAAGCGGAATCGTCCAAAAAAATGAGAAGGTGTGTGGAAAAGCGGAGGTGGAGCGCCCGTCCGCCGGAACGCTGCCCACCATTAGTGGTAGAACAGTGTAGACACTTTCGCGACGCCTAGTTGCTCGCTGGAAGATTGTTTTGTAAAGGTCAACAGCCGAATCGCGATGGCCTAACGCGGGCTGGCGCTCGAAGAATGTTTCAAACTAGTAACGATTTTCTATGGAGCGGGCGGATGGCGAAGGGAGTTGAGATTGCGCAGCACCGACTGCTCATCCGGGCTGAGGCCTTGCAGGAACCTGGGATCATCGAGAGCCGCTTGGCGTTCGGGCGGGCTCATCCCCTGCAGAGTGCGGAGACGGCCGTTGATCAACTGCTTTCGCTGCGGCGGCATTTGCTGCCATTGCGGCAACAGAACGTTCTTCACGAACTGACGCTGCTCAGGACTCATTTGCTCCCAGATGCGCTCGCGGCCGCGGATCGCATTGCGCTCGGCAGTCGAAAGTCGGTTCCAGTTCTCCAGATTCCTGCGGATCTGCGTTTGGCGCCAGGGAGGCAGGCTGTGGAACTGTTGGTTATTCTCCAGGAAGCGTTCTTGTTCTTCGGGAGGGACCTCCCGCAGCCTCTCGACCCACTTCGGCGGCAATCCCGCCAAGGCTCGCCCGCCGCCGGGAGGTTGGGCTTTCGGGACGCCCGCGATGTTGGCCTTCGGTGAAACATTGTTCCGCTTCCCCAGAGGCTGAATCGCTCTCTCCGGCTGGACAGCCTTCTGCAACTTCGGTGGCTCAAAAGCCAATGGCAAATGTCGCCCGTGCGCACGGGCAGGCTGGGCCACAAGCCCTATAAGGAGCTCGAGAAGGAGCGCAAGCGCAAACCTACCCTGTCGCACTACCTAGCTCCGTTAGTCATTCCTCGTCCGCTCAACCCTCTGCGGCTCTGTCTGCTGCGCAGGGGTCGAAATCAACTCGGACAGCGCATCAAACTTTGTCACAACGTCATAGTTCTCGAGGACTCCGAGGTCCTTGATCGCGTTGAAATCCTCTTGCTCGGTCGGCGCGGTGGTCCGGTAGGCTCCCGGATCGTCTTGCGGGAACCTCGCCATCCAGACGCCGAGAGCCACCAGTAGAGCCATCGAAAACAGCAGCCGCGGCTGGGGGATCAGCCAATGGAACCACTTCGTTGGCGGCTCTGCGGCGACACGCTCGCGGACGCGCGCGTCAAAGCCTGCGGAGGGCTCGCGCACCGGCAGCTGGTCGAGCACGCTCGAGAGTTCGCGGAATTCTTCGGTTCGCCTCCGGCATGCCGCGCAGACAACCAGATGCTCCTCCACCTCGCGCCGCTCGGCCGAATTTGCCCGGCGGTCCAGGTATCCGATCAGCTCTTTTGAAACATCCTTGCATTTCATGACTGCCTTCCTTGCTTCGAACGGTGAGCGATCGGGTTGGCAACCAGTGGGGCCAATTGCACACGAAGCGTCTCATAAGCGCGGAAAAGCAGCGACTTCAGCGCACTTTCCGAGCAATCTAGAGTCCTTGCGATCTCTCCGTAATCCATCTCTTCATATTTATGCAGCAGAACGGCGACGCGTTGCTTCTCCGGCAGCGAGCCAATAACGCGGCGGATGAATTCTGAGCGGTCACGCTCGACCATGTGCTCGTCGATCCGCATTTCCGAACCTGGCACCTCCCTCGGAGTCGCGTCTTCGTCGTCTGCTGGCGCATCCAGCGACACCTCGAGCTTCCGGTGACGATTGTCGCGCACGGAATTCAGCGCCAGGTTCGTGGCGATGCGGAAGAGCCAAGTGGTGAACTTTGCGCTCGGCGAATAGTGTTTTCTCGCGCGGTAGATTCGCAGAAAGACTTCCTGCGCGAGGTCCTCGGCGGTCGCGGCGTCTCGCACCATACCGAACAGGAAGCTTACCAGAGGCGTTCGATACTTCTGGAGCAGGAATTCGAAAGATGCGTCGTCCCCCGCCTTCACGTCCAGCATCAGTTGGACGTCGGACCTAGCCATGGCCTCCACATCTTATCGAACACATGCGACGTCCTAAAGTTGCACCACGGGCCATGTTCCAGAACCGGACCCGGGGACCCAGACCATTGACAGTTTGACCTCCCTGTCAGGAACCGAGTGATAGGAATCAGGTTAGCCCTGCCCTGACCAGGCGTGAAACAGGACCTTGAGGCCGAGCAGAACGGCGACACCGAGGAAGACCAATAGAGCCACGCCCACGCCGGGCTCTCGATTCACCTCAGGGACCAGATCGGATGCGGCGACATAGAGCGTCACGCCCGCTGAAAGCGGCAGTGCGTCGGCGACCGCGCTGCGCAGCACGAACATCAGCCCCACGCCCAGCAGCGTCGCCCCTCCGAGGACTGCCGAAGACGTGAGGGCAACGCGGCGGCTCTGACCGCTCGCAAGCATCAGTGACGCCACCGTGAATCCCTCCGGTACCTTGTGCAGGAAGATGGCGAGGAAGATCACGCCGCCGAGCCACGTCGAGACCAACAATCCAGAGGCAACGGCAACGCCGTCGAAAAACGCATGGATCACGAGACCGAGCAGCGCCGCATAGCTCGCGTGCGCCTGGGAGATCTCTTGGTGATGCGTTTCCTCACCGAAGTGAAAGTGCGGGGCGGCCGTGTGCTCGAAGAAATGCACAATAAAGTAGCCGGCGAGGACGAACAGGAAAACGGCGTTGGTGTCGTTGAAGAAAAACGAGGATGTATCGCTGCGGAGCTTCACCGATTCCGGGATCATTTCGATCATTGCCGTAGCCAGCATGAACCCGGCGCCCAGTGCGATGAAATATTTCAGGTACCGGCGCGACCATTGCCGCCGCGCAATCAGCAGCCCCCCGACGAGGTTTGCCGCCGCCGCTGTCAGGCCCAGCAGAAGCGCGAGCAGTACGCGAGTTGCATCGGGCGCGAGCATGGCACTAACCTGAATGGCGGAACAGAATGACGTCCCCGTCCTGCACGATGTACTCTTTGCCCTCGAGCCGCACCTGTCCGCGTTCACGCGCAGCAGGAAACCCGCCTGCCTTAAGCAGATCTTCCCAGTTCACCACTTCCGCTTTGATGAAGCCGCGCTCGATGTCGCTGTGAATCGTGCCGGCGGCTTTCTGAGCAGTCATGCCGCTTTCGATCGTCCACGCCCGGCATTCCGGCTCGCCGCACGTGAGAAACGAAATCAAGCCAAGCAAGCGATAGCTTGCCTGAATCAGCCGGTCGCGTCCTGATTCCGCAAGCCCATAGGCGCGCGTCATCTCGGCGGCCTCGGCATCGTCCAGGTCAGCGAGCTCGGCCTCGATTTTCCCGCAGAAAGGCACGACGGCGGTATGTCGTTTCAAGGCGAGCTTTTCCAGACCATGCTTCTCGACCACACGGTCGATGTCGGCGGCCTCTTCATCACCGAGGTTTAAGACGTAGAGCATCGGTTTGCGCGTAAGAAACATGAAGCCGTTGAGCATCTTCTGCTCCTCGGGCTTGAATGCGAGTTCGCGCAGCGGCGTTTCGGCCTCGAGCGCCTGCCGGCATCGGTTCAGCAGCTGCAATTCGACCTCGAGCAGCGGGTCTTTCTTTTTCTTTATGTCCCTATCGACGCGCTCGATTCGCTTTGAGGCCTGCTCGAGATCCTGCAGCATCAGCTCGATATCAACGCTTTCGATGTCCCGCATGGCATCGAGTGCACCGGCCCCGTGCGGCACCGCCGGATTCTCAAACAGTCGCACGACCTGCGCGAGCGCATCGGCCTCGCGTAATGGTACGAGCGAAGCGGAATTCTTCTCACGGTCTTTTTGTAGCCCGCCGACATCGACGTACTCGATGGCCGCGTACGTGATTTTCTTGGGCCGGAAGACCTCGGCTAGTTTCCCCACACGCGCGTCGGGCACGCGTGCGATCCCGACATGCGCCTGGCTCGGAGCGCTGCGCGCGTCCACACGCGCGCGCGTCAAAATGCGGAACAAACTCGTTTTTCCCACCTGCGGCAGTCCGATGATTCCCGTTTGCATAGGCGTGTGATACTAGTGCCGTTCGAACGATTTCGCACTAGGTTTTCGTACCCACAGTTCCCGGATCGGAGGTATTCTCAGGCCGGAGTAGTGCGCGCCCACGACAACAAGCTTCACATCGGATTATGCAGCCGTTTGGGGAGGAACGAAGTCGGTGGCGACCAAAAAAGGCGTGGGAACTCTTCGCAACAAGAATCGATCCGGTTGGCTTGGTCAAGATCTGAGGGTAACGCACCAGAGCGCCGATCCTCGCGATCATCGGGCACCCGCCGTCACTCCCGGGACCTAGATTGCTCCTCTCAGAAAATAGCAACATTGCGTGAGATGTCTCGCGGGCGGTATTCTTTGCATTCCACCATGTCGGATCCGCTGCCCCAACCTTTCGACCATCGAGAGGCGATCGCGTTTCTCTCGAAGAAGGACCGCCGTCTGGCTCGACTCATCGAGCAGTCAATTGAGTTTCGGCTGGAAATCGAAGAGGCGCAGACTCCTTACGAAGCTCTGCTAGAAGCGATCACATATCAGAGCATCTCCGGTAAAGCGGCGGCGACGATCTTTGCCCGGATACGAGCTCTCGGCCCAAACGGCCGGTGCCCCACGCCGGAAGAGATCCTCCGCGTGCGGAAGCAAACCTTACGCAAAGCCGGCCTTTCCGCAGCAAAGATCGCCGCGGTGAGAGACTTGGCGAGAAAAACAATCGAAGGGATCGTGCCCAGCCTCGAAGACGCGCAGAAAATGCCGGACCAGGCTCTTGTCGACCGGCTGATTTCGGTTCGCGGCATCGGTGCTTGGACCGTCGAGATGTTCCTGATTTTTCGCCTGGGACGCCCCGACGTTCTCCCCATCCACGACTACGGCGTGCAGAAAGGATTCACGCTCACTTATCGCAGGAAGACAATTCCGAAACCGCGCGAGCTGGCGAAGTTCGGCGAGCGTTGGAGGCCGTATCGCACGGTTGCGAGCTGGTACATGTGGCGCGCAATCGAACTGGCGGGCAAAGATGCGCGCAAGATCACCAAGAAGCGAACCATCGTGAAAAAGCGAACCGTGAAAGAGCCCGCCGCCCGACAGGGGCGACCGTAGGAGCAGGGTCACTTGTGCCGTGCCCAGCCGAGCAATGCGGTGCTCCCGGTGGGGACAACCGCGAACGGCTTCCTCACACCGTGTTGCTGCGGCTAGTCAGAAAAAGCGCCGCGAATCCGATCAGCAACACGACCCCCTCAAACCAAACCGAAACCTGATGCAGACGGTCGAACTCGACCCGCAACGGATGACTCAGCGGAGTCGCGTCGACTGAAACCATCTGCGCCCGTAGCGTTTCCATCCGAGGTATAACAATCCGCTGCGAAGCGAGAGTTAGTAGGAACATCAGGATCACGCAGAGCGCCGCAGGTGCCGCTAGCGCTTTGAGTGACCTCCCTAGTCCAAGCGCCGCCACCAAATACACGATTGCCGCAATTAACCCTAACAAGTGCAACCCTCCGAGCGTAAATCCAACCAGAGCTCCCGCCTGGTCGCGGTCCGACAGCACTCTGAATGCACCTTGCGTAACCACCGTGGTGAAGTAAGTAATCGACCCGACCCACATTCCTAATGCGCACAGCTGTAAAAATCGCAGGGTGCGGGTCATCCGGGGTACCGGCTCGAGCGGATTCTCGACTGGCGCAGGACTGCAGTTGGTACCTTCGCACACGAAAGTGGGTCCGGCCTTCCCGTGCCTTGGTTGTCCTTTAGGCCCTCCGGCCCGCGAAACCGTGTCATAGCCCCTCCAAGTACTTCTTATCATAATTTGACGTCGGTGTCCGAGACCGGGCGCGCACCACGAAGGGTACGGCATAGCCAAGGGCTGCGGCGCGGAAAGAACCGTGCTTTAGGGTGGGGGGATTTTCTATTGCGAGTGTTTTCGCCTGGCCGAGGGAAGGCTGGGCCAGCCGTGGAGTGGTGGGCGATCAAGGACTTGAACCTTGGACCTCTCCCGTGTGAGGGGAGCGCTCTAACCACTGAGCTAATCGCCCAACCTTACCGCTCTAGAATCTACTGCTAGTGTGGAAAAAAGGCTAGCTTCGGGGTTTTTCCCTCGGGCAAGGGCGTCCGCGCCACGTTCATGATCATGGCCAGCATCGAATAGTACCCGCGCAGCCCTACCATGTCGATCACACCTTGCTCACCGAACCGCTTTACCGCTCGTTCATATGTGGCATCGCTCACGCTCTGATCCTGGTGCAGTTCCGTGCAGAAGTCGTAAGCGAGCTCTTCATCGGGATCCATTCCCATGGGGCGGCGCCCCTCACTCATGGCCGCGGAGACTTCCGGCTGCACACCGGCCTTCAAGGCCAGCGGGAGATGCGCATCCCATTCAAACTGTTGGGTCCATTGTCGGGACGTCAAGAGAATGACGAACTCGCTGACCTTGGGCGGAAGGCTGCTATTGAACCGAAGGTACGCCCCCGTCTTCTGCAGGCGACTCATAAGCTCCGGGCTCCGGAGCAAGGGTATGAATGGCCCGACCAAAGCTCCCCGTGGGCCTGCAATCAGCTCCTCGGCAGCTTTCTTTTGCGCGTCGGTCATCTTGTCGGTCGAAATCGGCGGCATTCGATCCTGTGCTGCGGCACTCCCCAAGATCGAAAATAACGCGTAAGCAACAACAGCGAATTTTGCGAAACTCACAAGCGGCCTCCTCTAGAAAAGAACTGACGAGGATCATAATACAGAGACCGTGCGGGAACCGAACAGGTTTCTAACCGCTGGTCCCTGGCCGCTCAGAAAGGGCTCATCGACCGAACGCCAGATCGGCCCTTTGCTTCTCTCGGTTGCCAGGTAGTCCAATTGGTAACCGTTCAGGGGCTGAAAACCGGGTGAAGCGATGCCGAATCATCGTAGAATGGCTATTCGGAGTCTCCCGCGGAAGTCACTTTTTGTAACAGAAGGCCGTGCGAATTGCAGACAACGACCTTGACACCCAGCAGCCGCCTCAGCGACCTTCGGCACTCGATCGCGCGCGTCGTCAAGGGCAAGGATGACATCATTCAATTGGCGCTCACCGCGCTGCTGGCGCGCGGTCACTTGCTGATTGAAGACGTTCCTGGCGTTGGGAAAACAACGCTCGCGCAAGCCCTCGCGCGGTCGTTCCACTGCTCGTTCCAGCGGATTCAATTCACTTCCGACATGCTACCGAGCGACGTGATCGGCGTCAGTGTCTACAACCCTGTCGGCCAGAGATTCGAATTCAAACCCGGTCCGATCTTCGCCAATATCATCGTCGCCGACGAAATCAATCGCACTACGCCGAAGACGCAGTCGGCGCTGCTCGAGGCCATGAATGAAGCGCAGATTACTGTCGACAACCACACGCATCCGCTGCCAAAACCGTTTCTCGTTCTCGCAACCCAGAATCCGATCGAGCACCATGGCACGTATCCGTTACCCGAATCGCAGCTCGATCGTTTTCTGATGCGCATCCGCATGGGCTATCCGAACCGGGCGAGTGAAAAGGAAATTATGCGCAGCCATGCGGGCCGCTCGAGCGTAGACCAAACCGAGCCGCTGCTCGACGCTGCCGACGTAATCACGATACAGGAGACGGTCTCGCAGGTGAAAGTTGACGACAGCCTGCTCGACTACGCACTCGAAATTGTCGACCGCACGCGCCAGACCGAGCAATTCAGCCTGGGCGTGAGCCCCCGGGGAGCCCTGATGCTTCATCGCGCAGCTCAGGCCTACGCACACCTCGAAGGGCGCGACTATTGCTTGCCGGATGATTTTAAGCGGCTGGTCCTTCCCGTCTTCGCGCATCGCGTTGTGGTCAGCTCACGCTACGTTTCAACGCAAAAAAAATCTGAGCAGGCCGAAGCCATTCTCCGCGAGATCCTCGACACCACGCGCGTTCCCCTCTGATGCTCGACTCAATCGTCGCACGCTGCTGGCGCAGGCTCGATCGCCCCGGCTGGCGCAATTTCGGCATTGCCATGCTGGCGCTTTCAGTCGCTCTGGTAGCGGCGCTTTTCTCGGCCGCGGTTGCACAGGCCGGCCGCCTTTTGCTGGCTTCGGTCACCGCTGCGCTCGCGCTTGGCCTAGCTGCCTGGGTTGGCTTCGCCATTGTTCCGGCTCTGGCGCGGCGAACCAGCCTGCGATGGATCGCATATCAGGTGGAGTATCGCCTGACGCGCGACGGGATCATTTATCTCGGCGCTGTATGCATACTCATTCTCGGCGCCGTGAATACGGGTAACAACCTGCTCTTCCTGATCCTTGCCTGTTGTCTTGCCGGTATTCTCATCTCCGGAGTGCTCTCGCGCGCCGTTCTGACCGGCATCGACCTTAAGTTTGACTTGCCCGAGCACATCTTTGCCGGAAAGCCTGTGCTTGCTGAACTCACGTTGCGAAATGACAAGCCGATGTGGCCTTCGTTTTCATTGCGGGTCATCGGAGACACGAAGAAAAGTGTCGCTCAGATCCTCACGCAGCCCGTTTTTTTTCCCTACATTCCCCGAATGAGCTTGGCGCGCCAGAAAGTCGAGCTACAATTCCCGCGTCGCGGCGTCTATCGCCAAGATGCATTCGGAATTCGCACGCAATTCCCGTTCGGCTTCTTCGAGAAAACTCGCCGCGTGGATTCCGACATCGAGATCGTCGTGTATCCGCGCATCGAGCCGACCGACCAGTTCTACGAGGTTTTGCCGCTTTTGAGCGGCGAGATGGCCAGCCATTTTCGCGGGCGCGGACACGAGCTCCATTCCCTGCGTGAGTATGCTCCCGCCGACAGCGCGCGGCTCGTCGATTGGAAAGTGACCGCGAAAGTGGGGCGGCTGATGGTCCGCGAGTTCGCGCGCGAAGACGAACGCCGCGTGATGTTGGTTCTCGATCCCTTCATCGGACCGCCGCGCGCCGAATTCGGCGCGCATGGCTCCGCCGTGCATGCCGAGCTATTCGAGCGCGCCGTGTCGATGACGGCATGTATCGCGTGGCATTTTCACGAGATCAATTCCGTGATGCAGTTCCGCACGAACCGTTTTTCGACCTCCATGGCGCCGGCAAGCGAGATCATCTACGACGCGCTGCGCGAGCTCGCTGTTCTCCAGGCGGACACATCGGCCACCGGCGGCGCATTCCTCGATGAACTAACCGGCGACCGAGAAATCTTCAAAATCGTCCTAACCTGCCGCTCGCAAAGAACGATCCCGACGGCGCTCTGGTCTTCCTCGTATTGCGTTTTCATCGACACGCTATGATTGCCGGGGGGGACACCAGCCTCGGCGCTCTGCGCCTCACTCACCACACGGAGCCCCCTTGCGTCCTCCTGGGGGCGGAGCTGAACGCGGTTGCGGTCCCCGCCCATGCAAGGCGTACAACTGATGAAGGGGCGTCAGGGACGGGCCCCCGGCTTCCACGGCTTTTCCGCAGGTGAGCCGCCCGCTCACAAACGGCCGCTCGAAGCCCTCGCACCGCCACCTGGGAAACGGCAAGTCCAGAATCCCCCGCCCGATAGACACCGCGCCATCACGAGGGACCCCACGTGTCAGACAAGCCCGTTGTTGCTCCCCAGCCAAAAGAGCCCATTCGTGCGAAAATAATGCAGGCGGCATGATCGAATCGTTCTGGGTCGCCTTTCCGCTCTTGCTCATTTTTGAGTTCTGGGTGAAGGTCAAGTGCCTGAACCGCGAAGAGTTCGTGGTGGTCGGCTGGACCGATCCCGAAGGTGCGCGTCCGTGGCTCGGTGCGCTGCTCTTGGTATATTACGATCCGGACGGGCGGCTTGTTTATGCCGGGCGTGTCGGAACCGGAATTAGCCAGGCGGAGCTCGGCGGGCTGTGGCGTCGGTTGCAACCTCTCGCTACTTTTGAGATGCCGCTGGAGGTGGCGCCACCTCGCTCGAACCGGTTTGGCTCGCCGCTCGCTCTCAGCCGCGTGCACTGGGTTCGGCCCGAGCTTGTGGTCGAGGTCAAATATCTGGCGTGGACCGGCGACAACCTGCTTCGTCAGGTCGTTTACGAGGGTCTGCGAGAGGACAAGGATCCCACAGACGTCCAGCGACCCGTGCCGAACCAACCATCGTCCATACGCCGGTCTCGGTAGACGCTTGAAGGCTGCTGCCAGTCAGCAGGGAGAGGAACGGAGAGCCAATCATAGCAGCGGCGGCGGTTTAGGTGGGCGAGCCTGTCGCTTCTGCCGCGGTGCTCTGAATTGGTTTCCGTACAGCCGCACTATCGCGG
>Ga0209526_10001614_pt1 | contig 15182 bp, 16 predicted proteins | sample JacPinW_OM2H0_M1_FD_188566 | JGI IMG/M metagenome (GOLD analysis project Ga0209526, IMG submission 188566) | Forest soil microbial communities from Algoma, Ontario, Canada - Jack Pine, Ontario site 1_JW_OM2H0_M1 (SPAdes) (version 2) | ecosystem: Environmental > Terrestrial > Soil > Boreal... | reverse complement strand
CAGCACCTGGCCGATCTCGCCGACGCCCTCAGCCAGCACCGCGGCGAACAACCCTGCGCCGCCATATAGGTCCCACGCCGTCATACCCGGCGCGAGGTCCGCCCAGGAGCCCACAAGCTCGCTGTAGACCCGCGCCGCATCGCGGTGCGACTGCCAGAACCCGGTCACCGGAATGTGCCAGGTCCGATCTCCGACCCGCTGGACCGACTCGCGGCCGCCCTCGACGACCCGCAGACCCCGTCGTCCCCGGATTCCGAGACCCCTCCCCGCCATCACGACATGGCGGTGCCCGTCGTCGTCGACGACGACGTGCACCTCGGCACCGAACGGCCATTGCTCCTGCAGCCCGTGCAGCAACCCGGGCACCAGCTGACCGCACTGCTCGGCCGCGACGAGATCGCCGCTGTGATAGCGGCGAAAGCCCGCCGAGCCGCCGGGACCCACGCCCATCCGCACCCGGGTGCGCCAGCCCGTCGCCTCGCCGGTGCCCATCGGCTCCACCTCCAGCTCGCGCTCAGGCTGATACCCGGCGATCCGGTCCAGCTGGTTGAGCACGACCTGACCCTTGAGGATGCGGGCTGCCTCCGGATCGACGAACGCGAGGTCGCAACACCCGGCGCCGCCCGGGCCCGCGATCGGGCACAGCGACGCAATGCGATCCGGTGACGGCTCGAGGATCTCGAGCGCCTCGGCGTGCCAGTACGCATCCTTCTCCTCGATGATGCGCGCTCGTACCGTCTCGCCGGGCAGTGCGTACCTGACGAACACCACCCGGCCGTCGTGGCGCGCCACACAGCTGCCACCGTTGGCCGGCGGCCCGACAGAAAGCGTGAGTTCGGTCAATCCAAGAACCCGCGCCGCGCGTCACCCGGCGCATTCTGCGGCTGCAGGCTCTTCAGCCGTTCCGACGAACTCAGCTGCCACGGAACCGACGTCACCATCACGCCCGGCTCGAACAGCAGCCTGCCCTTCAGGCGCAGTGCACTTTGGTTGTGCAGAACGTGCTCCCACCAGTGGCCGACGACATACTCGGGGATGAAGACCGTCACGACGGTCCGAGGCGACTCGCGGCTCGCCCGCTTGACGTAGTCGAGCACCGGACGGGTGATCTCGCGATACGGCGACGCGATCACCTTCAACGGCACCGTGATGTCGCTCTCCTGCCACTTGCGCACGAGGTCACGGGTTTCGATTTCGTCGACGTCCACCGTGATCGCCTCGAGCGCATCGGGTCGGGTGGCCTTGGCGTAGGCCAGTGCCCGCAGCGTCGGCAGGTGCAGCTTGGACACCAGGACCACCGCGCAGTTTCGGCTCGGCAACACCACTTCGCCCTGCTCGGCCTCCTGCTCGGCGAGCTCGGCCGCGACCGCGTCGTAATGGCGGTGGATCATTTTCATGATCACGAACAAGCTGCCCATGGCCAAGATCGCAATCCACGCGCCGGCCATGAACTTCGTCAGGATCACGATGATCAGCACGGTGCCGGTACAGAGGAACCCGATCGTGTTGATCACGCGTGAGCGCTGCATGTGGTGCCGCGCCGCGGTGTCCCGTTCGGTGCGCAGCAGCCGTGTCCAGTGCCGCACCATCCCGATCTGGCTCAGCGTGAACGACACGAAGACACCGACGATGTACAGCTGGATCAGCGCGGTCACCTCGGCGCGGAACGCGACAACGAACGCGATCGCGGCCAACGCCAGAAACAGGATGCCGTTCGAGAACGCTAGGCGGTCACCGCGCGTGCGCAACTGCCGCGGCAGATAACTGTCCTGGGCGAGGATCGAACCGAGCACCGGGAATCCGTTGAAGGCCGTGTTGGCGGCCAGCACCAGGATCAGCGCGGTGACACCGGCAATCACCCACAGGCCCAACGGGAATCCGGCGAACACCGACTCGGCGAGCTGGGCGATCAGCGTCTTCTGGTGATAGTCCGGCGGCGCGCCGATCAACTGCTCGTGTGGATTCTCGGCGAGCTTCACGCCGGTCTCTCTGGCCAGCATGATGATGCCCAGGAACAACGAGACCGCGACCACGCCGAGCATCAGCAGCGTGGTGGCGGCGTTGCGGGACTTCGGCTTTCGGAACGCGGGCACCCCGTTGCTGATCGCCTCGACACCGGTGAGCGCCGCGCAGCCCGACGAGAAGGCGCGGGCCACCAGGAACACCATGGCCAATCCCATGATCTCGCCGTGTTCGGAGTGCACCTCGAAGCCCGCCGACTCGGCTTGCAAGTGGTTGCCCAGCACGTGGATCTGGAACAGGCCCCAGGCGAGCATGACGTACATGCAGATCATGAACGCGTAGGTAGGGATCGCGAACGCGGTGCCGGACTCCCGGATCCCGCGAAGGTTGGCAGACGTGAGCAGCAGGATCGCGGCCACCGCGAACACGGTCTTGTGCTGCGCGACGAACGGTAGCGCCGAGCCGATGTTGCTCATCGCCGACGCCATCGACACCGCGACCGTCAACACGTAGTCCACTAGGAGCGCACTGGCGACGGTGAGGCCGGCGGTCTTGCCCAGGTTGGTGGTGACGACCTCGTAGTCGCCGCCGCCCGACGGGTAGGCGTGCACGTTCTGCCGGTAACTGGCGATGACGATCAGCATCACCGCCGCAACGGCAAGGCCGATCCACGGGGCCATCGTGTACGCGGCCAGCCCGGCCACCGAGAGCACCAGAAAGATTTCCTCGGGTGCGTACGCCACCGATGACAGGGCGTCGGAAGCGAACACCGGCAGCGCGATCCGCTTGGGGAGCAAAGTGTGCGCCAACGTGTCGCTGCGAAACGGCCGTCCCAGAAACAGCCGACGGGTGGCGGTCGATAGTTTCGACACGAGCACCAACCCTATGCGCAGTGGGGGCGTGGCTGTAGCGTTGTGCGAACAGTTCCCCCGGGTTGCTGCGGCCCTACACCGGAAAGGACCGACGTTGCGTGTCGTGGTGATGGGATGCGGACGGGTCGGCGCGTCCCTGGCCGACGCTCTGGCGCGAATCGGCCACGAAGTGGCGGTCATCGACCGCGACGCCACCGCCTTCAATCGGTTGTCCCCCGAGTTTTCGGGCGAGCGGGTGCTCGGCATGGGTTTCGACCGTGACGTGCTGCTGCGCTCCGGGATCGAGGAAGCCGGCGCTTTTGCCGCGGTGTCGTCCGGGGACAACTCCAACATCATCTCGGCGCGGGTGGCACGCGAGACGTTCGGTGTGCAGCGCGTGGTGGCACGCATCTACGACGCCAAGCGCGCGGCGGTGTACGAGCGGCTCGGCATCCCCACGGTGGCGACCGTGCCGTGGACCACAGATCGCCTGCTCAACGTCTTGACCCGCGAGGCCGAAACCACGAAATGGCGCGACCCGTCCGGCAATGTCGGCGTGGCCGAGGTCCCGTTGCACGAAGACTGGGTGGGCCACCGCGCCACCGACCTGGAGAACGCGACCGGTGCGCGGGTGGCGTTCATGATCCGGTTCGGGAACGGCCTTCTGCCCGGGCCCAAGACCGTGATCCAGGCCAGCGACCAGGTGTACATAGCGGCCGTCTCGGGTCGGATCGCCGAGGCGCTCGCCATTGCCGCATTGCCGCCCAGTGAGGATGCGGGCGGGTGAGAAGGGGCGGGAAAGGCACGGGCGGGGTGAGAACGGGCGGGAAAGGCACGGGCGGGGTGAGAACGGGCGGGAAAGGCACAGTCGGATGAAAGTCGTGATCGCCGGCGCAGGCGCGGTTGGCCGCTCGATCGCGCGCGAACTCATCGAAAACGGACACGACATCATGCTGTTGGAGCGCAACCCGGAGCATGTCGACATCGATGCGATCCCGGCCGCTCGCTGGCACCTCGGCGACGCGTGCGAGCTGTCGCTGCTCGAGTCGGTGCACCTCGAGGAGTACGACGTCGTCGTCGCCGCGACCGGCGACGACAAAGCCAACGTCGTGGTGAGCCTGCTCGCCAAGTCGGAGTTCGCGGTGCCGCGGGTGGTGGCCCGGGTCAACGATCCGCGCAACGAGTGGCTGTTCGACGACGCGTGGGGTGTCGATGTCGCGGTGTCCACGCCGCGGATGCTGGCCTCACTGGTCGAGGAGGCGGTCGCCGTCGGAGACCTCGTGCGGCTCATAGAGTTTCAACAAGGCGATGCGAATCTCGTCGAGATCACCCTGCCCGACGACACGCCATGGGGCGGCCGGCCGGTGCGAAAACTGGAGCTACCGCGTGACGCCGCGTTGGTGACGATTCTGCGCGGCTCACGGGTGATCGTGCCCGAGCCCGACGAACCGTTGGAGGGCGGCGACGAGCTGCTGTTCGTCGCGACTACCGAGGTCGAGGACGAGCTGAGCAGGCTCCTGCTGCCGAAAACCTAGGTTTCGGCGCTCGGCGCGGGATCCACTTCGACGACCTCGTCGCTGTCGGCCTCGTGGACCGCGCGTTGGGCCACCCGGATCGGGAAGTACATCGACAGCGCGGCAAGCACAGTCAGCGGCCAGCCCATGGCGATGCGGGCGAACCCGAGCCAGCCGGTCTTGTCCATGTCGTACAGATAACGCTGGACGATGAACCTCGACAGGAACACCGCCACCCAGATCAGGGTCGCAATGTCGTATGCCCACAAGGCTTTTCGCACCCGACGCCAACTGGCGTCGTGGTCTTTGACCCAGCCCCAGATGTAGCCGACGATCGGCCGGCGGATCAGCACCGAGCCGGCGAACACCGCCGCGTACAACAGCGAACTCCAAATGCCAAGCAGGAAATAGCCTTTGCTCTCCCCCACCACGTACGCTATCGCCACGGAAATACCCACGCCGATGAACCCGGACACCGCCGGCTGCACCGTGTCGCGTCGCCAGATGCGCCACACCAGGATGAGCGTCGCGACCGACAGTGCCGCGATGATCGCCGCCTTCAGCCCGTACAGCGTGGAAACCGGGACGAACACGACCACGGGCAGCGATGAGTAGATCAGCCCGCTGATACCGCCCATCTGGTCGAGCAGCTCACGCGGGACGTTGCGTTTCTCGGTCACACGTCTCCGGCGGTTATAAAAGGCTCAGCGTTGAATTTCGTAGTGCGGGTTGTAGATCGCCTTCGACCCGTTCTCGAGCTTGCCGAGGCGTCCACGCACGCGCAGCGTCCGGCCGGGTTCGATTCCCGCAATGCGGCGCTGGCCCAGCCAGACGAGCGTGACCGCCTCGGTGCCGTCGAACAGTTCGGCCTTGACCCCGCCCGCGCATCCCTTCGCGTTGGCCTCGACGCTGCGCAGGGCGCCGACCATCGTGACGTCCTGGCCACGCTGACAGTCGATGGCTCGCTGCGCGCCGGTGTTCGCGGCTTCGTCGGTCAACTCTTCTGCGTCTCGTTGCTCAGGGTCTTCTGTCAACCGGCGGGTGAGCCGGCGCAGAATTCCATCGGCCGAAGCCATGACCAACTCCTGACACGTCGCTGTGTGTGCATCTCGCCTCCGCAACGGTAGACCTGTTGCCACCGTTATGCCATGAGACGCGCGCGTGGTGTCCGACGGCGGGCAGGATCGTGTGATGGCCGTCGACCTGCGTGGAGTCTGCACGGTGTTGCTCCCCGGCACGGGATCCGACGACGACTACGTCTACCGGGCGTTTTCCGGTGCTCTGCATCACGCGGGGTCGGCGGTGGTGGCTGTCCCGCCGCGACCGAGCGGGCTGATCGCGGGCTACCTCGCCGAGCTGGACAACGCCGCCGCCGAGGAGCCGATCGCGGTGGGCGGTGTGTCGATCGGCGCCGCGGTCGCGGTGGCGTGGGCCCTGGCACACCCCGGCCGCGCGGTGGCGGTGCTGGCCGCGCTGCCGGCGTGGACCGGGCCGCCGGAAGGCGCCCCGGCGGCCCTGGCGGCCCGGCAATCTGCGCTGGCGCTGCGCCGCGACGGGTTGGTGGCCGCGACCGCCCAGATGCGGGCGTCGAGTCCGCCCTGGCTCGCCGACGAGCTCACCCGGTCCTGGGTGGGCCAGTGGCCCGAACTTCCCGACGCGATGGAGGAGGCCGCCGACTATGTGGCGCCCACGTGCCCGGAGCTGGAGCGGCTCGCCGTTCCGATGGGTATCGCTGCAGCGGTCGACGATCCGATACACCCGGTGGAGGTCGCCGTGGAGTGGATGACCGCGGCGCCCCGTGCCGCGCTGCGAATGGTGACGCTCGACGACATCGCCGCCGACTCCGCGGCTCTCGGCGCGGCGTGCGTCGCCGCGCTCGACGAAGCCTAGCTCGCTACGCGCCGCCCATCGTCGTCCGCAGCTGCTGCATCGCAGAGCCGGGCGCAGCGCGGCGCGCGGTGGGCTGCGGCGGCTCGCTCTGCTGACTTTCGGCAGCGGCCGCCTGTTGAGCGGCGGCCTCGCGCAGCTGCGCAGCCATCGCCTCTGGCAACTCCACCGGCAGCGGTGTGCGCACCGGCAGCGGGGTTTCGCCACGGTTTACCACAGTGTCGGCCAACGCGTTTCGCGCTTCCGCGGCCACCGCGTCGACCGTGTCGTCCGCTCCGTTGACCACGCAGCGGATCATCCAGCGGTACCCGTCGACCCCAATGAATCGGACGTTGCCATTCCCTCCGGCGCCGACCACTTCGCGTCCCCACGGCCCCATCTCGACGGTGACCGTTGAGACGTCCTTGCGCAGCGCATCGGCCAGCTCTGCGGCGACATCACGCCACAGCCCGGTGGTCTTCGGCGCGGCGTACGCCGCGATCGTGAACCTGCCGTTGGGCGTGATCACCCACACCGCGCTCGGCACGCCCGTCTCGGTGAGTTCGACTTGGAGCTGGCCGGTTTCGGGTACCGGGATCAGCACCGACCCGAGGTTGAGCCGCCCGACCTCGGCCTGCTTGGGGTCGTCGAAATCGTCGATGTCGAACGGCCCATCGACGTCGGGGTCGATGGTGTGCCGGATTTGGTCCGCCTGGTGGTGTCGGCCCTTATTCTCTGTCATCACAAGCTCGCATGTCCTCCGGATGAGCCGTGCCCGCCGTCACCGCGCGAGGTTTTCGCCAGGCCGGCTTCGTCGAACGACGACACCTCGATCAACTCCGGCAGCTCCACCCGTTGCACCAGCAGTTGTGCGATCCGGTCGCCGCGGTGTACGGCGATGGGCGTTCGCGGGTCGAGGTTGATCAGCGCCACCTTGATCTCTCCACGGTAACCGGCGTCGATGGTGCCCGGGCTGTTGACAATCGAAAGTCCAACGCGCGCAGCCAATCCCGACCGAGGGTGTACCAATCCGACCATCCCGTACGGGATCGCCACGGCGATCCCGGTCGGCACAAGCGCCCGCTCGCCGGGAGCGAGCTCGACGTCGTGCGCGCTGTACAGGTCGACGCCCGCGTCGCCGTCGTGGGCTCTGCTGGGCATCGGCAGGTCGCGGTCCAGTCGCATGACCGCCAGGGGGGTGGACACGACCCCAAAGACTACCCTTGGCCGCGTGTCGGGAACCCCCACAACGTCGCGATCCGCGCGCTACCGCGAACGGTTGACCGTGCCGTGGTGGTGGTGGCCGCCCGCGTTCCTGCTGGCCTCGCTCGTCGCGTTGGAAGTCAACCGCGCGGCCCGGGGCCTACCCGGCTGGATCTCGTTCGCGGTGTTGTTCGCGATCGCCTCGGGCGTGTTGATCTGGTTCGGTCGCGCTGAGGTTCGGGTCGTCGACAGCGAGGACGGCATGCCGGTGCTGTGGGCCGGTGCCGCGCACCTGCCCGCAGATGTGATCGGACGTACCGCGGAGATTCCCGCGTCGGCGAAGTCGGCGGCGCTGGGACGCCAACTCGACCCGGCCGCGTTCGTCCTGCACCGAGCGTGGATCGGCCCCATGGTGCTGGTGGTTCTCGACGATGCAGACGATCCAACGCCGTACTGGCTGGTGAGCAGCCGCCACCCGGAGCGGGTGCTCAGCGCACTGCGGGCCGTCGGCTAAGCGGCGCAGTCCGTACAGATCATCCGGCCGTCTTTCTCACTGGCCAGACGGCTGCGATGGTGCACGAGAAAGCAGCTGGAACACGTGAACTCGTCGGCTTGCTTCGGGATGACACGCACGGACAGCTCTTCGCCCGACAAATCCGCACCGGGTAGCTCGAAGTTTTCCGCCGACTCAGACTCGTCGACGTCGACGACAGCCGACTGCGCCTCGTTGCGCCGGGCCTTCAGCTCCTCGAGCGAGTCCTCGGACACATCGTCGGTCTCGGTACGCCGTGGGGCGTCGTAGTCGGTAGCCATCGTTTTGCCCCCTTACAAACTACTGCAGCAGAGCTTTGTACCAGCGTCGAACGCATCCGCCAAACATTTCGTGCCCGGAAAGCAGAGTGTTCAACTGTGATTTACGTCACAGATTGTTCGACGGGGTTGTCAAGGCTGCCGGCGCCTCCCTTTACAGTGCAGGGATGGTCGCGCAAATCACCGAAGGAACCGCCCATGACCGGCGGGGACGGCCGTTCCGGCGGCGTAACTACAGGCCAGCCATCATCGCCGGGGTGGCTCTTTTCTTGGCGACCACCATTATCTGGGGAATTGCCCTCACTCGTCCCTCCGGCGATCGTGAGGTCGTCGCCTGCAATCCGCCACCGGGCCGAAGCGACCCGTCACAACCGACGCTCGGCGAGCCGGTGTCTCGGACCAACATGACCCCGGTCGCGCCCGCAAAGCTGGTTGACACCAAGATCCGGGTGCTCAACGCCAGCGGGCAAGGCGGCCAGGCCGCCAACGTGGCAGGCGCGCTGCACGACCTCGGGTTCGGCCAGCCGAGCGCGGCGAACGACCCGGTGTACGCCAACACCAAGCTGGTCTGCAAGGGCCAGATCAGATTCGGCAAAGCGGGACAGGCGGCCGCGGCGTCCGTGTGGTTGGTGGCACCGTGCGTCGAGCTGTATCAGGACCAGCGGCCCGATGACACCGCGGACCTGGTGCTGGGTACCGAGTTCAACACGCTCAGCCACAGCGACAGCATTGACGCGATGCTGGCCAGCCTCCGGCCGGAGGCAACGGCCCCGCCCGACCTGTCGCTGCTGCCCAAGATCCACAACAACGCCTGCTGAGTTCGTTCGTCAGGCGTCCCGAAGCTCATCGCCCGGGCCAAGGCGCTCAAGTAGGTCCCGAAGTTCGCCGGCTATCCCCGGCGCGGCTGCCACCGTGAGCGCGGGGCCGTCCGACCGCGGCAACTGCACCTGCGCGCCGGCTTCGGCGGCGATCAACGCACCGGCCGCCCAGTCCCAGACGTGGAGGCCGTGCTCGTAGTGGGCGTCCAGCCGGCCCGCGGCCACCATGCACAGATCCAACGAAGCCGAACCGATCCTGCGGATGTCGCGCACATGCGGCAGCAGGCCCGCCAGCAGTGCGGCCTGGGCCGCTCGGCGTCGCGGCGAATAGCCGAAGCCGGTACCGACAAGTGCCATCGACAAGTCGTCAATAGTGTTGCAGTGCAATGCGTCCCGCCTGCCTGCCGCGTCAATGACGTGCGCGCCTATGCCCAGGCCGGCTGAGTACACACGCGCACCGGTCACGTCCGCGACCGCTCCGGCCACCGACACACCGTCGACCTGGGCGGCCACCGACACCGCGTATGCCGGGATCGCGTACACGAAGTTGACCGTGCCGTCGATCGGATCGAGCACCCACGTGACCGACCGCCCGTCCGGGTCGTCTGCTTGTCCGCCGCCTTCCTCCCCGAGCACGGACTCCCCCGGCCGCAGCCGCGCCAACCGGCTGCGCAGCAGCAGCTCCGTCTCCGTGTCCACCACGGTCACCGGATCGGTACGGGTGCTCTTGGACTGAACCGCCGCGTCCCCGGGATCCGGTCGGCCGGCGCCGAATACCTCAGAGCGGCGCAGGCGGACAAACTCCGCCGCCTCGGCCGCGAGTTGTTCGGCCACCAAGCGCAGTTCAGCCGAATCGATGTCGCGTACGGTCACCGCAACATCGCAGCACGCGAATCGCCACTCGCGCCACCACAGGCCCCACCAGCCAGTAGGGTTGGGTCGCGTCAACAGCTGCCCGCCTCGCCGAGGAGTGCCCATGACTGCCCCCGTCACCGAAACCGAAAGCACCACCGGGTCGGATCGTCGCGGATTCGGCATCGACGTCGGAGGCAGCGGCGTCAAGGGCGGGATCGTGGACCTGGACACCGGCGTTTTGATCGGAGACCGCTACAAGCTGCCGACGCCGCAGCCCGCCACGCCGGAGGCGTTGGCCAAGACCATCGCCGCCGTGGTCAAGGAATTCGGTTGGACGAAGCCGCTCGGTGTGACGTACCCGGGCGTGGTGACCAACGGCGTGATCCGCACCGCAGCGAACGTCGACAAGTCGTGGATCGGAACCAAGGCCACCGAGGTGATCGGCACGGCGCTCGACGGCCAGTCGGTGACGGTGCTCAACGATGCCGATGCCGCCGGGCTGGCCGAGGTGAGGTTCGGCGCCGGCAAGGACAAGGGCGGCGTAATCGTGCTGCTGACGTTCGGCACGGGCATCGGCTCGGCGCTGATTCACAACGGGGTTCTGCTGCCCAACACCGAATTCGGCCACGTCGAGGTCGGCGGGAAGGAAGCCGAACACCGCGCCGCGTCGTCGGTAAAGGAGGACAACAACTGGAGCTACAAGCGCTGGGCGCCAGAGGTGACCAAGGTGCTGGTCGCCATTGAGAACGCGCTGTGGCCCGACCTCTTCATCGCGGGCGGTGGCATCAGCCGCAAGGCCGACAGGTGGCTGCCGCTGCTGACGTGCCGGACGCCGGTGGTGGCTGCCGCGTTGCAGAACACCGCGGGCATCGTCGGGGCAGCCGTCGCAGCGCAGATCGACCCGGCGAGGGGAATCACCCCGCTGAGCGGGGTTTGAGCGGGCGCTGTCGTTACAATGGTCGACGGCGGCCGCAAATCGAAGAGAGCGGCGAGTATCCAAGACTGATAACACGCCGACATTCGACATAGCGCGAGGCAGCCGGCCACTGGTTGTGTCGTGCGCAGGCGGCTCCCGCCGCGGCGAGGTCGGCATGGGCGAAAGGGAGTACGTGGCAGCGACGAAAGCAAGCCCGGCGATCAAGGAGCCGGTGAAGCGCACCGCTACCAAAACCCCCGCCAAGCGGACACCGGCGAAGGCGACGAAAGCTGTGAAGGCGACGAAGGCCTCCGCGCCGGCCAAGCGCGCGGTTAAGACGGCAAAGGAGACGAAGACGACCACCGCGAAGGCACCCGTCAAAGCGCTGGCCAAAGCCGCAAGCAAGCTTCGGCCATCGCGCGCGAAGACCGCGAAGGCGGAGCCGGTCGCAGCGCAGACGCCCAGCCGTGCGAAGAAGGCCGCGCCGCCGGCGAAGAAGGCGCCCGCAAAGAAGGCGGAGGCGAAAGCCGATACGAAGGCAGCACCGGCCGACGTCGACGAGACCGTCGAAGAACTCGACGACATCGAACTCGAAGACGCCGAACCCGAGGACCTCGAGGTCGACGTGGCCGATCTTGAACTTGATCAGCTCGCGGAGGGCATCGAGGTCGACGTAGTCGACGTAGAAGTCGCGGTCGCAGCCGGGGAGGACGCCGAGCCGGCGGCCACGGCGACAGCAGCGACAGCCGCGACAGCCGTACCGGCCGCTGAAGACGACGACATTGTCGAGCCGAGCGAGAAGGACAAGGCATCGGGCGACTTCGTTTGGGACGAAGAGGAATCCGAGGCGCTGCGCCAGGCCCGTAAGGACGCCGAACTCACCGCATCGGCCGACTCGGTGCGCGCCTACCTCAAGCAGATCGGCAAGGTGGCACTGCTGAATGCTGAGGAGGAAGTCGAGCTGGCCAAGCGGATCGAGGCCGGCCTCTACGGCACTCAGCTGATGAGCGAGGTGGCTGACCGCGGCGAGAAATTGCCCGCGGCCCAACGCCGAGACATGGCGTGGATCTGCCGCGACGGCGATCGGGCCAAGAACCATCTGCTCGAGGCGAACCTGCGGTTGGTGGTGTCGCTGGCCAAGCGCTACACCGGGCGCGGCATGGCGTTCCTCGACTTGATCCAGGAGGGCAACCTCGGCTTGATCCGCGCCGTCGAAAAGTTCGACTACACAAAGGGGTACAAGTTCTCGACGTATGCCACCTGGTGGATCCGTCAGGCGATCACCCGGGCGATGGCCGATCAGGCCCGCACCATCCGCATTCCCGTGCACATGGTCGAGGTGATCAACAAGCTCGGCAGGATCCAGCGGGAGCTGCTACAGGACCTGGGTCGCGAGCCGACGCCCGAAGAGCTCGCCAGGGAGATGGACATCACGCCTGAAAAGGTGCTTGAGATTCAGCAATACGCGCGTGAGCCGATCTCGCTGGACCAGACCATCGGCGACGAGGGTGATTCCCAGCTCGGCGATTTCATCGAGGATTCCGAGGCGGTGGTGGCCGTCGATGCAGTGTCGTTCACGCTTCTGCAGGATCAGCTTCAGTCGGTGCTGGAGACGCTGTCGGAGCGCGAAGCCGGCGTGGTGCGGCTGCGGTTCGGGTTGACCGACGGGCAGCCCCGGACGCTCGACGAGATCGGCCAGGTTTACGGCGTCACCCGCGAGCGGATCCGCCAGATCGAGTCGAAGACGATGTCAAAGCTGCGGCACCCGAGCCGTTCTCAGGTGCTGCGCGACTATCTCGACTGAGCGACCTGCTGCTCGGGTTTGACCCGCATCTGATGACTTCCGTCTTTGGCTTGCGCGGCTCGCCGCATGACGTCAGCAGCTGTGCCAATCTCCTGGGAATACGGTTGCGCCGTCCGTTAACATCCTGTGAAAGGGGAGGGCACACCAATGGTCCGGCATAGGGCAAGCACAAAAGAGAAGCCTGCGGGCGCCGTCCTGCTGGGTGCGGTGGCGGCCGGGCTGGCCGCGGCAGCACTGGGCGCGGCGGGTACAGCCAACGCGACGTGCGCGTCAATCAGTGGCGTCGCCGCCGGCACGGGTTGCACGAGTACCCCAACCAGCTTCGCGATCGGGCTAGGCCCTGGTACGGAAGCCGACGCCGAAGGGCTCTTCAACGGCGCCATTGCGGTCGGCACCGAAACCGAAGCGTCTGCAACGGGTGTCGGCAATATCGCCGTCGCGGTCGGCAACCCCGGTGTCAACGGTCAGGTGATGGCCATCGTTCCGACCGACGCAATTGCCACAGGCAGCTTTAACAGGGCCTTCGCCTTCGGCAACGGCAGCGGCGCAGCGGCGATTGGCACCAACAACATGGCGTTCGTCGCAGGCAACGGCAGTGACGCGATCGCGGCCGGCAGCGTTCCCCCACCATTTGTGCCCGGCAAGAACAACACTGCGTTCACATTGGGTAACTTCAGCAGCGCCTCGGCTGTTGGCAACAACCAACTCGCCGGCGCACTCGGCAACAACAAGACAAAGCAAAACGCCGTGGGCTAGGCCCGTAACCCGAGCAACGGCGTTGAGCCGCAGTCGGATCTAACAATGCCTAATTTCGCCGGAGGTATCGGGTCGGCCTGCCACCCAAGCAGGATGACGGACCCGAATTGGTTGATCCGGCCGATCGCCTCAGCGCGCCGATCGTCGGCGACGAAGATCGGGAGCCGGCGGGGACGTGTCGCGGACCAGCTCGTCTCGCTATGCGCGGCTCACGACACTGGCACAAATGTGCCACACCGGCAGGAATTCTCTGCCTTAAGGTGGACATCGCGGAACCACCGCGCTGCCTGGCGGCGATCATTGGCGCCACGACGTGAAAGCAGTGCTGACGATGGCGCATGAGGTGTTCATCAGCTACGCGCGCGCGGACAAACCAGCCGCCCATGCCGCCGCGACCGCGCCATCGGTCGCGCCAGCAAACATCCGGCTACGCTTAACGGTACGGCTCCGCGCTGCTGCTGGCGGTCGGTGTTGAGACGGTAAGCCACCGGCATGACGGGTGGCCGGCGGCGCGCAGCTTTGAGCCGCGGAGCCTGGGTTTCGGCTAACTCTGTTGCTCGTGTGACTCCTGAGGCCCTTCGCAAGGACCGATTTGCCAAGGAGGGTGCACCGCCCACCGGGACGCCACGCCGAACCACCCGTGCCTTACTGCGAATATGCCGCCCACCTGGTGACGGGGGGCGCGGACCGAACTGCGGGCGTGCTCGAATAGCCCTGCGCCCCAAAGCCAAGCAGCCACGGCTCGGTGTCACGTCAGCGTCAAAACCCATCAAAAAACTCACCAGCCAAGCCCCTGTGGATGGCGCTTCAGGCTGATTTTGTGGTAGGGGACACAACCCGTACAATTTTTGCTGGAGGTCGGGGAAGTCAACAAGGTGGGCCATCATCAATAGAAGGGGGACTTCATGATTCGTCGACTGCTTATTGCCACGGCCACACCGAGCGCAATTGCTGGGATCGGTGCTGCCTTGCCCCCGTCGGCGAGTGCTGACCCGCCCTACGCAAGCTGCAAGGAAGTTGCCGCGGACGGTCGCTACAGAGCGCGCCGATCGCGCTTCTGGGGCAGATTTCGAGTAGTCGACTACGCTAGCCGGCTCCCGCCCGCGCTCAGAACATTGTCCAAATGACGGTGTTCATCAGTCCGGGGGAGGCCCGTGTCGCGTGGGTGGCGAAGGCGCGGTGTCGCTCCACCGATCCCGACGAACTCTTCGTACGCGGAGCGGCGCAGAGGAAAGCGGCCGCTATTTGCCGGCACTGTCCCGTCATCGCCGAGTGCCTCGCCGATGCGCTCGACAACCAGATGGAGTTCGGTGTTTGGGGCGGCCTGACCGAACGCCAGCGGCGAGTGTTGCTCAAGCAGCACCCTGACGTGGTCTCCTGGTCTGAGTTCTTCGCCGCCCAACGCAAGCACCGCAGCACCGGCTAACCGGCGTAACCAACCACCGCTGGTGGGATCCACGACGGCCCGGCAGCGTCAACGCCGCTATTCATGCTGCGGCCATCGCCTCGCAGAACAAGGTGAACACGGCCGTCGCGAAGATTCGACGTAACCCGAGCCCTGGGCCGGTGCGGACGTTCATCGGCCAGATACGCACAGAACGTCGCCTAGCACCAGTGGGATGGCGAGGTGGAACCTCCAAAGGCACTCAACTTCCTCGACGCGGCACCGGCACGAATCCAAACACCGATCCCAGCCGGCCAGGCAGGGCGACTACCTGGATTGAGATTTAGCGCTCAACCGCCTCGAGTCGCTCCAGCGCCCCACCCGGGTCGTAGTACAGCTCCTGGCGGGCGATCCGGCCGTCGCGATAGCGGTAGATCACCATG
>Ga0209526_10001613_pt1 | contig 15185 bp, 13 predicted proteins | sample JacPinW_OM2H0_M1_FD_188566 | JGI IMG/M metagenome (GOLD analysis project Ga0209526, IMG submission 188566) | Forest soil microbial communities from Algoma, Ontario, Canada - Jack Pine, Ontario site 1_JW_OM2H0_M1 (SPAdes) (version 2) | ecosystem: Environmental > Terrestrial > Soil > Boreal... | reverse complement strand
CCTCGAACTGGGCCACCACTTGACGTGAAAAATGAGCTTCAAACGGGAAGAGAGTCTCGCTACACTCTGTCATTGAAAAGGCCTCTTTTCTTCGGACACTGACTACGCCTGAACAACGCAGTTATGCCCGAGAAAGCGGCCTTTTTCCACTTCTATTCAGCGTTTTGCTTTATTTCTCGTGAGATTTCCGGGCTAAACCGCTGCCTCAATTTGATTGGGTGCTGCACGTGCGGGATTTGACGGCGTGGAGGACGTTGTCCACTACCACTTTGCTGGGCATTTCGTCTTTTAGGATTTGCCAGCCGGTGGTTACTACCAGGAGGTTTTCTTCGGGGAAGACCTGGAGGCGCTGGCCGCCGAAGCCGAGGCAGGTCCAGACATAAGTTTTTGTGTCGGTCCTGCCGTAGAGCCACCACTTGTAGCCGTACTTGTAGCCGCCGCCTGCGTCCATAAACGGCGTCAGCGATTGCTGGACCCATTTGTGTGAGACGATGCGCTTGCCTTCCCAGATTCCGTCATGCAGGTAGAGGTAGCCGATTTTGGCGAGGTCGGCCTCGCGTAGGTACAGGCCGCCTTCCGTGTCGACCACGCCCTTGTAGGTGCGCTTCCAGTAGTGGTCCATGGTTAGTGGGGTGAAGAGGTATTTTTCGCCGTACTTCTCGATGTCCTGTCCAGTTTCTTTCTGAAAGATGTAGGCGAGTAGTTCGGACGCGCCGCTACTGTAGTTGAAAATCGTGCCGGGTTCGGCGGTCATGGGTTTGTCGATGACGTATTGGACCCAGTCGTCGGTTGCTTCCATGATGCTCGAATCGCTGCGCGGATCGTCGTAGGGAACGTCTTCGTTCCAGTCGAGACCGCTGGTCATGGTGAGGACGTGCTTCAGGGTCATGCGGCGCTTGCGATCGTTGATATTTTTTACCTTTGCGGCGTCGAAAAAGTTGAGGACCGGAGTATCGACGGTGGCCTTGAAATCGCCCCGGGTCATGGCAATGCCGATGATCACGCTGGTGATGGTTTTACTTACCGATTGCATGCTGTGGAGGTCGGTTCCTTTGTAGTAGGGGTGCCAGGCAGGGTCGAAATAGTTGTAGAGGCCGGTGAGTCTGGCGTTCAGCGGGCCTTTTTCTTTTGCTTCTTTGCCGTAGATTTGCGCGTAATCGTGTGGGTATTTCTTTGCGTAGACTTGCTTGCCGCAGCGGAAGACGGTGAAGCTGTCTACCAGGCCGTGCTTTCCGCTGGCTAATTCTTTGTCAAAGGCGTCCAGAACCCTTTCATCAAGTCCGACACTTGCTGGAGTTGCTCGGGTCCAGATTTTCTTTGGCCAGATTGTGGCTTCCTTTTGCGGCGTGTCCTGCTGGCGCGCGAGTAGCGCCAGTATCGGGGCCACGAGCAGGCAACCGACAATCGCTGCGTAGAGACCGCTTCGTTTCATGGGAAAACTTCCGCTGGCATTTGCTGGCTCTTCCTGTTCGGATATTCGCTGTAGTTGGGCGACACTATCGGGTGCGGGGCTTCGTGTCAAGCAATGGACCACGCCTGAAGGCCACCATTGGAAGAGTTTGGGTACGAGGCATCCGGACAGAGTCGCGCTACTTTGCGGCCCGCTGGATTTGTTGCGATCACAGACAGAGCGCCTGCCCTAACGCGGCAACAATTGTTAGCGGCGCGGAGGGTTGGGGCCGGGAATTGGCAAGTAGAAACGGGTATGGGGACGATGAGGATGTTGCCATTCACGGCCATTTTTATGAGGTTTATTCGACTTGTTTTGCTGTGAGCTGAAGGAGGCCGTTACCAGATCCAAGCTAGTGCCTACAGTAATCCACCTAAAGTCTTTTTACTGAGCACGCTATACTGGAGCGCGTTAATGAGTCTGGAGGCTGTCCCCATGCAACATCTGCCACGAATGCTAACGATTGCCGCACTGATTATGTTGCCGCTGCGCGCGGCCGATGACGTTGTGTCTGCCGTTCACGGCATCATTACTAAGGTTGATGCTGCAAGCAAGACCATCGTCGTGAAAGCCAAAGACGGCACAGAGCAAACCATTCATTTTGTGTCGAAGACGACCGTGCGTGGCGGCGAAATAACCGCCGACGCCGCGAAGGATACTCTCCAAGGCCTGAAAGAAGGCTCCGAAGTGGTTGCGCATTATACGCTCAAGGGCACGGAAAAGACCGCCGTGGAAGTCGACAAAGTTGGCAAGGATGGCATGAAGTCCGTCGAAGGCACGGTTACTAAAGTCGGCGAAGGCGGCAAGACCATCGCCGTGAAGAGTGCCGATGGGACCGAGCGTGTATTTGACGTGGCCGGCCACGACACGAAGCTTGCCGCAGTGGATGTTGGAAAGGCCGCAGATAAGACCGGCAAGGTCACTGTCTATTACACGGAACAGGCGGGCAAGAAAGTCGCACACTTTTTCGAGAAGTTTTAACCTCCGCAGTTTTTCTTAGGCGGAGTCTTACATAGAGGATTCAGGAAGACGGGCGGGTCAATCCCCGCCCGTACCTTTTTGTTTTGTCTCATCCGCGGCTTGTTCGTTCTCTTTATACCTTTGCCATTCTTGCGCTACTTGCCCGATGCTATGCTCTTAGACATTCCTCGACAGTAGTCGTGAAACCAGCATGAATGAACCAGGCAAGTCCGAACACGCAGACGAGCGTCCCAATTCCGAATCGCCGGAAACTCTAGGAAGGTCCACCTCCAACAGCGATGCGACCTTCGATCCGGATCCCTCGCAACATCCCGAGCGACCGCCAACCCCGAAATTTATCGGAGTCTATCGGCTTATTCGAAAACTAGGAGAAGGCGGCATGGGTCAGGTGTGGCTTGCGGAGCAGACTGCGCCCGTTAAGCGTGAAATCGCCTTGAAACTGGTGCGCGGCGGCATGTTTTCTAGTGTGGTACTGCAGCGATTCGAAGCGGAGCGGCAGTCCCTGGCGATCATGGATCACCCGGCGATTGCCAAGGTATTCGACGCCGGCTCAACCGTAGATGGGCAGCCGTACTTTGTTATGGAGTACGTTCCGGGTCTGCACATTACGCGCTACTGCGACGACAAAAAACTCTCGGTGAAGGATCGCCTGGAGCTGTTCATCCGCGTCTGCGAAGGCGTGCAGCACGCGCATCAGAAAGCCATCATTCACCGCGACCTGAAGCCATCCAACATTCTGGTGGTCGAGGTGGACGGCAAGCCTATGCCGCGGATCATCGATTTCGGCATCGCCAAGGTGGCCACGGAAGTGGAATCGCAGGCTGAACGAACTTTCATCACAAAGCTCGGCGCACTGGTGGGCACGCCCGGCTACATGAGCCCGGAGCAAGCCGATCCCAACGTTCGGGACGTGGACACGCGCACAGACGTTTACTCACTGGGCGTCGTTCTATACGAGTTGCTCACCGGAATTCTTCCATTCGAGCCGGCGGTCTGGAAACAGCATTTCGATCTGGCCTTGAAGCAACTGCGTGAGGATGATCCGCCGAGTCCCAGCAACCGGCTTCGCAAGGATGCCTCGACGATGATGGCCAGCGGGGAGCTTCGTGGATTGGCGCCCACGATGCTGGTCAGCCAACTGCGTGGCGATCTCGACTGGGTCACCATGAAGGCGCTTGCGCGCGAGCGCCGCTACAGCTCTCCCGCGGAATTTGCGACGGACATTCGTCACTATTTGAAGGATGAGCCGGTGGTGGCGAGGCCTCCGAGCACATCCTACAAAATCCGAAAGTATGTCCAGCGTCATCGTCTCGCCGTGGGATTCGCAACGGGGATTGTCGGCCTGCTGGTGGCCTTCGGCATCGCGGAATATTTTCAAGTCCAGAAAATTACACGCGAACGGGACCGCGCCGACCGAGTCGCCAAATTCATGGTGGATATGTTTAAGGTATCCGACCCAAATGAGGCGCGCGGCCACAGCGTTTCGGCTCGACAGGTATTGGACAAGGCTTCGGCCAACATCGAGAGCGGGCTCAGCAAGGATCCCCAGCTTCAGGCGCGGCTCATGGCAGATATGGGGCACGCGTACGCGAACATGGGGCTCTTCCCGCAGGCGCAGTCCGTGCTCGAAAAATCCGTGGCTATCGGGCGGCGTGCGGCCGGCACTGCGGATGCCGGCACGCTTAATGCCATGGGCACCCTCGCGTTTCTCTATATTCGCCAAGGCCGGTATGCGGATGCGGAATCACTTCTGCGGGAGAGCATTCCTGCGGAAGAAAAAGTGCATGGCCCGAAACATCTTGCCACCCTTGCTGCGAGGCGCTACCTCGCGTTCGCTCTCGAAAACGAGGGCAAGTACGAGGAAGCTGAAAGACTCCAGCAGCAGGTTTTGGCCACTGCCCGGCAGACTTATGGGCCTTCGCACTGGGAAACCTTACTGTCGGCGAATGTGCTCGCGAACATCCTCGATGATCTCAACCGCTTGCCCGAGGCGGAGCAGCTTTACCGCGAAACCTGGAAGGCTCAGATAGAAACGCTCGGGGCCGACCATCCGGACTCTTTGACCTCGGCATCGAATCTGGCTGGCACGTTGGAGAGAGAAGGAAAGTACGAGGAAGCCGAGAAAATCCAGCGCGAAACACTGGGCTTGCGCACACGCGTGCTTGGCGCGGACCATCCCGATACACTGGTTGTTAAACTAAATTTGGCAAACACCCTCGACGCGAGTGGGCGGCATGCTGAAGCGGAATCGCTCTATCGCGAGACGTTGGCGGTGCAACGTCGTGTTCTCGAGCCTGAAAATCCGGATCTGCTGGCCACCATGGCGAATTTGGCCAATACCCTGCGTTCGGAAGGACGCCTTGCGGAAGCGGAATTCATGCAACGCGATACCCTGACCAAGCGCAAAAGAGTGCTCGGCCCGATTCATCCGGAGACGGTGAAGTCCGCCGAAGATCTTATTTCTACCCTCTACGCTGAGAAGAAACCGGAAGAAGCTGCCATCGTCGTTCGCTCACTGGTATCGGCGTTCGAGCAAGCCCACGACGCCCAAGGCGAAGCCAACACCTGGTACGACCTCGCTTGCCTCTCGGCTCTAGCGGGTCGGACCGAGGAAGCTTTCGTCAGTCTCAAAGAATCCGTGGAACATGGATACTCCAATGCGGATCACATGAAAGCCGACGACGACCTGAAATCCCTTCGCAACGATTCCCGCTTTGAAGTCCTTGTTACGCAAGCACGCAATCGCGCGCCGCATCCAGCGACGAATTGACAGTTCAGGGACTCATCCGAGCACGCCGTGTTCGATCTTCCGATTCCCTCGCGCACGTTGTGATGATTGGGATTGAACTCTTGAAAAATTCTGCCTTCTTCTTGTGCCGTGCCCGGATCGAAAGGGACCGGACGTGATTATTGCCGCGGCCCCCGCACACTACGTGACGGAGGTACTCGACGGCCCGATCATCGAACAGGGCGTTGCGCGCATTTCGCATGGAGAATTCACTAGAAGATTTAGTGGAAACGGGCGGGATTTAGAAAAAGTTGCGGGTTCGATGGCACATTGAGAACAGAATTCTTCTCTACAACAACAAAACGGTGATCTTCGAGTAGCCTAAACATATGCGCCGCGTTTACTGCCGCCGAATCCACCCAGCACTTTTTGCAATCGTGGCTCATTTGGCCGCGACACCGCATTCTCGCGCGCAGGCTGTCCCTGCCGTACATGGAGCACAAGAATCGACACGTCCGTGTTCTGCGAATCCTGTCCTTGCACCATCCACAAAAAAGAAATCGCCACGAAAGGGGAAGCATCCGCTTCCACCGGAAACTGCGCCTGCTTGCATCGAGGTGAAAGGCGAACCCATTGAGGTGCAAGAGTTTCTGCAATCGTTTGCGAGAGAGCAGGAATGGCGTATTGGAGAGAATCACGCGTCGGAGGACACGTGGTCGTTCGTGCGATATCTGAATACGGAAGAACTGGAAAAATACGCGGACACCAAAGTTTTGCTTGAGGCGGTCAAGTTCAGCAGCGGCAAGAGCGCCGTTGCCGTGCGCACTTCGGATGCCGGTAATGGGTATGTGCGGGTGCAAATCACCGCGCGTTTTCAAGGGGAAGGAAAGTCCGAAGACAAGGTGATGGCGCAACCGGGAAACATCTGGACGCTTGCCTCACGGGGAGTTATTGAGCAGGAGCTGTTGTCGGCACTGCAATCACGCTACAAACGTACGGAATAAGAAGACCGCAGACACGTGTTTGAGGGCCGCTGAACGCGGCTCTAATCTGCTGCCATTGGGCGGCCGACCGCGTTGGCCATGTCCGCGTACAGCAAACGATGGAAGAGGTGCTCGCCCGCTTCGCGGCGCACGGAGAGGCGACCGGCAACGTAGGCGCGCGAGCTGAGGCCGCGCTGCACGGAATCGCAGATGGCCATGTCTTCGTCCTGCACCTGTTCGCTGACCGCAATGCTTTCGCGGTGATGCTGCTGCGCATTTGCACTGATATCCGCAAAGTAGTAGTCGAAGATGACGGCACACTTATCAACACCGAGGGGCAAGACGAGATTGGTGTCCATCACGCCGGAATAAGCGTTGATCATGAAGTTCGGATAGACCCACAAATAAAAGGCTGTTCCCTGGCGCGTAGAACCGATCGCGGATTCGGCCGCGGCCGAGGAATCGAGCGGGCTTGATTGCAGGCAAGCGCGTTCGTAATTCTCGATGGTGTATTTCGTGTATTCAACAACGCTGCTTAGGCCCTTGTGTGCATGTGGCACGTGATAGCCGCCGTCGAGATAGTTATCTACATAGACCTTCCAGTTGCAGTTGAGCGTATAGATGCGGCGGTCGAAGTAGTGCAGCTTGTCCTTCATTTGCAAAGGCGCCACGAGTTCCGGAACTTTGCCCAAGAACTGCTGGAGCGGCGTCGCCTTTCCGTCGAGGTTTACGAGGATGAAATTTTCCCAGGTGTCCACCCGCACCGGCACGAGACCGTTGTCAGCGCGGTCGAAATTGCACACGCCTTCAAACTCCACCATGCCTTTCAGTGAGCCGTCGTTGCCGTAGGTCCAGCCGTGGTAGGGACAACGGAAATTCCTGGCGCAGCCGCTCGCTTCGGGGACCACCGCGGCGGCGTGGTGGCGGCAGACATTGTAGAAGGCTCGGAGCCTGCCGTCGTCGCTGCGGACGACGACGAGCGGCTCTTCGTTCACGTTAATGGTGAAGAATTGACCGGGTTGCTGGACCTGATCGAAGCGGCCGACTACTTGCCAGTTGGAAGCGAAGACACTGTTGTGCTCGAGTTGCTCGATGCGTTTGTCGAAATACCAAGGCGCAGGGATTGTGTATGCCTTTTCAAGCGGATTTGCGGGATCGTAAAGGTTTAGAACTTCGCGGACGCTGCGCTCAAGCATATAAGGACGACTCCGGATAACAAATAAATACGAACGACTCATTTTCGTCTAGAAGGCGGATACTGTGCAAGGGCAGGCAGTTGAATCGAAATGGGGAAAATAGCGAGAGAATAGCCGGTTATTGCAAAATTCAATTCTGGCCTTGCAATGGTGCGGGAGAGAGGACTTGAACCTCCACGGGTGTTACCCCACAAGATCCTAAGTCTTGCGCGTCTGCCAGTTCCGCCACTCCCGCACCGACACTCAAAATGATACTTGGATTGCGTGAGCTTTGACTAGAGGTGCCGGTCGGAGTTGCTCTGGAATGAATCGTGCCAGAAGGGGATAATGGGGGAACTCAATTTGTGTTGATTTTGAGAGGTGGTTGGGCGGATAGAAGGGCAGATGATTCTTCAGCAAAGCGATCCAATTGTGGTGATTCGGCAGACCGATCATGCGTTCCTGTGCGGATTTTTCGCCCGGGAATGGGGCAACGCGATGTTTCCGCAGCCGGAACCGTTTGCGTCGTTCTGTTTGGCGGCGGCGGAGCACGACAATGGCTGGCAGGAATGGGAGCTGCAGCCGGGCGTAGACCCGAAGACGTTCGTGCCGTACACGTTTATGACGGTGCCGACCGAAGATCATGTCGGGTTATACCAGAAGGGAATTGAGCGCGCTGTCAAGGCCGACCTTTATGCGGGCTTGCTGGTGGCCACGCATTGTATGGGACTCTACGACCGGACCAAGGCCACGATCCCCGGCTATTCGGCGAAGTACGTAAAATCTCAGGAGCAGCACGTGGCCAATGATTTTGTGCAGCGGTTGCGGTTGCAACAATTGCGGCTAAAGGTGGATCTGCGCGCAAATACGGCGACCAAGCAGTTCGCAGAAGAAAAATTGATCAAGGCAAATGCGCAACGGCTGGATGCCTTGGACCGGCTGTCGCTGTTTTTCTGTATGGGTGCGTCGGACGAAACGACGATTGAGGGTGTGCCGGTGGACGCCGAGGGGACCACCGAAGTGGATTGGTTTATCCGGTCGGCGGGGAAGAATCAATTTACGCTCGCGCCGTATCCGTTCCGCCGCGAGCCCCTTGAATTTTCGATACTTTCGCGGCGAATTCCCAACCGGCGTTATACGGACGAAGCGGATTTCCAAAAGGTACTGACCAGCTCGGCGTTTTATAACACTTCCTTTACCCTGCACGCGGCAACGAAAAACGATCTCGGCCGCGCTGCCGGCCATTGAGTTTCATATCCTCCTGCAAGGAAAATGGCGACGCCGAGATGCCTTTTGCAGTACTCCTTTACGCTTGACATCTTTGGCTGACCCGTTCATCGTTGATGGCTTTGCACCCTCCTTCGAATTCAAGCGTCGTAAGGAGAGGCGAGTTAGCTCTCTATGACCAAGGTTCGACTCTGCTTTCACGACCGTTGTTTCGACGGCACAGCATCCGCTGCGCTGTTCTATCGTTTCTATCGCGAGCGTTTCAACGACAGCGCCGATTTCTCTTTCACGGGGATGACACACCGCGCCAAGCACCCCTGGGAGAACGGGCTGTTTGACGGCGACGAGAATGTGATTGTGGATTTCAAGTATTCGAACTCGCCCAAGATAACCTGGTGGTTTGATCATCATCAGAGCGCGTTTCTCACGCCGGCTGATGCGGAACAGTTCCGCAATCATCCTGGAAATCATATGTATTACGAACCGGAGTACAAGTCCTGCACCAAATTAATTGCAGATGTATCCAGCCAGAAGTTCGGTTTCGATACCGAGCCACTGCAGGATCTTATTCATTGGGGCGACATTATCGATGGGGCGCAATTTCCGACCCCGGAATCCGCGACAGAATTGAAAGAGCCGGCGACGCAACTGGCGTTGGTGATTGAAGCGGCTCCGGAAGATGGAGTTCCGGCACGGATTATTCCCGAACTGGCGTATCGTCCGCTGTCAGAGATGGTGAAGCTGCCGCTGGTGGCAAAGTATCTTGGACCGTTGTTGGAGCGGCACCGGAGGTCCATTGAGATTCTGCGTGAACGCTGCGAATCTCGGGACGGAGTGATTTTCTTCGACGTGAGCGATCTGGATCTGGAAGGATACAACAAGTTCATTCCGTATCTGCTGCACCCTGAGGGGGTGTATTCAATCAGCGTCAGCTCTTCAGCGGTGAGGGCGAAGGTTTCGCTGGGGACCAATCCCTGGAATCAGGCAACTGCGGACAAAAATCTTGCGTCGCTGGCGGAGAAATATGGTGGTGGTGGTCATCCGCGAGTTTCTGCGATATCGTTCGATCCACAGGATGTCGAACGGGCGCGGAAGGTGGCGCGCGATTTGGCTGCAGTTCTTCGAGCGAAGTAGATCGAGAGGCCACAGGAAATCGTCAGGGGAAATCCGGCGCGCGGTCGACAGAAAAATTGGAACTGTGTAAAATAAAGAATTACCAGTGGACCGGTAGCTCAATGGTAGAGCAGTTGACTCTTAATCAACGGGTTGCAGGTTCGAGTCCTGCCCGGTTCACCACTTCTTTTCAATGAGTTAGTCTCATCTGACTTTTCGCTCACAAAAAATTGTGCCCAATTTTGTGCCACACCCGGCTCAAAATCCGTCCCGCTGAGGGTGTCCACAGCTTTCCGCTTCGCTTCCATGCGAATGTGCGAGTACCGCTCCATCATTGCGCGAGAGACGTGCCCGGCAAGGGCCGTTACCGTCGAATCCGAAGCCTAAGATTCGGCTGGTCGCGAAATGAAGGTGTGGCGAAGATCGTGAAAGCGGCAAGGTACGTTGGCCCTCTTGCGTGCGGGCGTGAACTACAGCCACCGGTCTCCGAACGGCAACCGCCAACCCAGGTCGAATGGGTCAGCGTGATGGCGGTAAAGCTGTTGCGATAAGTGCTCCGCTGCTCGCGAAACCGCCAACATCACCATGGATGGGCACATCCCAAATCATCTGACCTTGTGACGAGAACACCTTCAGCGTCGCGCGTGCTGCCACCAAAGTGACGAATCCCGTCGCAGCGGACGAAGCGAACCTGCTCGCGGGAGCTCGTCTCTATCGCGAGCACTGCACGCTGTGTCACGGCGATCCCGCGCATTCAAAGGGACTCCTCGCCGACTCCCTCAATCCTCCTGCGCCGCAGTTCATGGATGACATGCCCGGTATACCGGAGAACCAGAATTTTTACATCCTGCAGCACGGCATTCGATGGACCGACATGCCCAATTGGAAGAATGTCTTAAGTGAGCAGCAAATTTGGCAGACGGTGACATTTCTCAGCCACATGCATGAGCTTCCACCCGCCGCCAAGCAAATTTTCACGGAAACAGCGCCGCGTACCCAAAGCCTCCGCGCGGCAGCCTTGATCTAGGAGGCTACTGTTCCGTCAGTCTTTTGTGGGCGCACGGTCGAATTTCAACTTCATCGCAATCAACGACAATATCAGTAGGAACACGACAACATTTGTCGCGACGAGCGGTAGCGACTTGATCATGATTCCGTAGGTGATCCAGAGGCCCAGTCCGATGGCGAGCGCGAGCAGCATACGAAAGGAAAGCCCCTCGCCAGATTTGTTGCGGTAAGTCTTCCATATCTGCGGGAGATTTGCTGCCGTGGTCACCAATCCTGCGATAAATCCGACAACTGTGGAGAGTTCGCCCATATTCAAACCTAATTTCAGTACTCTTGCTGCCTGACGGCCTGATTCAAAGTAACATGCCGCAAGCCTTGGAATCTCGTCGTCCCGACACGATGAGCCGATATCGTCCTCTACGATTACGATTGCAAACCCAATTCCTCAGCAGCTAAGGCCGTGAAGAAAAAGAGCGACTTATGTCGGAGCTTAAAGCTCCTCGACCCGCTGGAAAGCGGGAGTTGCCACACCTACCCTAGAGAGGGGGCTTTGCGGGTGGTTCCTGTGTTGCGGTTGGCTCCGGTTGTGGCTGCGGTGTAGGAGCCTCAGGAGCTGGCTGGCTCGACTTTGCAGAACGGAGTTCTTCAAATTCGGGCTTGGTCGCAAAGCGTTCGGGAAAGTGTTCCTCATATTCGGACAGACGCGGGCAAATCAGGCGGCTGTGGGCAAACGAAAAACCGTACTTCGTCATCTCTTCCATAGCTCGCTTCGCAGTCCAGCCCTCTTCGGCCATGCGATAGGCTGCGATCATCATTCCGGTGCGGTCATCCCCTACACGGCAGTGAACGAAGATTTTCTTGCCTGGCGTTTTTCGGATCAAGCTGAGAAAGTCCACAAAAATTCTGTCTTTAGGGAATGAGCACTGCCAATGCATGGGAACGTATTGCATACCCAAACTGGTCACTTCCGTGCGTTCGCCGTCGCGATCTCCGCGCAGATCGACGACGATTTGGATGCCCATCTTGGCCAAGGCCTCAAAACCATGTTTGCGCGGCTGGGCGCCACGGTAGAGCGTCGGAGTTACTTCGGCGAAGTCAGGGATTAGTTGTTCGCCGATGACTTCGACGGGAGTGTCCGCGAGGAGTTGTTGGGTTTCGGTTTGTTGTTGGGTGGGTGATGGTCTTGGAAGGGAAGGATCTTGAGCTTTGGTTGGTGCGCACATACTGGCGAGAAAAAAAGCTGCGAACAAGGAGATGTGAGTTTGTGCGGTCATACGAGGTCAAAGCCCGAATTTCCTTTTTGACTTTCCGGCCAGGGGAGTATCCACCCGTTGCCTCCCACCGAGCTCGCAATTGACAGTCGTGACCTGAGTGGCACCTCCGAGTGCTAGCACACTGTCAACAGCGAGCATTCTGAATGTTGCGGGTCCATTCAGGACGACTTAGCTGTTTTTGCCGAGTCGTCTGAACCGAAGGACCGCACAAACTCATCGACCTGTTTTTCTGCGGCGTCCTTCGCAATTCCATAACGTTCCTGAATCTTGCCTACAAGCTGTTCCTTTTTGCCATTTATCACAGTCAAGTCGTTGTCAGTCAGCTTTCCCCACTTCTCTTTTACTTTGCCCGTCGATTGCTTCCATTTGCCTTCGATTTGGTCCCAGTTCATCTCGAACCTCCTCTGGATAGAATGGCCGACTCATACTTCCTGCTGCAGTCGCAGTCAGAGATACCATCGCCAATCCTCCAATAAATTTCCGTCTGTCTATCCTGTTAGGCTCATGCGCTGGTATGAGCTTGAAACCCGGATGCTAATGCGATTCACAATGCCACGTCTGTTCAACATTGCACACTTCCGTCGGTCGGGTTGCGCAGTTCTTCCGTCCGACTGTCCCAATGATTCCGCACAAAGCCGGGCAATGTCTGTGGACACGGAACGCGCAGGAGTTTGCCACGAGTCTCACACGGCGGGGGAGTCCGGTTTAAGACGGCTCCAAATCCGTTTGCCGAACGCAACGTTTTCAATAATTTACCAACAGCGAGACGGACAAGTTTTGAAAAGGGAATTTGCAACACATTCTTGGAGAAAATCTCTCGAAAATTGCTTGCGAAGCGAAAATTTAAAGAGACGCGAGGTGGTCACACAATCGCTTCCCGAACCTGCAGTACTTTTCGCGCCCAGGCGGCTAACAGTTTTCCGCTGCTATCTCGCTTCGGTCTCTGCCACATTCCCACGTCGAATCTACTACCCATCGGCTCCCAGGTCTGCACTTGCTCACCCTGCGGTCTTCCCGTTCGGTGCTGTCCGCCTTCCTCGCTACCCGCAATCGTTCTGCTCGGTCTATCCGTCCATTCGCGGCGAGGGTTTCCTGGGTGTTGTGAGGGATTCGTCGAAACTCTCGTCCAGTTCACCAATAATCTTATGTAGACCATCCTCGCCGTGCTCCAGCGTCCACTCATCACCAACCTGCACAAACTTCTGCTGTTCTATGGGGAGAATGAGTGATGCGTGGCCATACTGTCCCTGAAGCTGAACCAGCAGCTTATCATCCGTGTGTTTTGCGCTCGTGACTTTCATTAGGACTATCATGTACTCTCCCTCGCTCCCTCATGCCCAATGGTCGGCTTGGCGGAGACGGTACGCCGAGTTTGTCCGTTGCGTCTATCTTATCTGCCTGCCATGCTGCCTGTCCTGTCTTTCATCCCATTCGCGCCTATCGTTCCTCTTCGCTGCGTCCGATTCTTCCCCCGTCCTCCCGACTCCGCTTTCCGAAGCCGTTGTCGGTTGGCAGACATACTTTTCCCTTGAGAGCCCTTCGGCGGGTCGACAAAGAGGGCTGTCATCTTTCGCAACTGTGCGAAATGGGACTGCGTGGCTTCCATCTCGATGTCATGCTGGACGCATGCTTCACAAGAAACCTAAGAAAGAACACGGTCACGCAGCACACGACAGCGTCAAGAAGGAAATGGCGAAGCCACGCATGGCTAGGTCCGCGAGAATAGCAGAACTGAATCAAGATACTGAGCGAATTCCAGAGCGGCCAAGTACCACCATGCGCGGAACCGTCCACAAAATCATCCCGTCTCCACGTCCCAGCCAGCCGGAAAAGGCAGAGATTGCTATTGATGTGGCCGACCACAAGTATCGAGACCTCCGTATTGAAAATACGTTAACTGATGAACATGGCGATGATGTGAGGCTCAAAAAGGGTGCTTACGTTGACGTTACTATCACAGCCAGATAGCACGCAATTAAAGAAGACAGCCAACCGACTCGGCGCGCCAGGTTTATACTGTGGTTATGCCACGCGCGGGGGTTTGGATACAGAATCACAACTTCCAGGGCTTCGACTGCTCCGAGTGTGATTGGCGGTTTAAGCCTTCTGGTACGCTCGTTGGCGAATCACTGGATGAAATGAAGCGGCAGTTCGAAGCTCAGCTTGACAAAGAGTTTGCTGCGCACGTTTGTGCCGAGGCACCGAAGAGGCCAAGCTCCAAAGACTGAATAGGTTGGCGTTCTATTCGGTGGCCGGAGGGTTTTTGTGATTGTGGGCGAGGGAATCCCAGCTTTAACCGAAATTAGATAGTCTCCGGGTTCGGATATGCCGAGTTGTTGAACGCGCTCATGAGCATCATCGAGAGTCGATGCCGGTTCGACCCAAATAGGTGCGCCGTCTTGGTGAAGCCGGAAAATATCGAACTGCGAAAATATGGCCAAAGCAACCCTCCCTGATTATTTGCAAAATGCGGGTCTGGGCGAGTTGGGATAAGTAAGTCTACAAAATTGACTCCCGGCTATCTGTGCCATTGTGAACACCTCTCAAATTTCACATTTCGGACGAGTGATATTGTAGAGTGCCAGCCGTGACCTGACTGCCCTCCGCTTCTGGACATTCTGCGCTGATCCATGCTTCCCGCGCCTATCGCGCGAGTTCTGGACACACTCTCTCTGCGGCGATTCTTCTGGGATTGCCGACAATCACCGTCGAATTCACGCTCTGAGCGAGCAGGATGAAGCGGAGGAGAAGGCGGCGCGACAAGCATTCGCGGATGCCTACAAGGCTTTTCAAGAAAGTACGCGACAACGTCCTAAATGACAGTGAAAGAGCGGGTCTCGCGACCCTCAGGCGTCTAGCCTTGATGCGCGCTAGCTCTCCGGTGTCCAACACTTTCGGTAGGCTATGTTGGGGGCGGGTTTCGGCATCCGAACCCTGACGCTTGACGGAAGATAGCCCCGAAACCAGCCAGAGCAACACCGTGAAGCATACCGAATTGTATGCGGGACTCCCGCGAATCATTGCTTCTCAGCGACAAACAGAGGTGGCACCTTCGTACTGGATTGGTCTTTTAGGCTGTGCTTGCTCGACCTCTGAAGAAATGGAACAGAAGCATCACTATGCCGATTACCAACAGAAGGTGAATGAGGCCACTGGAAACGTGAAAGGCCATGAACCCAAGCAACCAAAGAACAATCAGAACCGCTGCGATTATTCCAAGCATGTCTTCAACTCCTTTGACCGTAA
>Ga0209526_10001612_pt1 | contig 15190 bp, 13 predicted proteins | sample JacPinW_OM2H0_M1_FD_188566 | JGI IMG/M metagenome (GOLD analysis project Ga0209526, IMG submission 188566) | Forest soil microbial communities from Algoma, Ontario, Canada - Jack Pine, Ontario site 1_JW_OM2H0_M1 (SPAdes) (version 2) | ecosystem: Environmental > Terrestrial > Soil > Boreal... | reverse complement strand
GGGGCGGCTCATTAGCGCCAGACCGCGAAGCCAAGTGCCATTGAGGTGATCGAAAAGGGGCGTTGTTTTGCTGCACCTGCTCAGGTCTCCTTTTGGCACTTGGCGTCATTCCGTTGCCCCGCAGCAAGTAGGTCGCTTTCAAGGTGAAGCCGACGTTGAGCCACGCTCGCAGGGCCGTATTTATGAGTAGACGGGGTACGGCAGATCTCGATCACGTTGATTATGATGCGGCTTCGCAGCTTGCGTACCTCTCGACCGAGCTCGGGTTTACCCGAGATCGGAGTTTAAGCTGTCGGATACATCCGACTTCGGCTGGGAGAGGTGAACCGCGGCTGCATCAGCGCCACTGGACATGCGCCAGCTGGGGCGCCGCGCCGGTCGTGAAGCTTGCCCGGTGGTCGAAGCGCGAACGGCGCTTCGACCACCGCAGTGCAGGAATTATTCATCCTCCGTAGCAGGAATAATCGCAGAAATTGCCCCAGCTCGAATCCATCCCGTGCATGCAAGCGCGGAAGCACGCCGCCCCTCCTTTGGGCGACAGCTTTTTCACGTTCGGGCTCGCCGTACTGGTGCTTCCCTTCGGCGCACCCTGGGAAGCGGCGGGCGTAACGCTCATAATCGACGCTGCTATCTTGCCGGTGCCGCTGCCGGAGCCAAAGGCAAGGCTCGTCTCAACAGGGACGACAAGGGCCGCGAGTGCTAGGGCTGTCATACCGATGATGGCGATACATGGAACGTCTCCTCTAGGCTTCGTTGCAGTTGCTGACTGCCGCACTGAGCCATCGCATGGGACCGCCACGATTGCTGTGATCGGTGTCACAAACGATCGGTTCGTTGACGCGCGCTGCACCCCTGGTCACGGCGCCACGGTCGGATTACTCGGACCCTGGCGACGACGGGCTCTTTTTCAGCCTTCGGAATGGGAAGGGATCTTGACACCGGTTTCGCTGAGAAGCTTTGCAGGATTTGGATAGCTAATTCAACCACTGATATTTCTCATTCGCAAAAAACACACGCATAAGACGTGTTTTCGCGGAATGGGGCGAAAAACAGACGCTAGATCAATATGACCGCTCCCTCTCAGTCAGCAGTTGGAGAGCGTTGGAGCATGCTCACCATGCATGGCTGCGCCGCATCAACGCGCCTGTTGCGGCGCAGCATGGAACACTATTTTTGGGGTGAAAATGAATCGGGCTTCCCCTGATCGAGAAAGGAAACCAACATGTTAGCCGCAGTCATCAACTTCCTTCGTGCCTGGAAGCGCTACAATGCCGGGCTCAACGAGCTCTATCGGCTCGGCGATCGCGAACTGGCCGACATCGGACTTACGCGGGGCGATATCCCGCGGGTTGCCTGGGAAAATGCCCACCGCGTATCCTGAGTAATCTCCGAAAGCGCCCGCCCCCGAGCGGGCGCTTCGCCTTTTGGCCCCACCCTCATCCCACGGGTGAGCGCGCCGTTGCGCCACCTGCAAGCCAGAGAGCTCCCATTGTCGGCCTCAATGCACGCGCTTAGCTTGCATTCATGGCCAGCCAAAACCATCCGGTCCACATCGTCGGCGGCGGGCTCGCCGGGTCCGAAGCCGCTTGGCAGCTCGCAACCCGAGGAGTTGGCGTGGTGCTGCACGAGATGCGCCCCGTCTCCACCACGGCTGCACACAAGACGCACGCGCTCGCCGAGCTCGTCTGCTCCAACTCCTTTCGATCCGATGACAGGGAGCACAACGCAGTCGGTCTGCTGCACGAGGAGATGCGGCGGCTGAACTCTTTGATCATGCGGGCCGCCGACACCAACCAGGTGCCGGCCGGAGCCGCGCTGGCGGTCGATCGGGAAGGCTTTGCGGCCGCTGTCACTACGGCACTTGCGCAGCACCCGTTGATCGAGATCCGCCGCGAAGAGCTGGCCGGGCTGCCGCCGCGCGAATGGGACAGCGTCATTATTGCAACGGGCCCCCTCACCTCGCCGGCGCTCGCCGATGCGATCGTGAAACTGACCGGGCAGGATGCGCTGGCCTTCTTCGACGCGATCGCCCCCATCGTTTACTGCGACAGCATCGACATGTCGGTCGCTTGGCGGCAGTCGCGCTACGACAAGGCGGGGCCCGGCGGGTCGGGCGCCGACTACATCAATTGCCCGCTCACGCGCGAACAGTATTTCGCCTTTGTCGAAGCCTTGCTGGCAGGAGACAAAGTCGCTTTCCACGAATGGGAAGCGGCAACGCCCTATTTCGATGGTTGTCTGCCCATTGAAGTGATGGCGGAGCGAGGGCCGGAAACGCTGCGGCACGGGCCCATGAAGCCGTTTGGGCTTACCGACCCGCATGCTGCGGGAGTGAAACCCTATGCCGTGGTGCAGCTGCGCCAGGACAATCGGCTCGGCACTCTGTTCAACATGGTGGGGTTTCAGACCAAGCTCAAACATGCCGAGCAGGTGCGCATCTTCCGCTCCATTCCCGGCCTTGGAAGAGCCGAGTTCGCTCGCCTCGGCGGCTTGCACCGCAACACCTTCATCAACGCACCAAGGCTTCTCGATGGCACGCTGCGGATGCGAACCGAGCCGCGGCTGCGCTTTGCCGGACAGATCACGGGCTGTGAGGGTTATGTCGAATCCGCAGCCATCGGTCTCCTCGCCGGCCGCTTCGCCGCAGCGGATCGACTCTGCGAGCCTATGGCCTTGCCACCTCCAACCACCGCGCATGGCGCTCTGCTCGCTCACGTCACCGGCGGCCACCTCGAGCCAGCAGACTCCGCAGACCATGGCGCGCGGTCCTATCAGCCCATGAACATCAATTTCGGGCTTTTCCCGCCGCCTTGCGGCCCGCTCAAGAGCGACAACGGGCGGCGTTTACGCGGCACGCAAAAGAGCCTGGCCAAGAAACGCGCGCTTACCCGGCGCGCCCTGGATGATCTCGATCGCTGGATCACGGGCGAGCTTCCCGTCGCCGCGGAATGAGCGCTGCACCAAACGAAATCGCGCAGAGCTGGAGTGAAGGCGTCGTTCTCAAGCGCGACCTGCTCTCGACCGTCGAGCGTGGCCGCTTTGGCGCACCGCGCGGGAATGCCGTCATGCGCCGGATCGATCAGGTGCCATGGTGGAGCTTTGCCCTGGCGCGGCATCTGTTCGCGCGCGAGCGGCGCGCGCTCGCGGTTGCGGGCAAGCTCGGTATCGCTCCCACCCTCCTCTACAGCGGCCGGCGCGTGCTGGTGCGCAGCTGGATCGAGGGTTTGCCCCTTCATCTCGCCAAGCCGCACGGGGATGGTGCCTATTTTCAGTCGGCCAAAGCCGCACTGCATACCCTTCATCGCGCCGGCATCTGCCACAACGATCTCGCCAAGGAGCAGAACTGGTTGCGCGGCGCCGATGGGCGCGCCTATCTGATGGATTTTCAGCTTGCCTCTCAGTTCCGTCGTCGGAGCTGGCTGTTCCGCATTGCCGCGTACGAGGATCTGCGGCACCTGCTCAAGCACAAGCAACGCTATTTGCCCGGGGCGGTCACTCCCGCCGAGCGGCGGGTGCTCGCGCGGAAGAGTGTTTTGACCCGTGTTTGGATGGCGACCGGCAAGAAGCTTTATTATGCCATCACGCGCGGCCTGTTTCGCTTTACCGACCGGGAGGGCGGCGGCCGCCGGCTTGTCCACGACGCCCCACTCATCGCGGCACGGCTGAAGACGCATCCTGCGGTACGCGAGAGCGTGGTCGTTGCCTTTCCGGACCGGCGCGCGGGCACGGGGCTCTATGCCTTTGTCGAGGCGGCGCCGGGGCTAAGCGAAGAGCGGTTGCGCGAATTCATTGCGAGCGGGTCTCTTCCCCGGCCACCGGAGCACCTGCAACTCATCGATGAGCTGCCGCGGCGCGCCACCGGCGAGGTGCGCAGCGAAATCCTGCAGCTCATCGCCATGAATCAGGTGGATCTGATCGACACGCTCGTTGCCAACGAACGCGAGCGCAGCCTCGTCGGACGCATCGTCGCGCAGCGCCGTAACCTGCGTGACCGATTCTCGTTCTAGGGTAGCGTTAGTCTGTTGCCCGTTCAAACTTTAAAGAAGCTGGTGAAGTGTTGAATGATTTTGTCCGGTACCTCCTCCTGGATGTAGTGCCCACACTCGATAGCCTCGTGCGCGACGATGTTCGAGGCATAGCGCTTCCATACGTCCAGGAATTCCTTGGCGCGCTCGGGCGACTGGCCGCGTGCGCCCCAAAGCAGAAGCAGCGGAGTATCGATTTTCCTGTCCTTGTCGGCCGTGTCCATCTCGAAATCGCAGGTCGCCGTTGCCCGATAGTCGCGACACGAGCCGGTAATCGTTTTGAGCGTGTAGCAGCGGACATACTCGTTGATCGCCGTATCGGTCAAAAACGCGATGCCGGTGCCGCCGCGGATCATCATGCGGCTCTTGATGAAATATTCAGCCGGCACGGCGCTGATCAGCCGCTCCGGAAACGGCTCTGGCTGCGCCATGAAACCCCAATGCCACGTTCGGATCACCCAATTCTTCGTGATGTTCGTCCAGACGTGATAGTTGGGCACAACGTCCATGATGCATGCTTTGATGATGCGCTCGGGATGATCGAGGCACAGCCGGTGCGTGGTGCGCCCGCCGCGGTCGTGACCGGCGATCATGAAGCGCTGGTATCCGAGTTGCTCCATGACCTCGACGAGATCGCGTGCCATCTCGCGGAAGCTGAAATTGATATTGTTTGGGCCGGGATCGGGCAATGAGCTGTCGCCGTAGCCGCGCAGGTCGGGAAGAACGACATGGTATTGCTGGGCGAGCTTCCCTGCGACCTTGTACCAGCAGGTATGGTTCTCCGGATTGCCATGGACGAGCAGTAGCGGCGGGCCGGAGCCGCCGTGGCGCAGCCGAATTACGGCTCCGCCGGTGCGCATATCGAGATGCTGGAAGCCGGGGAAGTGGGCCGCCATCTCGGCTGAACCCCAGCGCGTAGGATCCCGTCGATAGTCGGCGTCAGTCGCGACTGCCATTACGCTTGTGTCCTGGGCGGTGGCCGGGCTCGCCAAAGCTGAAGCGGCGAAGCCTGATAGCGCGGCCGCTGCGAGCGCATCGCGCCGGCTCGTCTCGATGCTCATCGCTGCGTCCCTGTATCTGTTCCAATGCTATTTCGCCATGGGTCGTCTAGACCGTGACGGATTTGCGAAAAGCCGTCCAGGTTGCCGGGCAGCGCGCCAGATAAGCCACTGCCGTCGCCATGCTGAAAGCTCGACCGGCCGCAAAGGATCGTAGTCGGCGCGCTCCATGCGCGCCAGAACAGGACCTGCAAGCGCAACCGGCAGGAATGCCGGAACTGACCGGGGCATCATGGTGGACTGAATTCGCTGAGCTTGCCGCAAATGCTCCCGGGCAATCAGGCGCATTTCGGCGAGTGCCGCACGCAGTCCGGCAGTCACGCGAAGACGCGACACGTCGTGCCGCGCTGCGCCGTGCCGATCGAGAATTTCGAGTGGAATGTAAAGCTGCCCACGCCGCGCATGAATAGGGAATGCCACCAGCAGCCCTGTGAAGGCGTAGGCACGCCCGGCATGATGAGCCAGGTCACCTAACAGGTCACCTGATTCGGCGCTCCCATCATCGATTACTTGAGCGGATAATCGAATAAGATTGGAAGACGTTGCATCGGCATAGCTGTTGAGCTCAGCGAGCGTGCGCATCGGCTCGTCATAAAGGTCAAACCGGCGCGCATCGATGAGAGCTGCAAGCTGCGCGGCCGCAAGCCTGTGGCGTGCGATGGTGGCAAGGAGCGCCGCTGCTACGGGATGGCCGGCAGCGCCGCCATGTGCCTCGCCGGCGAGTACATCGCTCCACCATTGCAGGCGGATTTCACCGGCAACGGACCCGTGCGCCAGCGCGCGCACGCGCGCGATTTCGAGGTTGAAGGCGTAGAGGGCATAGAGAGCGCCGCGGTGCTCGGCGGGCGCGAACAGGGCGGCAAGAAAGCGGTCCCGGTCCCCCGAACGGACCAGCCGCTCACAATGCGCCACTGCGTCCGGCATGGCTCCAAGGCGCCTTGGTCCATCTCAGGTTCGCGCCGGTTGTTGCGCGGGAACGCGCTCCTCCGCCTCGACGCGCGCCGTCCCGACGCCGAGGTAAATCAGAATTGGCGCGGCGATAAACACCGACGTGTAGGTACCCACCAGCACGACGCCGAAGATCATGGTGGCGACAAAGCTGTGAATGGCATGACCACCGAACAGGAGCAGTGCCAACAGCGCGAGCGTCACGGTCACGTGGGTGATGATGGATCGTGAGAGCGTGGAATTGACGGAGATGTTGAGCAGATCCGGCATCGCCATGCGCTTGTAGCGCCGCAGCATTTCACGGATGCGGTCATAGATGACGACGGTATCGTTGAGCGAATAGCCCAGGATGGTAAGCAGCGCCGCAATGCTGGAAAGATCGAAGTCGATCTGAGTCAGCGACATGTAACCGATTGTCAGAACGAGATCGTGGACGTTCGCGATCATGGCCCCGAGCGCGAACTGCCACTCGAACCGGAACCAGAGATAAATCAGGATCGCGAAGATCGCGAGCATGAGGCCGACCGTGCTGTAGGCCAGGAGCTCTTTGGAGACGCGCGGTCCCACCACTTCTTCACGGCGAATATCGACGTCGTTGCCGAGCGCCTGCCTGACTTTGGCAAGGGCGGCCTGCTGCGCCTCCTCTCCGCCCGGTTGCTGGGCCACCCGGATCAGCACGTCCTCGGGGCCGCCGAACTGCTGCAGCTGCACCTCGCCCAGTCCCAGCCCGCCCAGCGTTGCGCGCATCTTGGCGAGATCGGCCGGACCCGATTTCGACTGCACCTCAAGCAAGGTGCCGCCGATAAAATCGATCCCGAAATTAAGCCCATGAAAGAAGTACAGGAAAATTGCAGCGATTGAGAGCAGCGCAGAAACCGGAAAACTGATGCGCCGAAAGCGCATGAAGTCGAACTTGGTATCGTCGGGGACGATCCGCATGAGCGGAATGGAGGGATGCAGCCGCACGTCGCTCGCGCCTCAGGAGATTGCCAGCTGTCGCGGACGTGCCCACCCGACCCACCAGGCCACGATCAGGCGCGTCAACGTGAAGGCCGTGAACACGGTGGTGACAATGCCGATACCCAGCGTCACCGCGAAGCCGCGTACCGGTCCGGTACCGATAAAGAACAAAACAGCAGCCGCGATAAAGGTGGTGATATTGGAATCGAGGATGGTTGCGAGCGCGCGTGTGAAGCCGGCATCAATCGCGTTGATGGGGGTACGTCCGCTGCGCACCTCCTCGCGGATGCGTTCATAGATCAGGACATTGCTGTCCACTGCAATCCCGATCGTGAGAACAATGCCGATGATGCCGGGTAGCGTGAGCGTCGCATTAAGAAACGACAGGATGCCGAAGATCATACCGATATTGATGCCGACCGCGATGCTGGCGAATACGCCGAACAGGCCGTATGTGAAAATCATGAATACGACGACGAGGGCCGCGCCGAAATAGGACGCGAGTTTTCCCTTCTCGATGGAATCCTGGCCCAGCCCGGCGCCCACGACGCGCTGCTCGATCACGGTAAGCTTTGCAGGCAAGGCGCCCGCCCGCAGCAGAATGGCGAGATTGTTGGCGGATTCGACGGTAAAATTGCCGGAGATCTGTCCGGATCCACCCCGAATGGGCTCGCGGATAACGGGCGCCGAGATCACCTCATCGTCGAGCACGATTGCAAACGGCCGCCCCACATTGTCGGTGGTGACCTGAGCGAATTTCCGCGCTCCCGAGGTGTTGAATTTGAACGAGACAATGGGCTCACCGGTGCGCTGGTCGTAACCAGGCTGCGCATTGGTGAGCTCCTCCCCCGAAACAATCACGCGCTTTTCCAGGAGATAGGGCCGGCGGCCTTCCGCGGCCGAGCCGTAAACGATTTCCGAGTCAGGCGGGGGATGCTCCTTGAGCGCCTGCTCGACCGTCATTGAGGTATCGACAAGGCGGAAGGTCAGTTTCGCCGTGGTCCCGATGACCTTGATAAGCTCCTCCGGATTTCCAAGCCCGGGGACCTGCACCAGCACGCGATCGATTCCCTGACGCTGAATCGAAGGTTCGACCAGTCCCATCGCGTTTACGCGCCGCTCGATGATCTCGACCGACTGGTCGACAACCTGGCGCGTGCGCTCGAGCAAAGCCGGCTCCGTCACCGTAAGCCGGATGACGCCGCCGCCCGCATTCTCGATGTTTACAGAACGCGCTCCGGCGCTTCCGATAAATCCTCCGAGCGGTTCGGACAGCGGGCGCAGCTTGGCCAGGGCCTGTTGCACGTCGGTGTCGCGGACAATCACCTCGACGGAATTGCCCCGGATCGCGGGCGCGCGGACCAGCCGCAACCCCGCTTCGCGCATGACCCTGCGCACGTCATCTTGCAGGGTCTGGAGCTTCTGACGCCGAACGTCGTTGGCATCGACCTGCAGCAGGATGTGAGAGCCGCCTTGCAGATCGAGCCCAAGCACGACGTGACGCTGCGCCCACGCGGGCCATTGCTGGACTGTCTTTTCAGGGAAGAAATTGGGAACCGCGAACAGGCAGCAGACAAAGGCCGTGAGCAATATGGCGGCCGCTTTCCATTTCGAAATGTAAAGCATGAATTTTGACCGTTACTCGCGGAGCGTCCGGGTAAAACCGGAAATCAGCTCGATCCGCTCTCGTCCTTGACCGGCTCGCCCTTGGCACGCACGCCCGAAACCATGGAACGCACCTGCCGCACGCGCACCCCATCCGCGATCTCGACCTCGATCTGATCGTCATCGACGACCTTCGTCACCTTGCCGACCAGTCCTCCGGACGTAATCACGGTATCGCCGCGGCGCAAGTTTTTGACCAGCTCCTGGTGGTCCTTGGTGCGCTTTTGTTGCGGCCGCAAAATGAGAAAATACATGATCACGAAGATCAGGACGAAAGGCAGCAACTGCACCATCATGTTGTCCCCGCCAAAAAAAGGACTCGCCTGGGCAAAAGCGGGAGTCACAAACATGCGTGCTTTCCTTGTGTTCTGATGGCCTGGGGCGCCCGCGCGGACTATAACCGCCGGTGGTCCAATTGCAATCTCGCCCTCCCGCGGCATTGCGGGCCTTGCTGCGCATCGGCGAGATCATCTTGCACGCACGCGGCCGCGTCGGTTAAGCCAGCACACGAAATTTCGCAGTCACACTTATGGCCAAACGCGTCAAGCCGCCGGTAAGCGCGCCACGAGCGGCGCAGCAATCACCCCGAAGCGCTCCTTCACAGGAGACGCTGGAGCGGATCGCAGGCGCCCTGGAGCGCCTCGCACCGCGTGCACCGGCTGCGCCGCGCTATGATTGCGCCGACGCGTTCTCCTGGCATCCCGACCAGCGACGGCTCGTTCCGGTCGTCAAGGTGAACAGAGTCGAGATGTCGCTCCTCAAAGGGATCGACCGCGTGCGCGACATGCTGCTGGAGAACACTGACCGGTTTGCGCGCGGGCTGCCGGCCAACAATGCGCTCCTGTGGGGCGCGCGCGGCATGGGCAAATCGTCGCTGGTCAAGGCTGTGCACGCTGAGGTCAACGCCGCCCGGCAGGCCCCTGCCCTATCCCTCCCCCATCGCAAGTCGGGCTTGCCCGACTTGCGCACCATACTGCGCAACCCGGGCAGGCCGGGGTTGCGTCGGGGGAGGGTAAAGGGTGGGGGCAACGGGGTACTCAAGCTTGTTGAGATCCATCGTGAAGACATTGAAAGCCTGCCGGAGCTGATGGCGCTCATGCGCGGCGCGGCTTACCGCTTTATTGTTTTCTGTGATGACCTCTCGTTTGAAGCACAGGATACGAGCTACAAGTCTCTCAAGGCCATGCTGGAAGGCGGAATTGAGGGGCGGCCGGACAATGTGGTGTTCTACGCGACCTCGAACCGGCGCCACCTCATGGCCCGCGACATGATGGAGAACGAGCGCGCGTCCGCAATCAATCCGGGCGAAGCGGTCGAGGAGAAGGTCTCACTGTCAGACCGTTTCGGACTCTGGCTCGGCTTTCATCGCTGCAGCCAGGACGAGTTCCTCGCAATGGTCGACGGCTATGTCAGCCATTACGGCATTTCGCACCCGCGCGAACAGGTTCACCGCGAGGCGCTGGAATGGGCCACCACGCGCGGTGCCCGCTCCGGCCGCGTCGCCTGGCAGTATGTGCAGGATCTCGCCGGGAGATTGGGGGTTGCGATATCAGACGACGCAGGTCGGACGGCAGCGGACAGATGAAGTAGCGGCGCCATCCGTCGTCGGTCGTCCGTTGTCCAAGTTTAAGCCCCACTCAGAAATTTTGACGGATCCAGCGGAGAGGCGCCTTTGCGGACTTCGAAGTGCAGCTGCGGCGCGTTGACGTTGCCCGACTGACCCGAGCGCGCAATGACCTGCCCCCGTTTGACCTGGTCGCCACGCTTGACGAGAAGTTCTTTGGCATGGGCATAGGCGGTGACGTATCCGTTGGAGTGCCGCACGAGAACGAGATTGCCATAACCCTTGAGCTCGTTGCCGGCATAGGCGATGACACCATCCTCGGCTGCTTTGATCGGCGTATTCTCCGGCACGGCGATGTTGATGCCGTCGTTCTGCTGCCCGTTGGTCATCGGCCCGAAGCCCGAGATTACGCGTCCATTCGCGGGCCAACGAAATTTGGGCAGAGCGCCGGTTGTATCCGCTGTCTTCGCACCTGCAGCGGATGTGTCGGTTGCCGGCGCAAACATGCTTGCGCTCTGCGGCGGCTCGGTGCCCTCCGGCGCAGTTGCAGGCGCGGGCTTGGCTTCGGCCACTGCGGGCACCGCAGATTTTACCGCCGAGGACCGCACCCCTGGAATGACAAGACGGTCGCCGACATTGAGCCGCGTGTTTGCTCCGAGGTTATTGGCCTTGGCAATTTCACCGACCGGTTTGCCGTAGAGACGCGAAATCTTGCTCAGCGTCTCGCCGGGCGCAACCACATGCACCGCGGCGTTGCCGGTCGGAGCGGCGCTGACAGCAGAGGCAAGCTTGGGCGCAGCCGCCGGAATGTGGCTGGCTTGATTGTAGCGCGGGATGACCAACTGCTGGCCCGATTGGAGCGCCGCCGCGGAACCGAGATTGTTGGTGGCGATGATGGCCGAGGCCGGAACGCCGTAACGGCGGGCGATGGAGTCGATGGTATCTCCGTGGGCGACGGTAATGGCGGTGCCGCCTTCCCACGTCCAGTGGCCGGTGGAAGCCGGCTTGGAGGCTGCAACCGTTCCAGTGACTTCGGGTGGCGCAGGTGAGGCAGCCGAATGCGCCGGATTGGGAGCATAGGAGGCCATTCCCCTGCCGCCACCGGCAAAACCGGAATTTTGCGAACTCTGCGCGCCCTGCGGCGGAAGCGGCTGGCTCTCGACCCGTCCGACCGGGGCGCCTTGGCCGCCCTGGATTGAGCCGGTCATCTCCGGAGCGTTCTTATCGGCGAAGATATTATCGAAAATATTGTCGTTAAATCGCGACGTATCGCCGCTGCAACCCGCAATGCCCGCGCCCACCAGCGCCAACACGGCCGCATGGGGCAAAGGACGCAACCATTGAACGAACGAGAACATCACCAACACTCATACGCAATACAGAGGCGCCATTAACAACCGGCGAAGTAAATAAGACTTTAACTAATTGTGGTATTACGGACACACTCAACTGGAAAGCGTTGATCTAAAGCTCGCGTGCCTGTCCCGGCAGTAGCGGAACAAAACGCACGCCGATCAGCTTCTCCTGCTCCAGCCCGGTTTCTCGCTTGGTGATCCTGACCAGGTGTTGTGAGCCGTTGTGCTGCCCGAGCGGTAGTATCATCAGCCCGCCCTCGGCAAGCTGCGCGACAAGAGCCTCGGGTACGTTTTCAGCAGCCGCCGTAATCATGATGCGATCGAACGGTGCCTTGTCTGGAACGCCGGCAACACCATCCCCGAGCAGGACTTCGACATTATTGTATCCAAGCGTGGCCAGCCGGATCCGCGCGGCGTTCGCTAACGTGCGGTAACGCTCCACGCTGATCACTTCACGGGCAAGGCGCGAAAGGATGGCCGCCTGATAGCCTGATCCAGTGCCGATCTCGAGTACCCGATGCTGCGGCTGCAAACGCAGCTGCTCGGTCATGTAGGCGACCACATAGGGCTGACTGATTGTCTGTCCACAGGCGATCGGCAAGGCCTGATCCGCATATGCGGCATCGACGAACGCGTTTTCGACGAAATGCTCGCGCGGGACCTCGTCCATTGCCCGCAACACGGCGGTGTCACCGATACCCCGCTGGCGCAACACCAGCAGGAACTGCATCCGGACAACTTTGTCGTCACCGGTCGGCGGCTTCGGCACGCAAGACCTCCTGGCCTGGTTTTAGCCGAAATCATCCCGCGGCTCGACACCACCGGACGCATCCCGGCTCGATCACCACACGCAACCTTCGTGATTTGGCCGGGACGTGCTAAATGTGAGGCGCCTGCGATTGGTTTGGCTTTGCATTCGGGTGTCTTTTGCAGGGATTGCACGCGAACATGACTTCAACAGCCCATACGCAGCCTGCCGCCGGCGCAAAGCGTGTCCTCATCGTGGAAGATGAGTTGATGATCCGCATGCTGCTCGCAGATATGGTGGGGGAGCTCGGCTACACAATCGCGGCCGAGGCCGCCCAAATCGAAGAGGCCCTGGAGGCTGCACGCAACACCGATTTCGACATTGCCATCCTCGACGTGAATCTCAATGGCAGGCCGATCTCGCCGGTGGCCGATGCCCTCGCTGAGCGCGGGAGACCATTCATCTTCGTTACCGGCTACAGCGATCCAGCGGTTGCGGAACTGCATGCGAACCGGCCGGTGCTGAAAAAGCCATTCCAATTGGACCACCTCAAGCTCACCCTGCAAAGAGCGCTGGGAAGCGGCACCGCCGACCCCCACCCTATCCCTCCCCCGCGAGCGGGGGAGGGATAGGATGGGGGTATGGCGGCTATTGCCTTGCGCCAGCCTCTCGACGCGGGACCCCTGCTTCCTGGTCGAATACCTCGGTGAGGCGCGTCATGAAGGGATCGTCGGTCATGTTCAGCCGCAGCGGCGTTACTGCTATGCGGTTTGCCGCGAGGGCAGAAATATCGCTGCCGTCGGAGGGCGGCATTCCACGCATGCGCACATAGGCGATCCAATAGTAGGCGTTGCCGCGGCCGTCCTCGCGTGCATCTATTTGCAGCCGTTCCTGGCGGTTGCGTCCCTGCGTTGTTACCGCGACCCCTCTCACCTCGGCGGGCCCACAGTCCGGAAAATTGATGTTCACAAGCACGTCCGGAGGGATACCGGCCTTGAGCACGCGCCGGATGATGTCGGGCGCGAAGCCGACTGCTGTCGCCCAGTGGGGCGGCTGTCCGCTGCGGGACTTGTAGGCCTGCGAGAGCGCAAAGGAAGGGATGCCGAGGATCGTGCCCTCCACTGCGCCTGCAACCGTTCCTGAATAGATCACGTCCTCGCCGGCATTGCGCCCGCGATTGACGCCCGCCAGCACGAGGTCGGGGGGATGGTCTTTCATGATATGGCGGGCGCCCATGATGATGCAGTCAGTCGGCGTGCCCTTGACCGCGAAGCGCCGCTCGGCGATCTCGCGCAGCCGCAACGGATCGTTCAGGGAAAGCGAGTGCGACACACCCGACTGATCGAATTCAGGGGCAATCACCCACACATCGTCTGACAATGCCCGGGCGATCTCGGCACAGACGTCGAGGCCCTCCGAATGGATGCCGTCATCATTGGTGATCAGGATGCGCATAATCAGACGACGCACGACGCACGAGGAAGGACAGACGACAGAAAGCGCAGCCAGCGCCCGGTGTCCTTGTTGGTTTGTTCGGCACGGTGCCCCATCCTCATGCGTCCTCTGTTGTCCGTCGTTTGCCCTCTGATCTCTCGATCGTCTTCATTGCGCCCATGTAAGGCTGGAGGACACGCGGCACGACAATAGACCCGTCCTGCTGCTGATAACTTTCCATCACCGCGATGAGCGCGCGGCCGACGGCCACGCCTGAGCCGTTGAGCGTGTAGACATGGCGCACCTGACGATTTTCCCTGCTGCGAAAGCGCGCCTGCATGCGCCGCGCCTGGAACTCGCCACACACCGAGCACGACGAAATCTCGCGATAGGCATTCTGGCCTGGCAACCAGACCTCGATGTCGTAGGTCTTCTGCGCGGCGAAACCCATATCGCCGGTGCAGAGCGTCATCACCCGATAATGCAGATCGAGACGGCGCAACACCTCCTCGGCACAGGACAGCATGCGCTCGTGCTCGTCTCTGCTCTCTTCCGGCGTGGTGATCGACACGAGCTCGACTTTCGTGAACTGATGCTGGCGAATCATGCCGCGGGTGTCCTTGCCCGCCGCACCTGCCTCCGCGCGAAAGCAGGGCGTCAACGCGCAAAGCCGCATCGGAAGCGTGGCTTCCTCCAGGATCTCCTCGCGCACCAGATTCGTCAGCGGCACTTCGGCCGTCGGGATGAGGCCGAGACGCTCCGAGTTCAACGTCGAAAGAAACCTGGGGCCTGCCTCAACTCCAACCTGCTCCCCCTGTTGCAGCGCGTCTTTCAGCCAATCCCATGATCGTATGGCGAAGAACTGGTCGTTCTCAAACTTGGGTAATTGCGCTGTTCCATACATCACCTGATCGCGCACCAGTAACGGGGGGTTCACTTCCGTGTATCCGTGCTCGTTCGTGTGCAGGTCAAGCATGAATTGTCCGAGCGCACGCTCGAGCCGCGCCAGTTGGCCTTTGAGAACCACGAAACGTGCGCCTGCAAGCTTGGCGGCGGCTTGGAAATCCATTTGCTCGAGAGCTTCCCCGAGTTCGAAGTGCTGTTTCGGCGCAAAAGGGTAGCTGGGCTTTGCCCCGAATCGATGCCGCTCGACGTTATCGACCGAATCCGTGCCGTCCGGCACATCGTCCAATGGCAGGTTGGGAATTTGCGCAAGCGCGCTCTCCAGCTCGCTGGAGATTTTCTTTTCCTCTTCCTGTAATTTCGGCAGCTCGGCTTTCAGACGCGCGATTTCCGCTAGGAGTTTCTGTGCTGCCGCCTCCTCGTTGCTCCTTTTGGCGGCGCCAATCTCCCTGGACGCAGCATTACGGCGCCCGAGCGCGGCTTCCGCCCGCTGAATGGCCGCGCGACGGCGCTCGTCAATGGCGATGAGG
>Ga0209526_10001611_pt1 | contig 15192 bp, 11 predicted proteins | sample JacPinW_OM2H0_M1_FD_188566 | JGI IMG/M metagenome (GOLD analysis project Ga0209526, IMG submission 188566) | Forest soil microbial communities from Algoma, Ontario, Canada - Jack Pine, Ontario site 1_JW_OM2H0_M1 (SPAdes) (version 2) | ecosystem: Environmental > Terrestrial > Soil > Boreal... | reverse complement strand
TGCGAGTAATGGCTCTCGCGCTTCACTTTTCAGAACTGTACTAAAATGACGAAGTACGAAGCTTTGGAGAAAAAAGCCGTCTCCACCCGCAAATTGCCGTTTCGGGCATAATCTCCGGTACGGTCCATCGCCTAAAAGGTCTCAGTTTGCTGGGGATTTTTAGGACTCTCGACCGAGGTCAGCCGCTGTCTGCCCTGGACGATGGCGGAGGGAGAGGAACTGGGATCGAACCTTCTCCGCGTACTCCATCGTACCGGAAGGCGTCAAATCGGGCGCACTTCGTCTTGGGGGCTATCGACCGCGCTACTAGCTAGGTCAGCCACTTAGGCCCCCCACAAGGTCGCGGCATCGTCAGTACCCGCCCACCACCCTGGGGTTAGCGCCCGGAATCCTCCGCGGAGCGGCTGCCCGGGAAACCGCGGGTCCAGGCCCAGCTTGAGGCCTTCGGGATACCGGGTGCAGTCCAGCACTGAGCCCGGGCCCCTTCTCCACCAACAGGCTCGTGATGTCGCCGCGCTCGATCTCTTTGGGCTGGCTGATATTGCGCGGTCGTGCGTCGGCAGCTTCTGCGCAAAGTCCAGCACTGCAGCCTCGTCCGCCCGGGACATCAGGCGGAATTCGATATCGCCGGCATCGGTCTTGGTGCGGCGCGGATAGGAACGCTTTTTCACTCATGTCGATCTTCCACCTAACCAGGAGTCCAGTTTCGGCCACAGCCGCTTGATCGCATTGGCGCCGGCAACGAGGCTGACGTGACCGCCTTTCAGCATCACCTCCTCCTTGTCTTCAGAGCCGACTTTCGCGATCAAGTGTTTGGCCGCATCGTAGGGAACGATGTGGTCGTGCTCGGCGACCGCATGCAGGATCGGCACCTTGATGTTGGCGATATCGGCTGGACGCCCGCCGACCGACATCGTGCCGTCGAACAGCTTGTTGTCCCACATCAAATCCTTAGTGATGGTGCGAAAATACTCACCGGCCAAGGGAAGCGTATCGGTCGCCCAGCGATCGAACATCCGGTAGGACTTCACGAACTCGTCGTTCCAGATGTTTTCCCACAATTGCGCCTGGCTCGTGGCGCGCGACGCCGGCCGCAGCATCTCGAACGACGACAGGATCATTTCCGGCGGCACGTTGCCGACGCTGTCGATCAGCTGGTCGACGTCGAAATAGCGGCGGTCGGCAAAATTATGGAACAGCTTCATCTCGCGGAAATCGATCGGCGTGGTGAAGCAGATCAGATTCTTCATCGGCCCGTCGTTAAAGATCGAGCCGTACAGCAATGACAGCACGCCGCCGAAGCAATAGCCGATCACGGTGACGTCGGTCTCGCCGGAATCCTGCTGCACGCGACGGATGCAGTCCGGAATGAAGTCGAGGACGTAATCCTCCATCCGCAGCGATTTTTCTTCCGGCTTCGGCGCGGTCCAGTCCAGCATATAGACGTCGTAGCCGCGCTTCAGCAGGAATTCGATAAAACTCTGGCCCGGCACCATGTCGAGGATGTAGCCGCGGTTGGTGGTCGCCATCACGATCAGGATCGGCACGCGATAGACTTCATCCGCCATCGGGCGGTAGTGATAGAGGTTCATGGTGCCGCGGACATGCAGTATGTCCTTTGGTGTCGAGCCGAGCGACGGCCCCGAAGTCGAGAAATATTCGACGCCCTTGATGCTGCGCTGGATCGCGCGCTGCACCTCGGACTGAATCCGGTCCGGGATCGACACCAAATCGAGGCCTGCTGGCGCGCTCACTTCTGGTCTCCTTTTGCGGACAATTGACGCTCGGTATGTGGCAACAGCGACGAGCTGCAATCACTGCTTGGTCGCGCTACGGAGCCGGGCGCTTCGATCAGTTCGATTCTGATATTTCGTAGCACTAGCGGCAATGCGGCCATGGCAAGAATTAGCGACCAACCGAACGATATGAAATGCGCGCGAATGCCGAGAGGCATATCCGACCGGTGGGATGCATTGAGTACCACGACATCAGACACCCAGTCCTTATGGACTTCAGCAACTGCGGAAGCGAGATGCATTCCCGAGGCAGGCGCCACCAGCACTGCCTTTCTGCCGATCCGATGGGTGGTGACGCGTATCAAATTTGCGATTGATTGGTCGTCGAAATTCACGGAAATACGCGTCGTCACCGGGCGATAACCGAGTACCCGTAGCCAATTCGAGAGCAGTATAAACGGGAGACTGCTACCGAGCTGGGGGACAAGGATAATTGGTTTGCCATCGCCAAACTGAGCCATGCCTCCGAAATAGATCGATTGCCGGGCGATCGTCATGGTGTCGACGCCGGCTCCTGCCAACATCCACGGCCATTTCGTAAAAAGCTCCACCGCAGGCGTCAGAAAATCGACGAAACTCGGTAAAGGGCTTTGATCGTCCTGCGAGATAGGCGCGATGTTGTCGAGATGCCCTTCTTGAGCATCGGCAAGGAATTCGGCGACGAATGTAACGCATTCGTCGGTGGCCTCCCACATCACACGGTGACCGCAACCGGGAATGATGATCAGCTTGGCTCCGGGGATGAGACTCGCAATGATTTTGGAGTTTCGCGGTGAGATCAATTGGTCGAATTGGCCCGTCAGCACCAGAGTTGGGGCCTGAATGTTTGGAAGCGCCTTGGAACAATCGAATTCTGCAAAGGCCTGAAATTGCAAATCCGCAGCGTGCAAAGGGGTTGGAGCGGCGATCTCACGTCGCATCTGGTCTTCTGCCAGCTCCAGATGCTTCTCGAGATATCCCGGCGAGTAGGTCACTTTCCAGATCTGCCGCGCGACCTCGTCCGGCTTCAGCCCGTCGAGCTCTCGCATCACCCGGACCACTGACGGTGGCGCATAAACTGCGCGAGGACCGCCGCACATCGTCGCGCAAAGCACCAACCCCGAAACGCGGTTGGGAAATTGCCGTGCGAATTCCTGCGCGATCGCGCCGCCCATCGAATAGCCGAGCATATGAACGCGCGCTATCCCGAGTTCATCGAGCAGTTCGCGCACGTCCCGCGCCATATTGGTGATGGCGTAGCCATCGACTGGCTTGTCGCTTTGACCGGTGCCGCGGTTATCCAGTGTGATGACAGTGAAATGACGGGCAAGCGCCTCAACAAACCCCGCCGGCCACGCTGCGGAGCTAAGCCGATAGCCCATCACCAGCACAAGCGGCGGCCCCTCGCCCTGCACGCGATAGGCGATGTTCACGCCGTTCACTTTGGCGAAGCGTGTCGTCATCAATTTCAGCCCGTCACAATCCCGAAACCAGATGTCCGCCATCGACGGTGATGACGGCACCAGTCATGAAGGATCCCGCATTCGAGATCAACAGCAGCAATGGCCCGTCGAGCTCACTGAGCTGGCCGAGCCGGCGTTGCGGAACGCGCTTGATCAGCGCCTTTCCGGCTTCGCTTTCGAAGAAATCATCATTGAGTTCGGTCGCGAAATATCCGGGCGCGAGCGCATTGACCCGAATACCGAAGCGTGCCCATTCAAGCGCAAGCGCTTTCGTCATCTGGACCACGCCCGCCTTCGAGATGGCGTAGGGCGCGACCCCGCCGGCCACACGCAATCCCAAAATGGACGCGATGTTGACGATCGAACCCCTGACGTTGTTCGCGATCATCCGCCTGGCGGCGGACTGTGCGACCAGCCAGACACCCTTCAAATTAGTATCGACCACGCTGTCCCAGGCACGCTCGTCCTGATCGAGCGCTGGCCTGGTTGCAGTGATCCCCGCATTGTTGACGACCGCATGAATCGGGCCGAACGTTGTCTCGGCGTCCTTCAACCCGCCATCGATTTTGTCCGCGACCGTGACATCAAGCACGACACTCTGCGCTTTGCCGCCCGATCTGTTGATTTCGGCAACGCCCTCTGCCAGCGCTTCGGCGCGGCGTGCGGCCAACGTCACGTGGGCGCCGTTGCTGGCGAGGAAACGCGCGAAATGTCGTCCGAAGCCGCTGGAGCCGCCGGTGACCAGAATATGCCTGCCATTGATCTCGAACACGGGCGTCTCCCACAAATGGTTTCCAGGTGAAATGGAATGCATCAAGACGCTCGCCACTTGCGCTCGGCTTCATCCCAGGCCGCCAGCGGTTGCAGATCCGGCACCCAGGCAAGACCGGTCTTACCATCGGAAGAGATCGCTTCCGGCGTGACGACCATGTCGAGCAGTGCGGGACGGTTGGCGAGCGCCCTTTCGATCGCAGGCTTGAGCTGCTCTTCGGTCTCGACCCGCTCCGCGTGCATGCCAAAGGATCTTGCCATTCCGGCATAGTCAGCGACTTGCAATTTTGTGCCGACGACTTTGCCATGCGTGACGGTCTGATCGTACACTTCGATTTGCCATGCGCCATTGTTGGCGACGACGATCAGTACCGGAGCCTTGTGCCGAACCGCAGTGTCGACCTCGATCGCATTGAAGCCAAATGCTCCATCACCTGTTGCCACCACCACCGGCTTCTCAGGAAAGGCGAGGCTGGCGGCGATGCCGTATGGCACACCAACGCCGATGCAGCCGAACGGACCGGGGTCCAGCATCAGCGGCGCATTCAGCCCGACCCGTGCAAAGGAGAGAAAATCGCCACCATCAATGATGACGACGGAATCGTTGCCGATGGCTTCCTGCAGCGCCGCCAAGACCTTGTTGGGATGAAGTTTGCCATCGGAACCGTTAGGGGCGGACGCCATGGTCTGCTGAAGCTTCCTGGCACGGTCTTCATGTCCTCCGCGCAGTTTCGCCGCCCACTGCCGGTCCACCTCGGAAACCCGGTTGCCGGCCTGTTCGACCATCGCACGCAGCGTCTCCGCCGGTGATGCCAGAATCTCGACCGCGCCGCGACGGTTGTCGCGCATCTCCGTCGGAGTATCGCTGATACGGACAAATTTCGCCGACTGGAACACGGCCGGCGAGCCGTAGGCGAGTTGGAAGTCAAGGCGGCGGCCGATCGTCAATATGACATCGGCGTCACCCATCACTGCCCCGCGCATCGCGCCGACGACGGACAGATGGCTATCGGGCACGAGGCCGCGGCTTTCGCCGGTATCGAGGTACACCGCACCCAATCTGTCCAGCAGTGCGATCAACTCCGGACCCGCCCCGCGGGCACCACGACCGGAAATCACGAGCACGCGGCGCGCCGACCAAAGCAGGTCAACCGCTTTAGCGACTTGCGCAGGATCGGGACGCGTGATCGTACGGGGCTTGGCATTCAGATGCTCCTCCAATTGCAGCGCCTTGGGCACAAGGCCGCGCAACGTGTCGGTCGGAAAATCGATATATGAAGGACCGGGGTCGCCGCCTTCGCCGAAGGCACGCGCGATCGCTTCGTCAAGCTCCTGCAACACGAGTGACGGTTCGCGTACCGTGCGTGAATAGCGCGTGATGGATCGCACCAACTGCGTGTGATCCATATCCTGCAGACCTCCGCGATTCTCCTGCGGGCGCGGATTGCCGCCCGATAACACCAATATCGGCGCACGCGAAACATGCGCGTTCGCGATTCCGGTGATGGCGTTGGTCATTCCTGGACCCGCTGTAACAAGCGCTACCCCCAGCTCGCCGGTTAGTTCGGCATGGGCCTGCGCCATGTGGACGGCTGCACGTTCATCGCGGACATCGATGATACGAATCCCTTCCGCGTCGAGCCGCATCCAGATCGGCATGATATGGCCGCCGCAAAGCGCGAATACGCGCTTGACGCCGCGTTGCTTCAAAAGGCGCGCGATCAGGGCGGCCGCGCTATCGGGAGAGACTTTCATCATACAACTCCTGTTTTGTTAAAGTTTCAGTGCGTCAAACTCATGCGAGCCACGCGACGAGCAGCGAAACCGTCAAGACGGCAAATACATGCGAAGCGAGAATCGAACCCGAGGTCACGCCGGCCTCGAGCCCGTAGAGCTTTGCGATCGTGAATGGGCCCGATCCGATCGGAAGCGCGCTCAAGATCACGGCGGAATGCGACCACAGCGGCGGCATCGTGAAGACATAAAAGGCTAGCAACGCCGTGATGGCGGGTTGCAGGATCAATTTCAACGCGACGAGAATGCCGATCGACACCGCGTCGCGGCTGACCACGCTTTCCTGCGCGAGAAACAGGCCGATACAAACCAGCGCTACCGGCGACGCGGCGCCGCCAAGCAATGCGGCAAAACTCTCGAACGGTGCAGGTACTCTCAGGCCGCTCAAGCCGAAGCAGAGGCCTGCGACGGGCGCGATCAGGAGCGGACTGGTAAGCAGCGACCGACCGACCTTGCCTCCGCTCGACCAGAAGCTGCCCCCCTTTTGCAGATCGCTCTCGACGACAACGACGGCAAACAGGAACAGGACGCAGGCTGTGAACAATGTCGCAATGATCGAGACCGGCGCGCTTTCCGGCCCGAACACCAACAGGCACATCGGAATTCCCATGAAGCCGACATTGCTGTAGCCGGCGTCCAGGCCCTCGATGCTGGCGTTGGCGACGCGTCGCCCCCGGGCGCGGCTGATCGCGAAGGCGACCGCAAAGGTCACCGAAAAGCCACCGCAGAACGCCCCAACGAAGCCGAGCTGGCGCACCTGATCCGGCGTGATCTTCGACATGGCGACGAACATCAGCGAGGGCAGCGCCAGGTAGACCGCAAAGCGATTGAGGTTGTCCGTTGCCGTTCTGTCGAACACGCCGAAATAGCCACAGATGAATCCGGTCAGGATCAACGCGAAGATCGGCAGTGCGGAGTTCAGTACGGCGTTCATGTGATTCAGAATGCCCCGGCATGTCTCAGAATTCCCGTTTACTTTTTCAGCGCGAGAAGCGCGCCTTCAGCTCACGATGCAGAACCTTGCCCGTTGCGTTACGCGGCATCTCGCTTTCGGCCAGGAAAGCGTAAGAGCGCGGACGCTTATAGCCGGCCATGCGATCCTTGGACCATTCCATCAGATCGCTCTCCTTCAGCGCAGCACCTTCATGGAGCACGACCACGGCGTGAACCCGCTCGCCCCATTTTTCGTCGGGGAGACCGATCACCGCGACGTCCTTGACCTGCGGATGCGCACCGACCAGCGCCTCGATTTCGGACGGATAGATGTTCTCGCCACCCGAAATGATCATGTTGCTCTTGCGGTCGGACAGATGGATGTAGCCCTCCGCATCCCGGCGGGCCATGTCGCCGACGGTGCAATAGTCGCCGCGGAACGATTCTCTGGTTTTCTCCGGCAGCCGCCAGTAGCCGTCAAAAGTATGGGCATTGCAGGAGAACAGCTCACCGGGTTCGCCGTCCGGCATCTCGTTGCCTGCCTCATCGAGGATTCGGATGGGGGCTGCGCCGACGCATTCGCGTCCGACCGAACCGAGCTTGGTGAATTGTTCGTGTGGGTGAAGCATCGTCACCCAGCCGGTCTCGGTCGCGCCGTAGAGTTCAAATAAGCCGGATTTGGGGAACATCTCCATCACCTCGCGCTTGGTCTCGGGACGTGCCGGTGCAGACGAGATCATCAGCTTCGTGACCTGATCGAAATTGTATTTGCCGCGAACGGCCGCGGATAATCCGAGCATCATGATGTAGTGGGTCGGGACCAGGGAGGTGAACGTCGAGCCGCCCTCGGCCAGGGTCCGCACGCAATGCTCGGGGTCAAAACTTTTCCGCGAATAGATCGAGTTCACGCCGCCGCAGTAACCGAACGCGCCGAAAAAATTCAGCGAGTTGGCGTGACACATCGGCATCGCGAGCAGGGCGCCATCATTGCGGTGCAGCCCAAGCTCGATCTCGGTAACTATCGAGAGTAGGACGCCGCTGCGATGGTTTCTTACCACCCCCTTGGGATTGCCCGTGGTGCCCGAGGTGTACATCAGCGTCCAGGGGTCGGACAGCAGGACATGCTGCTCGGGCTCGCGGGCGCTCCCGGCCGCGAGGAAGTTTTCATAAGCACGATAACCGGCGGGACACGGACCTAGCCCGAAGTGAATGAATCGGTCCGGCTTGATTGATAGATCCTTGCGGACGTCCTCAACAATGCCAGCCAGTTCATCCTGCACGATCAAGGCCGAGGCCTCGGCGTTTTCGACGATAAACTGGATCTCCTTGCCCATCAGACGGAAGTTGATCGGCAGGGCGACGAGGCCGGCCTTCGCCGTTGCTGCAAAGATCTCGCACCACTCGACGCAGTTATAGGCGAGGATCGCGACGCGATCGCCCTTGGACAGTCCGAGGCCGAGCAAAGCGTTGGCGAGTCGGCACGAGCGGTCGTTCCACTGGGAGAAAGTCATGGAACGTTCGAGATCCCGGGCGCCGACGCGATTTGGCGACAGCCGCGAATGTACCGAGAGCATCTGTCCGAAATTCAGGAGATCCTTCACTTTCTGCTCCTTTCGGGTTGGAAAAAATCACAAGGCTGTGGTCGGTTCAGTGCAATAGGCCGATCGAGATCCAGGGGACGGCGGCGATGACGATGGTGCCGATCAGCAGCGCCAGCATGTAGCCGAGCATCGGTTTGATGCCTTCATCAGGGTGGATGCGGCTGATCGCGCAGGCGGCGTAGTAGCCGACGCCGAATGGTGGAGCGAACAGGCCGATGCCCATCGCCAGGATCACCACCATGGCGTAGTGCACTTCATGCACGCCAACTTGTTTGGCGATCGGAAACAGCAGCGGACCGAACAGCACGATCGCCGGAATGCCTTCGAGCACGCTGCCCAGAACGATGAACGCGACGATCGTCACGCCGAGGAACATCGGCGCGCCCCCTGGCAAGCCGGTCATGAACGCCGCGAGCGAGGTGGAGAAGCCCGATTGCGTCAACGCCCACGCCATTCCGGTCGCAGTACCGATGATGAGCAATATCGCACCCGACAACGCCGCGGTTTCGGTCAGCATCGGATAGAGACGGCGCCAATCGAAGTGGCGATAGATCAACAGTCCCGCAAGCGCGGAATAAACAATGCCGATGGTCGACACTTCCGTCGCGGTCGCGACACCGCCGACCACCGCTGCGCGGATGATGAAGGGTAACGCGATCGCAGGGATTGCCACGAGGAAGGCCGAGCCGACCTCACCCCACTTGGCGCGCTTCACGTGCGACAGGTCTTCGTTCCGGTAGCGTCGCCAAACCACGGCGCACAACATGACGGCAAGAACCAGTCCCGGCAGTAGACCGCCGGTAAATAATGCCGCGATCGACACGCCGGTGACCGATCCGATGGTAATAAGGACAAGGCTCGGCGGAATGGTTTCGGTCTGTGCACCGGTCGCCGAAAGGAGTGCGACGAGATCGCCGGGTTTCGCACCGCGCTTGACCATTTCTGGAAACAGCACGGGCGCGACCGCCGCCATGTCCGCCGCCTTGGCGCCGGAGATGCCCGAAACCAGGTACATAGCGGCGACAAGGACGTATTGAAGACCGCCGCGAACATGGCCGAGCAGGCTTGCAAGAAAGCCGACCATTGCGCGCGCCATGCCGGTCATCTCGATCAGCAGGCCGAGGAACACGAACAGCGGCACGGACAGAAGGATCAGATGGCTCATGCCCTCATCCATGCGTCCAATCACCACGGTCGACGGCGTGCTGGTCGTCAGCGTGATGTAAGCAAAGGTCGCGAGTCCGAAGGCAAACGCGATTGGCACCGCCGCGAAAACCATGATCGCGACCAGCACCACAAAGAAGATCAGAAGATTAAGGTTGCCGAGCGGGACAAGGACAGGTCCGAGCGAATAGAGAGCTCCGCCGACGACAGCTACGACACCCACCGCGCTTGCGGACAGCCGCCAGTCGCCGAACGAAAACAGCCGCAGCAACGCGACGAGCAACATAAGGCCAAGCCCGACGGGCAATGCCGCTGCTCGCCAAAGGCTGGAAATATCGAGCGCCGGCGTCGAAACGAAGGCCTCGTCTGACGCAAATTCGAAAGCAGGCTGCAAGACGAGAGCGAGGAACGCCAAGGGCGCAGCAATTGCGAGCACGTCGAAGAACGCGCGTTTGCGCGGACTGACTATGCCGACAATGGCAGTCATCCTCATATGTTCGCCGCGCTGAAAGGCGGTTACCGCACCGAGCATGGCCAGCCACAGAAAGAGGATACCGGCGAGCTCGTCGGTCCAGATGATCGGTTTCTGGAACAAATAGCGTGCGGAAACGCCGGTGAACAACACGATGATTTCCGCGATCACTAAAAACGCCGCGGCGGCCGCGACGATCGAGCCAAGCCATTGTTCGGCTTTTTGCAGGGCGCCCGCTGCCCCGGTCAGCCGGGGCAGCGCAACGCTGGTTTCCTCCGTTAAATGCATGGCGATCAACCGATGTTGCCGGCATATTTTTGCAGCAACGTCCAGGCTTCGTCGCCGAACTTGGCTTTAGCGTCCTTGTAGAAAGACGTCTTCGCAAGCGCCGCCTGGAAGGCCTCCGCCTGGGTAGTGTTGAAGGTAAGCCCCTTCGATTCGAGGGCCTTCTGGTAGTCCGCATTTGCCTTGACGATGTCGTCACGCTGCTTGATCGCGGCCGCGTTGAAATGCTTCTGCATGATCTGCTGCGCGTCCTGCGGGACGCGCTTCCAGATCCTGGCGCTCGACAAAAGCCAGAAACCATCCCAGGCGTGATTGGTGAGCGAGCAGAACTTCTGCACCTCGTAGAATTTTGCCGACTCGATCAAGGCCAGAGGGTTCTCCTGACCATCGGCGATTTTGGTTTGCAACGCTGAGTAGGCCTCGTTCAGCGGAATGCTTACTGGAGCTGCGCCGAGCGCCGAAAACATCGAAACCCACAGCGGCACGACCGGCACGCGAATTTTGAAGTTAGCAAGATCTTCGGGCGTTTTGATCGGATGCGTACTGCTCGTGATCTGCCGGAAGCCGTTGTCCCAAACCGAGTTGAAGGGAATCAGACCCACTTTCTCGATATTGCGTCGGATGAAGTTGCCGACCTCTCCGTCCATCGCGGACCAGACCTTGTCGTAACTGGTGAAGGCAAAGCCGACACCCGTAAGCGATGCCGTTGGAATGAGCGTCGAGAGAACGGTGCCCGGCATCGTTGCCAGTTCGAGCGCGCCCGAGCGCAGCTGCGTCATCATATCGGTATCGCTGCCGAGCTGATTGTTCGGGAAAAGGCTGATCGCCACCTGCCCCTTCGTCTCCTCCGTGATGGCGTCGATCGCTTCCTTGAGGCGGACATTAACGGAGTGGGTCGCCGGCAGATCGTTGCCGAATTTCAATTTGATAGGAGCGGCCTGCGCCAGGACCGCGGGACTTTTGAGGAGCGATCCGGCCGCAATCGCACCACCCCCAACAGCACATTTCAAAAGCGCACGACGGCTAACTGCTCGCATTGCATCCTCCCTATGGATTCCACATTTTCGTGGCTTGAATTCGAATTCGGAATTCATATTCTGAATTCGAATGCAATGCAATGGCTTTTTTTGCGTTGCGCTGATAAAAGGCAAAAAAGAATCGTCTGGAGCCCCTATGCCGCAAATTCAAACTCAACCAACCCTGGTGGAACAGGTTGTAAATGCTATCGTTTCTGAGATTGTAGATGGAGAGCTCCCGGCCAACGCACGGCTGATCCAGGACGAGCTCGCTCGGGCGTATGGGGTCTCCCGGCAGCCCGTTCAGCAGGCCCTATTGCTTCTGCGGGACCGCGGGCTGGTTCGAGAGGCCCCCGGCCGAGGTTTGATCGTGTCTCCGCTCGACGTTGGTTTTGTCCGAAATCTCTACGAGATACGGGCGATGCTTGATGGGCTCGCTGCCAGGCTCGCGGCCGAACGCGGCGCGGATCGGGCGAAAACAGAAGGACCAGCATTTCTCGAACTGGGGCGCGCCGCAGTAAAAAGCGGTTCCCTGCACGATCAGATCGAAGCAGACATGCAATTCCATGCGTTCCTCAATGAACTTTCTGGCAATCCATTGATCGGTGAGACAACAGCACCGCATTGGCCTTATCTGCGTCGTGTCATGGGCGAAGTCCTGCGAGACGATGCGCAGATGCCGCAAACAATTCTGCAGGAACACGTGGCAATCCTCGATGCGGTCATCGCAGGCAACGGCGCAGAAGCGGAAACGCTGAGCCGCAGCCATATTTTGCGCGCGGCGAATATATTCGTTCAGCGCCTTCAGGCTCGGCACGATGCGTCGGAAGAAGAACTTCGTCAGCGGCGCCCTCGTCGCATTCGGCCGTAAAGAATAGGCAGTATCGACGCGTCGCGGCTCTCGCAACGGAGGAAGCTATGTTTGCCGAAAGGCAGGAGGCAAAATGTCGGCCAGCTTAATCGAAAAACTGATTACGGATTCTATCCACGCGGCCTTTATCAAATATCCCGAGGGCGATGGTGGCCCGCACCTGGACTATGAATGGATCCCGCCTGAGCACAGTTCGCATATCACCAAGGCGATCCTCATGGATCTGGACGCCAACGGATTTCAGATTGTGAAGAAGGCTTAGCCGCTCGCTGGCCGCGCCGGCCCCGCGTTTCGCCGATCAGATGTTATGACATAAGTCGGCCACTGCTCGACTTATGCGTTGCACTCGCCGGCTGCGGACCGACGCCGCCAATGCTCCGAACTCACTTCAAGATTGTTCGATGTGAACCAGTTCACACCAATCATGCGCGCCACCCCGCTAGTTTGCCGGATGCGCCTCAGGAAGGACCTGCGCGATGGCGAAGAGAAGAATCGTGGTGCTCTCCGACGGGACCGGAAACTCGTCGGCCGCGGTGTGGCGTACCAACGTCTGGCGCACCTTTGAAGCCCTCGATCTCTCGAACTCTGATCAGGTTGCTTTTTATGATGACGGAGTTGGCACCTCGACCTTCAAGCCATTGGCGCTCCTCGGTGGCGCGTTTGGCTTTGGCCTGAAGCGCAACGTCATCGATATCTATAAATTTGTCTGCAGAAATTACCGCGACGACGACGACGAAATTTTTGGCTTCGGTTTTAGCCGTGGCGCATTCACGATCCGCGTTGTCACGGGTCTGATACTTGACCAGGGCCTCGTGCAGGCCACGAACGAAATTGATCTCGACCGTCTCGCAAGAGCTGCTTTCCGCGATTATCGCAGGCGCAAGTACCACACCGTCTGGTGGGAACTCTTCCATAGGGATCGCAAGATACCGCCTTCCACCACGGCGGCGAACAATCGACAAGTCAACAACATACGCTTCCTCGGACTCTGGGACACCGTGGCGGCCTATGGGTTGCCGGTCGATGAAATGACCCGCGGCGTCAATAAGTGGATCTGGCCGCTCGAACTCCCAAACCGTGTGCTTAGCCCCCGAGTCCAGCGAGCCTGCCACGCCCTTGCTTTGGACGACGAACGAACCACGTTTCACCCGGTCCTTTGGGATGAAAGTGCCGAGCCAACCACCGGTTCGGACCAGACGCGGCTCGTTTCCGACGAGCGCATCAGCCAGGTCTGGTTTTCGGGAATGCACTCCAATGTCGGCGGTGGCTATCCCGATGATTCACTGGCGCGGATTCCACAATATTGGATCATGACCGAGGCGCAGAAGTGTGGACTGCGATACAAGTCAGCGCCGAATGCCGACCCAGACAGCTTGATCAATACCAGCGCCGCCAGGGACAAGGACGGCCGACTCTACGATTCGCGCAGCGGATTGGGCGGTTACTATCGCTATGGCCCGCGTAATCTCGCCGAACTGTGCCACGACAGGTTTTCAGAAAATCCCGGGGACCAGGTCAATATCCCCCTGCCCAAGATCCACGAAAGCGTCTTCAGGCGCATCCAGAACAATGCGCATCCCTGTGCGCCTCTCGGGATTCCCGCAGACTACGAGGTCGTGACTGATACCGGCCAAATTCTTCCAGCGTCCGCAAATCCCTATGAAACACCCTCACAGAGCGAGGCGCGCGCGAAAGCCCAGGAGAGCGTGTGGGATACGGTCTGGAAGCGCCGCATCGTCTATTTCTCAACGGTCCTTGCAACGGCTGCTCTGGTTATTTTCCCGCTCCTTAAGAGCCTTCCTGCGTCAGATGAATACTCTAGCCCGGTGCGCTGGATTTCTGATCTGATCCGCCTCCTCAGTTCGTTTCTGCCTTCAGTCGCTGATCCCTGGGTGAACGGATATGCGCGCAGCCCCAACACCTTTGTCATTCTTGCTGCTGCTGCCGGAGCACTAACCTGGTTGGGCGTGCGGCTGGCGTCTCAGATCAAAAGCGACATGGGCTCGATCTGGCAGAGCGTAGTTGTCGGCGGCCATGCCGTCTCACGTTCCTACGACAACTGGATCTACCGGCTACGAAACAACCCAGCCTATGTGGCCGCAAAGAGATCATGGAAATTCAGCATTGGTCCTGGGCTCTCTGCCATCTTCTTTCTGTATGCTGGGGTCATGCTTTTGAATCACCTCGCCTACATTGTTCTTGACGATGCAGGCCTTGTTTGCAGCGAGAGCGCAGCTCCCACTCGAATGGCCAAAGCAGAACAGAGAGTAGTTGCCTTCAACACCTCTTCCATCTGTTCGGCGACCGGAATTCTTCTGGAAAATGGTGGCCGCTATGCAATCACGATCAAACCTAAGGAAACGTCCTGGTATGATCGCGATATCCCCACGAGCCCGGCAGGATTTTACAGCCTTGATGCACCAAGCTTCTGGCAAAAAGGGCTCATGGTCCTCGCCGTTCCGATGCGCCGCGAATTGATCAGACCATGGTTTCGCATTGTGGCGCGAACCGGCGGCACTGGTGGGGAAGAGAGCTTCTTGGATCCAGATCCAAAGGACCACACCATCGATGAAGTGCTCCACGCAACCCGTGACGGCGAACTCTTCCTTTTCGTCAACGACGCCATCATTGGAGTGCCAGGCCTCGCTGGCGCCTTCTACGCCAACAATATCGGCATTGCCGACGTGATCATCACTCGGCGTTGATTATCCCCGCGAGATTCGCAAGTCAGACGTTATGACACAAATGGGCCAGTGGTGGCCCAGATCCCTGCAGCGACCTTGTCAAGTTCGCCGCGACATTGGAGGGGAAGCAACGACATCTATCTGACAACCGCTCATCGTGGCCGCGATTAACCCATTAGGGTTCGAATTTCTTGATCAATGGCCCACCAAGGCGCATCGAAGTTGACCGTACAAACCGAGATCTTTCTGCCCACAATGTCATACTGAGCTGCACCCGGTTCGGTTGACACCCGCTTAAGTTAATCCAGTCTGCCGCTCGAACTCCATAGGGCTCAAATATCCGATCGTCGAGTGCCGGCGTTT
>Ga0209526_10001610_pt1 | contig 15195 bp, 15 predicted proteins | sample JacPinW_OM2H0_M1_FD_188566 | JGI IMG/M metagenome (GOLD analysis project Ga0209526, IMG submission 188566) | Forest soil microbial communities from Algoma, Ontario, Canada - Jack Pine, Ontario site 1_JW_OM2H0_M1 (SPAdes) (version 2) | ecosystem: Environmental > Terrestrial > Soil > Boreal... | reverse complement strand
GTCCGCCTGCCAAGATCTTGTCAAGGTTTATGGGAATCTCGGTACGTGCCCCGGTGGCTTCATCGGTCCGCATGATCCGGGCGCGACTTCTTGCCGCGGTTCGCGTCAAACCTTCGGCCATGGCCACCGCCTGCAGGACAGTAATATTTTCGTTTGTCTTGAGCATGAACCCGCCCGGCCTTTTGACCTCTCCCTCCACGTAAACGACACCGGCTCGGGCTACCTTGACAACGTCACCGGGGTAAACCATCACGTTGTAGCGGACATCGCCCGACTCCAGCAGGTTTTTCAAGCTTGTCTCCACTGTGTTTCGATCCGCCTTTGCTTCTGTTGGGTGAGGACGAGCTGTGACGGGGCCGTCGGACTTGCTCTCTGGCGTGGGGGCAGCCTCTGCTGGCAAGTCATCAGGGGCGGGCTCGGGCCTGCCGGGCGAGCCCGCGCCCCTCATCACGATGACGGTATCGCCCGCGTCTTCGGCCAGCCCTTCGGCCATCGAAAGCACTTCGACCAGAGTCTTGGCCCCGCGAATCTGAAAGACCCCGGGCCGCTTGACTGCGCCGAACACCGATACGGGATGGCTCTGGATTTCCCGCACGAAAACGCTCACGTGTGGATCCTTGATGTAAGCGCGCTGCAGAAGTTCCTGGAGGACGAATTCCAGCGTCTTAGGTGTCAGGCCCGCAGCTTGCACGGCGCCGAGCAACGGCAGCGAGGTCTCGCCACTGGCCGAGACACGCACCGTGCGGTTTAACTCTGGCGCTTCGAGTACCGATATCTCCAGGAGGTCCTCGGGGCCGATCGAGTAGTCGTCGGCAGCGGAGTCCCCGACTGGTCCGGCAAGACCTTGCTTGAGTTGCCCCAAGCGTTGGTTGTAATCGTCGGTAGTCTTGGTGCGGCCCGTTCCCGGCACCTGAACTGGCGGCTCGGCTGACGGGCGTGTCTGTGGTGCCGCGCCAAGCGGACAGAGCACCGCGGCTAACAGGGCTAGCGCAGTTTTTCGAACCGCCTCTTGCATCTTGCTTGGCACTGCTCACCCCCCGGGAAGGTTTTGTTTCTCCAAGTTGCCGCGAAGAGCGTTGATGACCCCTTCATCAGAGGTCTCGATCCTACTCGATCGAATCTCCATGAAGACCCAGTAGAAAACGCTGTCGTCGCTCCCGGGAGCCACCGCGAGGATCTTCAGGTGCGGGTACTTGTCAAAGACCGAATCGCAAACAACCGGCCGCTTGCCAAATTCCTCCTGAGCGACGATCAGGCAGTCGGCCTGCGTCCGTTCGATGGCCGGCAGGATTTCGAGTTCGTCCTCAATCTCACCCACAACCTCAATGTCAGCGTGGCGGGAAAGCGCGGCTCGGACGACTTCCCTCATCAAACGCGGTTGGTTCGCAACGAGAACTCGAACTCTCTCCACTCGGCACCTAAATCCGCGCAAGTATGGAGAGGCAAAGAAGGTCTGGGAAGATCCAAATATAGTTCAGTGCAAAGAAATTTTAGACTCCTCCCAGGTACGAAATGGGACCCGGGAGTACTAGAAACGTACTACACCTGTGTTCCGGCTGGCGGCTCGTTGGCGGGCAGGCTCCTGCTCTTCCAGGTCGCCTCTTCCATCATGCTGCTCGGCTGGGAAAAAAGGCGACTCTTGTACGGACCACTCCACCAGCTTCCCCCCGGGACAAATGAGTAAAGACATGGAAACAATCCTGATCGTCCTTTTAGTTGTGTTTTCGCCCGGTGGCGAGGGGCTAAAGATAGTCTCGTTGGCGCAGGGACTAACGCCTCCTGGGTGTCGAGAGGTTCACCGCCCTGCCCTTCCAGCCATCTCTGTAAATGAGCGATACCGACGCGATCACGCCTGAGGGGTTTTCAATCCTGTTCGCACAGCGTGGGGCTATCGGACCGGGCAGTTTGCGCCCCGCGCTGAAGCCGAAAGGCCTTCAGCCGCGACGCGGAATTTCGACCTTGTCAAAGGAGGCAAACAGATGAGGCCAAGCACTAACGATGAGGTAGTCGACAAGGTTCCCGGGCTGAAGCGAGAGGTCAAACAGACGGCGGGACAAAGGCAAGGGTGAGAAAGGTAGCGAGGAAGGTCCAAAAGAAAATCGGCCAGGCGGAGGAAGTCCTCGCAAAATACAGGATGCCTGCGCAGGGCGTCCCACGGACTGGGACGCAGCAACCAGCGCCATAGGCACGAGATCAAACAACGATTACAGGTGGCAACCGAATCTCGCGCGCACGGCCTGTTGAAATTCTTTGCCCGAGAACGCGTGAATCCGGTGCCTATATCCTGCCCATCAAAACCAAAATAATTAGAATGAGCAGCACTAGGCCGAGTCCGCCGCTGGGGAAATATCCCCATCCCGCGCTATAGGGCCACGTCGGCAAGCTTCCCAGAAGGAACAAAACGAGCAGAACAATCAATACAGTTCGCAGCACTGGTGTTACCTCCGGGGAGGGAGTATATCGCAGGTTCGCGGAATGTCACGCAAACAGGTCCGACGCGTCCGACGCAGCCGTGACAGATGCAACCGGGCGATGACCGCTCAGAAAAACCACCCCTCAAACCTCGTTCTAACGGGGGACTTGCTGGGCTCCGGTTCAAGGCCAGGCCTGGGTCTCCCGGTCTTTTTTATGGGCACGGCAGCTCGTGTGCGATGCAGGTCGACCTTCTCAGAACTGCGCTCCCCATGCGGCGAAACACCCGACGAGGAAAACTCCATGTCAAATTACGTCGAAGTCCGCAAGGTGACGTCGGGCAAAAAGACGGATCTAAGCAGACTGCCCAATCTGACGGACTTCCGCAATTCCAGCAGGATGCGACGAGTCGGAGGTATTCGTCGACCTTCAGGGCGCGAAATAACAATCGGGTCAAATGAAGAAGGTACGGCGTTCCCGTTTGAACGTTTCATAGGGGCACATAGTGAATACACCAGACTTGCCGAGATCAACCCGTAGACAAAGCATGTGGAGAGACCTTGCGTGACCGCTGTCTTCGAAGATACCTTACATTAAATTATTCTAATTGATTCATATCGGACAGTTTTGCAACTAGCGCGGTGGAATACTGCTCTGGATAGCAACGGAGGTTGCGATGACGAAAACTACAGCTTCACCAGTGGGCCACATCGGCAACGGCGGCGTCCGCCCTGCCTCGACAGAGAGCGTGGCCGACATTCTGGAACGGGAACTCGACACCACGATTCATGATTGGATGGGGCTCGTGGATAAAGATCCAGAGTTAAGCCGCATCCCACTGAACTACCAAGAACGCACCGGGCATCTTCCGAACCTCCTCAATGACGTGATTGCCCGCCTGCGTCTCGACACAGGGACAAAAGCCCCGATCTCGGTCGCTGCGGGTCACCACGGAGATCTGCGACGTAAACAAGGTTACACCGTCGCCAATGTCGTCGATGAGTCCCGAATCCTGCAGGTCAGCATTTTTACGACGCTGCACAAAAATACGAACCGTGTGGAATTTCGCAAGCTGCTTCCGGACGTCGTGATCATCGCAGACGAGGTGGATGCGCAACTGAAGCAGCAGATGCTCCGCTTCATGGCAGCTGACGCCGAGCAAACAAACCAAAAGAACTCCCGCCCAGCCAATTAAATTGGTGGCCAGAACTGTTGCAGTGTGACCTCAACGATTGGCGGTCGGGCCGAGCCGACGGGCGCGAGCGTACTGGGTATAGGCTGGTATTTGTGCTTCAGGAATTAGAGCGCCTTCCGAAAGGGTACAGGAAACGTTCGGAGCCAGGCATCATACTAGGACTGATCAATCGCTTCTTACCTGTTCCAGACGCCGTCGCTATGCAGGTAGATTCGGAGCACGAAGAAGGGGCTTTTTCGAACAATATCGGCGGCGGAACAAAGGCTGTACGGGAGCCACCGCATTGCACACCACGCTAGTCCCCCTGTGCCAGAATCGCCTTCTACTGCACCCTCAGGTATTTCGCTCAAGTGACCATCGTAGAGACGGATATCGCAGAGTCTGCTTGCATTACAGTTGGAAAGGCGGCATTGATCAAGACGGAAATTAACGGGTGTGTGCCGCTCGTCGAGGTCAATTCGGCTGGTGCCGAGATGATTTTAGAGTCGCTAGCAGCCGCAACAGGTGGCCGGTTCCACGTCAAATGGATTACCGAGCTCTCGAGCAACCTCGGTCGATCGCGTAAAGGAGGAGTCGAGGCGGTCTGAATCGACCTGTCCTGCCCGATAGCCAGGGTATCGAGACATTCGAGAAGCTTTCATTGGCCGCGGCCCACGCTCCGATCTTGAGCCTTAGCGGGATAGATACCGAGGGCATCGCAGGGCACGCCGTACGACGCGGGGCGCAAGATTACCTCCTCGACGACCGACTCGATGGCTACAGTTTGACGCAGCCTCTGCGTAGCATCATCGACCGCAGGGCGGAAGAGGAGATGCTATTTATCGAAAGGGAACGCGCCCAGGTCACTCCCAATTCCCTTGGCGACGCTCTGCTGTATTTTGAAGGGAGCCCTGGACCTCGGCGCAGGTCAGATCAGCGTCTGGTCCCGCGGATGAGACCGTCTGAAGCACAGGTGACGACATACGAACGCTCATTCATGGAAAACAACCGCCAATCGCAGAGGCCTCTGCTACTACCCAGAACCCTCCTGCGCCTTGCGCATGGTGTTAGACCCTCGCCGCCCATGACCATGAACGCTGGAGTCGGCTAGATGACAATTGCAGAACCCAAAAAGATTGTACTGCTTGTGGATGATGCTCCGGCGAACATTCGGATGGCGACTGCTATGCTCAAGGATGCCTATGAAATCCGCTTCGCCACGGATGGCGCAATGGCGTTGGACCTGGCGAAGACCACCCCGGCGCCGGATCTCATCCTGCTCGACGTGATGATGGCTGGCATGGATGGCTATGAAGTCTGCACGCGGCTGAAAGCGGACCCGGAAACCCGCGACATCCCGGTCATTTTTGTGACCGGCCAGACTGAAATCACTGACGAGAGCAAAGGATTCAAGGTCGGGGCCGTGGACTACATACATAAGCCGTTTTCAGAGGCAATCGTCCTGGCGCGCGTGCATACGCATCTCACGCTTCAGGGAGTACGTCAACAATTGGCTCAGCAGCTGCGCACTTTCAAAAATGAACTGGAGACTGCGCGGCGGGTCCAGCTATCCATCCTGCCGCGCGAGATCCCCAGGATTGAGGGCCTGGATATTGCGGCGCGATATCTTCCGATGGCTTCGGTGGCCGGCGACTTCTATGACTTTATCGTGGTGGACGAGAAGCGGATTGGGATACTGGTGGCGGACGTATCGGGACACGGCATGCCGGCCGCACTCATCGCCTCTATGCTCAAGATCGCTCTCGGCGCTCAATTTCCTCACGCGTCGGAACCTGCACAGGTGCTCGCTGGTCTGAACCAGACATTGTGTGGCAAGTTCTATGAGCACTACGTCACCGCAGCCTACGTATTTATTAATATGCAAGACAAAACCCTGAAATATGCAGGCGCCGGGCATCCACCTCTACTGCTATATGACGGGTCAACTGGGACCTCCCGGGAAGTGGAAAAGAACGGTCTGGTCCTCAGCTGCTTCCCAGACGAAACGTATTCCCAGGTTGAGATGCCGCTGGCGACCCGCGACTGGCTCGTTCTTTTCACCGACGGCATTGCGGAAGCCAGAAACCCCTTGAAAGAGCAGTTTGGGTATGCCCGCATCGAACAATCCCTGGAACACCACAGTGGAGCCAGTGCAGGTGAGTTCGCCAACGTGTTGCTCTGCGAAGTGTCGCGCTGGACCGAACGACCCGCTGGCGAAGAGCCCGATGACGATGTCACGATTGTGGCGGTGCACGTTGACGACCGTGCCAATTGCTAACTGATTCGCAGCCGAAGCCCCACCTCCGGCACGAAAGATTAAGGCTCCGTTTTGTCTGACTTGTCCATGTGGGAGCCACCCCGAATGGTGACGCCGACGACAGCGACTTATGGGCGTCAGTCTCCTGTTCGGGAGCAGAATGTTGGTGGTTCAAACCCATTCACCCCCGACCCATCTTTCCCTTTTCGATTCAGACCCTAGACTGCATTCGTCCTGCAACCTCTTCCCCGTTTTTACCGACATTACGGACAACATCGGGGTTCACGGCGAAAGTGCAAATCCCAACCCCACCTTTCCACTATTTCTTTTCTGTACTCAGGACTTGGCTCGGTGCTCAAGGTCAGCGGCACAGCGGTAAGATGCCGATAGAAGAGTGCTGCCATCGTAATGGACCACGACACAATTGAGTTCAACCTAACGATCGATGGCTCTGAGGCGCAGACGAGGACCTGGGTAGTCGCTCAGAGAATTCCAAAGTTGGAGCCCACACAGAAATTTCGCAGTTTTTCTGCGTGTGGTCGGAAGAGAGATCCTTTAAGCAAAGAGTTAGTTAGGGTGCCAGCTGCCGCACCCAGCAAGTAGCCGGGCTCCAGCTGGAACACGAGAACGAAGACCTCTCCGCGGCGTGCGCGTGGATTCAGTTAGAGTGATGGTTAACAGGTCGTGAAAGCAGTGTCTCGTCGCGCGATACCTGATCTGCGCAGGGACACCACAACAAAACCGTGATTTTTGACCGCGACCGCGGAAGGTAGTTACCCAAAACGTTCGGTTCTATCGAGGCTCCCGTTATGCTCGTGGCGCACCTAGAAGATCAGTTTCAGCGCGAACTGGATTTCCCTGTTGGAAGTCGACGTCGAATCAAAAGCCCCTGCGCCGCCAACCGCCGAACCGTCTTGATTGAAAAGCGTGTTGTTGGCCAGAGGGGAGTTAAAGTTGGAATGGTTGAACACATTGAAAAACTCGGCGCGGAACTGCAGATTCAAGTTCTCCTTGATTTTGGTGTCTTTGAACAGCGAAAAATCGAAGTTCACCAGGCCGGGTCCGTAGATCTCATTGCGACCCCCATTCCCGAGAAGATTCGAGCAGGTGCCGGCGAGCACCGGATTCCCGGAACCGCCGGGCTGGAAAGGCACGCATCGCGCCGCGATGGCAGGCGTGGCCACCGGGAGGGCGAAGCACTGCAGTTTGATGTAATTGCTCACATTGCCAGGATTCACAAGCGAACCGCACTCCGACCCCCTGAGACGGTCCGGATAGGCAAACGGAGAGCTGTTGAGCAAGCCAAGTGGATCGCCTCCTATGAAAGGAGTAAACGGTAACCCACTCCTGATCTCAAAAATGCCGCCCAACTGCCACCCGCGAGCCGCCCATGCCGCGGGACCAGTGAACGACTGGGGAGTGGGGATATCCCAGATGGAATTGATTGTCAGGTTCTGGGCAACGTTGAAGTCGGCCGCAGCTCGTCGATACTTTGGGAGAAAGTAGAACAAGCTGGGGATGGAATTTACAAACGGGTCGCTGGCAAGACTTCCGGTTCCCTCATCGATTGCTCTGCTCCACGTATAGCTGCCTTGCACCTCGAAGCCATGGCTCATTCTCTTCACTACTTGCGCTTCGAGCCCGTCGAAAAATGTGTCGTTAATCCATTGCAAGGTGCTCATGTGACCGATAGAGGGGTTTAGTTGCGTCCCGCTGCCTATCGGCGCGGGCCACAGGTAGCCCGCCGAAGTCCGCCTTGGTAGCACAGTATTGATATCGTCAGAACGGAATGCCTGATGTACGCCGCGTGAGCCCACGTAAGCGACCATCGCTGTGAGGTTGGGCATCAGCTCACGCTGGACGTTCAGGTTCCACTGCATGACGTAATTGCGTTTGGGATTGGGTTCCACGTAGGCGTACTCCAGGCCGGTCCCAGCGGCGATTTGGGTACCGAGAATGGCAAGCGCCTGCGTTGGGAATGAGCCCGCCGGTAAATTGTTTGCAAACCCTGACTCCGAGAATGGAGCAATGCTGGGCCCGATTTGTCCCAATAGAAAAGCCAGGGGAAGGACGTCAAACATACCGAAGCCGCCGCGGACCGAGGTCTTGCCGTTCCCGAACGGATCCCAGGCGAAACCTATTCGCGGCGCGAAGTTCCGAAGGGTCGGATTTTGAAAAAGGGGGCTGCCAACAGGTGGTAACGTCGAGTCGACAGGGCTCCGCAGTGCTAATAACCTGCCCCGGATCTCTGCAGGCACCGTTGACATTTCGTAGCGCAATCCCAGGTTAACGGTAAGATTGGGCCGCAAGCGCACGTCATCCTGAGCGTAACCACCAAAGATGCTGGATCGAAACCCGAAGTGCAGAAATGGTGCGGTGGGAAGAGGTGCTTGAAACGTGCTCGGCTGGTTGGTCAGGAAATTGAGCAACGTACCGAACGGGAATTCGCCAGCAGGAGCAGGGTTGTACTCGTTCATTTGAATTCGCTCCACAGCAAATCCAAATTTCAAACTGTGAATCCCTTTGGTGAGGAAGACATCGTCATAGAGCTGAAATGAGTTTTCGAATATGTTAACGCGTTCCACTTGGTCCAAGCCCGGCTGGATCGATACGAGTCCGGGCACGTCGATTTGTGGGTTGTCGGCTCCGGGGCTCTCACCCAAAGCTGGGTTTGCCGACAGTGGATTAATCGCCTTTACGCCTTCGGAAGTATGGAAAGATCGGTTAAAGCCGAATCGAGCGGAATTGATCAGTTGCGGGTTGAAAATGTGGGTCTCTTCGATGGCGACAAACGCCCTTCCCGTGGTGTTTCCAACGAGCACCTCGTTTGCGGGATCGGGCTGGGTGGCGGTGGCTGCATCATATTGATAGCTGCCAAAGATGCTGTCCTTATCCGAAAATCTGTGATCCACCCGTCCGGTCCCGAAGTTCTCAGATGTAACGTGACCGCCGTTAAAGGCGTAAATTCCCGTGTCTCCGTTACCGACGACTCCCTGGTTGGGTAGAGCCCAGAGGCCGAGGTAGGGCAAGACCACCGTGTCTATACCCGTTGCCGGGTCCGGATGGAAGGCGCCGGTAACCCTCTGCGGCGAGCAAACGCCTGGCTGTGGGATCGAGCAAAGTAGTCCATTGCGAGCCGCCTGTGAAGGGACGTTGATCAGCGTGGTGATGCCCTGGTTCTGGCGGAGTCCTTCGTAGTCCGCAAAGAAGAACGTGCGGTCCTTCCAAACCGGACCCCCAAAGGATCCCCCAAATTGGTTCCGCCGGAATGCCGGGATCGTCGCGCCATCAAAGTAATTTCGAGCGTCGAGTGCGCTGTTGCGCAGGAACTCATACCCATCGCCGTGGAACTCGTTGGTCCCCGACTTTGTAATAGCGTTCACCACCCCACCCGAGGTTCGCCCATACTCTGCTGAATAGTTGCTTGTCAGTACGGAAAACTCCTGAATGGCATCCACTCCCAGACTGGAGCCCTCGACGCTGCCGGGGCCGCCGTTGGAATAGTCGTTCACGCTGACGCCATCGATCCGGTAATTGTTCTGCTGTGGGCGAGAACCCGAGATGGCCATTTGCACGCCATAACCGCGGCGGGCTCTGTCTTTGGTACCGGTATTGGCTTGTATCGACCCAACCGAATCCACCCCGGGCTGCAGAGTCGCGAGTTGGGTCCAATCCCGCCCGTTCAGGGGCAGCTCGACGACCGCGGTCTGGCTGATGATGCCACTGATGCTTGACGTGGCCAACTGCACGGCTGGAGCTTCACCGGTCACCTGAACCTTTTCAGAAATCTGTCCGACCTTCATCGTGATATTGAGCACTTGCTCGGCGCCGACCGTGAGCGTGATGCCGGATCGGACCTCGGTCGAGAATCCAGCAGCCGTGGCTGTGACGTCATAGCTGCCCGGCAATAGGTTGGGTGCCGTGTAGAAACCAGCCGCATCCGCGGTGACGGCACGCTCTTGGCCAGTGCCCACGTTCTTGATCGAGACCTGGGCGTTGGGTATAACGGCGCCCGATGCGTCGCTCACCGTACCCGCCATCGTCGCTCCGGACACCTGGGCATAGGCGCGTATCGATGTCAGCAGGACGAGTGCCAGCACCACGTATGCAGAAACGATGACACCGATATTGTTTGAATCTCTCTCGCAGGCCATGACATTGCTCCTTTTTTCTCTCTCCAGCCGCTCGTGAGGCGCGCGTAACTGGCGCGATGATCGCTCTAGGCGCAGAAACGTGTAGCAGATAGCGCACAGATTGTCAAATCTATTACTATAAAGTATATTAACCTATGTTATAATTAGACCGATGTGCCACCGTGACGCCAAGCCCATTCTAGTCAACGGTCACTCGATTTGGCCGCGCTGCGCCGGTAAGCTTTCCCCGTTACAGTTTTGACGTTCCGCTAACCGCGACTGGCCCGCCGAAGCCGTCGGGACGCCGGAGCCTATGGTGCCGGTCCCTAGTTGTTGTCGTCACCTCGACGCCCATAACAGTGAGCCCGACCGAACGCTTTTCGGGGAGAACGACCATGGATGGGAACAAAAGGCTTCTGGCACCTTGGATAGACCGATCGCTTGTGTTCATCGTCATGCAGCTCGAATTCGAAAGCCTTGCCGCGGACGCACAGCCGGCTCGACCTACAAGCGCCTTGTCGAAGGGCCGCTCACATGGTAGGTTCGGCTGTTGGTGGATCTCCCGGCCGCTGCTTTGCCATTGCTGTGAGAATTAAAAGCAGGCTGATAAATCCGCTTTGACTCGGCCTGCGTAATCCAACTGGGAGTTGGACCCCAAAACCTCACAAAAACCAGGAGATCGACAGATGAAAAAACTACTCGTTCTAGCACTGGCGTTCTCGGTGACGGCACTTGGCGTTCCCATTTGGGCGCACGCAGTGCCACAGATGAGCCAGGGTGATAACACGCAGAAACCTCCGCTCAAGACCATCCAAGGCACGGTCAAGGCTGACGGTGAGAAAATCACATTCGTCGCGGATGCGGACAGTAAATCGTGGGATGTAATGAATCCCGAAACTCTAAAGGCCCATGTAGGACATCACGTGGAGCTCGGCGCTCACGTGTACGCTGACAAGGCCGCGATTCACGTAATGAATGTCAAAATGCTCAAGGCGGACTCGAAATAGGAGCGCGCGAGAGTCCATACTCAACAGCGACGAAACACCCGCCCTTTGGATCGGCGAAACAGGGTAGGACAGAAGCCCCGCCGGGGCAAGTTAGCGCCTTCTGCGGGGCTCTGGTTCTATCCCGACCGATGACAATGGTGACCGTACAGTCGTGACAGAGTCAGATTCCAGAAGGTCGCTCGCGATTCGTCGCCTGGAAAGAGTGAGACACCGTTGAAAGCATTCATCTTGGGCATCATCACGGCGATCGTTCTCGCTATCGCGGCAGGATTGCTTGTCGCTCTAACGGGCCTCGTCAGCATGCGGGCCGACAACCCTCCCTCGAAGGTCGAGACGATCCTTGCCGGGCACGCGATGGACGCAAGCGTCGAGCGCGCCGCACCCAAAGCGGTCAATCCCCTCGCGGCGGACGAGGCAACTCTTGTCGCTGGAGCTCGTCTCTATCGCGAGCACTGCACGATATGTCACGGCGATCCGGCTCACCCCAAGTCCTCGCTGGCTGATTCGTTCAATCCTCCCGCACCGCAGTTCATGACTGACAAGGCCGAGATGCCGGAGAACCAGAATTTTTACATCATCGAGCACGGCATCCGCTGGACCGGCATGCCCGGTTGGAAAAACGTCCTAACTGAACAGGAGATTTGGCAGGTTGTCACCTTATTGAGCCACATGGACAATCTTCCCCCCGCAGCCAAGCAGGTTTTTGCCGAGACAGCGGCGCGAACTGCGCCACACCCGTCCCCTTGACGCGAGTATTTCCTCGGTCACGCGTTCAAGCAAGGCTACTTTGATCTCTCGACCGCAGTGCCCATCACCTCGTATCTCGCCCCAGCCAGAAGCGCGCCGGTTCCGGGAAAGGCACGGGCTCGAGCTTGTTTGTGGAAGTACGTGCATGAAACCTCTTGTCGAGATGGAGATTTGAGCAGAACACTTGGACCGAAACCTACGTCGTCCCTGCTCATTCCCGCTGCCGCGAGTGTTTACTTGATGCCGTCAATGCCAGGCCGAGCTTCTTTCTCTGCAGTTGCGACCGGCGTGCCTGTCTTTGGATCCCGGCCCATGTCCCCAGCAATTCAGGGAACGTCGCCCACCTGCCACGCCGTCACTGAAGCTTTGCGCGCTTAACCCGACTGGTCGCTCGAACACAATACAGTTGCGGTGCGAATCAGTGGCGACCGATGTGATCGAGGCAAACAAAAGAGCTCATAGCTGATCGCACGACGCAGTAGTGTTGATCCTCGGCGGATAGATTGGCCCCTTCACAGTTGGAAGCGATTCTGCGCATTTCTTGTCTTGTTCACAGATAGTGCCATCGGCAAACGCTATTTGTCGTGGAAGATTGCCTTCGAAATGGAGGCATGGACGCCTTTGTTCCCGTCCACAAGCTGGGTGATGCTGAGATCGGCGGCGACGCTTGAAAGCATGTACGCATCGTCCCGACTGAGGTGCTTTTCGCTCATCAGAAAATCGATCATCTCGTGCACAGCCATTTTCGTGGCCTCGTTCAGGTCTTCGTTAAATCCCATGGTGATGTAGTGCGAGGGTGTCTCGGCTCGTGGCCAGCGGAGATGTAGGTCCTTGCGAACGATGAGCTGGAATGTGCCGATCAGTGAGGTTTCCATTGCGGTGATGTCTACCTCGCCGTTGCCTTGACCGGCGTGTCCGTCGCCCACAAGCAACAGCGCTCCCGGAGCATGTACCGGGAGGAAGAGCGTCGTCCCGGCCACCAGCTCCTTGTTGTCCATGTTGCCGCCGTGGATCCAAGGCGGCGCGCTGCTGATCCTACCGGAAACCTCCGGCGGCGCCACGCCAATACTACCGAAGAAGGGCCGCAGGGGAATATCGATTCCCTCGGCGAAATGCGCTTCCATGCGCTTCTCGTCTAGAGGAATAATTTTCGATCGAGTATACGGGAAATCGTCGGGCAAGAACCCGAAGCCAGGCCTGAAACGGTTAAAGGCATAAGGAATGGCTAGTCGAATCGACTGAATTCGAATTTCGAGGACATCACCGGGCTCGCCGCCTTGAACGTAAATGGGGCCAGTCAGAATATGGGGACCGGGGCCTTTGTTGGTCACTTCTCTAAAAATGTCTCGAAGAGACTGCTCGACTTGAGTGGCCGGCAAGCCGGCAGCTTCGAGCTGCGCAGGGCCCACACCGGCGAGCAGCGTCTGGATTTCGACCGCATCACCGGACTGAACGCGCAGCGCCGGAGGCGCGCTCGCATCGTAGTAGCCCCAAGCGACCGTCTTCGGCGAGGGTTTCAACGAGTATGCTGCCGGGCCTTTAGATTGCTGGGCGCCGACTGATGAACCGATCCAGCCGATCGCAGCGGCTGCAAGGACAGCTAACACGGAGCTTCCAAGTTTGCTCATAGGACATTCCTCCCAACAGAACCGCAGGCAAAAAGCGTCGTGTGAACCGTTGGAGTTTAACTCAGGTCTGGGCTGTGCCGATATTGAGCTACGCCGCTTTTTTGGCGACGACTAGTGTTCTCGTCCGGATCCTGAGTAAGGACGAAGCTTCGCTTCGTCCCGACGCGATTCTGTCCATTTGGAATATCAGCGAGGGGGTATCGAAAATCATGGCTTCCACGAATTGGTCATGACCCGGCGCCACCAAGCGCTTTCTGCTCATGGCCTTCCTCGCTTACGACGCCTTTCATGCTTTTCTTGCGCTGAATGCTCACCCCAATCTTTGTTCGTTTCGGAATCGCTGGGTGCAACAGTGGAGATGTTGACACCGGAGGGGAGCCAGTTGTATGGTCTTGCGCGAAATTGGATTCGTATTCGCGTTCCGCGCGGTGACTCGGCACCTCGCGGCTAGGTGATCCCACTATGCGATCAGCTATGCGATCGAGGATGGAGGACAGTTTCCCGCTCGCGAAGCCTTCCCTAAGAGCTACGTCTGGTGGTGGGACGCAAGAGTTACAGCATGTATTCTCGGTCCGGATTGGTGGCAACGCTTACTGCTCGGGCCGGACCCGTTTTGCTAGATCCGCATAGCGGCGATCGATTCGAGAAGTGTGCACCTGAGAAACCGGACCCAAGAGCACAAAGCCACGACTTTTTCGGAGGAAGCCTCGCAAGGGTTGGTTCGCGCGCCAGCAATGACCGCGGGAAGGAGATCGAAATGCACGTTAACGGGTTGAACCGGCCGATATTCACAGGCAAAAGCGCCCTTTGCTTTTTGATAATCGCCAGCGCTTATCTCGCTCCGGCATTTGGACAGGTCAAGCCGGCGCGTAACGACAGCTCAGGGAGAAGTGCGACCAGTCGTGGGGTCCAGACGCGCAGTGTGGCCGACCGCCGGAGACTCAAGAACGTGACGCGCCTAGCGCTGGCTGGCGGTGATCAGTCGGTTCAGTACCGGGTCCTAAGACGACATGGGTTCTCTCTAGCAGCTGGGTCCAACCCTTCGAGTACCAAGCAAACGAGCGGTCTATCTTCAGCGATAGCTGGAGCTGCTGGCTACGAAAAGCTCAATGCGTTCAGCCAACGCCCCCGGATCAACGGTCGAACGCTGGGAAACTACGCAACGCTGCTAGGCTCGGGTAACAATTCGGTCGCCGACGCCGGCGGCGGATCGCTGTCGAGCGCTGGACGGTTCAGCCTCCCGATAGCTAGAGCCGCCTTGAATACCAACGCGAGCACCGCCAATATCAGAGGCCTTGTGGATCCTTTAATCAACTCAGCGTGGAACGCTGGCACGGGCAATTGGAGTAACGCCACCGCTTGGACTCCGAACACTGTTCCCAACAACGGTGGCGGCAACACTTTTAACGTCACCATCGATTCCGGCGGGGCAGATTTGGTTAGCCTCGACATCAATCCCACGATTGTCTCTCTGGTGGTAGGAGGCAGTACTGGAAGCTCGACGCTGCAGAATAAGTCGGGGGCTGCACAGACTCTCAACATCACTGGCGCGGTCACCCTGAATCAAACAGGCGTAATCGACTTCAGTCACGGGAGCACTCTTACTGTCGGAGGCAATGCGACCAATGCGGGTTCGATGGATCTCGAGCAGGCGAGCAAGCTGACCATCTCGGGGAACTTGACCAACTCGGGGAGGGTGGACACGAACCGCGCTAACCTAGGTGCCGGGGCCAACACGCTGACCGTCACCGGCGGGTTCACCAACAATACCAACGCATCTTTCAACGTGGGCAATTTTGACAATACCAGCGACGTGGCGAGTGTGGCGACGCTCGCC
>Ga0209526_10001609_pt1 | contig 15198 bp, 16 predicted proteins | sample JacPinW_OM2H0_M1_FD_188566 | JGI IMG/M metagenome (GOLD analysis project Ga0209526, IMG submission 188566) | Forest soil microbial communities from Algoma, Ontario, Canada - Jack Pine, Ontario site 1_JW_OM2H0_M1 (SPAdes) (version 2) | ecosystem: Environmental > Terrestrial > Soil > Boreal... | reverse complement strand
ATTTCACTGCTTCGGTCATGCGTTCACCCTTTCCTGGCTGAATCCAATACCCCTCAGCCCGCGCTACTGGCGAAGAACGCCGGTCTTGTCGACCAGCGTACGCAATGCTTCGAGTTCCTCCTTGCTCGGCGGAGGAACTGTTTCCACTTTCTTCGCGGTCTTCACCTCGAAGCCGGTATTAGCCTTGACGTCTTCTACCGTTATACTTGGAAATAACATCGCAAGCCGCGCTTCGAGCGTATCGGGATCAAAGTCGAAAATGCACTTCGGCGTCACGATCCACTTCGGTCCGCCGCCATAGAATTCGTTCTCGCGGCAGATTTTCTTGCCGGGATGCGAGATGAAGTCGACCTTCTCGACGAGACGACGCTTATCGTGGGCGGTAATAAAGGCGTAAGTGTCACGCACGCCGATCGCGATGTCGTTGATGCCTATAGTGCCGGGACCGCGAAACGTAAACTTGCCCGGCTTGCCGAGACCGATCATGTTCGTATTGCCCCACTTATCGACCTGGATGCCTCCGACGAAGAATTTATCCGCAAACCAGAAGTGGTTGACGTTGCGCAGATCGTTGCCTTCCTTGTAGTAGCGGGCGCCGCCTGGGGCGCCGTAGAACAGGAAGGTGTCGGGGTGGTCGTGCACCGACTCCGCGTAGCGGATAAGCTCGTAGCCGGTCGAGGTCTTCGGCAGCTCCTCGATGTCGATATCGACCACGTTGCACAGCGTGACGCCACCACCGAGCTGTAGCTTCATGTTGGGCGCGTGCGTCTTTTGCGCCAACATGGTGGCGGCAAAGAAGATCTCCGTGTGGGCGCCCGAGGTGATCTTGTCCGTGTCCTTGATCTCGCGCGCGAAGACCACCGCCATCAGCTCTTTCCAGGAATAGTCGCTCATGATTGAAACCTCGATGTGAGTGCTTGCGTCGCTTCACCAGCTGACGATCGGATGGGTGTAGAGATCGAGTAGCTTCTTGATGCCGACGGTCTCGAGGTACGCGTAATGGTCCTTGGGCGCGTGCACGTGGCGTTTGAGATAGTCCTTCCAGGTTGCCTCATCGCCCTTGCGGTTGGCTTCGCTGCATTTCACGTAGTCCTGGATGAAGTCCACGTCCTCCTTGTAAAACCCGTGCGCCGCATAGGGGTGCCCCCCATAAGGCACTTCGACTACACAGTCGGCATAGGCGATGGTTGTGTTGAACGGGTTCTTGCGGATCACGGCATTCGGTACAACTCGCTCGGCCTGGACCATGATCCGATCGGCGGCGCGAGCGAGCCAGCGGTCGCCGAAGCGCGCGCCGAGATGCTGCCCGTTGCCATAGGCGTCCGACCAGCCGACGTGGATCAATGCCCAGTTGGGTCGTATCGGAGGCACCGCGACAATCTTCTTGGTCTTTCCAATCGGATCGATGAACTCGACTAGATCTTTATTGAGTTCAGTGATGCTAGTTCCAACGCCACCACGCCAGGCGAAGAATTCCTGGCCGGAAGCCGCGGCAAAGAGACCGGCATAGAGAATGTACTCGCTGCATTCCCAGATCTCGATCTGCCCGGACTCGGCATACTTTCGCAAGTTGTGGCCGATCGGACAGTACATTTCCTGGCCGACATAGGGCGCAAAGAGCTTCTTAACGCAGCCGGCGCCGATCAGCAGATCGATCTCGAGACCGGCGGTCGCCGACGCGACCACCGTGAGATTCTTCGTCCCGTTGCGGATGATTTCGCGAACCAGCGCCATTGGGTGATTCTCGGCGCCGAAGCCACCGATCGCGACGGTCATTCCGTCCTTGATCTGAGACGCGGCGTCCGTGATTGATGAAACCACTTCCTTGCGCTTGTTGCTCACATTTCCCTCACATTGAAAATAAGGTCTCTTGACAATCCGCCCGTGCGTGAGAACTCACGCCGTCAGGATCGTCGTTGCATACACCGCCGAGTCCTGACCCAGCAGCAATCCTCCCTGATTTTGCGCCATCGTGACCTTCGGTCGCGGCTCGATCTGGCGTGGCCCGGCCTGGCCCCGCATCTGCCAAACCAGCTCGCAGATCTGTAAGAGCCCGGTCGCCCCGACCGGATGGCCGCGCGAGCACAGTCCGCCGCTCGGATTTACGGGCTGGCGGCCGTCGAGCGTGGTGACGTGATCGTCGATCAACATCGGACCCTCGCCAGGCCCACACAGGCCGAGCCGCTCGTAGAGCATCAGCTCGGCGGGAGCCATGGCGTCATGCAGCTCGATCGCCTGGAGCTCGCCCGGGCCAATCCCGGCCTGCTGGTAAGCGGCAAGCGCGGTCGTCGTCGCCGAATCTGCGCGCTCGTCGTCGACCAGTCGGTATTCGCCCGAACGCAGCACACAGCTCGCGATCTGGATCGGTTTCTTGCTCGTGAAACGCGCTGCGCGGTCGGATGTGCAGAGGACCGCCGCGGCCGCGCCGTCGGATATCGAGGAACACATCAATAGCGTCAGCGGATCGACAATAATGCGCGATTGAACGACTTCTTCGATCGAGAGCGGACGCCGGTGCTGGGCAAGGGGATTAAGCGAACCGTTGAAGGAATTCTTCACGGCGGGCTTAGCGAAGTCGCGGATGGTCCAGCCGTACTCCTGCATCCTCGCCTTGAGATTGATCTTGGGGTGGATCGCGTAGCTCGTCGTGAACTGCATACCCATTTCGGAGAGTTCGAGTTCCGACAGCGCGCTGAGCGCGCCGATGGTGCGCGCCGAATCTCCCACATTCATCTTTTCGACGCCCACGGCCAGGGCGACGTCGGCGGCCCCTGAGGCAACCTCGAGCCAGGCGCCCCGTAATGCCGTCATAGCGCTTGCGCAGGCGTTCTCGACATTGACGATCGGGATCCCCGTGATGCCCGAATGCTGCAGCACGACTTGCCCACGCACGCCTTCCTGGCCGGTGAGCAATCCGCCAAGCGAATTGCCGACATACGCCGCCTGAAGATCAGCGGGCGCGGCGCCAGCGTCGTTAAGCGCATCCCAGATCGCCGAATAGGCGATGGCCTTAAGCGGCTTTTCCACGAAGCGGCCGGTCGGATGTGCGCCGACGCCGATAATCGAAACTTCGCGCATTACGCGCTCCCACCGAGATGCGCGGGCACATATTTGTAGGTCAGAACGTCCTTGCGCGCAGGCGTGTCGGCTACCGGCTCGACGACGAGCCGCATCTCCATTCCGTCCTCAAGCACGCCGGGCTCGACCGGACATTCCGATCCCACCAGCGCGAAAATGCGCGGGCCTTCCGGCAAATCTACGAAGATTTGAAAAAATGGCGCCGAAAAGCCCTGCGGCGCCACATGCGCTATCGTGTGGCTGTAGATCTTGCCCGTGCGGCCGATTTCAACTTCATCCATCGTTTCGTTGCGGCGACAAGCGGGGCAGACCGGCATTTTGGGAAAGACCACATGGCCGCATTCTTGGCAGCGGCCACCGAGCAAGCAGGGGGTATCTCGCGGTTCGGACGGAATGCGAAGATTGGCCGGGTTGAGAAGTTTCACGAGAGCACCGCCCAGTCCGGCATCAGACGCCCAGGTGCTTCTTCAGCGCACGAAATCCAGCGCCGAAAACGCGCGACATGAACTGCGCGCCTTCCTCCTCCTTGCCGGGCTCCGTTTCGAATTGCGAGGACCACTCGCCGAGGGTTCCGTAGCTATCGGTGATCGGACGCAGCTGCATGGTGGTCACGATCTTCTTCACTGGAAGAGGCCCTTCGAGCACCGAGTAGGTGATGCGATGATCCTGCGGTGACAATTCCTCCAGGCGCTCGCGCAGTTTGTCGCTCGTGCCGGCCATCGAGAGCCGGCGCACAGCCCCAATTGCATTCGCCTGCTTGCCCTCCTCGATCATGCCGTCCTTCATGCCCGGCATCCAGGCGGTGAGCCCGTTGAAATCGCCCACCGTGCGCCATACGCGCTCAATCGGCGCATTGATCACCGTGCTCACATGAACTTTCGGCATTGCGTTTCCTTGATTCCAGCTGGGGCGCGCGAGAAAAGCGAGCGGAAGCTCCCTAGGCTTGTCGCAGCGATTGCGTGGACGCTTGTTGTTCTCGTATTATGGTATAACGCTGTTCTAGTATGTCAAGCAGCCCGCGGGACAACGAACGCAGTCGCGGGTGGGGAGAAGCAAACAGGATGTGCCAAGATTCTGTTTCGGTCGAGCCGAGCTGGAAGGAGCGCATGGCGATCGCTCTCGCGCGTGACATTATCGACGGCGAGCGCATCATCTCGGGCGCGCACACCGAGATCTCATTTGCCGCGGCTTTACTTGCGCAGAAGATGCACGCGCCCAACATCAAGCTGCAGTTGGGCGGCACCTGCTTTCTCGTGAACGTCTGCGATCTTCCTGTGCGCCTGCCGAAGACCTCGACCGATTATCGCATGATCCGGTGGGCGGAAATCGCCTACGATCACATGGAGACGTTCATGTATTTCGGCGCGCCTGGCGGGCGCGCGTACTACAAGGGCGGCCGACCCGCTACCAACAAGTATTTCGTCGGGGACAAGTTCTTCGCCGGCGGCATCCAGGTCGACGGCGACGGCAACGCCAATATGATCGGGGTCAAAGGGGAGGGCGGGCGCCGGTTTTCGTTCAGGGGCCCGGGCTCGGTCGGCATTCCCGACATCGTAACCGTCGCAACGCCCTATATCTTCGTCACTCACCATGACCGCCGCACATTGGTGCCCAAGGTCGATTACATCTCCATGCACGGTCCGAACGGCTGGCGGGCGAACAAGTTTCCGGGACTTGGTCCGAAGTGGATCATCACGCCGCGGGCGATCTTCACGTTCGACAAAGGCGGACGCGCGCAGCTCTCAGGCACGTTCGCCGGCACCAACCTTGAGTGGGTGCGAGAGAATACCGGATTTTCCTTCGGGATCGATCCGGAATTTTCGGAACTGATCGAGCCGACGACCGAAGAGCTGGCTGTTCTTCGCCGAGAAATCGATCCGGAGGGCGTGCTGCGGCACTGAACGCGCGATGAGTACAGGCGTTCACATCGCTGGCGTCGGCTCGACCAAGTTCGGCTTTCATCCAGACCGGTCCTTGCAGAGCCTTGCGGTCGAGGCCGCCCGCGCGGCGCTAGCCGATTCCAACTTACCTGCGAATCGCATTGGTTGGCTGTTCGTCGGTAATTTCGTTGGCGGCATCATGGCCGGGCAGGAGTTTCTGGGACCTATCGTTGCGGCAGACCTCGGCCTTGAAAATGTCGTTGCGATGAAGGTGGAAGCCGCCTGCGCCTCGAGCAGCGCGGGCGTTCGCATCGGCTACGATCTCATTGGCGCGCAGGCCGCGGATGCGGTGCTCGTCGTTGGGGTGGAGCGCATGACCGGAGCGACGCGCGAGGCGCTCACGTCGGCGATGACCGCCGCCATCGATCAGGCCAGCGAAGGCCACGCCGGACTCACGTTCCCCGGCTTCTGGGGGATGATCATGGCGCGCCATATGCATCTCTACGGCACGACGCGCGAACAGGTCGCTGCGGTTGCGGTGAAGAACCGGACATTCGGAACCAGGAATCCAATCGCGCAGTTCCAGAAGCCGATCTCGGTCGCCGAGGTCATCGCCTCTCCACCGATCGCCGATCCCATTCGCCGCCTCGATTGCTGTCCGGCGACTGACGGCGCGGCGGCGGTGGTGCTCAGCAGCGAAGCGCTCACGCGCCAATATGGCTCCCCGTCGGTGCGCGTCGCCGCCTCGGTGATGATGAACGGGCCGGTGCGGATCGGCGATTACCGCGAGATCACGGTACACGATGGCACGGTGAATGCCGCGCGGCAGGCCTACGCACGCGCCGGCGTCGGACCGCATGATATCGACGTCGCCGAACTGCATGACTGCTTCTCGATCGCCGAGATCGTTGACAGCGAGGACCTTGGATTTTTTAAGAAGGGCGAGGGCGGACCGAACGTGACGGCTGCAGTGCGAAACGGCAGGCTCGTGGTCAATCCGAGCGGCGGTCTGCTATCGAAAGGCCATCCGACCGGCGCGACCGGCTGCGGTCAAATTTACGAGATCGCCATGCAGCTGCGCGGGCGCCATCCCAATCAAGTGCCGGACGCACGTCTTGGCTTGACCCACAATGGTGGCGGCACCGCTGCGGCGGTGACGGTTCACATTCTGGAAGCGACGCAATGACCAACGAGGCGCTCTCCGGCACGGTCCAGAGCCACACCGTGATCCGGGTGCCGGGAAAACAACATGCGGGCGCGGGACCCTTCGTGCTGCTGCTGATCGAGCTAGATGACGGCCGGCGCATGCTCGGCCGCTTTGATAGGATGGAGCCGCCGGCGATCAGCTCGCGCGTGGTGGGAAGCGTAAACGAGAACGAGACACCGTTGTTCAGTATCGCTGAGGTGAAATGATGAAATTAGAGCCGATCACCCGCGCCAACCGCCCGAATCGCAAGCAGGTGCTCATGGCGGAAGACGCCGCCGCCGCCCTTATCATGGACGGTGACGTCGTCATCGTCGGCGGATTCGGCACCGTGAACCATCCAATGCCGATCATTCGCGCGCTCGTCCGCCGCAAAGTGAAGAATCTGACCGTGATCGGCGCGGCGACCGCCGGCCTTGAGATCGATCTCTTGATCGGTGCCGGCTGCGTGCGCAAGGTCATCGCGCCCTACATCGGCGCCGAATTGCACGCGCCGATTGGACATTGCTATCGCCGCGCCGCGGAGAACGACGAGATCGAGGTGTACGAGACGACCGAATACCTTCTCTATTCACAACTTGATGCCGCCGCACGCGGACTGGGTTTTTTGCCGTGGCGTGGCGGGGTCGGCACGTCGATCCCGGTGCTCAATCCTGATTACGTGCCATTCAACGATCCGATCCACGGCGAGCCCTATCTCGCCGTTCCTGCGCTGCACGCGGATTGGGCCATTCTTCACGTCGGGCAGGCCGATATCTTTGGCAACGGTCAGCACGGTGGTGCCCGTTTCGGTGACCGCCTGCTCTCGCGCGCGGCCGAACGTGTGATGCTCACCGCCGAGCGTATTGTTCCCAATAGCGAGATCCGCAAGAATCCGTGGGCAACCTCAGTCGCCTATGCCGACGTGGTGATAGAGGCGCCTTACGGGGCGCATCCATTCGCCAGCCACGGCTTCTATGTCGAGGACGAGGAAGCCATCCAGGAATACGTCGCGGCCTCGATCGCCTACCGCAAGCGCGAGATGGACACATGGAACGCGTATCTCGCACGCTGGGTCACGGGCCTTCCCAATCATGATTCTTATCTTGCGAAGCTCAACGCGGAGCGGCTCTCGAAACTCGAAAACGCGGTGCACGCGTAACCTCGTGACGCACGAGGCGATATAACGGAACGATCACACGACAGAATTGCCCGGAGGGTTTCAGCAAGACAGCCACGGAAATGGCCAAAAAAATTCCGACCACGATCAAGGATCAGGATCTGGTTGCGCAGCGGCGCGGCGAGATCATCGACGTTGCCACGCGCCTCTTCCTTGAGCGCGGATTCCACAGGACCTCCATACGTGACATCGCGCGGGCTTGCCCGTTCAATCTGGCGAGCCTCTACATGTATGTCACCTCGAAGGAGGACATTCTGTTTCTTGTCGCGCAGCAGCTGATCGAGGAGAAGGCCAAGGCGATGGCGGCGGTCGAGATGTCGGAGGAAGACCCGGCCGGATCATTTCGCACCGCGCTCAAGTCATATTGCCGCATCGTCCATCGCTACCGCCCGCACATCCGGCTGCTCTACCGCGAATTGGACGTGCTCTCGCCGCCGCGCCGCGAGATCGTCATGGCGTCGCTTTCCACCGTCACCGGCGTGTTCGAGCAAATCGTTCGCAAGGGCATGGCAAGGGGCATCTTCGGAGATGTCGAACCGAAACTGGTGGCGCTGAACGCGCTGTTTTTGTGCCATTTGTGGTCGCTTCACACCCGCGCCCTGCGCAGCATCACGCAGAACATCGACGAATTCTTCGATATGCAGAGCAACATCATCCTGCAAGGATTGGTCAAGCGCGGGACGAAAGCGACTGCCGCCAAGAGCCTGAAGTCGAAGCGCGGCGCTCGCCTCGCCGGCATGCAGTCCATTCTTCCTTAGCTCCGGGCCGATCGAGGAGCGCGACGCGACCAAAGATCACGGAGGACTTGCCCGCCATGAAGCACTGTGATTTGCTGGAACACCATTATACTAGGACCGAGTGATCGGGTCATGCAACCGAGCGGGCGCATTTCGGAGAAGCACCAAGCGCGAACCTGGACGATCTACGGAAAGAGCGTGCCGCAGCTTTTCCTTGAACGCGTGGAGGCACGGCCCGACGAAGTCGCGTTCCGTTACAAGGACCTCGGCCTCTATCAGCAAGTCACTTGGCGGCAATATCACGACGAAGTCGAGGCCTTCGCGCTCGGGCTTCTCGCGCTCGGCGTCGAGGCTGGTGATCGCATCGCGGTGATGGGTGACGCCTGTTTCGAATATTTCGTCTCGGATCTCGCCGGCCTTTGCATCGGGGCGATCACCTACGGCATCTATACGACATGCTCGGTTGCCGAGGTGCGCCACCAGCTCGAGAACGCCGGCGCGACGATTTTCATCGCGGAAAATCAGGAATATGTCGACAAGGTGCTCGATCTTGAGGATCTCACGACCGAGCTGAGGCACATCATCGTCGCCGACATGCGGGCGATGTTTCTTTATCGCGACGATCGGATCCTGAGCTTCAGGGATGTGCAGGAGCGCGGCCGTCTATTGCGGCTGCAGCAGCGTGACTTGTTCAGGGAGCGTGCGGCCGCCGTTAAGCCCGACAGCATCGCGGTCCTCGTCTACACTTCCGGCACGACCGGTGCGCCGAAGGCGGCGATGATCACCCACCGCGACCTCATGGTGGGCATGGTGCATACCTATCTGCAGGGCTTTCCCGAGCTTGAGGTTGGCGTGCATCGCACGATCACCCATCTGCCGCTCGCCCATCTCGTCGAGCGCTCGATGAGTCTGTGCCTGATGCTGATCGCGAACGTCATTCCCCATATCGGTGAAGAGGCGGAGAACCTGCGCGAGACGCTCACCGAAGTCGAGCCGACATTCTTTCATGCCGTCCCGCGCGTTTGGGAGAAAATCGCCTCGCAGATCTTGGTCAACATAGACCGTAGTACGTGGGTTAAGCGCCACGCCTACCGGCTCGCCATGCGGATCGGCCGACGGCATGCGCAATTTCTCTGGCAGAATCGGCGGCCTTCACTCGTGCTCGCGGTCGGCTATGCGCTCGCGCGCGCGCTGGTCTTTAAGCCCATGCTGATGAAGGTCGGCCTGCACAAGGTCTCTGCCGCGCTCACGGCCGGCGCGCCGATTCCACACCCGATCCAGGCGCTCTGGCAAATCTGGGGCGTCAATCTGCGCAATCTCTATGGCATCACCGAGCACACACTCGTGCTCTGCCAAAGCGAGCCGTTCCAGGAGCCCGGCGATGCCGGCGTTCCGCTTTATCCAAAGGAGGTGCGGCTTGGGTCCGACGGCGAGATCATTGTGCGCGGCGCCGGGATGTTCGCCGGCTATTGGAAGAACGAAGAGGCGACCAGGGATGTGGTCCGAGACGGCTGGTTCCACACCGGCGACGTCGCCGAGGTGATGCCCAACGGACATTTCCGCATCATCGATCGCAAGAAGGACATCATGGTCACCGCCGGCGGCAAGAATATTGCTCCGAGCGAAATCGAGAACCTGCTCAAGTCGAGCTCCTTTATCAGCGAGGCGGTTCTCTTTGCCGACGGCCGCAAATTTCCGAGCGCTTTGATCGAGATCGATTTCGACACGGTTGCCGATTGGGCACGCCAGCACGGCGTCGTTTATACCGGATTCACCTCGCTCGCGCAGCATCCGCAAGTCATCAAGTTGGTCGAGCGCGAGATCGAGAAAGCGAACGTGCAGCTTGCGCGCGTCGAGCAGGTGAAGAAGTTCCGCATCATTCCCAAGGAGCTCGATCCCGAAGAGGGCGATACGACCCCGACCCGCAAGGTCAAGCGACGGCACATGCATGCGTTGTTCAAAGTGCTCGTCGAGGAAATGTACCGGGATGATGCAGAACCCCGGATCGAACTGGAAACACCGGGGGACAACAGTCAGCGGAAGTTTGCATTCCGCTGACAACAGGAGGAAACGACATGAAACGGCTCGTGTTGCGCAGTCTATTCACCGCGCTGGTCTTGGCCGCTTGCGCCTTGAGCGCAAACCTGGCCAGCGCCCAAAATTCCTATGTCATTGGCTACATCACCGACCTTTCCGGACCGCTCGCCGATTCCTATACGCCGACCTGGGAGGGCTTTGAGCTCTACATCAAGGCGCTCAACGATCGCGGTGGGATTGGCGGAAAGAAGATCGACGTAGTGCTCGACGATGACGGGCTCAAGGCCGACCGCGCGGTCGCCGCTGCCAAGAAGCAGGTCGAGCGCGACAACGTGATTGGCATTTTCGGGCTAAGTCTCTCGAGCACCCAGGGGCCGGTGTACGTGGAAATGCGCAAGGCCGGGGTGCCTGTCGTCACCACATTCAGCGGCATCCTCGATGCGCTGCCGCCGGCGAAGCCCTTTTCGTACTCGGCCGGCGTCGTGTTCGAGGTCGCGGGCGAAGCGATCGGTGAGCTCATCAAGAATATCAAGCCAAACGGCAAGGTCGTCGGCATGACCTTCGACAGCGTCGGCGGCCGCGCCGCGATCAGCCACAACAAACGCATGGTGGAATCGCTCGGCTACACCTGGGACGAGGTTATTTTCCCGGTGACGACTTCCGATTTCACGCCGTTCGCGCAGGCGGCCGTCGAGAAAAAGCCGGACATTGTCGTCGGGCATTACGGCTCCGGACAGAATCTCGGCGTCATTCCGGCGTTGCGGCGTTCCGGCTACACCGGTCCTTATGTCGTCGCTTCTTATGGAGTTACCGAGGATACGGTGCGGCAGGCGGCGCAGCGCGCCGGCAACGATCAGAACGTCTACTACGTCACGCGCTACAGTACCGTCTACGACAGCAATCCGGCGGTCGCGGAGGTGGCGGCAGCGCAGAAGAAATATGGCACGTCCAAGCCGTTTTCGAGCATGCATCTTACTGGATGGGCGCTGGGAAGATTCGTCGAAAGCGCGCTCAAGGCCTGCGGATGGCCGTGCTCGCGCGAGAAGCTCGATAATGTCATCCAGACGCTCAAAGTAGACGTGAGCGGTCTGACCGGCGGGCCGATCGAGATGTCGCCGCAGGATCATTACGGTCCGAGCTACTGGCGGCTCTATGTCTGGAACGAGAGCGCAAAGAAAATGGAGCCGAAGGGCGACTGGCTGAAGAAGACAGCGCTGAAATTCCCGGTGCAATGACGTGGGCGACGGGCGGCGCGAGTCCCCCCTTTCCCCATTTTGGAACACCGGCCGATGGAATTCGCGGCGACCGTCGTCATTCTCACCTGCACCTACGCGCTGCTAGCGGCCGGCATCGTCATTCTTTACAAAGCCGGCCGCGTGGTGAACTTCGCACACGGCGAGCTCGCGATCGTCGGCGGCTACGTCTTTTACAGTTCCGGGCTGATGGCAGGTGATGAGTCCTTGTGGCTCGCGATCGCTGGCGCGCTTGCGTTCTCGATCGTGATGGGCCTGGTCATCTACATGACCATGATGCGGCGGCTGGTCGGCGAGCCCTTCTACGTGGCGATCCTCGTTACGGTCGGTCTCGGCATCGTGCTGAAATCGGCGATCCTCGTGATCTGGCGCGCCGAGCGTCTCACCATAGACGTCGGCGTCGCGCCGGCCCTTCGTTTAGCGGGCGGCGCCTCGCTCTCCTACATGGATATCGTGAGCGTCCTGCTGACGATCGCCTTCTTTGCTGGTCTCTATCTCTTCTTCCGCTTTACGAGACTGGGCGTGCAGTTTCGCGGCACGGCGGAAAACGCGCTGCTCGCAAGCCAGCGCGGTGTCAACGTCAATTTCGTGCTGTCGCTCAGCTGGGTGATCGCAATCATGGCGGCGTCGTTATCGGGGGTGCTGTACGGCGGCCGGGCTTTTCTTAGTACCGAAAGCGTGACCATCGGTTTGGCTGGCTTGACCGCGGCGCTTGTCGGCGGTCTCGACAGCCTACGCGGGGCGGTTGCCGGCGCCTTCATCGTGGCGCTCGCGCAATATCTGACCGTGCGCCTTATCAGCCCGGTTCTGAGCGAGGCCGTTCCGTTCCTGCTTCTGCTCGTAGTGATGAGCATCCGGCCCTGGGGTCTGTTCGGTACGCTCGAAGAGTTCGACCGGGTGTAAGGTTGGCATGTCACGCGCGGGCACCAATCTTCGGACGAGCTATCTCGAATCCAATGAGGTCTTGCACCGCCCGTATCAGAAAGTCTTGATGGCCATCGTGCTCGCAGTCGCCGTGCTCCTGCCGGCCGCGACGTCGACCTATTTCGTGCATCTGCTCGATCTCTGCTTTCTCTCCGCGATTGGCGCTCTCGGCCTGATGCTGCTCACGGGGTATTGCGGCCAAATCTCGCTTGGGCATGCGGCGTTCCTCGCGGTCGGCGCGTTCACGACCGTCATCCTGACGGTGCATGTCCGCGCCCCGTTTCTCGTCGTGCTGCCGGCCGCGGCTGTCTCCGGCGCGCTGCTCGGTTTCATCGTGGGCCTGCCGTCGTTACGCTTTCGCGGCGTCTATCTCGCGATCAGCACGCTCGCGATGCACTACGCGATCATCTATCTTGCCACTAGCTATCAGGCGAACTTCGGCTCAAGCGCGACCGCGGGCATAACCATTCCCGATCCCGCGATCGGGCCATTCGTGCTCGCGGGTGATCAAGCCTGGTACTATTTCCTCTTTGTTCTGCTCATCTTAATCACGGCGGCTTGCATCAATCTCACCCGCACGCGTCCCGGCCGCGCCTGGATGGCGATCCGCGATCGCGACATCGCGGCTCAGGCGCTCGGCGTCAATCTCACGTACTACAAGCTGCTCGCGTTCATGGCGAGTTCTGCGCTCGCCTCACTCTCCGGCAGCCTGCTTGCGTATTACAGCAATGTAGTCACCGTAGAGAAGTACACGCTCGATCTCGCCGTCATCTACGTCGCCATGATCATTGTCGGCGGCATGGGCTCCATTCTCGGCGCGCTGCTAGGCGCGATCTTTATCACCTTGCTTCCGTTCGCAATTGATTCGCTATTCGGGTATCTCCCGCGCGCCTGGCGCTTCGGATCGACGTTGTTCGGTGTGCAGGTGGGCGCCGTCGGCACCTGCATCATCCTGTTCCTTCTGTTCGAGCCGAAGGGGCTCGCCGAGATCTGGCGCCGTATGGAGGTCTATTTCGACCGCTGGCCATTCCGCTATCGGCCGCTCGAGACGGTAAGGCGCTGATGCCCGGGAACTTGCTCGAAGTTCGTCAGCTCGAGGTCGTCTACCATCGCGTTGCAACTGCGATTCAGGGTGTGTCGCTCGATGCGGCGGCAGGATCGATCGTCGCGCTCGTCGGCACTAACGGCGCCGGGAAGACCACGACACTACGTTCGATTTCCGGATTTCTTCCATCAGAAGATGCCGAGATCACCGACGGCGAAATCATCTTCGGCGGAGCGCGCATCAATGGTCGCATGCCTCACGAGCTCGCGCGCTCAGGCGTCATTCTCGTTCCCGAGCGCGACAAGGTGTTCGCCACGCTCAATGTGCGGGAAAACCTTGAATTCGCCTCGCGCGAAGGCGGCCGAATCACGCTCGATCGCATCCTCGGCCATTTTCCCCGGCTTGCGGAGCGCAAGAATCAACTGGCCGGCTATCTCAGCGGCGGCGAAAAGCAGATGCTCGCGATTGGCATGGCTCTACTGTGCCGACCGGCGCTGCTCCTGATCGACGAATTGTCGCTCGGCCTTGCGCCAATCGTGATCAAGGAGCTGATGGAGCGTCTGCAACACATCGCCAAGGAGCTGGGCCTCACGGTGCTGCTGGTGGAGCAGAACGCCAACGCGGCACTCGCGATTGCAGATTACGGTTACGTGATGGAAGGTGGCCGCATCGTCTTTTCCGGCAAGGCATCGGAACTGATGTCACATCCTGACGTGCGTGAGTTTTATCTCGGCGGCTCACAGACGCACGCCAAAAGCTACCGCGACATCAAGCAGTATCGTCGCAAGCGCCGCTGGTGGGGCTGATGTCCCTCGAAATTCGCGAGCTTTCATTGCGCTTCGGAGGCCTGATTGCCCTCCACCGCGTGTCGCTCGAGGCCGACGATGGCGAGCTTGTCGCGATCGTCGGTCCGAACGGCGCCGGCAAGACGGCGCTTCTCAATTGCATTAATGGCGTCTACCGGCCGGCCGCCGGCCGCATCGTGCTGGACGGCCGCGACATCACCCAGGTGCCTGTCGACAAGATCGCGCTCGCGCGCGTTGGCCGCGCCTTCCAGCACGCCGAGCTGTTCCCACACATGACCGTGACCGAGAACCTGCTTATCGGCCGTCATATGCTAATGCGTACCGGCCTTTTCTCCGGCGCGTTCTATTTCGGCCACACTCAGCGTGAGGAGGTCGAGCAGCGAAAGCACATTGAGCGCATCATTGACTTCTTCGAGCTCTACCGGTACCGCGACGCACCGGCGGCAAGCCTACCGTACGGCGTGCAGAAGCTCGTCGGCGTCGCTCGCGCGCTCGCGCTTGAGCCCAAGCTTTTATTGCTCGACGAGCCCTCGACCGGCCTGATGCGGGAGGAGAAGGAGAGCTTCGCCCGGTTCCTGCTGCGCATCCGGCACGAGCTCAAACTCAGCATGCTGTGGGTCGAGCATGACATGCAGATGGTAACCGATCTTGCAGATCGGATTGTCGTTCTTAATCAAGGCGAGGTCATCGCCAACGGTTTGCCAGACCAAGTGCGCACGTCGCCCGAAGTGATCAAAGCATATCTCGGAGCTGATGCAGCCGTAGACCCCTGACCACGGTTTGCCAGTTTGAGTAAGATGCGGTGCGGCCCTCGAACCGGGGAGGCACATGCGGGTCAATCATTTGAAACGGCGCGAGTTCATCACGCTCATGGGCGGTGCTGCGGCGGCGGCGCGGCCACTCGCAGCGGACGCGCAGCAATCGGCGCTGCCAGTGATCGGATTTCTTCACCTGACCTCGCGGGACGAGACGCGCGGATATCTGCCCGATTTTCACCAGGGATTGGCCGATGCCGGCTATATCGAGGGCAAGAACGTCGCCATCGAATACCGGTGGGGGGAGGGCCGCAACGATC
>Ga0209526_10001608_pt1 | contig 15200 bp, 10 predicted proteins | sample JacPinW_OM2H0_M1_FD_188566 | JGI IMG/M metagenome (GOLD analysis project Ga0209526, IMG submission 188566) | Forest soil microbial communities from Algoma, Ontario, Canada - Jack Pine, Ontario site 1_JW_OM2H0_M1 (SPAdes) (version 2) | ecosystem: Environmental > Terrestrial > Soil > Boreal... | reverse complement strand
GCACTGTGTAGACGCCGGTCAGGAGCGTGTCGCGGAAGGGCGCGAAGGGTGGTGTCAGGCGGCTCTTGCCACCATCCGGACGAGTGACGTCCAGCGCTCTGGCGTCCGGCTCTGCGGCCAGCGCGACGGCCTGGCCAGGGTTGAAGACCTGGTTCTCGAAGCCACCGGGCAGCAGGTAAGAGAGCAGGTTCTGGGTGAGGATGGGGAAGGCGGCCCGCAGCGGCAGGTCCGAGTGGTGGAGATCGAAGGTCATCACGGCTCCCCTCGGCTCATCGTCGTGGACCAGCAGCAGGGGATCCGCCGCGGCCCCGATCACGGTCCGCCACCCCGTCGGCGGCTCCTTCAGAGCGGATGCCGACTGAACGTGGACGTCCTTGAGCGAGACGTCCCTGAGCAGCGGGTCGCGGACGTTGCCAGGCAGCACACCGCCGGGATCCAGCTGGTTCCCGACCGGTACCGGACCCGAGCCGGGCGGCGGATTGATCAGCAGCGCGGGTCCCGCCAGCTTGCCCGGGGGCAGGTAGCCGTCATAGATGTAAAGGTCGTAGCGGCCGGCCTTCTCCTGTCCTGGCTTTGCCGTGGTGACGTCCAGTCCGGTTCTCAGCGCCAGCGCGCGCTGAAGAAAGCCGTTCTCGGAGGTGACCAGCAGCACGCTGTGCTTCGGTGGTTCGGCGATCACCAGCCAGGCGGAGTCGTCGATCGCGAGAGCATCCCCGGGGGTGAGCCTGGCTTCGAGCAGCTGCGTCTTGGCCGGCAATCGGGCCCAGCTCAGATCGGCTGTGGAGTTTCCCTCCAGCCTTGTCGGAAGGACGTCCACCAGGTGGCCGTCCGCGAACATCTCGACTTTCAGCTCTCGAGCGCCGCGACCGTAGTTGGCGAGGCGCATGAAAACAGAGCCGCTGGGAGAGCGGCTGATCGTCTCGATGCCTGCGTTCTCACCACTGGCGCCCACCGGCAGGTAGGTGAACTCGCCGGCGATCCGGGGCGGCGAGGAGGGCGGCTTGCTGTGACCGTCGCTTATCAGCTGGACCGAGCCTCCCGGCTTTCCCGCCAGAATCGAGTTGGCAAGGGAGACGCCTTCGGCGAAATCGCCGGCGGTCCCCCCTGGCCGTGCTCGATCCAGGGCCGCGTGCAGGCTCTGGGAGTCGCCGGTCGGCGGGCTGAGCAGCTGGGCGTGCTCTCCCAGCAGGATGACCGCCATCTCCTGGCCGGGCTTCAGCTGGCCGGCAATCGACCTGGCCCGGTCGACCGCGGCCAGGAAACGGCTCGGCTTCACGTCCGTCGCCTCCATGCTCGGTGAGGCGTCGATCATGACGACGGTCGTCGAAGCGATGCCGGCGGCGCCGATCAGACCCGGACGCATCAGGCCCAGCGCCAGCAGCAGGGCGGCCAGCAGTTGAAGGAGAAGGAGGAGGCCCGGACGCAGCCGCTGCCAGGGCGCGTTGGCCTGGCGGTCGGCCACGTGGGGGCGCCAGAACATGAGGGTGGCGACCCTCACCTCCGGCCTCCTGACCTTGAGGAAGTAGAGCAGCACGATGGCGGGCAGGCTGACCAGGGCGAGGGCGGCCACCGGCACCAGGAAGTTCATCCGCGCCTTATGGCTCCCGCGCGGAGACCGGCCAGCATCGTGGTCTCCAGGTCCTCGGCGCTGTTCGAGTGGAGAAACCGGCCGGCCGCACCACGGGCAGCCCGGGCCAGCGTCTCTCGATGCTCCGCCAGCGCCCGGCGATACTCGCCCAGAAGCCGCGGAGTTATCGTCAGCTCCCGTGCCCGCCCGCTCTCCACGTCCACCAGCTTCAGGTCACCGGAGATGGGCGGCTCCTCCTCGTCCGGCGCCAGCACCTGCCAGAGAACCGGCTCCTGGCGGCGGGCGCGCAGGCTGGCCAGCCCAGGTCCCCAGCTCCTCTGGTCCGCCAGGCAGTCGGAGATCACGACGGTGAGCCCGGGCCGAAGCCAGCGCAGCTGGATCAGGTCTTGAGGATCGGCCTCTCCGCCCACCTCCAGGCTCTCGAGAAATCGCCACACCCGCGAGACGCCGTCCCTTCCCCGCACCGGAGGTAGGTGCCGTCCGCGCAGGCCGCCCACCTGCACCCGGTCCATGGCGGACAGGCCCATGAAGCAGAGGCCCGCGGCGAGCCGGCGTGCCGCCGTCCATTTGGGTGGCTCCCCCAGCCCCATCGACCCGCTGCAGTCCAGCACGACGTTGAGGCAGGCTTCCTCTTCGGCCACGTACAGCCGCAACATCAGCTTCTCGAAACGGGCGAAGGCGCTCCAGTCGATCTGCCTGAAGTCGTCGCCGCTCACGTAGGGCCGGAAGTCAGAGAATTCCGGTGAGCGGGCCGCCCGGGGCGACCTTCGCTCTCCCGCGTAGAGGCCGCTCTGCGGCCGTCCGTAGGCCAGGTCCAACCGGCCCAGCAGGTTCAGCTCAGCGGTGGTGAGCATGCTGCGCCTTGACCACGGAGGCCACGACTTCGTCCGCGGTCACCCCCGCGGCGTCCGCCTCGAAATTGAGGAATATCCGGTGGCGCAGCGCAGGTGCGGCCACCGCCTCCAGATCCTCGATGGCAAGGTTGTAGCGACCCTCCAGAAGGGCCCGGATCCGGCCCCCCAAAACCAGCGTTTGCAGACCCCGAGGGCTGGCCCCCCAACGGACGTATCGCCGCACTTCGTCCGGAGCGCTGGACTGCTCCGGGTGCGTCGAAAGCAGGATCTCGACCGCTTGCTCCATTACAGGATCCGCCACGGGCACCTCGCGGGCGAGCAGGGACATCCCGGCCAGCTCCTCTCCATTCGCCACCGGGTGCAGGGAAGCCTCCACCGCGCCCGTGGTCCGGCGCGCGATCTCGGCCAGGTCCGAGGCCTCGGGAAAGGGGACCAGAAGCTTGAAGAAGAACCGGTCCAGCTGGGCCTCCGGAAGCGGGTAGGTGCCCTCGAGCTCGATCGGGTTCTGCGTGGCCAGGACGAAGAACGGCGCGGGCAGCGGCCGGGTGCGATCGCCGACCGTGACCTGGCGCTCCTGCATTGCTTCCAGGAGCGCGCTCTGCGTCTTGGGGGTGGCGCGGTTGATCTCGTCGGCAAGCAGCAGGTTGGTGAAGAGCGGTCCCGGCTGGAACTCGAAGCGCCGCCGCCCTGTCTCGTCCTCGCTCACGATGTGGGTGCCCGTCACATCGGCAGGCATGAGGTCGGGCGTGAACTGGATGCGCGCGAAGTCGAGGTCGAGAGCACCGGAGAGGGAGCGGACGAGGACGGTCTTGCCCAATCCGGGCTGGCCCTCCAGGAGAACGTGGCCCCCGGCGATCATCGCGATCAACGTGAAGCGCACCAGTTCCTGCTGACCCACGATCACCCGCGCCAGCTCCTTCTCGATGCCGAGCGCCACGTCCTGGAACCGCTCGGGGTCCATGGCCGGCTCCGGCTGGGCAGCCGTCATCTGGACAGGTTGTTGAAGTACTGCTGAACCAGCTGACGCTCCTGCTCGGGGATGTCGGCTCGATTGACCTGGCTCAATGCCGCGTCCTGGTACTGACCAAGCACCTGGTCATACGGCAGCAGCCCGTTCTGGACGCCTTGCCCCGATCCATCGGGCGTTCCATTTCCGGAGACTCCTTGTGCCTGCCCGGGGACGTACACCTTCTCTGATCCAGCCGCCGGCTTGGAACCTGCCGTGCCGCTGCCGCCGCCCGAGCCGTTGCCACCCGAGCCGTTGCCGCCTGAGGAGCCCTGGCCCTGGGCGGTCTGGCCCTGGCCCTGGGTCGGGGCACCCTGACCCTGGCCTGCCTGCCCGGGAGCGCCGGCTGCCTGGCCTGCGCCGGCCTGGCCCTGAGCAGCCTGGCTCTGAGCGCCTTGACCCTGGGCGCCTTGACCCTGATCCTGGCCCTGCCCGGTCTGAGCGGAGGCTTGCTGGGCGAGCGGCGCCTTCGCCTGCTGGAGACCGTTGACGGCCTGGTTGACGTCGCCCTGGAAGTCTTCTGACGCTTTTACCGACTGCGACTCCTGCGCTGCCTGCTGGAGCGCCTGTTGAGCGGTCGGGAGGTCTCCCTTCTTGAGCGCGTCGGAGGCCTTCTTCAAGGATTGCTGAAGCTTCGGATCCCCGCTCGCAGAGGCGGAGGCCTGGGCCAGGGAGTCAGCCAGCTGTTGCTGCTGCTGCTGGCTGAGGTTGGGCAGCGACTGGGCGAGGTTGTTCAGCTCGCTCTGAGCTGACTTCATATCCTGACCGGCCAGGGCGGCTCCCGCCTTCGAGGCTTGCGCGTTGCCGGCGAGGGCCCGTCCCGCGGCCGCGGCGGCGTCCTGCTTGGTTCCCAGGGCCGGATCCTGAAGCTGTCGGAGCTGGTCTTGAGCCTGGCTCAAAGAGGCCAGCGCCGACTGAGGGTCGGGCGCCTTCCTGACGGCGTCGGACGCCTTCTGCAGATCCTGGGTGAGCGCCTGCCGCTTCTGCGGATCCTCTCCCGGCCGGCTCTGTGCCGCAGCCTGCTTTGCGATGGCGCCGACCTGGTCCCCGGCGCGATCCTGAGCCGCCACCGCCGCCCGGTGCTGGCGCAGCTGCTGCACCGCCGGATTCGGCAGCACCGCAAGCACCGTGGCGGCAACGGCTGTTGCGATGGCGACCACGAGCGTTCGCCAGGGCCAGTTGAAGGGCCCGAGGTCGCTCAGCCGCGCCGCCCCGGCAAAGAGGGCCGCGTCCTGCCGCTGCCGCTGGTAGAGCCAGCCACCTTCCCCGGCGAACTCGAGCGCGGTGACCAACCGGTCGCGCCCACCAAGCCCGGAGTCGGCGACTCGGGCCACCTCGGTCCAGGACGGCCAGGCCCGGCGCCACCCGACGGTGGCGACCACTGCCCCGATCAGGACCCAGAAGGCGAGCAGCGGCCATTGCGGATCCAGCGGCCAGCGGCGGAAGGCGATCTCGGAGGCCAGTGCGCCAACGGCGGCCAGGGCCGCTCCATTGGCCGACCATCGGAGCGCCTCCTCCCCGACCATCCGTGAGCGCACCTGCCCGAGCAGCTTACGAACCGGATTCACGCCTGCTCCTCCTCAGGTACAACGCCCTCGGTCTCGTCGCCGGTGCGCGGGCGTGGTTGCGGCGCCCGGTGGCCGCCGACCAGCCGCACCGCCCCGTACACGGAGAGGGCGATGATCGCCAGCTGGGCGAGCAGTGTTCCCTGCCAAGGTTCAAGACTAGGGCCGGCAGAGTTCGGGCCGCCAGGGGCCAGCACGAGCAGCTGGAGCAGCCTGCCCAGGTGCATGCCCGCGCCGTTCGGGCTGTCGAGGATTACCCAGAGCGCATATAGCGGGTTGGTGAACTCGAGCGGGTGGACGTCGGCGCTGACCTGCCGCTCCGCGATCAGGATCGAGAGCATCGAGCCGACCAGCAGAGTCCCCACGAGACCTGCGAAAGCACAGCCGTAGGCCGCCACGGTGGATGGCAGCGTGCGACGAAAGGCAGAGCTCAAGAAGACGGAGACGGCTCCGATGGTTATGGCGGTGCTCACCGTCACCAGCTGGGTGACGACGAACTGCTCGAAGTCGATGCCCCCGAAAAGGAAGACCGCGGCGAAAAGAGGCAGGGCTCCAAGGATCAGGAGCAGCATGAAGGCGACCGAGGCCACCAGCTTGCCCCAGATGATGCCGAGAGGGGTAACGCGACTGACCATGAGCACGTCGAAGGTCTGCCGCTCTCTCTCTCCGCTCACCGCTCCGGCTGCCATGGCCGGGGCGAACAGGCAGACCAGCGTGAGCTGGAAGAAGGTGAGCCAGCTGAAGACGGTGCCCCCGATCTGGGCTGCGCCGGTGTGGGACCCGGCCGAGATCGCCTCGATGAGAAAGACGGAGTATCCGAATGCGGCGAGCAGGCTGAGGTAGAGGGTGAGCACCACGGGTGCCCGCCAGGAACGCATCCGGGAGACGGCATCCTTGACGATGAGCGGGTTGTCGACCAGGGTGACGGCCTTTTCCCAGGTACTCAAGCTTCGCCCTCCGGACCGGTGAGACGCAGAAAGGCCTCCGCCAAATCACCGGGCACCTGAGCGAAGGAACGAACCGCAATGCCTCGGCGCACCAGGTCGCTGAGCAGGTCCTGGTCCGCGAAGCTGTCCTCCACCAGGATCTGGAGACCGGAATCGACGAAGTCGACCCCGATCACACCGGGGCGGGACCGGATCACCTTCTCCGCCGCCAGCCACGCGTCCGAGTCGTCGTCCACGAGCTCGATCCTGAGCCGGCGGCCGCTGATGACCTGGTTGCGAACCTCGCTCATCGGACCGGCGGCCACCATCCGGCCCTCGTCGATGAAGCCGACCCAGGTGCAGAGCTCCTCCAGCTCCGGCAGGATGTGACTCGAGACCAGGATCGTCTTCCCCATCCGGCGCAGCTCCCGGATGAGCTCACGCATCTCGACCCGCGCCCGAGGATCCAGTCCGGAGGCCGGCTCGTCCAGTAGAAGCACCTGCGGGTCGTGGACCAGAGCTCTGGCGAGGCAGAGGCGCTGCTTCATGCCGCGGCTGAGCGTGTCCACCTGGTCTCCCGCCCGATCGGCCAGGTCGACCAGCTCGAGGAGCTCGGTCGCCACTTTGCGGCGGCGCCGTCTGGCCACGCCGTGACAGGCGGCATAGAACTCCAGGTACTCCTCAGCGGTGAGGCGATCGTAGACGCCAAAGAAGTCCGGCATGTAGCCGATCAGCTGACGCACCCCGTAGGGGTCCTCACTCACCGGGATGCCGCCGATCGAGGCGGTGCCGGCGTCGGCAGTGGCCAGGGTGGCCAGGATGCGAATGGTCGTCGTCTTGCCGGCCCCGTTGGGGCCAACGAATCCGAAGATCTCGCCCTCCGGCACGCTGAAGTCGACCTCCTTCAAGGCCACTCGGCCGCCATAGCTCTTGTGCAGGCCTTCGACGGCGATCATTCCCACCTCACCGATCGTTCAGCACCAGGTTGGCCTGTCCTGGCTCGCTCTCGTTGACCCGAACGCGAACGGTACCGGTGGCCAGCTCTCCGGGGTTGAGCGCTGCAGAGGGCCGGGCGCCTGAGACCGGCTGCGTCGGCAGCGGACGCCAGCTGTGCGTCGTCCAGTCGAAGACATCGACCCCCCGAACGGAGGATTTCGCCTGCACACCATCCATGAACGTGTAGCCGAGCGCCGCGCCTGACTTGATCCCGGTCGGAAGGTCAAAGTCGTAGACGTCGATCTGTTTGACGCCGTCCCCGAGGAAGCTGGAGACCAGCCTGCTCCTCGGTGCAGCGCCGGCCACCGAGTCGGCCGACTCCAGTGCCACAGGCTCCACCACCGCCGTCGTGGACGCCTGCGAAGAGCGGCCGCCGTCGATCAAGACGGCCTGAGTTCCTGCGGCGAGCCCGACCAGCGCCAGCTCACCCTGCCGTCCGCTCAGGGCCTGGCTGGCAGCGAGGCGCAGCACCGCGTCCCGCCCGCCGTCCGTGCCCTGTGTGACGCGTCCGGCATCGCCCGAGATCTGGCTGACGGTCGGCGGCACCCGGACCTGGCTCAGGTCGGAATCCACGGTGACGCTTCCACCCGCCGGAAGGTTCTGGACCAGCGCCGCCTGGGCGCCGTTCGCGCCCGCCAGCTTCAGGCTCCTGATGACCCGGGACCCGTGGTTGACAACCGTTCCCTTGATTCGCCCGTTCTCCAACCGCAGGTGGGCCTCAAGCGGCATCAGGCGGTTGCCGCCACCGTAGGGGTGGGACACGGTCAGCGTCTGCATGGGCTTCATGTTCCAGACCGCTACGTTCTTGAATAGAACCTGCGGCCGTCCCTCCCCCGTCACTCTCGACACCCCGTTGTTGTCGCCGAAGGGCGTCGAAGAGACCGCGGTGGACACCAGTGAATTGGCCGGCCCGGAGGCCACCACGTCTCCCTTGCGGGGCGCGAAGACGCCGTCGAACGCGTAGCTCTGGACCGCCCCCTCGGGAGCCAGCCGCTGGACCTCGACCTGGGTGACGTAGTAGTCACCGCCGCGGGCTCCAAAGCCAGCCAGGTAGGCGCCGCCCGTGAAAGTGAGGGCGATGAGCGGGGTGGTCAACCACATCAGGCCGCGACGGCCCACAGCCTTCAGGAACAGGTAGTTGAGGAGACCGCTCAGCAGGACGTAGGCCACCAACAGACCGGCGAGGAGGCCCACCGGCGGCCGGCCCACGGCCGGGGTCTCCTGCAGGTTCTGGAAGAGAGTGTCCGAATTGGTACCGAATCCCGGAGACCAGGCACCTGGCGGGGCGAGCGGGCTGCCGGGGCTCGTAGAGGAGCCTGAACCTGCGAGGCTGGGCCGAAGGCCGCTCTGCACGGCGCTCAGGGCGCGATTGATGGCCTGGGTCCAGACCAGCCCGGCAAGCTCGACGTCGCTATCGAACGGCTCTCCGAAGGGGTCGAAGGCCAGCTCGATGACGCTGCCCGCTCCGACCTGGTTCTCGGTCACCAGCGGCGTGCCGTCGGCGGCCATCAGGGGGACCTTGCCGGCGTGCAGTTCGCCGGTCACGATCTGGGCGGTGCTGTCGTCGGACACAGCGCCGAGCTGGCTGAGAGCGCTCAACGAGGCGGTTGCGGTGGCCACCGGATGCAGAGGCAGCAGCTCGCCCGGCAGCGGCAGCAGGGTGCGCCGCCAGGCCGGGCCGCCGGCCTCTATGAGCGTTCCACCCAGACCGACATAGTCCTTCAAGGCCTGCACCTGCGCCTGGCTCAGGGAAGCGCTGTCGAACTGGTCGAGGACGATGCCGTTCAGGCCGCTCAGGTAGACGGCGTTGGTCGGAAAGCTCTGCGGTGAGGGAAACCTCGCCAGCGAAGAGTCAAGGCGGCTCCGGGCATGGAGTGGAGCGCTTATCTTCTGCTCGGCCTGCGGCAGGTCGCTCAGGATGGCCAGCGCCGAGCCGCCCCGGCTAGGGCTGGAGAGCTGGCCTCTGGCCAGAACCCGCTTGCCCGTGGCATCCCAAGCCTCGACGCTGTAGCCGTTGGGCGGATCGATCACATACAAGTTGATCGAGCGCTCGCTTCCCCGCAGGACCGAGACTCGCGCCCGGTACTCGGGGTAGCCCGCGGTGCCGGCGCCTCGAAAGTCGCCGCGGTCCGCCACCAGAACCACGTCACCCGTGTAGTCGGCACCGCCGGAGTTCTTCACGGTGGCCACGTAGGGCGTCCAGGCCCCCGGAATCGAACTGGGACCCCAGCGAAGCGCCAGGGTGAGGGTCAGCTGAGGATCCGCCGAAACCGTGGCCGCGGCGGCCGGAGGCGCCAGCAATAAGGCTCCCCAGACGGTGCTCAGCGTGACGAACAGGCAGGCCAGGCGCCGGACCGGCAGGCGTCCCCGAAAGGGACCGTGGCTCTTTCGGGTGCCGCTCAGCTTCATCAGATTCCCCAGAAACGCCGACCAGGAGCCGACGGTAACGAACACCTTACCCGACGCGGGACGTCCCCGGGCCTGTCCCCGATTCCCCCATGGCAGGTACTGGAACACACAGTGGATACGGCGTTAACCGGCGCTTAAAACCGTGGCGCTCCAAGACCCACTTCAACCGTTGGGCTGTCGGGATACGTTCAGGGATGGCCGCTGTCGACTGTGCCGACGTCGGTCAGGATCTCCGCGCGCCCTCGCACCTTGATGGCGGCAGTTATGTCCGTGAACTGGGCGATCAGCACCTCGCCTGCATCCAGGCGTTCAGAGTGGTGGGAGCGGGTGTCTCGCCCCCTCGTGAGCCCCATTATCACGACCCCGTCCTCCAGCGCCTTGACAACGATGTAGCGGCCGGTGGTCTCCCGGCTATCCGGAGCCGGACTTGCCGTTTCCATGGCGCCCATTGGGCCTCCCGTTGCTGCTGCCATTGCCGCTGGCGCGCGGCCTCACCGTCTCCAGCCGTGTGACCTGACGGCCGAAGTGGCCGTCCAGCTCACTCTGCAGTCCAGGTCCGGCCGAGACCCGGAACCGCTCCCCGACCTGGAGCGTCACCTCCTTGCCCTGCACTCTGAAGTGCAGCATCACCTCGTCCGCCCCGGGGTGCTTGGCAAGCAGCGCGGCCAGCTGGTCGACGACCTCCAGACCGCTCTCAGGCACGTCCACGTGCGCGGTCTGCTTCCGCTCCAACGGCGCGCACTCGGGGTCATCCCAGGCCCAGGCGACCTCGGCCACCACGGCCACCTGCTCCACCTCTTCTTCGGCGTCGAGCTCCTCGTCCAGGGCGGCGGCGCCGGCGGCCCGAGCGCCGGCGGCGGGGCGGGCCGCCTCGACGCGGCCCTGGACGACCATGACCTTGTCCGGCTCGTCGAGCCGGTCCCGGTGCAGTTGCTCGTAGGCCCGCGGGAAGAACGTCACCTCGACAGTGCCCGTCAGGTCCTCCAGTTCCGCGTAGGCCATGATCTGTCCCTTTCGAGTGACCACCCGGCGCAACGCGCGGAGCAGGCCGCCGACGCGGACCTCGTTGCCCGAGAGCTCGGTCGTCAGCTCGACAGCCTGCGTGTCGGTCAGCTGGGCCAGCTCCGCCTCGATCCGGTTCAGCGGGTGGTCGGAGAGGTAGAGGCCGAGCAGCTCCTTCTCGCTGCGCAGCTTCTCCTCGTCCGGCATCGGCGCTGCGGCTATTCCCGGAGAGACTTCCTCAGGCGCCTGGATCACGTCTCCGAAGATGGACGTCTGGCCCGCCTCACGGTCTCGCCTCACGCGGTCGGCGCGCTGGCGGGCCCTTTCCAGGTTGACGAGCAGGTAGTTGCGCTCCCCCAGGCAATCGCCGGCCCCACTCCGGAAAAGCGACTCCAGGGCCCTGCCGTTCACGTCCTGGGCGCCGGCGATCCGATCGCAGAGGTTGTCGAGCGACGTGTACTCGCCGCCCGCGTCCCGCTCCCTGACGATCAGATCCATGGCGCCGCGACCGACGTTCTTGATCGCCGCCAGGCCGAAGCGGATCCGGTTGCCGACCATGGTGAAGTCAGACCTGGACTCGTTCAGGTCAGGAGGCAGCACGTCGATCCCGCGCTTCTTACAGTCGACGATCGCGGTGGCGACCTTCTCGGCGCTGCCCTGGTAGTGAATGAGCAACGACGTCATGAACTCGAGCGGGTAGTTGGCTTTGAGGTAGGCGGTCTGGTAGCTGATCACGGCGTAGGCAGCGGCGTGAGCGCGGTTGAAGCCGTACTCGGCGAACTTTGCGATGGCGTCGAAGAGCTGTTCCGCCTTCGCCTGCGTGATGCCGTTGGCCAGGCAGCCGGCGAGGAACTTCTCGCGCTGGAGCGCCATCTTGGCCTTGTCCTTCTTGCCCATGGCAGCGCGCAGGATGTCCGCCTCGGAGAGCGTGAAGCCGGCGAGCTCGCGGGCCGCCATCATCACCTGCTCCTGGTAGATCATCACGCCGTAGGAGTCGCGGAGGATGGGCTCCAGCCGCTCGTGCAGGTACTCGATCGGCTCCCGCCCGTGTTTGCGGGACACGTAGGCCGGGATGTTCTGCATGGGGCCGGGGCGGAAGAGGGCGACCGCCGCCGTCACGTCGTCGAAGGACTGCGGCTTCATCTCCTGCAACATGCGCCGCATGCCCGAACCGTCGAGCTGAAAAACGCCCTGCGTGTCGGCGGCCGAGATCAGCTCGTAAGCCTTGGCGTCCTCGAAGCCCACCTTGGCCAGGTCGACGTCGACTCCCTGGCGCTCCCGGATCAGGCGCAGGCAGGTGCTGATGATGTCCAGGTTCTGAAGACCCAGGAAGTCCATCTTCAGCAGCCCGATCTCCTGGACCGCCGTCATGTCGTACTGCGTGATGATCTGCCGCTGCCCGTCCTCCTGGTTGCCCGATGAGCGTGGGCCGTGCTGCAGAGGCGTGTAGCGGACGAGCGCATCGGGCGCGATCACCACCCCGGCGGCGTGCACGCTGACGTTGCGGGAGACGCCCTCCAGGGAGCGGGCCACGTCGACCAGCCGCTTCAGGTCGTATGGCCGGCCGTCAGGGCCCCGCTGCTGCCCGCTCTCGTAAGCCTCACGGAAGTCAGGGACCTCCTTGAGCGCGTCATCGAGCGATTTCGAGCGGCCCTGCCAGACCGGCACCAGCTTGGAGAGGCGGTCGCACTCCTTGAGGGGAACGTCGAGGACGCGGCCAACGTCCCGGATGGCCGCCTTGGAGGCCATGGTCGTGAAGGTGATGATCTGCGCCACCCGATCCGAGCCGTACTTCTCGGTCACGTAGCGGATCACCCGCTCCCGTCCCTCAACCGAGAAGTCGCAGTCGATGTCGGGCATGGAGACCCGGTCCTTGTTCAGGAATCGCTCGAAGATCAGGCCGTGAGCGAGCGGGTCCAGATCTGTGATGCCGAGGCAGTAGGCGACCAGGCTGCCCGCGGCGCTGCCCCGACCTGGCCCGGTGACTATCCCGTTCTGGCGCGCGAACTTGTAGAAGTCCCACACGATCAGGAAGTAGGAGGCGTAGCCGGTTTGCCGGATCACCTCCAGCTCGGTGTCCATCCGCTCACGGGCGCCCTGATGAGGATCCTCCCCATAGCGCCAGCGCAGGCCTTCGCCAACCTGCTGGCGCAGATACTGGTCCGCGGTCATCCCCTCCGGCACCTGGAACGGCGGCAGCAGCGAGTGCCCGAGATCGATCTTGAGGTCGACGGCGCCGGCCACCTCCAGCGTGCTGGCCAGGGCTTGGGGGAGGTCAGAGAAAGTGCTCGCCATCTCGGCGGCCGTCTTCAGGTAGAAGTCATGCGAACCGAACCGCCAGCGCTTGGGATCGTCGAAGTTGGCTCCCGTCTGGAGGCAGAGCAGCACATCGTGAGCGTCGGCATCGTGCTGGTGCACGTAGTGGAGGTCGTTGGTCGCCGTCAGGCGCAGCCCGAACTCGCGGCTCAGCCCGACAAGCCCCTCGTTGACCTGGTCCTGCTCCGGGATCCCGTGCCGCTGCATCTCCAGCAGGTAGCGATCCGGACCGAAGATGTCGCGGTACGCGGAGACCGCCTCCCTTGCGCCGTCCAGGTCATTGCCGGTGATCCGGGTGGCCACCTCACCGGCCAGGCAGCCGGAGAGCGCTATCAGACCGCGTGAGTGCCTGGAAAGCACGTCGCGGTCGATGCGCGGCTTGTAGTAGAGACCCTGAGTCTGGCCGATGCTGCAGAGGGCCATCAAGTTCATGTAGCCCTCGGCGTCGGCGGCGAGCAGGGTGAGGTGGTACGGGTCCCGGTCGGCCCTCGCCTCGCGGTCCGCCAGGCGGCGGGGCGCCACGTAGGCCTCGAAACCCAGGATCGGCTTGACTCCGGCCAGGCGGCAGGCCTTGTAGAACTGGACCGCCCCGTACATGACCCCGTGGTCGGTCAGGGCCAGGGCGGGCATCTCGAGCTCGCCCGCTCGCCGCACCATGCCGGCGATCCGGCTGGCACCGTCGAGCAGGGAGAACTCGGTGTGGTTGTGGAGGTGTACGAAAGTGTCGGGAGCCTTCATCGGGCGCGGCTGATCCTTTGCTTGGGCGGGCTCCTGCATTTTAGAGGGTTGGGGGCCCCTCGGGGGCCGCCCCGCCTGGCGCTTTACACTGGCGATTTGGTGCGCCTGCTGCCGCTATCGAGCGCTCTTACCGAAGTCGGGCATTCGGGCATCCGTGAAATTTCGAATCTCGCCGCCGGGCGGCCGGGGACCATACGGCTGGAGGTTGGGCAGCCCGACTTCAGGACCCCGGCGCACGTGTCGGAGGCAGCCAAGCGGGCCATCGACGAGGGCTGGACCTTCTACACCCAGACCTCCGGCCTGCCCAGTCTGCGAGAACGCCTGGCCATGAAGCTGCAGCGGGTGAACGGCATCGCCAGCGATCCTGCTCAGGTGGTCTGCGGCCCCGGAGGCGTGGGCGTGATCGCGGCCGCCGTATCCGTCCTCTGCAACCCGGACGACGAGCTGCTGCTGCCGGACCCGCACTGGCCGAACTACACGATCATGGCCGCGGGCGCGCACGCCCGCACGGTCTTCTATCCGTGCCCGGCCGAGCTGGGCTTCCTTCCCGACCTCGACCGGCTGGAGACGCTGCTGACGCCCCGAAGCCGCGTCCTTGTCGTCAACAGCCCCAACAACCCCACCGGCGCCTTCTATCCTCCGGCCACGCTGCGCGCGCTCGGAGACTTCGCCCAGCGCCACGGCCTCTGGCTGCTGAGCGACGAGTGCTATGACCAGATCATGCTCGACGGCGAAGCCGTCGCCCCCTCGCTGGCCGCCTTCGCCGACCCCGAGCGCGTGGTCTCGGCTTTCACTTTCAGCAAGTCCTACGCAATGACCGGCTGGCGCCTGGGCTACGCGACCGGCCCTGCTCGCGTCCTGGACACCATGGTCAAGGTCCTCGAGGCGACCAACTCCTGCCCGTCGACCATCTCGCAGAAGGCGGCGGAGGCCGCCCTGGACGGTCCTCAGGACTGCGTGACGGCGATGGTTGAGGCTTACCGCCGCCGCCGCGACCTGGTTGTCGACCTTCTCAAAGAAGCAGGCTTGCTCCTCACCGTGCCGGGAGGCGCGTTCTACATCCTGGCCAGCGTGGCACCAAGCGGGCTCGACTCCCGAACCTTCGCGATGCGCCTCCTCGAGGAGCGCGGGGTCGCGGTCGCTCCCGGCAGCGCCTTCGGCACCGTGGCTCGGGAGGCTGTTCGGATCAGCCTTGCATCCTCCGACGAAGACCTCAGAGAGGGCGTCGGGCGCCTCTGCGAGCTCGTCGCCCAGCTTGCCGCGGTACCGGAGGGCGGAGCCCGACCAGGGTGATCCGCAGTGTGGTGGTCATCAAGGCCAGGCACGGCCACGACTCCGGCCGTATGGCGGAGATTCTCGCGGCGCTCGAAGCGATGGTTGTCCCCGGGCGTATCGGCTTCTGGACAGGCGCCGACCAAGGCCTCAGGCCTGGCAACTGGGACTACACGCTAATCGCCGACCTGGAGAGTGCCGAAGCCTATCGGGCCTACGATGCCGACCCGGAGCACAACCGGCTCCGGGCCGAGCTGGCCCCGCTTGTGGACCAGTTCGTCCGTTCCCAGATCGAGATCTGACCGGTCAGTCGGTTCCCTCCCCCGGCCGCGCGGAATGGCTGAGGACTGGTGTCCTAGCGGGCTGCCCTCTCCAGCAGCGCTACTGATTCCACGTGGTAGGTCTGCGGAAACATGTCCACAATCGCCGCGCGGCGCAGCCTGTAGCCGCCCTGGACCAGGAGGGCGAGATCGCGGGCGTGAGTCGACGGCTCGCAGCTGACGTAGACCAGTCGCTCGGGCGTCACCC
>Ga0209526_10001607_pt1 | contig 15216 bp, 10 predicted proteins | sample JacPinW_OM2H0_M1_FD_188566 | JGI IMG/M metagenome (GOLD analysis project Ga0209526, IMG submission 188566) | Forest soil microbial communities from Algoma, Ontario, Canada - Jack Pine, Ontario site 1_JW_OM2H0_M1 (SPAdes) (version 2) | ecosystem: Environmental > Terrestrial > Soil > Boreal... | reverse complement strand
CGAACCGGGCCCACGGATAAAGACGATTGCTTGGCGCACCATTGCTGGCAGTGATGGAACAACTTCTGCCATCTGAACCCAGCGGCCTTCGGTGAATCCCGTGGGAACGATTTCGTACGTGTACTCAATATCGCCACTGGAGGGAATCGCAACGGCCTGTGGCATTTTTAGGATGAAGTCGGGCTTTGGGATGCTCCACGGGGCGGCAGCGGGACGCTCTGAGGGCGGGTTGTGCTGGTCTCCTGCGGGCGCATTCAGATTTGCCCATGCTGCAAGTTTGGAGATCTCCTCAGAAGTGAGCGAAGGATCATTGGAAACGCGACCAGCCAATGGGATCGCAAACGACGGAGGCATGGTTTTGTCCTGAGCGACCTTGCGAATGATCTTGGAATAGCGCCGGGCATCTTCGTAACTCTCGAACGACATAGGTGCAATTCCGCTGGCGTGGTGACAAATCACGCAATGTTGCCGGAGGATGGGAAGGACCTCGCGGTAATACGTCGGCCCGGCGGGAGCCCCGCTGGAAGGCCTCTCCGTTGCGCTTTGGGCGGTCCACGACTCGTGCTCATCGCTCGAGCATATAGCCACACTAACGAGCGCAATAAGGCAGAGCACAACGCCTGTCACGTAATCGGCTCGGAGTTTCAACATTAGTTGAATTGAATGGGAGCGCTGCCTTTTGCGGTCAGCCGGTGAGGGCTGGCTTGCCAATCGCTCGACGCGCAGCTTGAAGCACGCTGAGGAAATGGTGCCTCTCAATTTGATCGCTATTTGCTCGCAGCCTCGCCTTTGGAAGGAGCAGGCGCTGTCGCGATCGCGATTCGCTTGGGCACTTTGCCGACTTTCACGCGGGACACTTCGCGGCGCTGCTTCACATCGAAAATCGAGACGTCGTCGCTATCCGTGCTGCTCACGCAGCCGTACTTGCCGTCGGGTGAGAAGACGACCCAGTTCGGCCCATCACCTGTGTTCAGGCGCCCTGTGATCTTCTTTGCTTTAAGGTCATAAATATAAATGCAATTGTCCAGCAGGCTGGTCACCCACACCTCAGTCTCGTCCGGAGTGAGGGCTAACCCATGAGTGTAGGTATCGGGAGTTTCATATTCGCGCGGGCGTGGCGGCCCGGGATGCTCCGGAGGCATTTCCACTCTCTGAATGACTTTCATCTCAGGAATGTCCACGATATTGAATCCGTGCAGGTCGCTGACGGCCACATACATCGTGCGGCCGTCTTTGGAGACGACGAAGGGACGCGGCCTGCCTCCGACCGGAATGTGAGCGGAATAGTCCAATTTTTCGAAGTCGATGACGTCAATCTCATTCGAACCCATTGAGCTTACGAACGTGTAACGGTTGCTGCCCATATTTACGGAATTATGCGGCTCCTTTATGGGTAATACCTTGACGATCTTCTGCTGGTTAACGTCCACAATGGCAACACTGTCTCCGTCGCGAATGGGCACGGTGACGTAATGACCGTCGGGAGTCACCGCGCATTGGTTGGGCTTGCCTGGCAACTTGACAGTGCCAATGACTTTGTTGGTCGCAGTATCGGAGATGATCAGGGTGTGATCCAACTCACTGGTGGTAAATAGCCGACGGCCATCGGGTGTCAGAGCTATGCAGTGCACGTGCTGGCCAACAGTTATGTCGTCCGTCAGCTTCAGAGAACCCAGGTCAATGACAGAGACGTCGTTGCCCATGCTGTTCCCCACATAAAGTCTCAGGTGTTGGCTTTCGGCAGAACCCGATCGACCACACACCAGAGTGCAACTGACTAACATCCATACCACTGTCCACAACCGGCATCGCATGGTAACGTTCCTCCCGTCACGCGAGACGCCATTTGGTCATCAGAAGGGTATCGACGACGCGACAGCCAGTCAATATACTTTCTCCTGAAGATTTGCTAACTAAAACTTAAGCTGGAGGGTCGAGGGTTAGGACAAACGGTCGTCTGAATCCATTACCCGGACGCAGAATGTCGTCGTCCTGCTTTGACAGCAAGCATCAGGATGCTTGAGAGAAAAAGGCTGCCCACTAAATATAGCAGTCCAGCGGTAAAGGACCGGGTACGGGTGACCAGATAGCCCATCGTCAGGGGGCCGACAAAACCCCCGAGATTTCCTACCGAATTGATCAAACCAATCGAGACGGCGGCAGCCGACTCACCTAGGAATTGTGTCGGAATGGGCCAAAAACCTGGATGAAATGCGAAATAACCGGCGCCTACCAGAGTGAACATCGCGATGGAAAGAGCAATGTTCGAACGGAAGATGACCGCAAGCAAGAGTGTCAGTCCACAAAAGAAAACAGGAATCGCTGCATGCCATCGGCGCTCTCGAGTGCGATCGGAATGCCAGCCGTTTAGTTGCTGCGTGAGAAAACCTGCGAGGTAAGGCAACCCAGCCAGTAGGGTCACTTTGAGGTCGCTCTGCCCGGAGAGACGCTTCAGAATGGTTGGGAGCCAGAAGGATACCCCGTAGCCTCCTGTGAGTGCGAAGAAGTAGCACAACGTCAGCAGAACGACGTCGCGGTGACGCAAAGCTTCCCAAATACGAAAAGAGCGAACACGCTGCTTCGCTTGCTTTTCCCGCAGTAACTGTTCGGTGATCCAGTCGCGCTCGTCGGGAGGGAGCCATCTGGCTTGTTTCGGCCAATCCGTGAGATAGAAGATGGTTATCACACCGAACATAATTGCCGGAATTCCTTCTAGTATGAACAACCAGCGCCAGCCTCTTAGACCGAGCCAAGATATTCCTAGCAGCCAGCCCGCGAGTGGCGAGCCGATCACGAAGGAAATAGGATAAGCAGCATAGAAAAAGGCTATGACCTTGGCGCGATCCTCATAGCGGAACCAGTGCGTTAAGTAGACGACGACAGCGGGGAAAAACCCCGCTTCGGCGGCACCTACCAAAAAACGCACCAGGTAGAATTCCCGGGCAGTGTGGATGAAGGCCATCAAGATGGTTGCGATTCCCCAGGAAATCATGATGCGCGCGATCCAGCGGCGCGCGCTCCAACGCTCCGCGATCAAAGCGCCTGGAATTTCCAGGAGGAAGTAGCCAAGGAAGAAAATGCCTGCCCCAAGGCCAACCACGCGGTCGTTAAAACCCAGGTCTCCGGGCATCTGAAGAGCAGCAGCGCCCACGTTCATTCGATCCAGGAAATTGATGACGTAGAGCACGAACAAATAGGGCATGAGGCGTCGCGCAATACGGCGCCGAGCGCGTTGCGCGACGTCCAAGGCAGGAGCTTCAATAATCATGGTGTGGGGCATCGGCACGGTCAATCCTCACCTAAATACCGCAACGTTGCGGAAGCAAGGAAGTCTTCGGCAAAGTGTGAATCCCCGTCTTGCCTCCCTCTCTAGGCTTCAGCCCGGACACCAGCACACTGATCGACTTCTCAGTGGAGCGACCGGCGGAATATCGTGGATATTAACGCCGCCGCGGAGTGTATGGCGGAACAAACCCGACGGAATCTGACAAATTCCTGATCATTTTCTTACTTTGCTGTCATCTTAGATTTGGGGACCGGGAAACGCTTGACAACGCCATCTGCTGGTATAAAGGTACACAAAAGGGCTGGAGATATGAATATTTTGGTCGTTGAAGACGAACCGAAGGTAGGTAAGGCCCTATCGGAAGGTTTGAAGGCCAACGGATATGAAGTAACGCTGGCGCAAACCGGTGAGGACGGCTTCTTCATAGCGAATTCGCACTCGTTCGACTTAATCGTGCTAGACGTGATGCTACCGGGAAGGAATGGAATCGAAGTTCTGAAAACGCTGCGGAGGCAGGGGCTCCAGGTTCCGGTGTTACTGCTGACCGCGAAAGACGCGGTTGAGGACCGCGTTTTAGGGCTGGACGCTGGGGCGGATGACTACCTGGTTAAACCGTTCGCGTTTCCAGAACTTGGTGCTCGCATACGAGCGCTGCTTCGGCGTGGCAAGACAGAATCAGTTCTGTCGTTGAAACTCGGCACGCTTGAAATGGATCTGACCACACGATCGGTCACTCGAGATGGCAAAAATATCGAGCTGACCCTGCGCGAATTTGAATTGTTGGAGTTTCTGGTTCGAAATAAGGGCAGAGTCGTTTCACGGGAGATGCTGGCCCGGGACATCTGGAAGGAGACTAGCCGCGCAACCCCGCTCGACAATGTCATTGATGTCCATATCGCTCGCCTGCGGCGGAAGGTAGACGATGAGTTCGAACCTAAGCTAGTTCGTACGGTTCGGGGGGTAGGATTCATGCTTTCCGAGGATGAGCGGTGATGCGTTCGTTTCGCACAACTCTGCGTACGCGCTTGACTCTGCTGTACGTGTTTCTGCTTTGCATCGTTCTACTGGGGTACGCCGGGTGCACTTCGATCTTCCTTTGGCAGAGCCTGGTGCGTGAGCTCGACTTGAGTTTGGACCGCGACTTAGAAACGGTAGAGAACTTGATTGCAGTTACGCAAGATGGTCACATTCGTGTGGATACCGGTGATCAGGAGGGTGTTCTTCTGCTTGAGATCTGGTCCCATGAGGGGACACTGCTTTATCAAAGCGAGCAGCTCAAGGGACAGCTGTTGGGTTCTCCGGTGATGAAGGATGATCCGAGTCATCCTGCTAACCGGTCGCTTCGTCTGGCAAGCAATATGAGAGTTAGGGTGATCACCAGGCCACACGGACTGGGGAACCAATTCACGGTAGTGCGCCTGGGTGTGAGCGAGAACGTTCTCAGGGATGAATTCGCGCAGATGGTAAGCGCACTCGCCCTCGGCTTGCCTGCCGCATTGTTCCTCGTTGGCATTACAGGTTACTTCCTTGCGCGCCGTGCACTGCAGCCTCTCGATTCTATGGCGCGCAGAGCCAGGCAAATTAGTGCGGAGCACTTGAACGAACGCTTGGTGATCGAGAATCCCGATGATGAACTCGGACACCTGGGTGGTGCTTTTAATCAAACACTGTCGAGACTTGAGCATTCATTTGAGCAGCTCCAACGATTTACCGCGGATGCTTCCCACGAGTTGCGCACACCCCTGACCGCGATGCGCAGTGTAGGCGAGGTTGCACTCCAAGATGGAGGTGATACACGGTATCACCACGACGTCATCGGCAGCATGCTGGAAGAGGTGTATCGCCTTACTCGCTTGGTTGATAGTCTCCTGATACTATCGCGGGCGGATTCCGGTCATTTCCCTCTTCAGCGTAGCGCAGTGCCCCTCCTTGATCTCGCGACAGAGTCGGCGGTTCTGCTTGAAGTTCTGGCGGAGGAGAAGAAACAATCTCTTGAGGTCGTAGGGGATCAAACTGTCACCGTTAACGGTGACCAGCTGATCTTGAGACAGTCCTTGGTGGCCATCATTCACAATGCGGTCAAATATTCTCCCACGCAAGGTAGTATTCGTGTGCGAGTCGGGAGCGAAAACGGAGACGCCTTAGTTGAGATCCACGATAACGGCCCGGGTATCCCCCCAGAGCACAGGGCCAAAGTCTTTGAGCGTTTTTACCGGGTGGATAAGGCGCGCACACGTGAGGAGGGGGGTGCGGGCTTGGGTTTATCGATCGCCGAATGGGGCGTGAAGGCGCACGGTGGCAGAATCGAGCTGGAATGCGGCCATGAACCCGGATGCACTTTCCGCATCAGACTGCCCAAAAGCTTTGGTTGAAACCCCGTTCCTGACACACTCGAACTCCGGCATGGCGCGATGAAAAAAATCGGGGGGTTTCATTGCCTTTTGGCAGCTTCGTAACGGGCCTTGGTTTCCGAATCCGGCGGATACAGACCGGGAAGGGCCCGACCCTTCTCCACCTCGTGCATAACCCAGGCTTCGAAACGCTCCTGTTCAGGGGCGGCCTCCACAACTTCATCGAGCAGGGCCGCAGGAATCAGCGTCGCGCCGTCGTCATCCAGCACGACTACGTCGTCCGGGAACACAGCCACGCCTCCGCAGCCGATCGCCTCTTGCCAGTTGACGAACGTAAGACCGGCAACAGAGGGTGGCGCCGCGGCTCCCTGGCACCAGATTGGCAGACTGGTGGCGAGCACGCCAGCCACGTCGCGCACCACCCCGTCCGTTACTAATGCTGCGACGCCGCGTTTTTTCATTCGCGCGCAGAGAATGTCTCCATAAATGCCAGCATCGGTGATCCCCATGGCATCGACCACAGCGATGCACCCTTCCGGCATGGCTTCGATCGCTGCTCGCGTGGAGCGCGGCGATGACCAGGATTCCGGCGTCGCGAGGTCTTCGCGCACCGGAATGAACCGCAGGGTAAACGCCGGACCTACGAGTCGCGGCGAGCCCGGGCGGAACGGACGGCAGCCACGCATCCAAACGTTGCGGAGCCCTTTCTTTAGCAAAATGGTCGTGATCGTTGCTGTGGATACTCCTGATAGCGTCTGGACGACCTTGCGATTGAGAGTCATACCTTCTCCCTCAGATGCTGGCGATCAAACCTCCATCGATGCGAATGACCGAGCCAGTGATGTACGAGGCACGCGTGCTGGCCAGAAAAGCAACAGCATCCGCATACTCTTCGGGGTTGCCGTAGCGGCCGATGGGGATGGAACGTGTGCTCTCAGCGGCTACCGCTTCTATTGAGCGACTCTCGCGTCTTGCTTTAGCTTCGTCTAGATAGCGTATGCGATCGGTGGCGATGCGGCCCGGCAATACGATGTTGGCGGTGATTCCGTCGCGCGCCACTTCCTGGGCTAACGTCTTGGACCAGCCAACCAATGAGAGGCGGAGCGAGTTGGAGAGAGCAAGATTAGGGATCGGCGTGACTACGCCGGATGATGCGCTCGTGATGATGCGCCCCCAACCGCGCGCTTTCATACCAGGCAGCACTCGGTCTGTAATGGCGATGATCGGCAGCACCATGGCCTGGAAGTGTTTGCTCCACAGACCCGGATCTTGGCCGGCGGCGGGTGTTGGAGGAGGGCCGCCAGTGATATTGATCAACACATCAACCGGACCGAAGCGTTTTTCTATCGACCTGACGGTTGTGTCAATGCCCGCCAGATCGGCTAAATCCCAGACGAGAGCAAGCGCCTCTGCGCCCGCGGCTTCCATCTCTTGGACAGAGCGATTTACCGCCGCAGCGTCAAGATCGCCCACGGCGACCTTCGCTCCCTCAATGGACAAGGTTTTTGCTATGGCCCGTCCGAGTCCGCCGCCGCCCCCTAGCACCAAAGCTGTACGTCCAACTAATCCCAGGTCCACACCTAAACTCCCTTTGTGATTTTCTGGAGCGGCGGTCTTCGCAGTCCAGGTGCCTCGGCACAGTGACTCAGAAGGGGCCCCAGACGAGCGCGCTCGTCACAGCGCGCGATGCGGCTTAGAAGGTAGTCCACCTCGTCTCGAGCCCGGGCTGAAAGAACCGACCCAGGCTTGCGCTGCGCGTCCGACGCGAGAATGCCCCGGCACATCAGCACGTACTTGCGAACGGCGAGACCTGCCCCGGGTTGCTGCTCGTAGCGGATCAGCGGAAGGTGCCCATCGAAGAGGTCATGAGCCGAGTCACGCTGGCCGGCCGCGCTGAGCCGGACCACGTCGACGAGCATGTCGGGGAAGCAATACCCCGTCATTGCGCCGTCTGCACCCCGCTCCATTTCGAAGTCCAGAAACAGAGCGCCATTGCCGCACAGAATGGAGATGTGACGCATAGAGCCGTCGCGTTCGAAGTTCCGCAAAATCGAAATCTTATCCAGACCGGGCCAGTCTTCGTGTTTGAGCATGACACACGAGGGATTTTCGGCGACGATGCAGCGGATGACTGCTGGGGTCATGACCACGGAGAAAGACAGAGGATAGTCCTGGATCACAAAGGGCACGTCCGCGCCGATTGCCTCTGCGGCTTGCCGATAGTATGCGACGATTTGGTCATCCGTTCTGAGGGACGGAGGCGGCGCAATCATCACACCGGCGGCACCGGCATCCATCACCGCTCGCGACAGGGAGCGCATGGCGGCAAATCCCGGAGCCGAGACGCCGACAATGACGGGAATGCTCGCGCGCCGAATCACCCGAGAAGCGAGGGCCAGGGCTTCCTGGTGTTCCAGCTTCGGCGCTTCCCCCATCTGGCCCAGAACGGTGATTCCGATCGCGCCACACCCGACGAAGAAATCAGTCATCCGATCGGTCGAGGGTTCGTCAACTCGGCCGTCTTCATTGAAAGGCGTCGGCGCAATGACATAAACACCTCGGACCTCATTGTTAGGAGACATTCGCTTCTTCCCCTTGCACATCGGACAGCGCCTGATAATTATCCCCACAGCGTGTTCAAAATTCTGCGTGCGGCGTGACCTAATGTACGACAGCCCACGGTTGGTCGCCGCTCAATCCGTATTTCGCCACAGCCTTTTCGTCAAACTCAAAACCGAGTCCGGGCGCCTGCGGAAGCAGCAAGTGACCATCCTTGGCTTCGATCTGGCGGGTAAGCAGCCTGCAGAAATTTAGTACCTTGCTATCGGGGAAATACTCGACATACCGTGCGTTGGGTACTGATGCAACCAAATGTGCGTGCAATTCGTGGAGCCAGTGGGGACACATCGTAACACCGTAACTTGCTGCCGTGTATGCAATTCGCCGCCACTCGGAAATCCCGCCGCAGACTGCAGCGTCCGCCTGCAAGATTACCGCCGCCCGTTTGTCCAAAATTTCCTTGAAACGCCAGCGGCCCGCTTCGATTTCGCCTGTAGCAACGGCGATAGCGCTGCAGGCAGCAAGTTTCGCGTGATTTTCAATATCGTCCGGGCTGAATGGTTCCTCGATCCAATACGGGTCATATTTTTCGTACCGTTTACAGTAAAGAAGTGCCGTTGGAAGGTCTGACCAGGCGTTATTGGCATCCAGCATGAGGTGCGCACTCGGGCCAATGGCCTCGCGTGCGGCGCGGATTCGATCTTCCTCCTCAGCGGGCGCCAACCGACCGACCTTCATCTTGACCGCGTTGAAACCCTGCCGCACATAGGAGGCGAGTTCCTCGCCCAGGTGCTCCGGCGTCTTTCCTTCGAGATAGTAGCCACCGCTGGCGTACGCCGGCACTGTGTCAGTAGCCCAGCAGCCCAAATACCGGTACAGGGGCAGTCCTACCGCGCGGGCGTTCAAGTCCCACAAGGCGATGTCGATGGCACTCATCGCACGCATTACACTCCCGGTCCGTCCGTGGAGCAATACCTCGCGGTACATGTCCTCCCACAGTCCTTCGACGCGGGTAGACTCCTCCCGAATCAGCATCGGGGCCAACAGATCCTGCACGGCACTCTGGACGATATGCCCTGCGATGCTACCCGCATAGCAATAGCCGATGCCCTCTGCATCATCCGTTGAACGCACTTTCACGAGACAGTAATCCCGCGCCTTAACGGTGCGAGTCGCAAAAGACGCAACTCGATCGAGCGGCACGCGCGCGCTACATACCGAAACTGAAGCGATACGGGGCACGATCAGCCCTCCCAGGCTTGCAGCTGCAAGCCGTTCGTGTTCAGGTTCTTCAGGTTACGGTCTTTTTTCGCGATGGTGTCAGAAATGCGCCAGCCGTATGGGATGGGTTCGACGGCATGCGCAGCCGCCGAAGTCTTCGCATACTGACACTCTCGCGAGCTGCTGAAGAGATCGATCAGAGCACTGTTTCGTAAACGCGAACGGCGGCCGTCTTGGTTCCGTGATGCGGAACGGCCAGATAGAAACGATTGAGCTCCGGGACCAGAATCGCCGTTTTCGCGCGAAACGCGGTCGGGATATGTCCGATACGCTCCAAATGGTCGGCATCCTTCACTTCGAAGACATCGGTAAATTCGGTTCCGGCAAAATAGATGCGCTTCTGGTCGGGGTCGAAAGCCATGTCGTCGACCATGGAAGGGGCAGGCACGCTGGTTATCACCTTTCCTGAATCAGAATCCAGCACGTAGATTTTGGCGGGCTGGCGGGCGCCGACATACAAGCGGTGACTCGTTGCGTCAAACGCGATGGTAGTTAGGCCCTTAGCCCCTGCTATCGGCCAGGTTGCAATGACCGTACGCTTTTCCCTGTCCACCACCTCGACGGTGCTGTTGCCTCTGATATCCACAAACATCCGCGGTCCCGCTTTATCGAAGGCCATGGCTTCTACGTCGTCGGAGTCCATCTTGATCTCACCGACTTTCTTTGCGTCAGTCGAGTCAATGATGTCGAGGTACGCATTCGGAAGCTTTGCGTCCTTCCCGCCGTCAACAACGTAGAGGTACTTCGTTGAGGGATCGTAACCACTCGAGTCCGCCCCTTCGCGCACCTTAATGGTTCCAACTGGTTTGTAGGATTTAGTCTCGTAGATTTTGATCTCGCCCAAATCGCTGTCGACTACGAAGAGCTTCTGCAGATCACTCCGAAAAAGCATTGAATGCGGGGCCTTCAGGTCGCTTATAGTATCGATCAGCTTGTTCGTCTTCAGATCAAAGACTTCTACTTTCGCGTTCTCTTCCGCGGTTGCGAACAGCCTGTTACCCTCAAGATCTACGGCAAAGTGATCGAAATCACCATCTTTCAGATCCGGTAGTGGAATTGACTGCAGCAGCTTCAGCGGCGTCTTGTCCTGACACTTGGCGGTCGTCAGCATTCCGACAATTGCACCCGCTAAAATTAACACTTTTACTCTATTCATCTTTAACCTCCATCGTTGAAATTTTGGCCCCCGCTACCGTTGCAGGTTGACCAACTAAGGGGACGCTGTGCCCAACAAGCTCCGCCCGGAAAACTTAGACGTGTTCGACAGAAAGTTCCACCACTAGACTGCACACCTCGAAGAGGTCGGTCAGTGCCAGTAAGTGCGCGAAATAGTATCGCAACAATGGCGCTCGCCTACTTAATTTTTGCTTAAGAAATCTTCAGACGAAACGTCTTGACTCGCTCCAAGACTAGTCGTAGTTTCCGGCCTAAATAACACCCTCGCACTTTCGTTCGCCAGACCGCCAGCGTAGCACCGGCGTTATGTCGAACGGCGGTACCGCTCTTACCCTGGAGGCCCTTTATTCGAGCAAAACGCTGATTTGGGGAGGTTGGGCAATGTGGACTTCGCGGAAATTCGTATCTCATCTCGTCGTCTATCGCATCGCTCTGATCCTGATGCTGACGACAGGTATTTCTCCGAACGTAAATGGTCAGGTCGTTGGCGGCACCATTGCTGGCACCCTTACCGATCCGACCGGGGCGCCAATGCCCGATGTAAAGGTAGAAATTGAGAACGTGGCCACACAGATCGCCACCGCCGTGACAACGAATTCGGATGGATTCTACACGGCGCCCAATTTATTGCCGGGGAACTACAAAATCACCGCATCGCGCACAGGGTTTGCGACCGTCGTTTCACAACTGACTCTGACGGTCGGTGCCCAGCGTATCGTAAACCTCGCAATGCGCGTCGGCGGAGCCACCGAGGTGGTGCGGGTAACGACCGAGGCCCCCGACGTGGAGCTCGCAAGTTCAGAGATTAGTGGAGTTGTCAATGCGACGACGATTCGTGAGTTGCCTCTGAACGGGCGAGACTGGACGCAACTTGCTACGCTGCAGCCAGGAATCGCTACAATTCGAACGCAGCCAAGTGTGGGTGCAAGCGATAGAGGACAGCGGGGATTTGGGACACAAATGACCATCAACGGAGGGCGGCCCGCGCAGAATAACTATCGCCTGGATGGAGTTAGCATCAATGATTACGCGAATGCTGCGCCTGGGAGCGTGCTGGGTGCGGATCTCGGTTCGGATGCCGTCGCCGAGTTTTCTGTTCTAAGCAGCAATTATCCGGCGGAATACGGACGGTCGTCTGGGGGAGTAATTAATGCCGCCACGCGTTCGGGCACAAATGATTTTCATGGGAGTGTTTACGAATTCCTGCGGAATAGCGCGCTAGACGCAGCGAACTTTTTCGACAACCCCAAACCACCGTTTAAGCGGAATCAATTTGGGGCAACTGCTGGAGGGCCTCTCCGCAAGGACCACACGTTCATTTTCGGGAACTACGAGGGGCTGCGTCAATCCTTGGGAATCACCGGAAATCCGACGGTTCCTTCGGATACAGCGCGCCAAGGCATATTGGTCAATGACACGCCGATTGCACAAGTGGACCCCAAAGTAGTGCCTTTTCTCGATGTTTTTCCCCACGCTACACCCGGATTGGTCGTGCCTACTTGTGTAAGCGCGGCACTATGCGACGTAGGAATTTACCTGTTTTCAGGGCAGCAAATCACCAACGAGAACTACTTCACAACCCGAGTCGATCACAAGTTTTCGGGGAAAGATGCTTTGTCTGGAACGTACATGCATGACAGCGCGAGCATCATCCAACCGGATGAATTAAATGACAAATTAACGGGATATAGTACTGGGCGGCAGTTGGTCACGCTGGAGGAAACCCATATCTTCAGCTCTCAATTCGTTAACGCGGCTCGCGCGGGCTATAGTCGTGTCGTGGCACATGTCGGTGAGACTCCCAAGGCTGTAAATCCACGCGTCAATGATCTCTCCCTGAGTTTTGGGACAGGACGTCCTGTGGGGGAAATCAATGTCTCGGGCCTGAGCCTATTCAGCGGAGGTCTGGGGGCAATCTCAAACTACAATTTCCATTGGAATTCGTTCCAGGGATACGATGATGCCTTCGTTACGACTGGAAAGCATTCCATAAAATTTGGCGTCGCCCTCGAACGAATTCAGGAGAACATGAGTGCCGCAGATTCCCCGAATGGCCTCTATAACTTTGGTTCACTGAGGGATTTTTTAATAAACAATCCCCAGTCCTTAGCCGCGAACCTAGGGCAGACCGGTGTCCCGCGATATATGCGTCAGACTATCTTCGGTGTCTACCTCGGCGATGACCTGCGGTTATTCTCAAACCTGACTCTTAACTTGGGATTGCGCTATGAAATGGCTACTGTACCGAGCGAGAAACAAGGCAGGATTGCGACCCTGATCAACCTAAGCGATGCAATGTTGCATACCGGAGACCCGTATTTCTCTAATCCTACCCTTCACAATTTCGAGCCACGGATCGGCTTCTCCTGGGATCCATTTAAGGATGGCAAAACCGCGGTACGCGGCGGATTCGGGATGTTTGACGTGCTGCCGCTGCCGTATGAAACACAAAACTTAACCTTGTTTGCCGCTCCATTTTATCTCTTAGGGACCAACTCCAATCTTACCCCAGGAGACTTTCCGAACGCTGTTGGTAAGCTACAGACTAGTCCCACTTCGCTGCGCGTCAACTATATACAACACGATCCGTCGCGAAACTATGTGATGGAGTGGAATCTGAACATCCAGCGGCAGCTCTCACAAAGCATTGCATTGATGATAGGTTACACCGGCTCGCGCGGCGTACATCAGCCCTTTCGAGTCGAGGACATGAACACCCCCCTCCCCACCATGAAGACGCCGCAGGGATATTTCTTCCCGCTCACTGCCACATCGACTGGAATTAGCGGCGGTCCGCCCGTTAATGGCGCGTTTGGGCAAATTGAAGGCTTACTCTGGTCGGGGGCGTCCAGCTATCACGCCATGGAAGCCCAGCTAAAAAAGACCATGAGCCATGGACTGCAGGCACAAGCTTCTTTCACGTGGGGCAAGAGCATCGACACAAGTTCGGCCGGCTCCATTGGCGACAACTTTCACAATTCAGTGTCCAGCCTGCCATGGTTCGACCCCAAATTAAACCGCGCTCTCTCGGATTTTAACATCGGCAGAAATCTAGTATTGAATTTTGAATGGGAGCTGCCGAGTCCCAAGTCAATGTTTGCAGCCGGCCAATGGGCGCTGAGCGGCTGGCAGTTGGGCGGAATCTTCGAAGCAAGTAGTGGCGTGCCTTTTAGTGTTGTGATCAGCCCCGACCCACTCAAGTTGGGCAACACGGATCCGTTTGCGCGCCCGAATCGCATCGCGGGTCCAGGGTGCGACAACCCTACAAACCCGGGCAACCCGGACCAGTACATAAAAACTCAGTGCTTTGCCATTCCAACTGAACCTGCGGCGCTGGCTGGGCAGTGCTTGCCTTACGGATTCGACCCTACGACGACGCCGCCCACTCCAGGCATCCCTGGCAGCTGCGCCAATCTTTTGGGTAACTCAAGTCGCAATCAGTTGACCGGACCCGGGCTGATGACTTTCGATATGTCGCTGTTCAAAAATAATCGGATCAAAAGAATATCGGAAAGCTTCAACGCGCAATTTCGGGTAGAAGTTTTCAACATATTTAACCATCCTAATTTCGAGCCTCCACTGGACTTCAACGTACTGTTTGATGGCAGTAGCGGAAATCCGATCAGTGGGGCTGGCCGTATCGATTCCCCAACGGCCACAACGTCGAGGCAGATCCAGTTTGCCCTGAAGCTAATCTGGTAGCCAGTTTCCGGAACGACGGCCGCCCCGATTCACGGTTGCAGTTGTGTCCTGGCGCGACGTTTCTGCCAGCTCCGTCTATCTACTCCGACCGGTCCAGAATGCGGTGCGCCGTTTCCCGTTTAGAATACTTCTCAGTGGAAAAGGATATGCTTCTCTCGGCAACTACATTTCCTTCCTCAGGGGTTTGTCAATGAAGACTCGAAATGACCTGAACAAGGGTTTGACAGGTTATGGCGATCCTGATTTTGCTAGTTATTTACGCCGTTCTTTTGCCAAGTCGATGGGTTACTCCGGGGCTATGCTTTGCCGGCCGATCATCGGGATAGCGACCTCCGCGAGCGGATTCAACAATTGTCACCGCTCGACGCCACAGCTTCTCGAAGCGGTCAAGCGTGGGGTTCTCGCCGCAGGGGGCTTGCCATTGGAATTTCCCACGATTTCTCTGGGCGAAGTATTCCTTCATCCGACAAGCATGATGTTCCGTAATTTGATGTCCATGGACGTGGAAGAGATGATCCGGGCACAGCCCATGAGCGCGGTCATATTGATCGGGGGCTGCGATAAGACCGTGCCAGCTCAACTCATGGGCGCGGTCTCGGCAGGACTCCCAGCCATTCAGCTTGTCGTGGGACCCATGATGACCGGTCGTTACCATGGGGAGCGTCTCGGCGCCTGTACAGACTGTCGAAGGTATTGGGCGCGGTACCGTTCCGGGGAAACGAGCCAATCGGAAATTGTCGAAATCGAGAACAATTTAGCCGTGACTGCTGGTACTTGCGCAGTTATGGGAACCGCCAGCACGATGGCATGTATCGCCGAGGCTCTGGGGATGAGCCTACCCGGTAGCGCGGCGGTTCCTGC
>Ga0209526_10001606_pt1 | contig 15220 bp, 15 predicted proteins | sample JacPinW_OM2H0_M1_FD_188566 | JGI IMG/M metagenome (GOLD analysis project Ga0209526, IMG submission 188566) | Forest soil microbial communities from Algoma, Ontario, Canada - Jack Pine, Ontario site 1_JW_OM2H0_M1 (SPAdes) (version 2) | ecosystem: Environmental > Terrestrial > Soil > Boreal... | reverse complement strand
TGGTACATGATCGCGGTCGCCTGACTCGTCCCGTCGGATAGCTTTACCCGCCAGGATTCGTACGGCCCTGGCGGCAGCTCGGCTCCGTGCTGCCCCCGCAGCTGTTCCAGGAGACGAGGCTGGTCAGGCTTCGAAACAGAATAAGTTGCCGTGGGACGAACTTGGCGTTCTATAACTCCGGTATAGGATATTCCGGCAATGGCGGACGTGGTTCGAGTCGTCGCGGCAGACGACCCGGTGCGCCCCTTGTTTTCGCCGTCTGGCGAGCTGACGCCTGAAGCAAAAAGCCGGCTGGGTCTCGACGCCGCGGCGCTGCGTGACCTGTATCGGCACATGGTCTTGATCCGTCGCGCCGACCAGGAGGCGCTGAACCTGCAGCGTCAGGGCGAGCTCGGCCTCTGGGGCCAGTACCTCGGCCAGGAGGCGATCCACGTCGGCGCCGTCACGGCCCTTCGGACGGAGGATTGGATCTTTCCCAGTTATCGCGAGTTCGGCATGGCGATGGTCCGCGGGGTGGACCCCGCCGACATGCTGACCCTGTTCCGAGGCCTATCGCATGGACCATGGGATCCGCGCAAATATCACTTCGCGCCGCTCGCCATTCCGGTGGCGACCCAGGTTCCCCACGCGGTCGGATTCGCCATGGGGTGCCGCCTCAAGCACACCGACGAGGTGGTGCTCTCTACCTTCGGGGACGGCGCCACCTCGGAGGGCGACTGGCATGAAGCCATGAATTTTGCCGGCGTCTTCAAGTCGCCGGTCGTCTTCCTCTGTCAGAACAACCATTGGGCGATCTCGGTCCCACTGTCGAAGCAGACCGCCGGCTCCATCGTCGACCGCGCCAAGGGTTATGGCTTTCCCGGGATCCGGATCGACGGCAACGATGTCCTGGGCGTCTACGCCGCGGTGCGGGCGGCCGCCACGCGCGCCCGTCAGGGCGACGGTCCCTATCTCATCGAAGCCGTGACGTACCGGATGGGTGCGCACACGAGTTCGGACGATCCCACCCGCTATCGGCTCGACAGCGACCTGGCGGCTTGGGGCTCCAGGGACCCGATTGCCCGCTACCAGGCCTGGCTCAAGGACCAGGGAATCATCGACGACGGCCTGATCGCCGCCATGGCAGCGGAGGCTGAGTCGGCGGCCCAGGCGATGCGGGCACGGCTGATTGCCATACCCGCCCCGCCTCCCGGCGAGGCAATCTTCGGTCGTGTCTATTCGAACCCTCCGGCCTCGTTTGTCCAGGAGCGCGAGGAATTCGAAGCCTCACTGGAGGACAATTGACGGAACCGGTGACGATGGCAAAGGCCATCAATCTCTCGCTGCGCGATGCCCTGACCCGCGACGAGAACGTCCTGATCTTTGGAGAGGACGTGGGGGCGCTGGGCGGGGTCTTTCGAATCACCGACGGCCTGCAGAAGGCCTTCGGCGAGGAGCGCGTCTTCGATACGCCGCTGGCCGAGTCGGCCATCATCGGGGTCGCCGTCGGCTTGGCACTGCGAGGTTTTCGGCCGGTGCCCGAGATCCAGTTCGATGGCTTCATCTATCCCGCGTTCGAGCAGATCGTCAGCCACGTCGCCAAGTATCGAAACCGCTCGGGCGTCTCGTTGCCGATCACGATTCGTGTTCCCTTCGGCGGCAACATCGGCGCCGTCGAGCACCATTCCGAGAGTCCCGAAGTCTACTTCGCTCATACCGCCGGGCTGAAAGTCGTCACGCCCGCGACGCCTGCTGATGCCTACGCCTTGCTGCAAACGGCGATCGACGATCCGGATCCCGTGGTCTTTTTCGAGCCCAAAGCCCGCTACTACCTCAAGGAGGAAATCGACCCGGCCGCCCGGGTGCCGATCGGCAGGGCGCGGGTGGCGCACGAGGGCTCGGGCGTTTCCGTGATCGCCTATGGGCCCACGGTCAGCATCGCCCTGCAGGCCGCAAAGACCGCCTCCCAGGAGCAGATCTCGCTCGAGGTCATCGACCTTCGCAGTCTGTCGCCCCTGGACATGGACACCGTCATGGCATCGGTCCGTAAGACGCACCGCGCCGTGGTGGTGCACGAGGCACCGGTCTTCTGTGGCTTCGGCGCGGAGGTCGCCGCGCGGATCAGCCATGATGCCTTCGACGTGCTCGAGGCGCCGGTCGGGCGCGTCGGCGGACTGAACGTCCCCTATCCCCCGGCGCGCTACGAAAAGCTCTACTTGCCCGACGTCGACCGCATTCTGCAGGCGGCGGATGCCGCGCTCGCCTATGGCTGATCAGACCTTCCGGCTGCCCGACCTCGGCGAGGGTCTCACCGAGGCCCAGCTGGTGGCCTGGCACGTCGAGGAAGGGGCCAGGGTCGAGGTCAACGCGCCGCTCTGCGACGTCGAGACGGCGAAGGCGGTCGTGGTGATTCCGTCGCCCTTCGCGGGGACGATTCAAAAACTCCATGCTCGGCCGGGAGAGTCGGTGGCCGTCGGCGAGGCGCTCGTGACCATCAGCGCAACAGACGGGGCGCTGGCAGACGCGACACCCGGGACGCTGGTCGGCTACGGCCCCGGAGCTCCCGAATCCGGCATTCGACGCCGACCACGAACCGCCGCCACCTCCTCCTCCGAGAGCGGTGCAGATGTCCGCGCCGCGCCCTTCGTGCGTCAGCTGGCGAGAGAAAAGGGGGTCGACCTGTCGCAGGTGACGGGCAGCGGGCCGGCCGGGCGGATCACAAAAGCCGATGTCGACGCCGCCGCTGCATCGCCCGCGGCGGCCCCATCTGGACCGACCACCGTCCCATCGACCGACGGGGAACGCCGCATCAGTGTGGTGGGCATCCGTAAGGCGATCGCCCGCCAGATGGTCCGGTCGGTATCGACCATTCCGCAGTTCACCGAGTTCGCCATATTCGACGCCACCAACCTGATGGCGGCGCGCGAGCAACGGAAAGCGAGCGGGCGTCCGATGACTCCTCTCCCCTATTTCATCGCGGCCGTGGTCAAAGCCGTCCGAGCTTTTCCCCTGATGAATAGCTCGTGGGACGAGAGCCGCGACGAGATCATCGTGAAGCAGGCGATCAACCTCGGGATCGCGGTCAATACCAAGCAGGGATTGCTGGTGCCGGTCCTGCGTGGCGCAGACCGACTCGACCTGAGCGCGATCGCCGAACAAAGCGCCCAGCTGATCGAGGGTGCCCGCGGCGGGACGCTGCCACCCGGCCAGATGAGTGGTGGGACCATCACCGTCACCAACGTCGGCGCCAGCGGACCGGTTGAAACCGGCACGCCGATCATCAATCCGCCGGAGTGCTGCGTGGTGGCCTTCGGCGCCATCAAGCCGCGACCGATGGTGGTCGATGGCCAGGTCATAGCCCGCAGCGGCGCATGGATCTCGATCTCCGTCGACCATCGGATCGTCGACGGCGCCCTCGCGACGGAATTCCTCACGGCGCTGGTATCGGAGCTCGAGTCGATCGGTGCCTGACGAAGCAGAGCTGATCTACGACTGGAATACGGTCGATGCCCCGGCCAAGCCGGCGCACACCATCCACCTTCACGACGAGACGCTGCGCGATGGCATCCAGGGCCCATCCGTGCGCGATCCCGACATCGAGCACAAGCTGCGCTTCCTGCACCTCGCTGACGAGCTCGGTGTCGGGTCGATCGATCTCGGCCTGCCGGCGTCGGGGCCGCGCGCCGCCGCCGACGTGGAACGGTTGGCCGAGGAAATCCGCGACCAGCATCTCCGGATCAAGCCGCTGTGTGCGGCGCGGACCCTCGAGGGCGACATCCAGCCGGTGGTCCAGATCTCGCAGCGTGTCGGCATCCCGATCGAGGTCGCGGCCTTCATCGGCTCGAGTCCGATTCGCCAGTACGCCGAGGGCTGGACGATCGAGCAGATGGTCGACAACACCCGCAAGGCGGTGCGCTTTGCGCGCAAACATCAGCTACCAGTGCTCTATGTCACCGAAGACACGACCAGGGCCCAGCCCGAAACGCTTCGCCAGCTGTTCGGGACGGCGATCGAGGAGGGCGCGGCCCGCGTCGCCGTCTGCGATACCGTTGGCCACTCGACGCCCGACGGTGTCCGCGCCGTCGTCGGCTTCGTCCGGCGAATGCTGGACGAGATCAAGCCTGAGACCGGTCTCGACTGGCACGGCCACAGCGACCGCGGCCTCGGTGTCATCAATGCGATCGATGCGGCCCTCGCCGGCGCCGACCGTATTCATGGCTGTGCGCTCGGGCTCGGCGAGCGCGTCGGCAACACCCACCTCGACCTCTTGCTCGTGAACTTTCGGCTCATGGGTTGGATCGATACCGACCTCAGCAAGCTGCGCGAGATGGGTGAGGTAATCGCCGAAGGCACCGGGATGGCGATCCCCGCCAACTACCCCGTGCTAGGACGCGATGCTTTTCGGACAGCCACCGGCGTGCACGCCGCCGCCGTCATCAAAGCCAAGCGCAAGGGCGACGACTGGCTCGCCAACCGCGTCTACTCCGGCGTGCCGGCCGAGCTCTTCGGCTGCGAGCAGGTGATCGACATCGGGCCGATGAGCGGCGAGTCGAACGTGGTTTTCTGGCTCGAGCAACGCGGCATCGAGCCACGACCCGAGCTGGTCCGTGCCATCTTCGAGCGTGCCAAACGGGGCAATCGGCTGCTCGACGAGGCCGAGATCTACGCGGTCGTCAACGAGCGCTCGACGAAAACCGGATCCTGAGTCTTACGTCGCCTCGACCTTCGGCGGCGCCGTGCGCTCCGCCAGCTTGGCGAGATTCACCATCACGATGACCGCGAGGATGGTGACGATGATGGCGTAGATGAACAGCGAGACGATTTGTGCCCCGGTGCCAAAAATCTGCTTGACCAGGGCGGTGATCGCGCTGTTCCAGGCGAGCGCGGCCACCACGCCGAATGCAGCCGACGCCAACGAAATCATGGTCTGTAGGTACGCCGCACGGTTCGACACGTAAGCCTCCTATGAGTCCGACATTCCGCCGTTGTCCGATTTCGGGATGAGCATACGCTCAAAACCCGAATTTCTAGAGGGTTGGTCAGGTTCTCACGGAGTGGCCGGGCTCGCTGCGAAATGGTCCGACCGCGGCGCCAGTGGCGCGAATTCGACAGCCGTCGCGAAATTTTCCGAAACAGCGCCGCTTTTTGCTTGACACCGCCCACGTTCGATGTTAAGTGTCGTGGGCCGATCCTTCGACGATCGCACTAAGGAGGCAGATTGTTACGGGGGGAAAGCGGTGAGTGAACCGCGTGTCCAGTGGTTGTCCTCCACTGGCAGTGCACGTCGCAATGCGGGCCTCGCCGGCATTCGGCTCGAGGCCGCATGGCCATGGCCGCTTCGACAGCAAATCATCGTTCCCTTCTTGCTCCTGCTCGTCTTCGTCGCCGTGGTGGGTGTTGCGGCGCTGACCTACCAGGCGACCGGGGCCGGTCTTGCCGGCTTTGACCAGGACCTCGCTCGTGCAAGCGTGCAAGCCAATGATGCCGTTGCCGCGCTGGAGGCCAGCCGGCTCAACGACCTTCGAGCTCTGGCCGCCAGGCCCGGGCTCTCGGTGGCCGTGGAAGCCGGTGACCCAGAACTTTCGGCACTCTTCGCCGCCGACACCAAGACCGCGCTCGAGGCCCATGTGGCCATCCGCATCCTGGATGGCAAGGGTAAACGCCTGCTGTCAATCCCTGATGGCAAAGCGGGCGCGTCGTACGGAGGGTTGCCCGCCATCAGGCGCGTCCTGGCCGGGATCAGTGATGGCCGCGGCGACAAATTCGTCGCCGTGGCGCCCGAGAGCTCGGGATCGTTTGTGTACTGGGCCGCTCCGGTTCGCGATACGAGCCACCGGGTGGTTGGCGCGGTGCTTTTGGGCGTATCGATCAGCGAGCTAGCGGCGGAAATCGGCCACGCGCAAACCGGCCGGCTCTTCTTCTATGGCCCGAATGGCCAGCCGCTCGACGCGTCGACCGCCGGGCTTTCATCGCTAAGCAGTGATGTCCGGCAGTCGGTCAGCTCCGATCACCTGATGCGAGTCAGCGCCACCGCCAATGGTCACGCTTATGCGGTCGCCGTGAGCGACTGGACGATGCGCGGCGAGCGCCAGGGATACCTTGGGGTCGGGCTGCCGGCCGATCGGACGGTCGACACCGTGTTCAGATTGCGGCTTCTCCTGATGGCCGTGTTTGCGGGAACCGCGCTCCTGGTGCTGGTGGTTGGCGGGCTACTGGCCCGGCGCATCACCCGACCGTTGGAGGAGCTCGTCAAGTCGATGGTCGCCGGCGACCTCAGCCATCGAGCCCCGGTCGGTCCCGCCGATGAGATCGGGTACCTCACGTCGTCCTTCAACGAAATGACCGCCAGCCTCGAGGAGAAGACGAAAGCGCTCGAGGCGACCTCGTTCGCCAGCGTCGAAGCGCTCGCCCGGGCGATCGACGCGCGCGATCCGTATACCTACGGGCATTCGGCTCGGGTCTCGAGGTTGAGCTTCGAAATCGCCAGGGAGATGGGGCTGCCATCCGACCAGCTCAGCACGCTGAGCCGCGCCGCGCTGCTGCACGACATCGGGAAGATCGGCGTCGAAGATCGTGTCCTCCGAAAGCCGGGGCCGCTGACCAAGCGGGAAGTGACAGCGATGCGCGCCCACCCGGTCATCGGCTATGAAATGCTCAAGGGCCTGCATTTCCTGGAGCCCAGCCTCAGTGGCGTCCGCCACCACCATGAGCACTGGGACGGGAGCGGCTACCCCGACGGCCTGTCGGGGGCAGACATCCCGCTGGCGGTCCGGATCCTGACGGTCGCTGACGCGCTCGACGCGCTCACCTCGGACCGACCCTACCGCAGCGCCATGACCTTTTCTGCGGCCGTGGCCACGATCGAGGCCGGAGTCGGAATCCAGTTCGATCCCGCGGTGATCCGTGCCCTGCGCGCACACGGAGCCGCGATCGCGGCGCTCCTGACCGTGATGGGCAAATCCCGAGCGATGCCGTCCGACCTGCTCAAGGAGCCGGCGATATGACCCATCTATTCTCGAAGCGGCTGATCCTCGGCGCGGTGGCTATCGTGGCCGCGCTGACCTGGGGCAGCGGCATGATCGCATCATCACTGCCGCAAACGGAACGGCTCCGTATCGGTGTCCATTCCGCCCGCGTGATCGATTACGCGACGGACGCGGTAGCGCCGGGGTCACCCTTCTTCACGACCCGGGCTCCATACGACCAGTGATGCACACGCCCCCACCCCGACTCTCCCCCGGAGGGTGAGGGTAATACGCTCAAGCAAGGGCAGGTCATCCGGACCCCAGGGGTCGAGACGGACCTCGGCGGCAGCCGCCCCCGAGAGTGATGGCATCCGCGGACGGAGTGGCGCCGGGCAACCAGCTGACTGCAAGCCGTTGTCGCCCGAAGGTCCCTCGCGTCGAGTTCGCAGTGGGTATCCCTTCCGAGCGAGCGTCGTCAGAGCCAGCGTCCCGAGCCACGACGCGAACCGGCTGCCTGCATGTCTACGCCGCTTGATATGTTCGAGCGCCTTGAAGAAGACCTGGGTCGTGAGCTCCTCCGCCAGCGCCTGTTGCCGAACCCGCAAATAGATCAGTCGATAAATCCTTCCGAAATAGCGGTCGTACAGCGCCCCGAAGGCTTCAGGGTCATGGGTCGCCTTCTCCGCTAGCTCGCGATCTTCAGGGCTCCGCATCGCCACGATTAGATTGAAACGTCGAAGCGCTCGGGGTCCCATTTGATCCCGAGCGACTGCGGCCCGGCCATGTAACCGAGCAGCGCCGACGAGGCAACGACCGCGGGGCTCGCCAGGTAGCCCAGGCCGCCAACGCCCATGCGGTTCTGCCAGTTGCGATTGAACGACGTAATCGCGACCTCACCCTTTTTCAGGGCGTCGGGTCCCTGGCCGAAACACGGCCCGCACCAGGACTCACGGATTTCCCCGCCGACCGATCGCAGGACCGACGCGATCGACTCGCCGCCTAGACGGGGTTCCGCGTTTTCGATGTCGCGCTTGACGCCACCGGATCCGGGGAAGATGACGAAGGCCTTCGGCGCCTTCTCGAAGCCATGCTCACGGCCGGACCGGATGACCAGGGCCGCCTCGAGGAGGTCGTCGTAGCCGCCGTTCGTGCACGAACCGATGAACGCCTTATCGAACGTGAGCTTCTCGAGCGCGACCTCGTCGGCGGGAAAGGCATTGCCCGGGGCAAAGGGCTTGGCGATGAAGGGCACCAGCTCCGAGAGATCCAGCGTCTCATCGATGTCCCAGGCCACCTGGTCTCCGGGCTTGAACGACGGATAGGGCAGATCGCTGATGCCCTTGCGCCGGTACCAGTCGAGCGTGACGTCGTCCGGTGCGAAGATGCCATTCTGCGCCTCGGCCTCGGCCATCATGTTGGCCACGGTGTTCCGATACGGGATGGGCAGCTGCCGCTCCGCATCGACGAATTCGACGCTCATGCCCTGGGCCTGCGCCTTGCCCCAGCGGCGAAGCAGCGCCAGCACCACGTCCTTGCCGCTGACCCACGGCCGAAGCTTTCCGGTAAAGACCACCCGCCGGCGCTTCGCCGGCGTGAAGTAGATGTAGCCGGTCGACCAGCCGAAGCCCAGCTGCGTGCTGCCCACACCGGTGCCGACCGCACCGTACGCCCCGTAGGCGCGGCTATGCGAATCGGCGCCGGGGATGAACGCGCCGGGCACCACCAGGCCCTGCTCAGGAAAATAGAAATGAAAAATCCCGTCGCCCGGTGTTGCGTAGTACGGCTTGCCGATGCCGTGCCGCTCCGCGAACTCCCGGCCGATGGATGTCTGCTTGTCGTCGGCATTGCGGCCAGAGAAAACAAAATGATCGTTGGCGATCGCCGCCTGCCGCGGAAAGATCGTGTCGCCGCGGGTGATCTGGTTGAAGGTGTGAATCGAAAACGGCGCGGTACCGTCCGACGCCGGCAACAAGTCGCACCAGACGCGAAGCGTGCCACCCGGGCGGACGTCAGCGTCTTTATCGACCCGATGCGCCCAAACGATCTGCTCTGTACTAGTCAGACCTGGCGCGGCCTTGGCATCAGGCCACTCGACCCGAGGTGCCTGCGCCGTGGCCTCGGCGAACTCCCGGCGGCCGACTTTGATGATGCCGCCGGAGCGGCGAATGTCGTCTTCCATCGGCGTGAGCGGAACGGGGTCGTAGGTTTTGCCGCGGGTCTCGTTGGTCAAGCGTCGGCTGGGCGGATCAAACGTCAGGACATCGCCTTCTTGCGCATCCTCCGAGGCAGCGCGGCTCTGGACCACGTGCAGACCCAGGTTCAGCGCGTTGCGGCGAAAAATATCGCCCACGCCATCGCCGCAGACAATTACGAGCTCGAGCCCGACTTCCTCGGCGACAGCCTTGAGACCTGCGGGACTCATCTCGCGCGATGACCCGATGCCAAAGCGCTCGCCGGCGATCACGAACGTCTCGCCGCGATGCACGCGCTGGCGGAAGTCGGGCATGAGGTAACGGAACGCGCCCAGCTTCCAGCGCTCGTCGAGACGGTCGAGGCTCTCTGACACGCAGTCATCCGCCGGCGTGATCTGATCCGTGTCGATCGCGTCCAGCTTCTTGCCAGGGATCTTTGGGTCCCAGAAGATCAGTGCTCGCCCGCGAACGAGCTGGTTGCTAGCAGCCGGGCTGTCGACCGGGGACGTGTCCGGCTTCGCGGGTGATGCGGCACCAGACTTCAGGCGCGCGGGCTGGATCGTGTTCACGAGGCGCGCGATGATTCAACCCTCTCGAGCCGCTCGACCACGGCATCGGCAGCGGCAGTGGTGCTCAGGGTCCCGCCCAGGTCCCTGGTCGTCCGGCGATCCAGCGCGGCGGACATCACCGCCGCCTCGATCTGCAGCGCGCCCGTCGCGTCGCCGAGGTGCCGCAGCATCATCGCACCGGCGAGGATCGCGCCGACCGGGTTGGCGATGCCTTTGCCCGCGTGCTTGGGCGCCGACCCGTGCACCGGCTCGAACAGGCCCCGGCCGTTATCCGGGTTGATGTTCGCCGACGGCGCCTGGCCGAGGCCGCCGACCAGTTCCGACGCGAGATCACTCAGGATGTCGCCGAACATGTTGGAGGTGACGATCACGTCGAACCGGCCGGGGTCCTTCACCAGCTGCATCGCCGCCGCGTCGACGAAGAGATGCTCCGCCTCGATGTCGGGTGCCGCCTGCCGCTGCAGCGCAAAGACGCGCTGCCAGAGGTCGTGCGCGTGGTAGAGCGCGTTGCTCTTGTCCACCATGGTGACCCGGCCGCGATGGCCGGCCTCGCGGCGCTTGCTCGCCAGCTCGAACGCGTATCGCTGGATGCGCTCAACGCCTTTGCGAGTATTGACGTCCTCCTGGATCGCGATCTCGTCGGATGTCCCTCGCTTGAACTGGCCACCGATGCCGACGTAGCTGCCCTCGGTGTTTTCGCGCACCACCACCAGGTCGATCGACACGGCATCGCGTAGGGGGGTCAGCCCGGGGGCAAGCAGTCGCGACGGTCGCAGGTTGACCCAGAGGTCCAGGTCGAACCGCAGGCGAAGCAGCAGCCCGGCGGCATACTGCGGGTTTTGGACGCGCGGGTCGCCGACGGCGCCCAGGTAGATGGCATCGACCTGGGAGAGTTCGCTAAAGACCGAGTCGGGCAGGATCTCTCCGGTCCGCAGGTACCGCTCCGCGCCCAGGTCATAGCTGACGAAATCCAGCTCGGTCCCGGTCGCGGCCGTGACTGTCTTGAGAACCCGAATTCCCTGGGCGATGACCTCGGGGCCAATGCCGTCGCCCGGGATAACTGCGATCCGAAACGGCATCGACTACAAGCATATCGGCAGCGGCCAGGAGAAAGATTACGGCCTCCCCGGCGATACCACTACATAGTGCTGACGGAGGAGAGGGCTCTGAATGTGGCGCTCGGCAAGATGCGCCGCTTGCGCCGGGTCCGCCGCCTCTCCCGCCTGACCTACTGGGCGGCCTGGGGATTTGTCGGGGTGGTGTGCCTCCTGCTGCTCGCCGGCGGCGTCGCCGGCCTGGCGTCCGGCTAGGCGCCCCCACCCTGCCCTCCCCCGGAGGGGGAGGGAATCGTCATCTTTGAGGTCTCGACCAGCCGGCTGAGCGCCTGTCTGGCGCGGCCGCTGTCGAGAGACTCGCGGGCCACGGCCAGTGCCTCGGGCCACCCGTCAGCCTTGCCGGCAGCCAGCACCGCGGCGGCCGCATTCAGCAACACGACGTCCCGTCGGGCTCCGGTTTCGCCCTCCAACACCTGCCGGAGCAGGGCGGCGTTTTCGGGCGGCGTGCCACCCCGCAGATCGTCCGGTTTTGACCGGCCAAGCCCGAGCTCGACAGGACTCAACTCGTACTGGGTGACCGTCCCATCCCGCAACTGAAAGACCCGCGAGGGACCGGTCGTCGTCAGCTCATCGAGCCCGTCCTCGCCATAAAAGACCAGTGCCCGCTCGTGCCCGAGGTCCTGTAGGACGCGGATCATCAGCGGTGCCAGCGGCGGGGCGCCGACACCCAGCGCCTGGCGGCGCACGCGACCAGGGTTGGCCAGCGGCCCGAGGACATTGAAGACCGTCCGGACACCGAGCTCACTCCGAGCCGGGCCCGCGTGGCGCATCGCCGGATGAAACGTCGGGGCGAAGCAGAAGCCCATCCCGGCGACGTCGATGCACCGCCGCACGCCCTCCGCGCCCAGCCTGATGTCGACACCAAGCGCCTCGAGAACATCGGCGCTGCCGCAACGGCTGGACGCCGCGCGGTTGCCGTGCTTGGCCACCGGAATGCCCGCCCCTGCCGCCACGAAAGCCGCTGCCGTCGAGATGTTGAACGTCCCAGCGCGATCCCCGCCGGTGCCGCAGGTGTCGATCGTCCCGCGTGGCACCTCGAGCGGCGTGGCGTGCGCCCGCATCGAATCGACGAAGCCGGTCATCTCTTCGACGGTTTCGCCCTTGGCCCGCAGCGCAATCAGCAGACCCGCGAGCTGGCCCGTCGTGACCTCGCCCGCCATCACCTGATCCATCACGTCGCGTGCCTGCTCGCGGGTCAGGGGCGTGCCCTGGAGCAGCTGTTCGATCGCCTGACTGGGCGTCACGGCCGCGGGTACTGGTACGCGCCAGGCGTTGCCATCACCAGGAGCGCGAGGAGCATTCGATAGCAGGTCTGGTAATCCGCCGTCCGATAGCGGACGGTCCGTCCGCCGGCGCGCTGGACGTCGGGAATTTGAACGCAGAGATCCGCCATGCTGGCGTTCATCCAGTCGATCTCGAGCGTGAACGGGCCCTTTGGCCGGTAGAGCGGCCGTCCGGCCCGCTGCGCGTAGGCGCGGTAGGCGCCCTCTTCGATCCGCCGGCAAGCCTCGACCGGGTGGAGCGAACGGGCCGCCTGGCGTCCGAGCGCTTGCTTGACGACCACGCCTTCGATCCCGGGAAGTTCGGCCGCGGCTTCGTCGATCGTTGCCTGGTCGCCGGTGACCAGCGCCGTCCTTACGCCGAAGCTGCCGGCGAGCGCCGCATTGAGCGTCGCCTCGCTCTGCTCGCGACCGTTGACCCGCAGGGCGTAGATCGTCCGTCCCCCGTAGGTGTGGTCCATGATGGCGCGCTCGCTTCCCACGGAGGCGTGATAGCCAACGAAGAAGGCGACTTCGAACGTTGGGTCGAGGCCGGCGCTCATTGAATATGGCTTGTCCGCCCCGCTGATCACCTCGACGCCGTCGTCCAGCTCATCCAGCAGGAAATTCCGCATATCGCCGTGCGAATCGTTGACCACAAACCGGGTGGCGCCTGCCCGGCGTGCGCCGGCCACGGCGGCGTTGGTCTCGGCGGTCATCAATCGGCAGGAATGCTCGTATTCCAGCGTCCCGCGCATGACCTGGTGCAGGTGAACGATGCCGGCCATCCCCTCCATGTCGACCGAAATGAACACGCCGTTGCGCTCGGACGAGCGAGGGCGCCGGGCGGTGGCCAAAGTCCTCCAATTCTAGGCAGGCTCAGGCGAGGGCCTTTGAACGGCAACCGTTTGGGCCTTCAGAGGCCGATTTACGGCAAACGTTTGGGGCAGGGCGCATTTGTTCGCCCGGAGGAAAGGAAGTGGGGTCCTGGTTCCGGGGGGCTTGGAACAAGAACCCCACGGGAAAGTATAGGGAACTGCCCCTCAGTTTTCCACCGGTTCCTCATGGCTCTCTTAGCGGACGTCCAGCTTTTCAATAGCGGGCCACACGCCGTAATCCGTCCGCTACTTTGTCGGGATTGAGCATGAACGCGTGTTCAAGGCTGGGACTGAACGGCATGGCCGGCACGTCCGGGCTGGCAATCCGGCTGACGGGGGCATCCAGGCTGGCAAAACACCGCTCAGCGAGCTCAGCCGCGATCTCCGCGCCGAAGCCGCCGGTCCGATTCGCCTCGTAGATCACCGCCACGCGACCGGTTTTTTCGATCGAGCGTACGCAGGTTTCGATGTCCCATGGGCGCAACGTCCGCAGGTCGATGACCTCGACCTCGATGCCGTCCTGGGCCAACCGGGCGGCGGCCTGCACGGTGACCGCACGCATGTACCCATAGGTCACAGCGGTCACGTCGACCCCTTCCCGGACCACCGTTGCCGACCCCAACGGGCGCAGGGCCGCCTCACCGTCGGCCACGTCCTGCCGCTCGGCCCGGTAGAGCTTCTTTGGCTCGAGGAAGATCACCGGGTCCGGGTCTCGGATCGCGGCCTTCAGCAAACCTTTGGCGTCGGCCGGCGTCGACGGTAAAACGACCTTGAGACCGGGCACGTGACAGTAAAACGCCTCGGGTGATTGCGAGTGATAGAGCGCCCCGCGAACGCCACCGCCGGTCGGTGCCCGGATCACCAGCGGACAGGAAAAGTCGCCGTTCGATCGGTACCGCACCTTGGCGATCTCGTTCACGATCTGGTTGAAGGCCGGATAGCTGTAGTCGGCGAATTGCATCTCGGCGACCGGCAGGAAGCCCTCCAGCGCGAGACCCTGGGCGACGGCCGCGATACTCGACTCCGCCAGCGGCATGTCGAGCACCCGCTGCGCGCCAAAACGCTGCTGCAGTCCGTCCGTCGCCTTGAAGACGCCGCCCTTGAGGCCGACGTCCTGGCCGAGCACGCAGACACGATCGTCACGTTCCAGCTCTTCGTAGAGCGCGTCGCGCACCGCCTGCACCAGGGTCCGATCAGGCATCGGCATACACATGACGGCCGAGTGATGCGGGGTCTGGATCGGGCGCGGCCTCGGCCACGTCGGTTGCCCCCTCGACCTCGCGATTGACGTTCTCGCGCAGAGCGGCGTCGTCATCCAGGCTGAGCCAGCCCCGCTCGATCACCACATCACGCATGCGGGGGATGGGGTCGCGCTCGGCCTCGGCCGCCAGCTCGGCGGCATCGCGGTAAGCACGCTGATCGTCGTCGGTCGAATGCGACTGCAAACGCAACACCTCGGCCTCGATCAGCGTCGGCCCCTGTCCGGACCGCGCCCGCTTGGCCGCCTCGGCCACTGCAGCATGGACGGCAAAAAAATCATCGCCGTGGACCCTCACGCCTGGGATGCCGTAGGCGGCGGCCCGCTCGGCGACGCCCGGGCCGGCCACCTGGAGCCGCTGAGGCACGGAGATCGCCCAGTGGTTGTTCTCGCAGAAAAAGATCACCGGGCATCGATGGATGGCAGCGAAGTTCAGGCCTTCGTGAAAGTCGCCCTGGCTGGTCGCGCCTTCACCAAAGCTCACGTAACAAAGTGCTCCCTCCCCTTTCCATTTCAGCGCCAGACCGATGCCCGCCGCCTTCGGGATCTGCGGCCCGACCGTGCTCGAGCCGATGATGACACCGCGACGGCGGCTACCAAAATTCCCGGGCGTCTGGCGCCCGCCGCTCGAAGGGTCGGCGTCACGGGCAAAGGCCGCCAGCATCAGCTCTTGCGGCGTGAAGCCGCAGGCGAGGGCGGCCGCGAAGTCTCGGTAGTAGAGGCAAAAGCGATCGCGCCCAGGTTCGAGCGCGGCGATGGCCGCCACCTGGGCCACCTCGTGGCCACGCGGCGAAATGATGAAGGCGAGCTTTCCCGCGCGGTTCAGGACAAAGCGCCGGTCATCAAGCGCGCGGGCCTGCAGCACCGTGCGATAGGCGGCCAGGACCCGCTCCCGGGTAAGGGGTGCGACGTCGGTAGACAACCGACAAACTCTAGCGCGCTGGGACCCTACGAGCCGTGCGGGCGGACGACGCCGATGCCAAGGCCATCGCCGACCGGAACGAT
>Ga0209526_10001605_pt1 | contig 15227 bp, 18 predicted proteins | sample JacPinW_OM2H0_M1_FD_188566 | JGI IMG/M metagenome (GOLD analysis project Ga0209526, IMG submission 188566) | Forest soil microbial communities from Algoma, Ontario, Canada - Jack Pine, Ontario site 1_JW_OM2H0_M1 (SPAdes) (version 2) | ecosystem: Environmental > Terrestrial > Soil > Boreal... | reverse complement strand
GTCGAATCCGACGCCCGCGCGATGGTGGCCGCGGTACAACGGCGGATCCGTCGACGGGCCCTTGTGGTCCTGCTGACCGACCTGAACGCGTCGGCACTCGACGAGGGCTTGTTGGCGGTGCTGCCGCAGCTGTCCGCCAAGCATCAGGTGCTGCTGGCGGCCGTCGCGGATCCGCGTGTCGAGCGCCTGGCCGCCGGTCGCGCCGATGCGGCCCAGGTGTACGACGCCGCGGCGGCCGAACGGGCGCGCAATGACAGGCGCGCGATCGCGTCGCGGTTGCGACGCTCTGGCGTCGACGTGGTGGACGCCGCGCCCGAGGAATTGGCGCCCGCGCTTGCCGATCACTATCTGGCGATGAAGGCCAGCGGCCGGCTTTAGCGGGTCGGGACGACGTCGGGGGCGTCATCGACGTCGCCAGTCTCCCCCGCCCTTGCGGCCTTGCGCCCGAAGTGAACAACATAGGCGAGGAAGGCGATTTCGGCCGTCACCCCGATGCCGATGCGGCCAAACGTCGGCAGCGGCGACGGCGTCACCAACGCCTCGATCAACCCCGAAACCAGCAACACGGCGACCAGCCCGATGGCCACCGCCACCACCGCTCGGCCCTGCTCGGCGAGCACCTGCCCGCGCGGCCGATTGCCGGGCGACACCACCGACCAGCCCAGCCGCATCCCTGCGGCGGCGGCCAGGAACACGGCCGTCAGTTCGAGCAGCCCGTGCGGAGCAAGCAGACCCAGGAAGGTGTCGGCCTTGTCTGCATTGAACATCAATCCCGCGAGCACCCCGAGGTTGGCGGCGTTCTGGAAAAGCACATAGGGAATCGGGATTCCGAGCAGGATCGCGGAGGCGATGCACTGCACCGCGATCCACCAGTTGCTCGTCCACACATGCAGCGCGAAGGATCCGGCCGGGTTCTCGCTGTAGTAGGAGGCGACGTCATTGTTGACCAATTTGTCTATCTCGCTTGGGGTTCCGATGGTGGCCTGCACTTCGGAGTTGCCGGACACCCACACCGCGATCAGCACCGTGACGAAGAAGAACGCCACGGCCGTGCCTAGCCACCACCGCCAGGACCGGTAGGCGATCACAGGGAACGACACCGTCCAGAACCGGACGAACTCACTCCACAATGGCGCGTGGGCGCCGGTCACCGCCGAGCGCGCCTGCGCCACCAGACCCGACAATCGGCCGATGAGCACCGAATCGGTCGACACGGTCCGCACCATCGAGAGGTGGGTCGACACCCGCTGGTAAAGGTCGACCAGTTCGTCGACCTCCGCGCCCGTCAGCCGCCGACGCCGCTTCACCAGCACCTCCAGCCGGTCCCACGTCGGCCGGTGGGCCAGCACGAACGCGTCGACATCCACATGGCAAATCCTAGTAGCGTGGTTCGGTATGGTCCGCCAGCAAGAACAAGTGGTGACCGGTGATGCGGTGGTCCTCGATGTTCAGATCGCCCAGTTACCGGTTCGCGCGCTGTCGGCGATGATCGATGTCACCGTGGTATTCATCGCCTACATCATTGGTGTGGTGTTGTGGGCGGCCACGCTGACGCAGTTCGATAACGCGCTGTCGGCCGCGGTACTTGTCATTTTCACGGTGCTGGCCTTGGTGGGGTATCCGATCGCGTTCGAGACCTCGACGCGGGGTCGATCGCTGGGCAAGATGGCGCTGGGCCTGCGGGTGGTGTCGGAGGACGGGGGTCCGGAACGGTTCCGCCAAGCGCTGTTTCGTGCATTGGCCGGAGTCATTGAGATCTGGACGTTCGCCGGCGGGCCAGCGGTCATCTGTAGCCTGTTGTCGCCAAAGGGAAAACGCCTCGGCGACGTGTTCGCCGGCACCGTGGTGATCAGTGAGCGCGCGCCGCGGCTGACCCCACCGCCGACGATGCCGCCGCAGCTGGCATGGTGGGCGTCGTCGCTCCAGTTGTCGGGTCTCGGTGCCGATCAGGCTGAGCTGGCCCGCCAGTTCCTGTCCCGCGCGTCGCAATTGGATGCTCGGGTGCGCGATCAGATGGCCTACCGCATCACCAGCGAGGTCGTCGCCCAGATATCGCCGCCGCCCCCGCCAGGCACACCGCCGCCACTGGTGCTGGCCGCGGTGCTCGCCGAGCGGCACCAACGGGAGCTCGCCAGGCTGCGCCCGTCGCCGCCGGTTAGCCCTGCACCGCAGTCGCCGACGCAGCCGTCGTACCAACAGCCGGTGTCCCAGCCGGTGTCCCAGCCACCACCGTCCAACGCCGGAGGTTTCACCCCGCCCAGCTAGCCGGGGAGGTCTGCAGGGAAGGTGCTCAGCGATACCGCAGTCCGACGAGCATCAGCGCGCCGCCGACGAGGCTGGTGACCGTGCGCGCGTGGTTCCACGCCGTCCAGGTCGAGAAGTACGCCTGCCATTCGCGGGCGGCGTCGACCACCGACAGCCCATCTGGGTTGACGGTGTCGAGGTGATTGTTGAGTGGGACGTTGAAGACCATCGTGATGATCGCGCCGAGGATGCCGAAGATCGCGCCGACCAGCACCCACCAGCTGCCGGGCTGATTCAGCCGCACCACCGCCATCACACCGACCACAAGGGCAAGGATCGTCGCACCGAAGTACGCCAGCAGAAACGCCGGGTTGGAATTCGCCTCCGCGTTGATGCCGCGCATCGCGGTAATCGCGGCGACGGGACCGGTGCGGTCCAGACCGCGCATCACGAACGTGGAGAACACGTACATCATGCCGCCGGCGGCAGCACTCGCGAGCGCGGCGAGGGAGGTCAGGATGACAAATGGGCTTGCATTCATGCTCGGAAGTCAACCGGGATCCGCTGCGACGATCCATCGTTTGCCGTCCCGGCTGCATACGCGACCGTCCGGATGGTTACCGACACGTATGAGTGCTCTCCCTCAACGCCGAGAACGTCGAAGGCGATCCCCGACCGAACTCCGTCGCAACGACCCTGATCTGGTCGCCTTCCAGGAGGTCGTTGCGGGTCCGGAATGTGGACAGCTCCACGAGAAGATGGCTGAGACCGGATTGCACGGCACGCACCAGGCCGACGCCACGTCGTACACGCCGCCGTTTAGCTTTAGCGACCGCCACGGCGGAACGGCCGTCGCCACCCGCTGGCTGCACACCACGGTCGAAGTGCTCGACGCAGGCGAGTTCGTGTTCATCGGCTCGACGGCGGCGCGGCCGCTCGGCGCCGAGGCGGTGCGTGAACAGCAAGCGGTTGCGCTCACTACGGCGTGGTCGTCGATGTCGAGCCAGGTGCAGATCCCGCCGAGGCATAGAGCTTGACCGACACCGCGGTCAGCCAGGCCCAAACCAGCACGACGGCCGCGGTGAACACCAGAATCGTTGTCGCACCGCCAGATCCGGACGACAGCGCCATGAGGCTACCCGCGAACACCACGCCGGTGACGCGTGAGAACCAGGTCCAGGAGGCCAGTCCCTTGCGGGCGAACCATGCGCCGAGTACGAAGCACGCCGCGACCAGGCAGGCAAAACCAACGCCCGCCACCGCGAAATGAGCGAGACCGTGCCAACTGACCTCACCCATACCGGGCGGAGTGCCCGGCGGGAACCCGTCCGACGGGTCGGCCCGTAAGGCGCCGGCGGCGACCAGGCCGGCGCCGTAGGCCCCCAGCAGACCCGATGCCCACGCCGACAAGCGCCCCGGTCCGATGGCGCGGCGTACACCGACCGCCGCTGCGATCGTCATCGCGCCGGTGACCAGAAAGGTAGCGATCTGGATCCAGCCCAGGTCACCGTTCGCCAGCTGGCTCGCCGCATGCCGGGTCGGATCGAATCCCTTGCGGGTCACCATCTGCCCGGCCACCGCCAGCACGTAGAAGGGGCCGGCGATCACGCCGTAGCCGAGCAGCGATTTGGTGACCCGGACCGGCCGTGGCGGGCAATCTGTGGTGGTCATGACATACCTCCGTGTCCGAAGAGAACTAGACGGTACAGTACTTAGAACTAGACTGTCCAGTACTGAGTTGAGGAGGTGGCATGACCGAGCCAGCATTGGGCCGTTCCGCGCGCAAGCGCCTGACCATCCTGTCGGCGGGCCGCGAGCTGTTCCTGAGCAACGGATATCAGGGCACCAGCGTCGACCAAATCGCAGCATCGGCCGAGGTGTCCAAGCAGACCGTCTACAAGCATTTCGGCGACAAGCAGGAACTGCTCCTGGCGATCGTGAACGGCGCGTTGGAAGCGACCGTGACGCCCTTCCTCGGCCAAATCGCGGCCCTGGCCGACACCGCTGACGTGGAAGCCGACCTCACCGTCGTGGCCGGCGACTACCTGCGCGCGGTCTTGCAGGAGCCGGTCGTGCAGCTACGCCGCCTTGTGGTAGGCGAAGCCAATCGGGTACCTGCGCTGGCAGAGTTGTACTACGAGCAAGCGCCGGCCCGTACGCTGGCCGCGTTCGCCTACTGCTTCTCCCGCCTGCACGACCGCGGTCTGCTGCGGGCACCCGAACCTGCGGTTGCCGCAGAGCATTTCGCATTCCTGATCATTGGACGATCCATCGATCAAGCCTTGTTCCTCGGCGGCCCGCAGGTGCAAGCTTCCGTCGATATCGACGACTACGTCCGCGCCGGGGTGCGGGTGTTTCTCGCCGGTTATCGGCCGCGCGCGGAGGCGCGATGAGGATAGGCTCCCGGCGTGGACGCCGTGGTCGGCCTGCTCGACGGTGTGCGAGCGCGAGGCGCATTCGTGTTACGGATGATGATGGATCCGCCGTGGTCGATGAGCATCAAAGACGAGGCGCCGCTGACCTTGATCTGCCAGACCCACGGCAGTGCGGCGATCGTCGGCGAAAGCGCGGGGACTGTCTTGCTGGGGCCGGGCGACGTCGCGCTGACCCGCGGCACCGACCACTACGTGTTCGCCGACGACCCGGCCACGACGCCGATGGTCGTCATCCATCCTGGCCAGCGCTGCACCACGCTGTCCGGTGATGACCTGCGGTTCGAAATGTCGCTCGGGGTGCGTACATGGGGCAACAGCCCGTCGGGCGTGACGCGCTCGGTGATCTGCGCCTACGAGGGCCGCAGCGAGGTCAGCGCGCGCCTGCTCGACGCGTTGCCGACGGTGCTGCTGCTGCGGGCTGACGAATGGGAAAGCCCGCTGGTGGATCTGCTCGCCGCCGAGGCGGGCAACGACGGTCCCGGCCAGGAGGCGTATCTGGACCGGCTGCTCGATCTGCTGCTGATCGCCGTGCTGCGCGCCTGGTTCGACCGCGACGAGAACGCCCCGACGTGGTGGCACGCCGAACACGACCCGGTCGTTTGCCCAGCACTGAAGCTGATCTACAACAATCCTGACCATCCATGGACGGTTGCGAATCTCGCCGCAGCCGTGGGGAGTTCGCGTGCCGCGTTCGCTAGCAGATTCAGCGAACAGGTCGGCGAACCACCTATCGCATTCCTGACTAATTGGCGGCTGGCACTGGCCGCCGACCTGCTGCGGTCCAGCCAGGCCACCATCGCCGCAATTGCCCGGCAGGTCGGCTACAGCACCCCGTTCGCGTTGAGCAGCGCATTCAAACGCGCGTACTTCGTCAGCCCGAACACCTACCGCGCCACGGCTTCCTACCCGGTTGACCCGGTGGAAGCGCTATGACGACGGCGAGTCGAACGCGTCCTTTCAGGTCTGGCGCAGCGACTACCGACTTTGCTAACGTCGGAACTGTTGAAACCGCAGCCCGGTCGGGATGCGGCCAGCCGCTCTAAGCCGCTGGCGCGCAGAAGCATCAGCTTGTGCCGACCACCCTGGTGACATTGGCATACCGGGACGGCCATGTACCGGCCGCACATTTTTGACCCAGCTTTCAAACCGCCGGCGGCGCACGCGGGGCGAGGGGTGCCGCGCTGACCCGCCACATTCGCGACTCAACCGACAGGACAAGAGTCGGCAGGACGCGCGAGGACATATGCCTTGCAATGGGCGAAGACTGTGGCTGGCGTCCGATGTCGATTGCAATGGCGATGAGGGGGCCCAGCCCCGGCGTTCAGCAGTGAAGCGCCTGCCTCTCATCGCCGACCGGCGGGCCGACTGACTAGCGGCTCGCGCTGGTCGCCGATCTGCTTCGGTCGAGCCAGGCGACCATCGCCCCGGTGGCCCGTCAGGTGGCGGCGGAGCTCGACTTGTCTGTGCTCTGACGACGGGCCGCAAGCACTCCGGCGATCGACGTGGTTGCCACGGTTACCAGTGCACCGAGCATCAATGCCGACGGTTCACCCGGTGCGAGCAGATGCAGTTCGGTGCCCAGCGTCGCGGCCGCCACCGGCACTCCCAACTGCGCGGCCGACAGCACCGCCAGCGTCAATGGCTGACCGAACAAACGGCCTACAGCGTGGGCCAGCACCGCACCCACGCCGAGACCGATGCCGAGCAGGATCAGCAACGGGTGCGCGCCGAGTTCACGTACTTGCAGGGACGCGCCAAGCCAGACGAAGAACAGCGGCCCGAAGAACCCTTCGGTGATGCCGAACAGCTGACGCGCGAGGCGACGCGGTTCGCCGATCGCCGACAGCACCAGGCCGAGAGCGAAGCCGGCCAACATGATCGATACGTGCGTGGTCGTCGCCAGTGCGCACAGCCCGAACAACACGATCAGGCTGATCCGCAGTTCGAGCGCGAACCGGCGCTGCTGTGAGTAGTCGTGCATACGCTTGCGCCATCCGCGACGGTCAGCGGTGCGAAACAGGACGAACAACACCGCCGCACACCCCGCGATCGCCAGCGCGCCGAGGGCCGCCCTTGGCGCCTGGGCCGGGTTGATCACCAACGGCAGCAACACGATCGAGGTGGCGTCGGCGATCGCGATCTGCGTTGTCACCGACAGCACCGGAGGGCCACTGAGCTTCAGCGAGTCGATCACCGGCAGCGCCAGCGCGGCCGAGGACGACGCCATCAGCACGGCATACACCGCCGCATGTCCGGTGCCGAACACGTGCGCAAGGACCACCCCGAGGACCGCCGCCGCTGCACCGACGGCGACGGCTCTGGCCAGCGCCTTCGGCACGGCGGACCGCAGCGCCTTGTCGCGGACGGGCACGTGCGTGCCGACGACGAACATCACCAACGCGAACCCGATATCGGCCAGCAGTGTGAACGTCGCATCGCCTGGGTCGACGATCCCGAAGCCCGTCCTCCCGACCACCAGCCCGGCGACGAGTTCACCGATGATCAGCGGGACCTGGAAGCGCGGCAGCGATGCGAGCAGCGGCCCGGTCATGCCGATGACGGCGAGCAGCGCCAGCGTGTGGAAGCCGAACCCGGACATCTCGGCGGCTTACTGCCAGGATGCCAAATGGCAAGGAATGTCCGTGTTTTCGTCGGTCAGATAGCTTGCGCACACCCGGTGATAGCCGTCGGCGATCTGCAGCGAATACCCGCCGACCGCGCTGCCGCGCACCAACAGGATCGGCGAGAGCTTCTTGCCGTCGCTGATCTTGCCCAGATCCGCCCTGACGTGAGCATTCGACTCCGGCAACAGCGTCAGTCCAGCAGCGCGCAGGATGTCCTTGGCCTTTTGAGACACGGGTTGCGCGGCCTTCAGCGCCGCGACCGTCCTGTCGACCGCGTCCTTCTCCGCGAGCATGCTGAGGTAGGCCGCCGCCGCGTCGTAATCGTGGGCCTCAGGTTCGTCCAGCCACTTGACTGCCATGGCCAGACACGTTACTCACCCGGCTATCCAGTTGCCGTGAAAACCGTACGGAACGCGCTGGGGCAGCTTGATTCTGGCAACCGGCTGTGCGGCGAAGTCCGACGCATCGATGATCACCAGATCGCTGCCGTCGCGCGACGGGTCGTAGACGTAGCCCATGTACCAGCCGCAGCTCTCGTCGGCTGTACCCGAAGCCGGCACGAACACCGCCTCGCCCGGCCCTCCCGGCGACTGCGCGGTGCCGAAGGCATGCTCAACAGCGTCGCCGGTGGTCAGGTCGTATCGCACCAGGCGGCCGTCGCCGACCGACACCGCGTAGCGAGCCGGCAGGGTAGCCAGCCGGTCGTCGATGCGGGGGAACTCCACCGCGCGGTCGTCGAGCTGGCGTTCGGTTACCGTGCCTGTCTGCAGGTCGATGGTCCAGCTCCATAGCACCCCGTCGGCGTCGAATCCGCCACTGTCGCGCCATAATTCGGGGTAGCGCACCGCTTGCACGACAATGCTGGTGCCACGGCCTGACGTTGCCTCAAAGGCATTGGCGACGTGGAACACGTAACAGGGATCGATGTCGAACCACCGCACCGGCCCGAACGGGTCGTCGCGGCGCATGACACCGAACCTGGCGCCGTATTCGTCGCTCCACCGGTAGGGCATGTCGCCCTCGCCCTTGATCGCGATGTCGAGGTTGAACACGATCGGCAGGTCCATGAAGATGACGTGTTCGGCAGTCAGCGCGAAGTCGTGCATCATCGTGTGCGCCTTGACATCCAGCGGCCGGTTGATGGTCAACTCGCCGTTGGCGTCGGCCCGGTGATAGGTGACGTACGGCTCGAAGATGCTGCCGTAGCCGAAGAAGTGCAGCTCGCCGGTCGTCGGGCAGATCTTCGGATGCGCGGTCATCGAATCGACCAGCTTTCCACCGAAGTCGTAGGCGCCCAACGTCTCCAGGTCGTTGGAGATCTCGTAGGGCAGCGAACTTTCGACCAGCGCCAGTGTCTTGCCGGCGTGGTTGACGACGTGGGTGTTGGCGACGCCGGCCCGCAGGTTGCGGGTGCCGTCGGCGTTGTAGAGCGGGAAGTCTTCGGAGAAGCTGTCCGTGCGCAGCCAGCGGTTGCGGTACCAGGCGGCGCGGCCGCCCTCGATGCGGACGCCGTGGATCATGCCGTCGCCGGTGAACCAGTGCGCGGTCGCCTGCCGCGGGTTGGGCCCGTTGCGCAGGTACCACCCGTCGAGTTCGGCGGGTATGGCGCCCTCGACGGGCAGGTCGAACTCCGTCAATTCGTCGGTCACGGGTGCGTAGTTGTCCCGCCGAAAGAACTCGCCGGTACCAGGGAGGGTCGAGGTCGTGTCCGTCATAGGTCAACGATGACATGTCGGCGTTGACATGTCAAGAGTGGAGGTACGATCGAAGGGTGAGTTTGCGGATTGCGGCGTTGGGGCTCTTGGCCCAGGAGCCAGGCAGCGGTTACGACCTGCTCAAACACTTCGAGGCATCCATGGCCAATGTCTGGCCTGCGACGCAGAGCCAGCTGTACGGCGAGCTGAACAAGCTCGCCGACGCGGGGCTGATCGAGATCTCCGATATCGGACCGCGGGGCCGGAAGGAGTACCGCATCACCGAGGCCGGGCATGCCGAACTGCGCCGCTGGGTGACAAACCCGCGGGACGATCCGCCGTTTCGCAGCGCCGGCCTGCTGCGGGTGTTCCTGCTCGGCGAGGTGACGCCCGACCAGGCCCGTGACCACCTGATTGCGATGGCTGAACACGCCGATGCCGAGGTCAAGCGGCTGGAAGAACTGCACCACTCCATCGAATGGGCCGACGACGACGCCTCGTTCTACGGCTACGCCGCGCTCGAGCACGGGCTGCGGGCCCACGCGATGGAGGCCGACTGGGCGCGCTGGCTGGTCAACGCCATCGACGAACGCCGTCGGAAATAATCGTTGCATCGCGATAGTTTACGATATATCGTTACAGTATCGGAAGCGCGTGAGGTGTTTCCTCTCCAACGTAAGGAATCAACAAACATGACCAACCCATTCACCCCGCCCCCAGGCGGATTCGGCTTCGGCTTCGGCCCCGGTGATCGGCGCGCGTTTCATCAGCAGCGCCGGCAGGCCCGCCGCGACTTCCGCGAACACCTTCGCGACCATCTGCGCGAGCACGACGCGGGTCCCGGCTTCCAGGGCAACCTTGGCTTCGGTCCCGGCCGCGGCTTCGAGTTCGGATTCGATCCCCGTGGCGGATTCGGCGTCGGCTTCGGTCCTGGCGTGCGTGGCCGTGGCCGCGGCGGGCGAGGACGGGGCAAGCGCGGCGACGTGCGTGCCGCGATCCTCAAGCTGCTGGCCGAGCGACCGATGCACGGCTACGAGATGATCCAGGAGATCGCCGATCGCAGCCAGAACCTGTGGCGGCCCAGCCCCGGCTCGGTCTATCCGACGCTTCAGCTGCTGGTCGACGAGGGACTGATCGCGGCCACCGAAAGTGAAGGCAGCAAGAAGCTTTTCGAGCTGACCGACGCAGGCCGGGCCGCCGCCGACAAGATCGAGACCCCGCCGTGGGAGGAGATCGCCGACGGCGTCGACCCCGCACACGTCACGCTGCGCAGCGCCGTTTCCCAGCTGATGGGCGCCGTCGCGCAGTCCGCGTACACGTCGAGCGACGAGCAGCAGGAGCGCATCGTCGACATCGTCAACAACGCCCGCCGCGAGATCTACCAGATCCTCGGCGAGTCCGACTAACCAGATTTGTGGGGCCTGGGCGGCCGTGAGCGCCGCTCAGCCCCCACAATTCACATATGCAGACCTTTCCCCTTGGGCAGTTCACCGTCGGCCGCGTCGGTTTCGGCGCCATGCAGTTACCCGGTCCCGGCGTGTTAGGGCCGCCGCGCGACCACGACCAGGCGCTGGCCGTGTTACGGCGCGCAATCGAGTTGGGCATCAACCACATCGACACCGCGCAGTTCTATGGGCCCAACGTCGCCAACGAGCTGATCCGCGAGGCGCTGCACCCTTATCCAGCCGATCTCGCGCTGGTCAGCAAGGTAGGTGGCAAGCGCGACGAACAGGGCAACTGGCTGCCGGCCCAGCACCCTGACGAACTCCGTCAGAGCCTCGAGGAGAACCTGCGCACGCTGGAGGTCGACCAGCTGGCCGCCGTCAACCTGCGCGTGTTCGGCGGCCACGACCCCAGCGCCCCTGGCGACGTGAACCCCGAGCTGTTCGACCGTCAGCTGACGGCGATGATCCAGGCCCGCGATGAGGGCCTGATCGCCGGAATCGGTCTTAGCAGCATCACCGTCGAGCACCTAAAGATAGCGTTGGATCGCGCCGAGATCGTCTGCGTGCAGAACGCATACAACCTCCTCGACCGCACGTCACAGCCGGTGCTCGACACGTGCATCGAACACGGCATTGCGTTCGTCCCGTTCTTCCCGCTCGGCTCGGGGTTCACCGCGGATAATCCGGTGCTCGGCAACCCCGTTGTGCAAAGCGCCGCATCGGAATTGGGCCGCACCCCGGCCCAGATCGTGCTGGCCTGGACGTTGTCGGTGGCACCCAACGTGCTGCTGATTCCTGGCACCTCGTCCGTACCGCACCTTGAGGAGAACACGGCCGTCGCCGACATCGAACTCGACGATGACACCAAGCGTGCGCTCGACGCCACGGCGAGCTAGTCGACGTCGACCCAGTCCAAGGTGCGCTGCACGGCCTTCTGCCAGCCCGTGTAGCCGGCGGCGCGCTGGTCCTCGCTCCACGCAGGCGTCCAGCGCTTGTCCTCCTGCCAGTTGGCGCGAAGGTCGTCGGGGTTCTCCCAGAACCCGACCGCCAAGCCCGCGGCGTATGCGGCGCCCAGCGCGGTGGTCTCGGCGACGACGGGCTTGACGACGTCGACGCCGAGCACGTCGGCCTGGATCTGCATGCACAGATCGTTGGCGGTGATGCCGCCGTCGACCTTGAGCACCTCCAGATGCACGCCAGAGTCGGCCTCCATCGCGTCGACGACGTCGCGGCTCTGGTAGCAGATCGCTTCCAGCGTCGCGCGCGCCAGGTGCGCGTTGGTGTTGAACCGGGACAGCCCCACGATTGCGCCGCGGGCGTCCGATCGCCAGTACGGCGCGAACAGCCCGGAGAACGCAGGCACGAAGTACACCCCGCCGTTGTCGTCGACTTGGCGTGCCAGCGCCTCGCTCTGCGCCGCGCCGCTGATGATGCCCAACTGGTCGCGCAGCCACTGCACCGCTGAACCGGTGACGGCGATCGAACCCTCAAGTGCGTAAACGGGTTTGGCTGGGGTTTCGTCTCCGGACGCAAACTGATAGCACACCGTGGTCAGCAGCCCGTTCTCGGACCGCACGATCTTATCTCCAGTGTTGAGCAGGAGGAAATTGCCTGTGCCATAAGTATTTTTGGCCTCGCCTGCGTCCAGGCACACCTGCCCGACCATCGCGGCCTGTTGATCGCCGAGGATCCCGGTGATCGGCACCTGCCCGGCCACCGGCCCGTCGTCGCGCGTAATACCGTAGGCCTCGGGGAACGACGACGGCTTGATCTCGGGCAGCATCTGCCGCGGAACGCCGAAGAACGACAGCAGCTCGTCGTCCCAGTTCAGCGTTTCCAGATTCATCAGCATGGTCCGGCTGGCGTTGGTCACGTCGGTGACATGCACGCCGCCGCGCGGCCCGCCGGTGAGATTCCACAGCACCCAGCTGTCGGGGGTGCCGAAGATCGCATCACCGTTCTCGGCGTCGCGGCGCACCCCGTCGACGTTCTCCAGAATCCACTGCACCTTGCCTGCAGAGAAGTAGGTGGCCGGCGGGAGCCCGGCCTTGCGCCGGATGACGTCGCCTCGGCCGTCGCGGTCCAGCGCCGAGGCGATGCGGTCGGTGCGGGTGTCCTGCCAGACGATCGCGTTGTGATACGGCCGGCCGGTGCGCCGGTTCCATACCAGCGCGGTTTCCCGCTGATTGGTGATGCCCAGCGCGCCCAAGTCGGTGGCCGACAGCTTGGTCTTGTTGAGCGCCGACATGATGACCGACGCGGTGCGTTCCCAGATCTCGACGGGATTGTGCTCGACCCAGCCTGCCTTCGGCAGGATCTGCTCATGCTCGAGCTGGTGGCGCCCGACCTCGGCGCCGTCGTGGTCGAAGATCATGCACCGGGTACTGGTGGTGCCCTGGTCGATCGCGGCGATGAACTCGCGAACCTCGGCCAACTTCGTGCTCCTCCCCGACGGCGTTTCCAATCGACCATGATGGCCTACATGGCGTCGCCGATCACCGACATTGACCGCATGCCCCGTGGTGGGCCGGACGCGTCCTGCGTCGACCGGCTGTTGCAGACCGATCGACCCGAATATCTCGACCGCAACGACGTCGATGACAAGGTCAAGCGCAGCGTGATCCGCGCCCTTGAATGGACGGGCGAATTCTTCGGCACCACCGAAAAGTTCGCGCGTATCGCACTCGACGAGGTGGCTGACGTGCCCGACCCCAAGATCCTCGAGCTCGGCTCGGGCCATGGCGGGCTGTCGCGCAAGCTGCTCGAATGGCATCCCACGGCCGAGGTCACGGTCACCGACATCGAGACGGCCTCAGTCGCGGCGATCTCCGCCGGCGACCTGGGCGAGCACCCGAGGGCGATGGTGCGGGAGATGGACGCCACCGCGATCGATGCGGCCGACGGCCAGTTCGACCTGGCGGTGTTCGCCTTTTCCTTCCACCATCTGCCGCCGTCGTTGGCATCGCGGGTGTTCGCCGAAGGCACCAGGGTTGCCGACCGGCTGGTGATCATCGACCTGCCCCGGCCGCCGTCACCGCTGCACATCCTGCGACTGGCGGCCATGCTGCCGCTCGCGCCGGTGGTGCCGTTCGCGCATGACGGCCTGATCAGCTCATTGCGCACGTACAGCCCTTCGGCGCTGCGAGCGCTTGCCGCACATGCCGACCCGGCGATCGATGTGCAGCTACGCGGCGGTCTGATGAGCCCTCAGGTCGTGGTGGCCAGCCGGACGTCGGCTATGCCCCCCGGCCGCTCCTGACGACGCTGGCCGCGAGGACGATCAGAGCACCGGCGGGAAGAATCCACCACGCGGGAATGACATGGGCCGCGGCGGCCGTCACCGCCAGCGCAATCACCACACCGGCGGCGATCGTCCAGTCGTCGCCCACAAAGAAGTGGTAGAGGAACATGCCGACGGCCTTGATCCCTGCGATCACTTGGACACCTTGGTCCTGGGGCGAAGCGCGAGGACGAGCGCCCCTGCGGCGACGGCGTACAGCGGAACCAACGCCAGCAGCGCAGCGTCCGCGCCCGGCCATTCGACACCAGCGCCCTCGGCTCCCCAGAATGTGCCGAACGCGCACAACAGCACACCGACCGCGAACTTGATGGTGTTCTCAGGGACGCGGGCCATTGGCGCCCGGATCACCACGCCTGCCGCCGCGACAACGATGAGGGCGGCGAGGGCCGCTGCCGCCGCGACGGGTACGTCGTGCGCATTGGCCCCGAATGTGACGACGATGAACGCCACCTCGAGCCCTTCCAGCACAACGCTTTTGAACGACACGATGAACGAGTACCAGTCCTGCACCAGTCCGCGCCGATCTTCGCCTGCGGCTTCTGCGGCCGCCAGCTGCTGGTGGAACACGGCGTCTTCGTCGTGCAGGGCTTTGCGTCCGGCTGCCCGCAACACCGCCTTGCGCAGCCATTGCAGCCCGAAGATCAACAGCAACCCGCCCACCACGAGCCGAAGCACATCCAGCGGCACAGCGGATATCGCCGGACCCAGCGCGGCGACGATGACCGCCAGCAGGAGCAACCCGGCGGCCACGCCGGTGAGTGTCGAGCGCCAGTGCCTGGCCGTGCCCATCGCCAGCACCACCGTCGTCGCCTCGACGGCTTCCACGGCGCACGCGAGGAAGACCGTGACGAAAAGCGCGGTCGCGTTCATGGGCTACAGGTCAGAAACCGAGGCTGCGCATGGCGTACCCGCCGTGTTCGTAGCCGTGGTGGCCCCATCCCATGTCGCCCTGCATCAACACGACGACAAGAATGATCGTGTAGAGGATCACCCCGAGCAGCAACAGACCGCCGAAGATCCAGAGCGACAGCTGACCCAGCCGGCGCACCCGATCGGAGGCGTGCTGCGCTTCGGCAATGTTCCCGGCCGCCCACAGCGGATAGACGTTGAAGGCATGGGTGAACGCCGAGAACGCCAGCGGCCAGAAGAACAACAGCGATACGACGGCCCAACCGGCGTTGTGCGGCGGCGGTGCCGGTCGCGGTGCTCCGCTTGGCGCCACGCCCGGCTCAGGCGGCGGCCCGGCGGGCTCAGGCGGCGGCCCGGCGGGCTCAGGCGGCGGCCCGGCGGCGGTAGGTACGTCGGTCATCTCTGCCTCCTTGATGATGGGACGCTGTTTCGACGCTAGACCCGCGACGTTGAACATTCGCTGAGGTGCGGCTATGAAGTCCGCAGCGAGTCCCTCGGTGACTCGTGGCTACCCGACACATCGCCGTTGTGGCCGTTGTGTGCGATTTCCTTGCGCAGCAGCCACCGAAGCGGTT
>Ga0209526_10001604_pt1 | contig 15230 bp, 11 predicted proteins | sample JacPinW_OM2H0_M1_FD_188566 | JGI IMG/M metagenome (GOLD analysis project Ga0209526, IMG submission 188566) | Forest soil microbial communities from Algoma, Ontario, Canada - Jack Pine, Ontario site 1_JW_OM2H0_M1 (SPAdes) (version 2) | ecosystem: Environmental > Terrestrial > Soil > Boreal... | reverse complement strand
TAGCCTCAAGAATCTACTCGAGTCGGGCGATCCTCGCTACGACGTGTTGGTCTACCCGGGCGACATCGTCAAGGTCACTCGCGCTGGGGTCGTTTACGTAGAGGGAGATGTCAAGAAACCGGGCGGGTTCATGCTGAAGACCAACGAAAATATTAGCGTCTTGCAGGCAGTGGCTCTTGCTGAGGGCCTGACGCGAACTGCGGCGGGAAATCACGCACGGATCATACGCAGAAACGAAGCGACCGGGGCGCGTGAGGAGATTCCCATAGACCTCACCAAGGTTCTGGCCGGCGGACTCACAGACGCGCTACTACGTCCGAACGACGTCGTCTTCGTTCCCAACAGCACGGGAAAATCGGTTTTCTACGGCAGCGCGCAAGCAGCGGTTTCAATCGGCAGCGCGGCCGTCTATAGGTGGTGACGTGGCAGAAGAAAGCAAAATTCAGTTATTGGAATCGACCCGAGCGAAGTTAGAGCGTCTGCGTCCAGAACTGCTCGAACCGTACCAAATCGCAGAAGCGGGAGAAGGGCGAAATCTTCGAGCCTACTGGGGAATCGTCCAAAAGCGTCGCTGGACGATTCTCTCGATCCTGCTTGTTACGTTCACGACTGTCTTGATCGTGACGATTAAACAGAAGCGCGTCTACCGCGCTGATGCCCTGCTCGAGATTGAAAAAGAGAATCCGAATATTCCGACGGTCCGGGAGTTATTCCAGCTCGAAGACGTCTCGGACAACTACCTGGAAACGCAATACAAGATCTTGCAGAGCGAGACCTTGGCGGGGCGCGTCATCGACCAACTGCACCTCGACCAGGTGAGAGAATTCAATCCTCCCAAGAGTGGGTGGTTCTGGGAGAACACGCATGCCGCCGCTCCGACTCCGGGTGTGCTCATTGATCCCGACACCGAACAGGTGATGCTGGGACGGTTCGAGGATCGTCTAAGCGTTGAGCCTGTGCGACGAAGTCGATTGGTTCAGGTCAGCTTTGAGTCGCAGGATCCGGAGGTTGCGGCGAAAGCTGTGAACGCTCTCGCATCGAATTACATTCAAGAAAACCTGGAGAGTCGCTGGCAAGCCACGCAGAAGGCCTCGGAGTGGCTGTCTCAACAGTTGCAGAGTTTTAAGGCAAAGCTCGAAAAATCGGAAGACGACCTTCAGCAGTATGCCCAAGACAACGGCCTGCTTTTTCTCGAGACGGAGAAGGGCGGAACCGAAAACATCGTGGACGAGCGGCTTCGCCAACTCCAAGACGAGCTGACCAAGGCGCAAGCGGACCGCTACGCGAAAGAATCTCTTTACCGTCTGACAGAGGCGGGCGATTACAGCTCACTTCCGGGCGTCGTCGACAACAGACTGATGCAGGACCTGACAGCCCGCCTGGCGGACCTGGAGCGAGAAAAAGCGGCGTTGACTCCGACATTCCTGGGTGACTACCCCAAGGTGAAACAGGTTCAGAGTCAGATCGACGACATCGAAACGACGCTTGACCAGGAGCGCAAACGCGCCGCACGGGGAATCGTCGACGACTACCTGGCTGCCGACCGCCGGGAGGCTTTGGTCCGCGAGGCCTTCGCACAACAGCAAAAGCAGGCGAACCACGTAGCGGCGAGGGCCGTGCAGTATAACATCCTCAAGCGTGAGGTGGACACCAATAAGCAGTTGTACGAAGGTTTGCTCCAGCGCTTGAAAGAGGCGGGAGTCTCGGCGGGGATAAATGCCAGCAACATCCGGATCGTCGATGCGGCCGTGCCACCTACCCGGCCCGTGAGGCCTCGACCCATCCTGAATCTGACACTGGCCCTGTTATTCGGTTTGGGCTGCGGTGTCGGCATGTCCTTCCTTCAGGAACATTTGGACAACACTCTGAAAACCTCCGACGACATCGAGCGCCTTCTTCGCGTTCCGGCACTCGCTTTGATCCCCTCCCGAGAATCGCTCGATCACAGCAGCGCGGGCGTGTATGGGCTGGCGGAGCCGGGCTCGCCGCTGACGAGCGGAAACGGCAAGCTTGCTCCTTTGGAAAAAGTTTCGGGGAAAGCCTGGATCCGTATTGATGGAAACGGAGCCCAGCATTCGGCGCTCTCAGAGGCTTTCCGCAGCTTGCGAACCTCGGTATTGCTTTCGGCAGCCGGTCGACCTCCGCGTTCGTTGACCCTCGTCAGCGCGGAGCCTGGCGAAGGCAAGACTACCGTCGCAAGCAACCTGGCTATCTCCCTGGCGCAACTGGGGAAACGGGTATTGCTTATCGACGGGGACATGCGCCGTCCATGCGTTCACCAGCTCTTCGGCATGGAAGACCATTCCAGGGGGCTGGTTACCTACCTGACCGGAGAGGAAGAATGGCGCCACCTGGTTCGTCCGACAGGAATACCAGATCTCGATTGCCTGGTGTGCGGCCCCGTGCCACCGAACCCAAGTGAATTACTTTCCTCCGATCGTATGCAGATGCTAATCCGTGACGCGATGGCCGAATACCAGTTTGTCCTAGTCGACGCGCCGCCGTTACTGAATGTTGCCGACGGGCGCATCCTGGCCACGATGGTTGAAGCTGCGATCCTGGTAGTCAAAGGAGGGGGCACTCCCCGCGAGCTGGCGCATCAAGCGCAACTCCATGTTCGCGACGTGGGCGCCCACCTGATCGGGGTAGTCCTAAACGACGTCGATCTGCGCCATAACGGTTACTACCACAGTTATTACCAGTACGGCGGATATGGCGAACACAGAACGTAGGGTGCGAAAAACCGAGCGTTCTCTGCGAGCAAATCAGACGGTGAACTGTTAGCTCGTCAAGCGGTTTGGTGCGCGGGTGCGGTCGTGGAGCGGGCGGGGAACTACTTTAGGCCAGCTTACGATTCGTCCCTTAATTAACAGATTCAAAGACGGTTAGGTCACATGACGCCCTGTAAGTGACGGGGCGAAGCTGTATCGCGAGTCCCTAAGATGGCAACGTCGAGCGTGTGCGCTTCCATAGTTCGCCAAGATTCGATCCTGCGGGGTAACGGCTTGGAACGGCGTTGGTATGCGGCCTACACCTGCGCGAACCACGAGAAACGCGTCGCCGAGCAGCTCGGTCTGCGGGGAGTCGAGCATTTTCTTCCGCTGTATGAATCGGTGCGGAAATGGGCAGACCGCCGAAGGCGGCTCAAGGTTCCGCTGTTCGCAGGCTACGTCTTCGTGCGGGTTGCGGTAGAAGAACGTCTGCGCGTGCTCGAGATTCCGAGCGTGGCCCGCATCGTGGGTTTCGGAGGTCTGCCGAGCGCGCTTCCGGATCAAGAGGTTGAGGCCCTGCGGAATATGATGGCTTCTCGGCTCCGGGCTGAGCCTCATCCGTATCCTGGGGCCGGCCGGCGGGTGCGCATCATAAGCGGCCCGCTCGAAGGGGCCGAAGGCACCCTTGTCCGCAGCAAAGGTGTGGTTCGCTTGGTTCTCTCGATCGATCTCATCCGGCAGTCGGCCACGGTCGAGGTGAACGCGACCGATGTCGAGCCGGTCATCCATTCGTCGGTATCTGCTCGCTAATTTGTGCTTGTTCGATTTCTCGCGGAGTGCCGACGAGCGTACGGAATTTTTCGAACATCGATTTCTGTGATCCTCGCAGGATACCTTTGCAACTATTCGCTCCATGCTGATTTGGCGGCTTTAGAAAATGAGGAATTTCTCGTTTGTCAGCCGCACCGTAAGCCATCCCCATGAACGAATCAGTAGCCGCACGGTCATGACGACTTCGTTGTCCGCTACGAGCTCATCGGCAGCAGCGCCATCTGCGTGGGCCCGCGTGTCCCCGATAATCTTCTTCGTTGTGTATCTGAACCTGACGGTTTTTCTTTTCGCCTTTGGTCCGTGGGAATATCCGGTGGACAATGGACACGGGCTGTACTTGTTTTTGGCTTTGGCTCACCTGGCGCTTTTGTTCGGCTATCTCACCGCCGCATTTCGCGAACCGATGGGGTACTCGGGCATATGGACCACACGCGGGCTGATGCAAGTCAGCGCGCTTTTGAGTCTCGTGGTGCTGCTTCCAACGAGCAGGTTCCGTACCGGCCAAATCATTCCAGACGTTATTGGTGGACTCACAGACCCGGGAGAGGCATATGCTTGGTCCCAACTGCTTCGCGATACGGGAGAACCATTCATTGAGTACATCAGAATCCTCATTGGACCGCTTCTCGCCATGGTTCTGCCGCTCACGGTGTTCTACTGGGAACGCCTGTCATTGAAACTCCGGTTCCTAGGCGTTGCTTCTATTGTTGGAACCGTAGCTATGTTCATAGCGATGGGCACGAACAAAGCGTTTGCAGATACGGTTTTGTTGGTGCCCTGGCTGATCCTTGCTGCGCACCTTGCTGGGACGAATCAGTTACGCTGGAGGCACAAACTTGCCTTCAGCGTCGGCGGTCTCATCACCGTTGTGGCGTTTCTTGCCTATTTCGAAGTAGCCGTGTCTGCAAGGACTGGTTCCATCGTAGCCGCCGGATACTTTGCCGCAACCAAAACCCACGTCGATGAGGACAACTTTCTAGTTCGACACCTGTCCCCGCCCGTGGCAGCAACTCTTAAGGGACTCGACGTCTACGTTACTCACGGCTACTACGCGCTCAGCCTGTCGTTGAAGGAGCCTTTCGTGCCAACGTTCGGGGTCGGCAACTCCATGTTCCTTTCTCGTCAAGCGGCCCGCCTCATCGGAAATCGCAAGATATTGGATATGTCGTACCCGGTGAGAATCGAGAAGTACGGATGGGATGCGCAGGCCTTGTGGTCCTCCATATATCCTTGGATTGCGTCCGATGTCTCGTTCCCTGGGACACTGTTGATAGTGTTTTTGATCGGTCGTGGTTTTGCGCTGTGCTGGCTCGACACGCTACGAGGCGAAAACCCTTTCGCCGTGGTCCTGTTGTCGCAGTTTCTTATCATGCTGTTCTATTTTCCGGCCAATAACCAGCTGCTGCAGTCTGGCGAAGGCTTCATTGCCTTTTGGGTGACACTGTTGCTCTGGTGGCGAACCAGGCGTAGCGGAGTCACCTGTCGCGCGAGGGTGGTAGCGACATCATCGTAGATTTTTCCTGGCGGTATCTCGCATGACCACAAACGACAACCCAACAGAGATTGCCATCGCATTTGTGGGGTGCCTCGTACCCGATGAGTCGGGGAGCCGCAACGCGGCGTTCTCTCAGGCGGGCCAAATGTACCAATCGGAACTTCTGTTAGGGCTGCGGAGTGCAGGATTGTTACCTTCGATTATCCTGTCCATCATACCGATTCCGGCCTATCCCAAATCACCCCGGATCTGGATCACATCGGATAAATCGCGTCTGGTCGGAGGAGTGAGGGTAAGATTCCTGCCATTTCTCAATATCACTCCGCTAAAACAGGTCACCATTGGCCTGTCCACAGTTTGGGAGCTGCTAAAATGGGGCTGGCGGAGCCGGCATGCGTCGTTCCGCGCTGTGTACAGCTATAACTTGTCCGTGCCTCCGGGTCTGTTCACACTGATCGGCGCTCGATGCATAGGCGCAAGGGCACTGGTGTCTCTTTGCGATATCAACGTGCCGGGCGAAACGGTGCCTGCCGGGCTCGCCTGGCGGTTAGACTACTGGTTGCACAGAAAGCTCATACCAAGGTTTGACGGACACGTGGTGGCTTCGGAGGCCACGGCACGTGACTTTCTTCCGGGCAGGCCCTATGTCCTGTTAGAAGGCGGTATCGGGAACGAGCTGTTGGATCGGACCGGAGACGCGAATAGAAAATGCGGCACCTCTTCGGAGTGCTTTGTAGTCTCGACTGCTGGTCGGCTGGATGAATCAAACGGCATTCTCACGGTCCTCAGGGCATTCGCACAGCTCGAAGGCGGCCAATACCGACTGCGTATCGCCGGTACGGGACCCCTCGAAGCGTTAGTTAGGGAAGCGGCATTGGCCGATCCGCGCATCGAGTATCTGGGGCTGATTTCTTTCGACGATGTCCTCAAGCTCTACAGCTCCTCCCAGGTCCTTGTTAACATGCGAATGACCAAAACGCTTAACACCCGATATTTCTTTCCATCCAAAATGATGGAGTACCTGGCTTCCGGTACGCCCGTCATCACCACCTCTGCGGGCCATATAGAAAAGGAGTTTGGCAACTTCGTCTACCTTTTGGAGTCTGAAACCTCCGAAGCACTTGCGAACACGATACGTCTTGTGGCCAGCCAAGACGCGAAACATCGGCAAGAGATGGGCCAGAAGGCCCGGACCTACATGCGAACCCACAAGATGTGGCAGATGCAGACACAACGGGTGGCACAGTACATCCGCGAAACTGTGCTGGGCATCGAATCTGCCCCGGCCGAGGGGCAGACGCTACCTCAACGTGTCCAGATTGCGAAAGGATCGGCCGCGGAGTTGAAAACGCCCGGTTAATTCGGCCAAAGGCCTTGTCTGTCAGGCATCCTTTTCGCGGCGCGAGGCTAATTAGAACATGCTCCCGAAGATTCTTGTACTCGCTGATTGGTATTTGCCCGGGCGAAGGGCTGGAGGCTCGGTCTCGTCGATTGCCAACCTGATCGAGCTCGTAGGAGACGAGTTTCGTTTTTACGTCATCACCCGCGACCGGGATCTAACAGAAAAGACCGCTTACGCTGGGGTGCCGGCTGATCATTGGATCGCTGTCGGCAAGGGTCTCGTGCTTTACACGTCCGACCTTTCCTTTTCGAACCTACGGCGTCACATTTTGGATATAGCTCCAGATGTGATTTACCTGAACAGTTTCTTCTCGCGCCTGACCAGGAAGACACTGTTGCTGCGCCGGCTCGGATTGGCGGCCGCCTCTACGGTTGTGCTGGCCCCCCGAGGCGAGTTCTCGCCCGGGGCGTTGAGTCTCAAACGCCTGCGCAAATGGCTGTACCAGCGAGTAACGATGCGGACCGGCCTCTACCGAGATCTAATTTGGCAGGCAAGTTCGAACCTGGAGAGGCAGCAAATCACGGCTGCTGGAATTGCCAACGGGACGCCAAACTGCGGATACCTGGTTGTGACACCTGACGTACCCAGCCCACATTTGCTCGAGCGCCCGGTCGAATCACGCCGACCGGAGAAACGGCCCGGCGCCGTCCGCCTAATTTTTTTGTCCCGCATCTCGCGAACCAAGAACCTTCATTTCGCACTAGAATCGCTAGCCGCGCTGCGTGGTGATGTGGTGTTTGAGATCGTTGGCCCGGTTGAGGACGACCGATATTGGTCAGAGTGCCAGGAGCAGATCCGATCGCTTCCGAGAAACATCGTTGTCAGTTGCGCCGGCCCAGTGCGGCACGAAGACGTCAGCCGCGTATTCTTTCAGCATCAGTTCCTGCTGCTGCCAACGCTGGGAGAAAACTTTGGCCATGCAGTTCTAGAAGCTCTTGCGGCCGGCTGTCCGGTCGTTATCAGCGACCAAACGCCTTGGCGAAACCTGTATTCGGCTGGCACAGGGTGGGATTTGCCGCTGGGAAGGCCCGACCTTTGGCGAAACGCCCTCCAGGAATGCATCGCCATGGATCAAAAAGTCTATCAGACGATGTCGCAGCGGGCTCGCCGCGTTGCAGAGCAGTGGTTCTCCTCCCCATTCTTCCACCGAGACAGCGTGAACCTGTTTCGAAGCGCCTTACATTACGTCGTAAGCCACTAAAAGCGCCGGCACTTCGATTTTTCAGGAGCGACCAGGAGAGGGATTCGATGCGCCCACAGTCCAACACGGATATTTTGGTACTTGGCGGGACGGGCATGCTGGGCCACAAGATGTTTCAGCGGCTTCGGAAGAGATTCCCGGAAACCTACTGCATGATCCGCGGCTCGATCGAAGACCCGTCTGTTCGCAATTGCAACCTGCTCCGCTCGGGCCAGGTTTTCCAGAACTGGGACCTCACGGATTTCAACGCATTCGAGCGTTTTTTCCTGGAACACAAACCCCGGGTCGTCGTGAATTGCGTTGGGATCATCAAGCACCGACCTGCTTCGACAGAAGCTATACCCAGCATCCTCACGAACGCTCTCTTGCCGCATCAGCTTTCCAGACTCTGCGGGCAGTCGGGCGCCAGGCTCATCACCTTCAGCACCGATTGTGTCTTTAGCGGCAAGCGCGGCAACTATCGGGAAGGCGATCCTGCCGATGCCGAGGATCTCTACGGGCGGACAAAGTCGCTCGGGGAACTGGCTAATGACAGCGGCAATGCGCTCACTCTTCGCACTTCCATCATAGGCAGGGAGTTGGTTCGTTCCGAATCTCTGCTGGAGTGGTTGCTGGACCAGAATCATCGACGTGTATACGGCTACAAGCGCGCCCTGTTTTCCGGCGTGACAACCCACCGCTTGGCAGACCTCGTCGGCGATCTAATCGAAAAACACCCGAACCTTTGCGGGCTGTACCACGTCGCAGCTCAAACGATTTCGAAATTCGACCTCCTTTGCTTGCTTCGCGAGACTTACGAGTTGGATATCGAGATCGTTCCTGACGAGGAGTTTGTTTGTGACCGGAGCCTGCGGGGAGACAAACTCGAGGCTGCAACCGGCTACCTCTGTCCACCCTGGCCGGAGTTGGTCGATCAACTTGGGAGCGATCAAACTCCTTATGACGAATGGAGGACGGTGAAAAATGAAGTGCTTTGATGGCAAGAAGCTTCTGATCATTGGCGGAACCGGATCGCTCGGTAAGACGCTGGTCCGCCGATTCCTCGCCGGTCGCGCGGGGGACCCGGCGAAAATCATCGTCTTCTCCCGCGATGAGGCAAAACAACACTTCATGCGGATGGAGTACCACAACAAGGTCGCTGCCACCGATGAAATCATCTATCGCAACTTCCAACAGAAGCTGGAGTTCCGCATCGGCGATGTGCGCGACTTCCACGGGGTGGCGTCGGTTCTCCGCGGCGTGGACATTGTTTTCAATGCGGCGGCACTGAAACAGGTTCCCGTCTGCGAATATTTTCCCTATGAAGCGGTGCGCACAAACATTGAGGGCCCCGAAAATATTGTCCGGGCCATCCAAGAATACGACCTTCCCGTCGAGACGGTGGTGGGCATCTCGACCGACAAGGCTTGCAAGCCGACTAACGCCATGGGTATGAGCAAGGCGATCCAGGAGCGCGTTTTTATCCAAGCGAATATTCGCTGCCCCGGCACTTGTTTCGTCTGCGTGCGCTACGGCAACGTTCTGGCCTCGCGCGGTTCTGTCATTCCGTTGTTTCTCGATCAGATCCGTAACGGAGGCCCCGTCACAATCACGACGCCGCGGATGACTCGTTTCTTGCTGACTCTAGATGATGCCGTGGACACGATTTTCGCAGCTGTGCAGGGAGGCTTACCTGGTGAAACCTACATTCCGCGGGTCCCCTCGGCGCGGATCACCGACATCGCGAAAGCCTTGATTGGAGACCGAAAAATCGAGACCAAGATCATTGGGATCCGCCCAGGCGAAAAAGTTCATGAGCTGCTCGTTAGCGAAGAGGAGGCCGATCGCACCGTCGAGCGAGATGGCTACTATGTGATTCGGCCGCTGTTGCCGGAATTGCGCCGCCAGCAGGAGAATCTGATTGGTCTGTCCAAAGAGTACAGCTCCGCCGACAACGCCATGTCGGTCGAGGAAGCTTCGCGACTGGTCCAGCGAGAAGGTCTGATGCCGGAAGACGTCCCTGCCGAGACCGTGGAGGTGCTCCGTTGAAGGTTATGACCATCCTTGGTACGCGGCCTGAAATCATCCGTCTTAGCTTACTCATCAAGTTGCTCGACCATTATGCCGACCACATTCTTGTGCACACTGGTCAGAATTACGACCCTCGTCTGAGCGGGCTGTTTTTCGAGGAGCTCGATGTGCGCCGGCCAGATATTTTCCTGGATGTTGACAGCCCGAGCTTCGGTGTCCAGGTAAGCCAAATCTTGTCCCGCATCGAGCCATTCTTTCTGGAGCATCGGCCCGACCGCGTTCTCATTCTCGGGGACACCAATAGTGGACTGACCGCCATCGTCGCTTGCAGACTTGGTATCCCCGTGTACCACCTAGAGGCTGGTAATCGATGCTATGACTCCCGCGTGCCCGAGGAGATCAATCGCCGCATCATTGACCACGTTAGCTCGGTTCTGATGCCCTATACCAATCGCAGTCGCGAGAACCTTTTGCGCGAGGGAATCCAGGCCGCGAACATCTATGTCACCGGCAATCCGATTTACGAAGTCCTGCAGCACTTCGCTGACCGTATCGCTCTGAGCACTGTGCTGTCTGATTTCGAGGTGGAGGAGGGAAGGTTCTTCCTGGTGACCGCGCACCGCGCTGAAAACGTCGATGTTGCGTATCGACTCCGCAACTTAGTCGACGCCCTGGTCTCGCTCGAGGATCGCTATCGTTTCCCCGTCCTCTGCTCTTTGCATCCTCGTACACGCGCCAGGGCACACGAGTTTGGTATCAGTTTAGACCACCCTGGCCTGAGGTTTGTCGAACCCTTCGGATTTTTCGACTTCGTCCGGTTGGAGAAAAGCGCGTTTTGCCTGCTCTCGGACAGCGGAACGGTGCAGGAGGAAGCCTGCATTTTGGGTGTGCCAAACGTAACCGTGCGCGACTTCACCGAAAGACCCGAAACGATCGAGTGCGGTTCAAACATCCTCGCCGGCTGCGAAACGGAGACGATCCTTAAATCTGTCGAAATGGCCACGCAGCAGACTAGGAGCTGGCAGCCACCCCCGGAGTACCTGGTTTCCCATGTGGCCGACACGGCGATGCGAATCCTGTTGGGCTCTGGGTCCCGCAACCTGGCCGCGGCCGAGCCCGTCCCGAATCCTGTAGGCACCCATGTGATTTCCACAGCGGAGTGATTCCCGAGTCTCGGCTCGAGCAAAGGAGCGGCAAGTGCGCATTCTGATTCTTGTGGATTGCTACTATCCCAGCGCAAAGTCCAGCGCCAAGCTGGTGCACGACCTGGGCGTCGAACTCGATCGGCAAGGGAACCAGATCTTCGTGCTGACGCCGAGCGAATCAGTCGCCGAGTCGCTTACCACCTCGATCGAAGACAACCTCTTGGTTGCGCGGGTCAAGGCAGGCAAGATCAAAGGTGCGAACAAGATGCCGCGCGCTCTCGAAGAGATACAGTTGTCAACGAACCTATGGCGCAAGGCAAAACACTTTCTTTGCCAGAACCGGTGCGATCTGATTCTGTTCTATTCTCCCAGTATTTTCTTTGGCCCGCTCGTACGCAGGTTAAAATCTCTCTGGGCATGCCCGGCCTACCTGATTCTGCGCGACATCTTCCCGGAGTGGGCCGTAGACGCGGGGATATTCCGAAGAGGCTTGGCTTACCGCTATTTCCGCAGGATGGAAACATATCAGTATGAGATTGCTGACCTGATTGCCGTGCAGTCGCCGGGCAATCTTGAATACTTTGCCCGGGCGTTCCCCCAAAAGCAATTCCGCCTGAAGGTGCTTTATAACTGGACTTCTTTGGCCGAGCCCGATCTCGCTCATACAAATTATCGCGCCAGGCTCGGTTTAGATAAGAAGTTGGTCTTTGTGTATGGGGGAAACATCGGGGTGGCCCAGGACATCGACAACTTGCTTCGGTTGGCGGCTCGGCTCACCCCGCGCCCAAACATCCACTTCTTGCTGGTGGGCGGCGGAACGGAACTGGCACGATTAAACGATTCCATTGCCGCCTCCGGCCTTCGCAACATCCAAGTCCTTCCCTCGGTCGGTCAAAACGAGTATCTTTCCATGCTTTCCGAGTTCGATGTGGGATTGATCTCGCTCCATCCGAGACTCAAGACTCACAATGTTCCCGGGAAACTCCTTAGTTATCTCTACTGGGGTTTGCCGGTGCTCGCCAGCCTAAATCCGGGGAATGACCTGTTTGACCTCCTGGAGAGAAATCGAGCGGGCTTCTGCTTTGTAAATGGAGACGACGAGAACCTGGCGGCAGCGGCGCAACTGCTGGCAGAGCACCAGGACCTCAGGTCCGAGATGGGCAGGAACGCTCGCCAGCTTTTGGAACATACCTTCTCGGTCAAGCTAGCAGCGGATCAGATACTGACACACCTTCAGGACGAAGGACTTGTTTTCCCCCGCGCCACATCGCTGGCGCCCACCCGAACTACCGAGCAGGGCGAGCAGCTGAGTTGGTAACGGAATTCTGCTCATGGATTGGGCGTTGGGCTTCGCCCGGTAACAGGAACTTTCGTTTGCCGCCGCACGCCCGGCTTTGGTCGCCGAGTTACTCGAATCTCCACAGGAAATAGACTTGGCTTCTATTGGTTATCTGATTTGTTTTCTCGCTAGCGCACTGCTTACTCTGCTGCTCACGCGCTGGGTGCGGGATACTGCGACTTCCCGGGGATGGGTGATGGCACCGGAACTGGACCGGCACGTTCACACCAGGCCCGTGCCCAGAGTGGGGGGCGTGGCCATTTACGCGTCCTTTATGACCGTGTCCGCTGCCAGCCTCTTGGTCCCGAGATGGATGGGGCCGCGGTTTGCGTTGCCGGTACAGGCAACCTTCGGCATCCTCGGACCGGCCTTCCTGGTGTTTCTCCTGGGCCTCTATGATGATCTACACGCGGTCGGCCCCTACTGGAAATTCGGGATCGAGGGCCTGGCTGGTGTGCTGCTATATATGGGCGGATTCGGAATTCATCAGCTGGACCTGTTCTCCGCCGGGCGCATTCTGCAGACTGCCGTCAGTTTGCCGCTCACTGTACTTTGGGTGCTGCTAATCACGAACGCCTTTAACCTGATCGATGGACTCGACGGACTGGCGGCCGGTTCGGCGCTATTTTCCACCGTTGTCGTCTTTGCAGTCTCACTTCTGATTCCCAATCCGATGGTCACATGCCTCACCATTGCACTGGCGGGAGCCATCCTCGGCTTCTTGCGGTTCAACTTCCACCCCGCATCCATTTTCCTGGGGGACTCCGGGAGCTTGTTCATCGGCTTCATGCTCAGCGCGCTGGCTCTGGCGGGTTCGCAGAAGGCGCCGACGATGGTCGCCGTGGCCATTCCGGTTGTTTCATTCGGCCTACCGATACTCGATGTCGCGATCGCGCTCGCGCGTCGGTTTCTCGGCGGCAAGCCTCTGTTTAGAGGCGACAACGACCATATTCACCACAAGCTACTCAAGCGGGGCCTATCGCAGCGGGAGGCGGTGCTGGTCCTGTACGTTGTCGCCGGAGCCTTCGCACTCTTGAGCCTATTCTTGCTTCACAACGCGGGTATGATCGCCTTGGTACTGATGGTCATCGGGATTGGCGTCTGGTTCGGGGTGCAGCACCTTGAATACGCGGAGTTCGCCGAATTGCAGGATCTGGTCCGGCGGACAAAGAAGCGAAAACATGTCATTGCCAACAACCTCGAAATCCGCCGTGCCGCCGAAGCCTTGAACTCCTGCGCGGAATTTCCAATGATCTGCAGGATTCTTAAGGCTACACTTCAGCCGGTTGGGTTCGACGGATTCGGGCTCCAGAACTCTTCGACGAACGGAATTTCTGACTCATTCTTCGCCCCGTTGCGACGCGCTGCAGACGGTGGACTGCAGTATTGCTGGGACGACGCAGCCTCGCCGGAGCCCGCCTGGGAACTGAAACTGGAACTGGCGGCTACCGATTCGGGCTACCCGATGGGGCATTTCTCCCTGTTTCGCACGGCCGTCACACATCCTCTGCTGGTGGACGTCGATCTTTTCAACTACGAGTTCCGGAACGCCCTTTCCCGTGCCGTCTATCGTGCGATGAATCGGATTCAGCTGTCCCCAGGACACCAAGTGCGCGAAATCTCCGCTCCTGCCGCAAAAATAGTCTCCATCCCTTCGACCAGCTAGAAAAGCGTTGGTCTGGGCTGGTACCGGTCCCGGCAACGCCTTGGGCTATCCAATATGACTGTCGTTTCCAGTTCCCAAACGTCCGCAGCTTCTGCAGCGGTTCGGTCGCGCACGCACGATCGCGCGATGATCCTCTGCAGCTGGAGCAGAAAAGTCGCCCGGCGAATTGAGGGGGCAGTTCTAGGCAACTACTCCATCGAAGCGAGCTATCGCGATGCGATCCGGAGGTCGATCCGAGAAGGGGCGCTGGTCCTTGATGCCGGGGCAGGCGAGCGGTGTATATATGCGGGTCAAAGCTTGCGCGTCATCGGCTCCGATATGTTGCTCGGTGACCTCAGAAACAATCGGGATATTGAGTTCGCTCTGGTGTCTGACCTTGGCGGGGATCTTCCCCTTCGTCCAAATTCCCTCGACGCCGTGACGGCCTGCTACTTTGTCGAGCACCTTCACGATGCTGAACGATTTATTCGCAACGTGGCAACCGTGCTCCGACCGGGCGGCAGGCTATTTCTGCTGTTTCCTTGCCGGTTTTCGCCGTTCGCAGTGATCAACCGCATGATCTCAAACAGGCTCACCGTCAAGTTCTTGCGGTTGTTCGTCGAAGGTTCGCACGGCGGATTTCCTGCCACCTACAAGCACTGCTGGCCCAGGCGGATGGGCGAAATTCTCAAGCGCAACGGTCTACGCGTGGTCGGAACCGAACTTTGCTTCTACCAATCGCATTACTATGCCAGCTTCCTGCCGGTTTACCTCTGCAGTCTCGCCTATGACATGTTGATGATGGCTTTACACATTGAGTCGATGGCTGCCTCTGCGTGCATGTTTGCGGAAAAAGTGGCTCGCACGGAGCCGTAACCCACCCGACACCATTTGCCTGTTCTCTTGATAGCTCGCGTAACCGTTTTTGCGGATCTCCGGGCGCGCGTTTCGCATCTCGGATTGCATTTGTGCCGGCATGGGGATGGAAAGAGTCAGTATTGGCAAAGAGTCGCCCGAGCCTGACCCCGTTGATCAGTTCGGTGGGCTCTAGGCGTCCGCCAAGTTCCGAGCGATCAAGCCGGGGCCTCGATTGTGGCCCCTCGGCTGACAACCGCTAGGCTCGAATGCAAGGATGGCTATCGGCGGGCCTCAAGCGAATTCGAACGCATCATGGGAAGATTGATGACTGACGGATGATCCTTATCATGGTAGACGGTGTTGACCGCCTCGACTTCGTGTGTTGGGTAGCCCGGACGTTCTCCGTTGTTGGGGTTGACATCGAAAAAAGGGGAAGTTGCTGCTCGAGACGTCTGATCGGATTCGGTGCCCTTTCTTGAACCGATTGCCGACACCCAACAAATCGATCGTGACCTTGCGAACCTCTCCGGGGTTGAGCAACCCCGGTTTGGCAGGATCCTTGCTTGACCGCACGCGAATAATACGATCCTCCA
>Ga0209526_10001603_pt1 | contig 15233 bp, 14 predicted proteins | sample JacPinW_OM2H0_M1_FD_188566 | JGI IMG/M metagenome (GOLD analysis project Ga0209526, IMG submission 188566) | Forest soil microbial communities from Algoma, Ontario, Canada - Jack Pine, Ontario site 1_JW_OM2H0_M1 (SPAdes) (version 2) | ecosystem: Environmental > Terrestrial > Soil > Boreal... | reverse complement strand
GACAAGTCGGATCCGCCTGCCAACGCGCCGAGCGAGGTCGAGGTGCAGGACGCAGCCTGCCGCGCGCTGGACGCGGCGGGCGTGACTCCAAGAACCAGTGACATGGTCTTCGTCTATACTTCCAGATTTCCGTTCATCGATCCCCGCCTTGGGTCCTACTGCGCGTGGCACTCCTTTGGAACGTGCCATGGGACCCAGGTGCTGCTCGCATTCATGCCCAATCCGCAAGGAACCGGCTGCGACGCGGGCGCCAATTCCGGGTGCACTTCGTACTCCGCGCCGACCCGTTCGCTCGGGGTGTCCACCGGTCACGAGTTGGCGGAAACGATCACGGATCCCTATGGCCATACCTGGCGGGACCGGAAAGGCTTGGAGATGGCCGACAAATGCTACCTGCAGGGCTGCGTCAGCGTGCGAGGCGTCAACTTCGAACTGCAGCAGCTCTATTCGAACGCCGTCCACGCTTGCACGTTCTGAAGCGGCCGGCGGCAGGTACTCGCCCAGCGAGTGCAGCTCCAACCTGCGGCGCGAGTCTCGTCGGTCTCACTTGGAGAACGCATTCTCGTCGCGGCGCGCATCTGCGCAAGTTCGGATGGCTGGGCAATCCTGAGGCAAACCGAGCGGGACGAGCCTGGTACGCGGCAATCGAGCGTTGAATCAAAAACGCGGATACGCCGATACCGAGACATCTGATGCTCGGTCCATGGGCCGAGCCGCGGCCGTGGGAGCTGGGCGGCTCGAGTTGGGGACCCCGGCTAGTTCCTTGATCGAGTCGCTCCAGCGGCACACGATTCACGGTGAGCTTTTTCTCAGCATCTGACTCCATCGCAGTGAACCCAAACAAAGGCACTTCCATCTCGTCGATCGTCAGCATCTGACCCTTATCCGAACTGTCAGCGATGTCTTGACTGCACCCCGCTTTCCCTCTTTGCTTTCCCCCTCTCTGCTCCTAGTTCTTCTGCTCTCCTCAATGCTGACCCTCCTTCTCCGCTCTCCTTCCTCTTCCTGCTCTGCGCTTCCTCCTCTCTAGATTCCCCTTGCTTCCCTCTTTGCTTTCCCCCTCTCTGCTCCTAGTTCTTTGCTCTCCCTCAATGCTGCCCTCCCTCTCTTCTGACCATCCTCCCCACTGGCCACCCCGCCCCCCGCCAATTGAACCAACCTTCGAGGCTGCCCCCGACCCCTCGATCCGGTCGTTGGGAGCGAGGGGTCGGGGGTAGCCTCGCCCGCGATGTCGCCCTCAACGGCGGGGGCGGGGTGGCCAGCTCTTCCCTGCAAAACAAGCTACTTCGGTGATCGAAAGTCATCAGCTGCCTCGTCAGCAGGGTGGTTCGCAAAGTCGTACACGTGCTGATGACTTTGGTGATGAGGCGCCGAACTACTTTGCTGACGACTTTGCGAACTACTTTCCTGACGACTTCCGTCGCCTGCGACGCTAGTGCTGGTTCACGGAACTGACATGCATGCCGTATCGGGAGGATTGCGTCCACCTAAACGACATGCTAACAGTACATACAACGAGCCGGGTAACGACCGATGGCGAAAACACCCACGACCGAACGCGAGACCGCGACCTTCCGTCTCCCTGCCACGCTTCTCAATCGAGCGCGACAGGAGGGTGCCCAGCGCGGACTCGCGTATGTGCGCTCTGTGGAGGAGGCCCTGGAGGTTTACTTCTTCTCCCGGCTTCCACCGCCCATGGCCGAGGCCCTCGAGGAAGACATCAAGGAACTGAAGGTCTCGCGCGAGAACTATTTCTACTCTCTTCTCGACGCACGGTATCGCCAGCTGATTTCCAAGGCGGCTGCCGCAGAGGGGCGCAAAGGAATCGGAGCCAAGTCGAGGAAGTGAACAGCGGACTCCACTAAGAGCGAGCGGCAACATGAGCAACCCAGTCAATGACCGTAGACTCACTCCTGAGCGCAGGATCGGGAAAAGGCGAAACAGCGAACCCCTCGTGCCGCCTTCCCCGCCTCTTCGGCAGCCAGACCGTCAGCACGGGGCGATCCTCTCCATGGACCGACTCTGGACGGTCCCTCAGGCGGCCGTGTTCCTTGGCCGCTCCGTCTCATGGGTCTACAAAGCGGCTGAGCGCGGCGAGCTGCCGCGTGCGAAGGGACTCGGTTGGGGCGTGAGATTCGTGCCGGCAGATCTCCATGCATTCGCCCGGGGCGAAGTGCCTGCGATCGCCGGTAGGCGGAAGGGAGAGCGCTGATCATGGCGAGCGTCTTCAAGCGCGGCGAGACCTGGTACGTGCGCTGGCGCGGCATTGACGGCTGGACCCAGCGAGCGACAGAGGCGAAAAGCCGCTCGCAGGCCAAGGCCTTCGCGGCCGAGTTGGAGCTCGAAGAGCACACCGCGCGCCGCGCCCGGCTGCGCCAGACCGCGGGGCTGGTTCCCGTTCAGGACGACCTGCCCGGCAGCTTTGGCGCGCTCTGTCGTTGGTGGCTCGACGAGCGGTGCCCGGAGCCGAGCAGGGAGATCGAGGAGCGCCGCCTCCGCAAGCATGTGCTCGCGGCGCCGATCGCGACGCTGCCCCTGGCGCGCGTGCGCAGCTCCGATGTGGAAAACCTCTTGGCGGACCTCGAGCGCAACGGCGCGGCGGCCGGCAGTGTCAACAAGCTGCGCGCGATCCTGCACGCCGTCTTCAACCGGGCCCGGCGCGCAGGCCGTTGGGTGGGCGAAAATCCGGTGGCCGCCACGCAGCCCCGTAAGGTACCCCGGCGGGTCTACATCACACTGAACCCTGAGCAGCTCGCGCGCATGCTCGAACAGATCCCGGACGACTGGCGGCCGCTCTTCGCCTGCGGCCCTGCGCTCGGGCTGCGTAAGGGAGAGCTTTTCGCGGTCGCAAAGAGCGATGTCGATCTCGACCGCGGCACCATCACGGTCGCCCGATCGCACGATCGCGATACGACGAAAGGTGGCGCTGCGGCGGTCCTGCCTCTCCCCGCATCGCTGCGGCCTTGGATCGAGTACCAGGTGAAGCACGCGCCGGGTGCCCTGCTCTTCCCCGCTCCCAACGGATCCCAGCGGCCGCGCGAGGCTGATCCGCAGAAGATTCTCCGCAATGCGCTCTCGCGCGCCGGCATCGCGGAGGGCTGGGAGCACCGTTGCCGCTGGTGCGGCCACAAGGAGCGACACCAAGACCGCGAGCAGCGTTACTGCCCCACCTGCGTGAAGCGCACGGACGGCACCGGCAAGCCCGCGAAGCACGTGCGTGGCCGGCTGCTCTGGCCGAAGGCGCTGCCGCTGAAGATGCGCTTCCACGACCTGCGGCACACGTTCGCAACGGAGCTGCTGCGCCAGGGCGTCGACGTGCACCGTGTGCAGCGGCTCATGCGGCACAGCGACGTGCGCGTCACGACCGGAACGTACTCTCACTTGCTCGTCGAGGATCTGCGCGCCGCGGTCGATGCACACGCCCCGAAGCCGTCGGTGCCGCCGCCCGCTGAGCCGCCGCTTGCTGCATTCTTGCTGCACGAGGCCGGATCCGAAGCGAACGACCCCGCGGAGGGCGCGGACAACCTAGGGAAGGTAGAGGCGGAATCTGGTGGGCGCTGCAGGATTCGAACCTGCGACCCCTGCCGTGTGAAGGCAGTGCTCTACCGCTGAGCTAAGCGCCCCGAAACGGGGCGGTCCAATTCGCACGCCGGCCCGCGGCAGTCAAGACTTGTCTCCCGGCGTCCTCGCCGGAACCGCCTTCCCGCGATGGCAGGTGCCACAAGTCACCGGGCTCTTCCCTCCGTAGTACCCGTCCGCGATGTAGCTGGTCATCTCCAGCATCTCCCGCGAGCGCACCTTCTTCGGATCGTCCGCCGCGAAGTCTCCCTTCTTCCCGTGGCAGTGCTCGCACTCCACGCCCAGCTCCTGCTCGAACCAGCCCATGATCAGCGCGAACTGCCGCGCGTTCATCCCCTTCAGCACCCGCACGTCCTTGAACACCTTTTCCACCGGCTCCCTCAGGTCGTTCGGCGACAGGATCTGCTCGAACTCGTCCGGCACCTCCTTCGTCAAGGGGCGCTTTTCCGGCTCCTCCTCTCCCCGGTGGCACATCCAGCAGGTCACCCTCACCTCGCCGCCAAACGTCCGGCGGTTGATCTCCTCGTTCATGCGGATCATCTCGCGCGCCCGAAGCTTCTCCTTCTTCGTGTCAGCGGAGAAGTCCTTCTGCTTGACCAGATGGCACATCGGGCACTTCTGGCCGAGGTTCGCGCGCATCGACTGCATCCCCGCCATGAAGCGATTGCCCTTCAGCTCTCCGAGCACCTTCACGTTCTTGTAGATCTTCGCCGCCGGCTCCTCGCCCTTCGCTCCCCACTCGAGTCCGACCGGCGTCTCCGACCCCGCCGCCGTGATGGGGCTCACCAGATCCGCGCGCGTCGTACCCCCGTCGGCGGTCCCCGCATCTGGCGTCCCCGCATCCTCGACTGCCGCGTCGGGCAGGTCGGCTGGACCTGCCGCCTTCTCCGCGGAAACCGAGAGCGGCGCCGGTGGCGGTTGCGCGTGCGTGGACGCGCAGGCCGATGCAAGCAGCAAGAGCGGCGTCCAGCGCATGTGCTCCTCCTGCTACTTTTTCTGCTGATCGATGAGCTGGTCCAGATCGTCCGAGAGCTCGCGCACCCTTCGCTTCAGCGCCGAGATCCGCTTCCCCGCATGCTTGAAGTCATCGCGCGTCACCAGCCCCGCGGCGCGCAGCGCCTTCTCTTGCGCCTCGTCCAGGGCCTGCTTGGCGCGCTGGAGTCCCCCGATGGCGGCGGCGATCGCCTCCGCACGCTTGGGATCTTCGAACAGCTTTCCCATCGCCTTCATGCCGAGCTCGGCGGCGCGCTCGCGCAGGGTCTTGGAGGCCATGACCCGTTGTGTTTACACGAATTCGCTGCGGATCGCGCGGAGCGCCTGCAGGCCGGCGCCGCGGTGGCGCCCGGCGTTCTTGACCAGCCGCTGCAGATCGCCCTGGAGGCGGATCCTCCGCTCGAGGATGGCCCGCAGCAGATCCGGCCTCTGCCCGGCGCCGGCCTGCTCGAGCAGCGCGCGGCAGAAGGGGTACGGCGCCTGCGCCAGGTAGTCGGGCTGGTACTCCTCGAGCTCGTCCTCGTCGTCCGGATACGAGAGCTTCGCCGGCCTGCCCGGCTCGATGCGCGCCAGCACGCAGAAGTCGCTGCGCAGCCCGCCGCCTCTCTCGATCACCACTCCCGCCACCACCGGACCGAAGTCCGCGATTGCCGCCACCACCTCGGGATCGAGCAGTATCGCGGCTGCGGCCGTCTCGCACCACTCCCGCGAGGGGAACTTCATTGACCGCCGAAGACCTTCCGGATCGACGCGAAGATGCCGCGCGACTGCTCCTCGGCGGTGGCCGACTCGCGCTCCACCGCGATCCGGCGCCGCTCCGCTTCCTCCTGCCACGCCACCTTGAGCGCGTCCGGAGTGTCGTGCGTGGCCAGCAGCAGCTCGCGCGTCTGGCCGTTCCCGCTCTCGATGGTGACGTGCAGCAGGCACTCCTCGTCGAGGATGAAGTTCACCCGCTGCCCTGCCACCTCCGCCGGGAACCGGAGCGTGCCCAGGTACTCGTTGTCGATGATCTTGTCGCTGTCGCCCTGGAAGATGTCCAGCTCGAGCGCTTGTCCGCGCGCAGGCGGCAGGCGGAAGCTGCTCTTCGAAGGGATCTGCGTGTTCTTCTCGATCACCTTCCGGAAGCGGCCGCCAGGCATCGCGAAGCCGATCGGCATCGAGAGAGCGTCCACCAGCGTGACCGAGTCGATCTCCTGCATCGACTCCGCCAGCAGCGCCGCGCCCAGCGCCACCGACTCGTCCGGGTGGACGCCCTTGCGCGGCGGCTTGCCGAAGAACTGGTGCGCTTTCCCCTGTACCAGCGGCATGCGCGTCTGGCCGCCCACCAGCAGCACTTCCTGGATGTCGTTCCGCGGGAGGTGCTTCTCGCCCAGCACCTTCTCGACCAACAAGAAGGTCTTCTCCACCAGGTCCATGACCAGGGCGTTCACCCGCTCGCGGGAGAGCGGAATCCGGAGGTCCACCGGCTTGCCCTTGCGCTCGGCGACGAAGGGCAGCTCGATCACCACGTTGCTGAGGAGCGAGAGGTCGATCTTCGCCGCCTCGGCCGCGTTCTTGATCCGCTGCATGGCGATCGGCGACTGCGTCAGGTCGATCTTCGTCTGGTTGCGGAACTCCTCCAGCACGAAGTCGATGATGCGGTTGTCGAAATCGACGCCACCCAGGAAGGTGTCGCCGCCCGTGGCCAGCACCTCCATCACGTTGCCGTGGAGCTGGAGGACGGAGACGTCGAAGGTGCCGCCGCCCAGGTCGTAGACCAGCACCTTGTGGTCGAATCCGCGGTTGAGACCGTAAGCGAGCGCCGCCGCGGTGGGCTCGTTGACGATGCGCTTGACGTGGAAGCCGGCGAGGATGCCCGCCTCCTTCACCGCGTTGCGCTGGTTGTCGTTGTAGTAGGCGGGGACCGAGATGATGGCCTCGCTGATCTCCTGGCCCAGGGTGGCTTCGGCGACGCGCTTGCAGTGCTGCAGCACGAACGCGCTGATCTGCGGGAGCGAGTACACCTTGCCCGCCAGCACCACGGCGGCCTCTCCGTTCGGCCCCTCGACGATCTCGTAGGAGAAGTAGTGCTTGATGTCCTGGACGACCTTCGAGTTGTACTTCCGTCCGATCAGTCGCTTTGCCCCGTAGATGGTGTTCCGCGGGTTCACCACCATCTGGTCCTTGGCGACGTTGCCCACCAGCAGGTCGCCCTTGTCGCTCATCGCCACCACGCTGGGCAGGATCAGCGAGCCCTTGTCGCTCGGCACCACCCGCGCAACCTTGTTCCGGACGTACGCCACGCAGGTGTTGGTGGTGCCGAGATCGATGCCGAGCAGGATGGGTTTTTCGGCGGCCATGGATCTGCACCGATGGTACGGTGCGCCGTGTGCGGGGCGCAACAAATGCGCCTACTGCCACCGCACGTCATACCGTACAGTTACACCCGCAGGCGTCGATTCCACCACCTCGGGCATGCCGACCTCTCCCACCGTTCCTGACACTTCGTAGACGAAGATGAGTGTTCCGCGCAGAACGTGAAACGCCGCGTCCGGCGTCCCCTCGCCGTCGAAGCGCGTCAGGATCCTTCCGCCCTTCTCGCCGCTCTCCCAGGAGAAGCTGATCCCGCGCGTGACCATCGAGAAGAACCGATCCAGATTCGAGAAGATCGGCTCCGGCGACTGACCGAACAACATGAAGGCCATCCGGATCACCGGCTGCAGCATGCTCCAGCCCAGCGGCCGCGCGCAGGCGATGCCGCACTCCACCAGCGCTTCGTCGCCGGCGATCTTCTGCAGCGCGGTCTCGATGTCGTCGATCGGCGTCGAGGGGATGAAGCTCAGCGAGCGCGGCGGCGTGTCGATGGTCGCGCGCGTCGCGGGCGAGACGGCCGCGCGGACCTGCTCGCGCAGCCCGCGGTCGTCCACGAAGTCCATCAGGGCGCGAAAGAACGATCCAAGGCCCTGCCGCGGGGCGTCCGGCATGCCCTATTCTGTGAGAAGACCGGGCTCCGCCGCTAGTTCGCGTCTCTTGACTGGACTGGCGAATGATCGCGCTAAGGCGTAGGCGCTAAGAAATCTCATGTAGCCGCGCCGCTACTTCGATGCTCCATTTCTCGTACGGGGCTGGGGCCACCGGCAGCTCGTCGACGAACCTGCTGGGGCGCATCAAGAGCCGCGCCTGATCGCGCTCTTCCTGCATCATCGGATAGGTCAGGTACAGCTCGTCCTTCGCGCGGGTCACCGCCACGTAGAACAACCTGCGTTCCTCCTCTTCTCCGTCGGGCGCGCGCAGCGCGGGAGCGCTGGGAAAGCGCCCGTCCGCGAGCCAGATCAGGAACACGGCCCGCCACTCCAACCCCTTCGCCTGGTGGACGCTGGACAAGGTGAGCTTCTCGTCTGCTTCCGCGCCTTCGACCACGTCCTCCGCCTCCAGAGAGTCGAGCAAGGTGAGATCCGCGAGGAGCTGCTCCAGCGACTCGGCCTGCAGCGCGTAGTCGGCGAGCTGGAGCACGTCGTCGGATCGCGCCTGCGCGTTGGCGTACCGCTGCTTCAGCGCCTCGCCGTAGCCGGCCTCGTGGAGGATGCAGCGGATCATCTCGCTCGGTTGCGAGCGCATCGCCACCAGCGTCTGGAGCGCGGCGGCCAGCGTGCGCAGCCCGGAGCGGGCCTTCGGCGGCACCAGCTGGGCGAGCGCTTCGAGCTGCGTGCGTGGGTCGCGTCCCTGGCGCAGCCACTGCTCGACCTGCGCCCAGAGCGCGTCCGCGCTGGCGGCGCCGACCCCAGGCACGAGCTTCACGATCCGCTTGAACGACAGCTCGTCCTGCGGGTTCTGGATGAACTTGAGGTGCGCCAGCACGTCCTTGATGTGCGCCTGCTCGAAGAAGCGTACGCCGGCGCGGACCCTGAAGGGGATTCCGCGCCGCGCCAGCTCCATCTGCAGCTCCATCGAGTGCGTATGCGCGCGGTACAGCACGGCCATCTCCCTCAGTGGAATGCCCTCCTCGCGCAGCTCGAGGATGCGCTGGGCCACGAACTCCGCCTGCTGGTTCACGTCGCGCAGCGGGACCAGCGCGGGCAGCGCGCCTCCTTCGCGGTGCGCGCGCAGCTCCTTCTGGAACTGCTTGCGGTTGCAGGAGATCGACGCGTTCGCCAGCGCCAGGATGGGCGGGGTGCTGCGGTAGTTGGTGATCAGGCGGAACTGCTGGCACTTCGGATACCGCTCCGGGAACTTGAGGATGTTCTCGAAGTGCGCCCCGCGAAAGGCATAGATGCTCTGCGCGTCGTCCCCCACCACCAGCACGTTTCCGTGCGGGGCCGCCATGGCGTCCACGATCTCGCCCTGCAGCCGGTTGGTGTCCTGGTACTCGTCGACCAGCACCGCCGAGAATCGCCGGCTGATGCTCTCGCGGGCGGCAGGCACCTCCACCAGCAACCGCTTCCAGTTGAGCAACAGGTCGTCGAAGTCCATCGCGTTCATCTGCGCCTTGCGCTCCGCGAACCTGCGCGCGACCCGCAGGATCTCCTCCTCCAGGGCGACGAACTGCGGCGACTCCAGGGCGATCACCTCCGCCAGGGGCCGCTGGGTGTTGATCGCGCTCGAGTAGAGATCGATCAGCGCGTCCGGGCGCGGAAACCGGCGCTGGCCGACGCCGTAGCCCAGGTCCGCGGTGGCGCTCGCCATCACCTCCTTCGAGTCCTCGCGATCGAGCAGCCCGAATCGGTCGGCGTATCCCAGCCGCGCTGCGTGCTCGCGGAGGAGCCCGTGGGCCACGTGGTGGAACGTCCCGCCCCACATCCGCCGCGTCTCGATCCGGCAGATCTGGCCGACCCGCCCCATCATCTCCCGGGCCGCCTTGTTGGTGAAGGTGAGCAGCAGCAGCTTCTCGGGCGGCGCTCCGGACTCGATCAAGTGCGCGACCCGGTACGTGAGCGCGCGCGTCTTGCCCGAGCCGGCGCCGGCGATGACCAGGGTGGGCCGCGGCTCGCAGAGCGCGACGGCGCGTTGCTCGTCGGAGAGATCGCGGTCGTAATCGACCAGTCCCTTGCGCTGCGGCGCAGCTGATTTCAGGGCATATCGGCGCACCGCAGGCTGGGCGGGCTCCTGCTGGGCGAGAGCGGTCTCGGTGGGCATCGCCGCCCACGATAGTGAACAGACGTACAGATGTCAAAGTCCCAAACGCCCCTTCTCTCAAGCACGTACGCGGAGGGCGTCCTTCGGCGACAAGCGCGCGTGCGCGAGCTCGCCACCGCTCTTGAGGAGGATGATCTCGGCGAGGATGGAGATGGCGATCTCTCCTGGCGTCTTGTCGCCGAGCCGCAGCCCGATGGGCGCGTGCAGGCGAGGGTCCTCGCGCGGATCGCGCCCGAGGCGGCGGGCGATGTTGCGCAGCACCAGGGCGATCTTTCGCCGGCTTCCGATCAGGCCGACGTAGCGCGCCCGCGTCTGCAGCGCCGCCTCCAGCACGCCTTCATCGAGGGCGTGGCAGCGGGTGAGGATGACGACGAAATCCGCCGGACCCGGGGACAGCCCTCCGCTGGGGTCGGCCGCGAGATCGACGCAGCGCACCTCCCCTGCCCGCGGGAAGCGCTGCGGGATGGCGAAGGTCGGTCGATCGTCGACGACGACCGTCTCCAGCCCGATCTCCGCGGCCAGGTTCGCGACCCGCTCCCCGACGTGGCCGGCGCCGTAGAGCAGCAGCCGCGCGCCCGGGCGAACGGCGTCGAGGAACACCGTCACTTCTCCGCCGCACTTCATGCCCAGGTCGTCCGGCACCGCTTCGCCCGGACGGAGAGGCTTCGCGGCGTCGCCGGCGGTGGTGAGCGCGTAGCGGCGCTCGCCGGAAGGTCCGCTTTGCTTGAGACACTCCACCGCCTCCTGGATGACGATGGCCTCGAGCGGCCCGCCGCCCACGGAGCCGGCGATGCTGCCGTCCGGAGCCACGATCATCTTCGCTCCCGCATCACGGGGCGCGGAGCGAGCGGTGGACGTAACGGTGCAAAACACGAAGGGCTCGCGAGCCCTGCTCCTGCGGGCAGCTTCCGCGAACAGCTCGGCGTCGGTGAGGTTCATCGCACGCCTCCCAAGTCTAGCTCAGCGGCACTCCCGAAGCGCGGCGCCGGCAAGCTCTCGCTTGCGCCGCCCCCGGGCAGCCGCTTACAAGGCCCGCCGTGACCGACCTGGCGGTGGTATGCGATTTCGACGGGACCGCGACGGTCCTCGACGTCGGCGACGAGATCAGCAAGCGCTTCTGCGGAGCCGACTACCTGGCCTCGCAGAAGAAGCTCTTCCTCGAGGGAGAGCTGGATACCCGTTCGATCATCCAGAGCATCTACACGCCCGTGGTTGCCAGCGAGGCGGCGGTGGTGGCGTTCGCGCTCCAGGTGGCGAAGCTGCGGCCCGGATTTGCCGAGCTGGTCGCCGCGGCTCGCGAGAGGAGCGCGCCGTTCATCCTCGCTTCCGGCGGCCTGCGCCAGTACATCGAGGCGGTGATCGCCGTGCACCTGGCGCCGGAGCTGCGGGATCACATCTGGATTCGCGCGAACGAGGCCGCGTTTTCTCCCGCGGGGCTGCGCGTGACCTACCCCGGAGAGGCCGAATCGCGGGCGCTGGGATGTCACGTGTGCGGTTCCTGCAAGCGGGTGGCTGTCGCCGAAGCACGGCGCGGCGGCGCCCGGTACGTTCTCGGAATCGGAGACGGGTTCGCTGACCGGTGCCTGGTCCAGTTCGCCGACCGCACCTTCGCGCGCGAGGACAGCTACCTGCACCGGTACTGCAAGCAGCACACCCTCCCCTGCACGCCCTTCACCGACCTCTACGCGGCCGCGGAAGCCGTACGGGAATGCCCGGGAAAAGAATCCTAGGCGGGCTGCTGCGCGACTTCGAGCGCGATGATGGCAAGCGCCCGGTTGAGGATGGCCAGGCGCCGCTTGGCCGCGGCGACAGCGGCGCGGGCGCGCGGCGAGTCGTCGTGGTAGCGCTGCATCGTTTCTTTCAGGTGCTCGTAGGCAAGTTGCACGCGCCCGATGAGCTGGATCCTCTGAAGCCGATCGTGGGGCTGTCGCTGCATGGGGGTCCTCCGTTCCGTCACGACCCTCCTTCGATGCATTGAGCTTGCCATCTCTTCACTGAGAGCCAAATACCCGGGATCACTGATGTGGGTGATCGTCTTACCGCCAGGATGTGTCGGGTTTCCCGACAAGCAGGCGGACGAAATTGCCGAATTGTCTTCTCCTGGCTGGGAAAACCTCTACTCCTCGCGCAAGAGGCGCGAGAGGGTCTTCCGATCGATACCCAGCGCCTCGGCGGCCCGGGTCTTGTTGCCGCCGGCGTCCCGGAGGACGCGCTCGGCGTAACGGCGGCTGAGCTCGTCCAGAGTGGGATGATCCACGATCAACGGGTCCGGCGCCGCGACCAGCGGCGGGGGCGTCGCGATCGCCGGCGGCCTGGCCGACACGGCGCGGTCCGGGCGCCACCGTTCGCGGACCGCCTCCGGCAGGTCCTCCGGCAGGATGGTCCCGCCGGGGTTCAGGGCAAGCGCGCGGGCCACCGCATTCTCCAACTCGCGGACGTTCCCGGGCCAGTCCCACAAGAGGAGCGCCTCGCGCGCGTCCGTGGTCAGCGAGGCCCCCCGCTCGCCGGCGTGCCGCGCCGCGAAGTGCTCCGCCAGGAGCGGAATGTCCTCGCGCCGCTCGCGCAGCGGCGGAATGCGGATGGCGACGACGTTGAGCCGGTAGAACAGATCCTCCCGGAACCTCCCCGCCTTGACGGCCTCCCCGAGGTCCTTGTTGGTGGCTGCAACCACGCGCGTGTCCACCTTGACGGGAGCGCTCTCCCCCACCCGCCGGATCTCGCCTTCCTGCAGGACGCGCAGGAGCTGTCCCTGGATGCGCGTGCCGATGTCTCCGATCTCGTCGAGAAACAAGGTCCCGCCGGTGGCCTCCTCGAACAGCCCGCGCCGGGTGCCGGTGGCGCCGGTGAAGCTGCCGCGGGCGTGGCCGAACAGCTCGCTCTCCAGCACGCCTTCGGCGATTGCGCCGCAGTCCACCGCGATGAACGGACCCGCCGCCCGGGCGCTGGAAGCGTGGATGGCGCGCGCGACCAGCTCCTTGCCGGTCCCGCTTTCGCCCACCACCAGCACGGTCGCGTCGGTGAGCGCGACCCGCGCCGCCGTCTTGTAGACCTGGAGCATGCATTCGCTGCGGCCGACCACGTTGGCGAGCGCGTACTTCTCGCGGATCTCCCGCTTGAGGCGGCGGTTCTCGGTCGCCAGCCGGCGATGCCGCAGCGCCCGGTCCACCACCAGCTTGATCGCGTTCACGTCGTAGGGCTTGGAGATGTAGTCGTAGGCGCCGCGCCGGATCGCATCGACGGCGCCGTCCACGTTGCCGAAGGCGGTCACCAAGAGCACCGGCGTCTCCGGAGCGTGCTTGCGGACCCAGTCGAGCACCTCGAGGCCGTCCACGTCCACCATCCGGATGTCGCTGACCACCACGTCGAACTCGGGAGCGTGGTCGAGCTGCTCCATGGCCTCGGCCCCGTCGGCGCAGGCGATCACCGAGTGGCCGTCCTCGGCCAGGATCTGCACCATCAGGGCTCGCGAGGCACCGTCGTCGTCGACGACCAGGATCCGGGCCGGCTCCGCCATGGCGTTCACCATACCGGAAAAACAGGCTCAGACAGCCTGCGCATCCGCCGCGGGAAAGCGCACCGTAAAGGCCGATCCCTTGCCGGGCTCGCTCTCGACGTCGATGCGCCCGCGCAGGGCCCGCGCGATCTCCTTGCAGATCGCCAGGCCGAGCCCGGTGCCCTTTCCGTCGGGCTTGGTGGTGAAGAAGGCCTCGAAGATGTGCCGCTTCACCTCGGGCGGCATCCCGGTGCCGGTGTCGCTGACGCGCAGCTCGACATCCCTTCCGTCCGCGCGCGCACGGACCTCCAGGCGGCCGCCGTTGGGCATCGCGTCGACCGCGTTCGCCATCAGATTCGTGAGCAGGTGTCGCACCAGGCCGGGATCGGTGCGCACTGCCTTGCCGTCGACATCGCGCTCGACCTGGATCCGCTGCCGCGCCTCGACGCCGAGCGTGAGATCGAGCGCCTCGTCGACCAGCGGGGCGAGCTCCACGGTCTCGGTCGCCGGAGTGAAGCCGCGCGTCTGATCGAGGAACCGGCGGATGATCTGCGTCATCCGGCCCACTTCCCCCTGCAGCACCGCCACCTGCGACTTCGCGGGCTCGGCCAGATCGGCGCGCCTCGCCAGCAGCTGTAGATGACCGCTCAACGCGTTCAGCGGATTGCCCAGCTCGTGCGCGATGGTGCCGGCGAGCTGTCCCAGCGCGGCGAGTCGCTCCTTGGAGGTGAGATCGCGCCGCGCGGTCACCAGCAGCTCGTTGAGCTCCGCCAGATCGCGGTTCTTCCGGGTCAGCTCGGCGGTCGCCTCCTCGATCTTCCGGGTCAGCTCCGCGTTGAACCCGCGGATCTGCGCCAGCATCTGGTTGAACCCGCGCGCCAGGTACGCCAGCTCATCGCCGCCCTGCGCCGGGCCCGGGGCCCGCACTTCCAAGTGTCCGCCTTCCACCGCGCGCATCGTGAGCTGCAGCGCCGAGACGCGGCGGATGAGGATGCGCCCGAGCAGGATCCAGAAGGCGACGATCAGGAACAGCGACGCTCCCACCGCGACCTGCAAGAGCGCCTTTCGCTCCGCCGCGACCAGGCGCTCCGCCTCTGCAAGCGAAGCCAGCAGCACCAGCCGCGCCTTCGCACCGCGGGCGTCGTTGTAGGGCGCCACCACCCGCACGGCGCGGCCCGATTCCGGGTCATCGATCACCTCGCCGGCGACCCTCGTTGCCGGCCCGCGCCAGCGCGTGAAGATGATCCCGCCGGCATTGATCCGGGCGGCTGTGAAGTCCGCGTCGATGCCCAGCGCCGCCTGCCGCGCCACTTCGGCGCGCAGCAGCCCGCGGTGCGTCCGGACGGTCACCGCCAGCTCCTCGGAGATCTGTTCGTCCTCGGTTCCGGCGTGCTTGAGCGCCAGCGAGGTCGCGCTGGCGAGCTCCTCCGTGCGTTTGCGGATCTCGTCCTCTACGGAGCGCTGGCCGATGCGCAGGCCGAGGGCCGAAGCGACCAGGAGCGTCGCGGCGAGGACCGCGGTAAAGAGGAGAACCAGCTGGAGCCTGAGCGACATCCAGCCGTACTTCTAATACGGTTTACGCTGGAGGAAGCTTCTTCTCGGTCTCCGGCTCGTCACCGCCGCCCAGCGCCTTCTTGAAGCCCTTGATGGCCGACCCCAGGCTCGAGCCCAGTTGGGGAAGCTTCGACGGTCCGAAGAAGAGCAGCGCCAGCGCCAGCACCACCACGATCTCGCCCATGCCCAGCCGCATGAAATGCCTCCGCCGGCTCTGACTAATGCAAACTGGCAGCCGCGCCAAGGGAATCTGCCTCAGACCAAGGGCGAACCGCAACCACACCAGCGGGCTGACGTCCACCCGGCCGCCCGGATCGAATTCTCGCGCGCCCCTGCCTCGTTCCGCTACGCTGGAAACGTGCTGCTCGCGCTGCTGCTGCTCCTCGCGGACGCGCTCCCGGCGCACTCCCGCATCGAGGCGTCCGTGCTGGAAGGAATCTCCGGATCGTGCCCGGGGCGGAGGGTCGCGATCGATCCAGATCTGACGCGCGCCTGCCGGGCG
>Ga0209526_10001602_pt1 | contig 15235 bp, 12 predicted proteins | sample JacPinW_OM2H0_M1_FD_188566 | JGI IMG/M metagenome (GOLD analysis project Ga0209526, IMG submission 188566) | Forest soil microbial communities from Algoma, Ontario, Canada - Jack Pine, Ontario site 1_JW_OM2H0_M1 (SPAdes) (version 2) | ecosystem: Environmental > Terrestrial > Soil > Boreal... | reverse complement strand
GACCAGCCGGCGGCCCATCGACCATTCGCGCAGAACGCTGGCGTTGCAGACTCCGAAATCGGCCTTGCCGCTGGCAACCGCTTCGGCGACATCGATGCCGGGACCGCCTTCGCGGATGGCGACGTCGAGGCCCGCATCACGGTAGAAGCCCTGTTCAAGCGCGGCGTAATAGCCGGCAAACTGAAACTGATGCTTCCATTTGAGCTGCATCGATATTTGATCCAGCGCGGCGGCAGGATGCGATGCCAGCAGGAGCAAGCAAGCGGCGATGACTAGTTTCAATCCATCCCACTGCTGTGTAACTGTGGCAAGCAGCCAAGCGACCGTCGCAGTGCCAAATGGCTTGATGAACTCGCGCCGTCGCATGTGACCCCGCCGGGCGCAATTCCGTGAGGGGCGAGGCCGTGACGCGCGGTTCGCCCCTTTCGAAATTGGCTCCCCCGGGAAGGTTACGCACCCTCCGATCAGGCGACTATGCAAATTCGGACAATCGGGCGCGCATTTGGCTAGCGCCGAGAACGCCATTCATTGGACACGCAGACTTGGTTCATCTGGAGACTGCAAGCAAAGCTTCCCAATCCTCCGATGATCGACCGACCAACTTAGCTTCGCGACACACCCACCGCAGTAGTTGCGGAAGTCGTGCGCCAGCCGAACGGTCAGTTGCCGGAAGAACGCCAGGAAAACACCGCATCCTTCATTTGGATCAGCGCCGGTGCCGGCTGCATTTCAGCGAGCCTCTCTGTCTCTTGCCCGGCATTGACGAGTCTCGCCAGCCAGATCTCCCCGTCCGTATAATAGGGGTCACCTTCACCATTTCGGCCATTGAGGGTAGGGCCAATCCCCTTCATCTGATAGATGGCGGTGACCATATGAGCGTTATTAAGTCCGCCGATTAGCCGGCCTCGCGCTTTATCGATGTCCGCAGCAATGCGATGCGTAACTTGGCCGGTATCGCGGCTCAGAGTAACCCCGCTGTCGAAAGTTACGGCTCCAAGCCAAACCGGGTTCGCATCGGCTCCTTTTGCGAGGACCGACCATAGCCGAACATGCTGACGGCGATCGGCGCTGATACCGTCCGGCTTTTCAAACGCCAGATCCTCTTGGCGGCTTTCGAAGTACAGCGGACTAACCGGCGCACTTTTGTAAGGCCGGTCGAGCAGCACGCTGCCTATGATTTCCACGCTGGTCCGCAACGTGACGGGATCTGCGGGATACCAGCCGGCAGCGTGAAAGGCGCGAACCAGGTCCTCATGCGTTCCGATGAGGCCGATGTTAATCGGACCTCCCGGTATTCCTTGCGCCGTCGCTGTCAACATTGGTCGTTTTGAAAGCCCAGGTTCACGCTCGATTCGCGACCATGTCGCGGGCAAGATCAGGTAACTGACAGTGACGTAACAAACGATCACTGCCGCAAGAAACATAAAATACCGGCGGCCGCGTCCCCCAAGACTGTTCTCCATTGGACCGAACCCCGCACGACGTTTGATCGTGACGATGCACGCGAATGCGACGAGCCTGCGGCCGCTGGGTGCGTCTAGCCCGGGCTCGGGTCTAGTCTCTACTTCGTCACCATTCGTCGTGTCGGCGCCACAGTGCTAGTAGGCGCCATGGGCGAAATCGAAAACGTCAGCCAGGTATTCCATCCCGCCGGCCGGTTGGCCGCATCAAATTCGCCGTATGCCTTAAAGTTTAGATATCCCTGCATGTCACCAACTGGGAAAAGGTATCCGATCTGCGGGCCCACTCCAAGAACTCGCGATCTGAAACCACCAAGAATCGGACTTCCGCCAGTATCATCGGAGATTTGTTGATATGCATATCCAACGAGGCCTACGAAGACCTGTTTAGAGAGAAACTGCGCTGCGCTCCAATCGAAATGAAAGTCAACTCCGCTCTGAACCTGGGTATCGGGGTTCTTGAAATTGTACGTGAACCCCGCAACCCCCGAAAATGTGTGCCCGGTCGCTGGATTCAAATAAGTGTAGCCGCCGCCAGCATCGATGGCACCATGACCGATACCGAGGTTGGCGATGCTATTTGGATTATAGGCGCCGACAGGAATATCTCCGGTCGCGTAGGTCATGAAGTTATGAACGCCTGAGTTCCACTTCAGTGTCATCATCGGATACAGGTCGCCGACTGACGTGATCGAATCACCGATGCTTCCCATGCGGGTTGCTGCAAATCCTCCTATCCCCGTCGTCAGCGTCCCGTCGATAGTGGCGGCCGATCGGCCGAATATGCCGGTGACGCCCATGGCAAATTGTCCGCCGAGCACCGGCGTCGAGAACGTATAGGTCGGATTCAGGAACAGGAGATCTGCCTGTGCGTTCAAGTTGGCATTGAAGCTGACATTAACGTTCGGCGAGAACCTGCCGATCTGAATCTCTCTTGCCGCGGCTACGGCGCCGAACGCCGATACGGTGGTGTGATAGTAAACCTCGGCCATGGACCAGCCCGGCACCCCGGGGACCGCCGGAAGACTGTCGACCTGTCCCGGAAGCCAGAACGAAATACCACTTTCATCCGCGAGCGCCGACGCGCTCAAAGGTCCGAGCAGCGCAATAGCTGCGCCGATGCTCGATTGGATCAGCCGAAAATTAGACCGTCGTTCGGATACAGCGCGCGTCATCTGCTCGCCCCCCGCGCTAGAGATCACAATGTACAACCTGCAGATTGAATGGTTCGCCGTGATTATGCACTATGAAAAATCGGCCTACCGTGAAGATCAGTCCCTGCTGTTGCCCTAAAGTCACTCTCAAATCACCGGGATTTAGAATGCGCAGGAGGATGCTGCAGAGTTTTCGCATCCTTAGGTTCCGAAACCGAGACTGTCATGGACGCCGGCAGCACCGCTGGCCGCGGGAAAGGTCTTGGTGTCAGATGCCCGACACAGCGTTTGCGACGGACTTTCGCCAAATATCTTTCGGTATTCGACCGAAAAGCGTCCCAGCTCCACGAAACCAAAACATGTCGCAATCTCTGTCACAGTGGTCAGTCCGTAATCCGCGGATAAGAGAGCCCGTCTTGCCCGGGACAGCCGCAACAGCCGAAGATGCCGACAAGGCGGAAGACCACGGACCTTGTGAAATGCTTTGCGAAGCGTTCGCTCGCTTACCGCAAGAACACAGCAAATCGCTGAAATGTGGAGTGGCTCATCCACATCCGCGAGAGCCAAATTCTCCGCCTGCTCGACAAGGTCACGACACGGCTTGTTTTTTTGCGCGGAGGACGTTTCTGCAGTAGTTGCGAACGACCCGTGAATGGTCATCGAAGCACCTGAACGCCACAAGAACACAATGAAACGGCTTGACCAGGCCGCACCACACCATGGCACGGCGCTGGAGCGATATTGTCCTTTGGGGCAATCGGGAGTTGTCAGCCGTGTGCGCGGCTACACGCAACGATGAGAATTTCCAGCATAAAATCCTATCCGGGGTTTTCTGCGTTGGCCGAGGATGGCGGTGCCAGCAGTCCAGTTCGCTCCGCGATTGAGACTGCCTCCGCGAACGATTGAACTTGCAGCTTGTGCATCACCATGTGCCGGTGCGCTTTGATGGTGCGTTCGGACGTACCAAGCTGATGGGCAATTTGCTTGTTCAGTTTGCCGCGGACCATTAGCGCAAAGACCTCGCTTTCCCGTGCCGTCAGTGCCGAGATAAGGGATTTAAGCGAATTAAGCCGATCCTGATGCTGCTGTATCGACGCATGGCGAACAAGCGCGCGTTCGATCGCTTCCAGCAGTGTTTGCTTGGATACGGGCTTGGAGAGAAAGTCTTCAGCACCGGCCTTGATAGCGCGCACGCTCGTGGGAATGTCGCCATGGCCCGTCATAAAAATAATTGGCCAGGTGAGTGAACGCCTCGCTAGCTCTTCTTGAAGTTGCAGGCCACCCAAGGCCGGCATTTTGACGTCGAGGAGAATGCAGCCGGGTCTGGCCTCCTCGATGGCGCGTAAGAAACAGGTCGCGGAGTCATAGTCCGCGACCTCGTAGCCGGAGACCTTCAGTACTCGCGAAATCGCAGTCCGAAACGAAGCGTCGTTGTCTACGATATGAATTACGGGGGCGCCGTTCATTGTCTTATTCGCGTTTGCCAACGGAGTCCGGCTAGGCAGAGCAACTTTGCGGGCAGGCGCTTGCAGACGCGCCTCGGGTAATCGCACCGGGCAAAATGGTCGCACCCGGCAGAGATGAAAAATACAGTGCCGACAACCCCAGAATAGCTCGTGCGCGCGAGCCGTCAACGAGCGCTGTTGTTCTGATTCCAATCGAGGCGGTAACTGAATACGCAGAATGTCGCGGCGGCGGTCTTGCGTTGCAACATCGAGCAGGGCCGCATCGCAGTACAGGCGCGCGGCTACAGGTATGCCGTATAAGCGCTGATCCAGACAAGAATGGACGCGAGAAGACCAATAACGCCTGCATTGCCCGCGAATGCCGTTGCATTTCCGGACATTCCTAGCCGGAGCGATTCACGGCTCATCTCTTCCGGAATGGAGATCTCCGCGGGAAAAGCTGACGTGCCGCCGAGCGCAGTGGTGCGCGCGAGCGTTCCGGATACCGCGACTTGTCCCTGTCCGACGCCTCTGGGAATTGCCATAATCTTTGCGTGATAGATGCGGCCCGGGGCATTGTCGAAAACGATATCGACGGGCGTACCGTCCTTGATGGTCTGAAAGCCATTTTGCGAAAACATCCCGACAATTGTAATCTCGTTCTCGACGATAAACGACATCGCCGAGCGGGCCTGCAATGCGCGATCGCCGACGGTCAATGTCACGAGCGTTACGTAACCGTCCGCGGGTGCGCGGATCGTGGTCTGCGACAATTCCCACTCGGCATTCTCCAATTGAGCCTGGATTTGCGCGACTGACGTGTTGACGCCGCCGATCTCTGAATCCATGGCGAGCTTTGCGCTCTGCTGCGCCGCTTTGGCCACGTTGAGCTGCGCCAGCGTCGTCTCGTATTGATTCTGGCGGTCCTGCGCCTGGAACTCAGTGTTGGCGCCTTCCGCTGCAAGCTTCTGAATGTCCGCGTTGCGTTTTGTGTTGAACGCGACCTGCGCGGTGAGCCCTGTGACATTCGCGGTGGCCTGCTCGTAATTCGATTTCAAGATCTCGGCCTGTTGGCGCGCCGCGGCCAGCGACGCCTGCAGTTGCGCGACCTTGTATTGAAAGGGCGCCGGGTCAATCTGAAACAGAACATCGCCAGTCTTAACTGGCACGTTCGTCTTGACCGGAATAGCGACGATCTGACCGGTCACATTCGGTGTCACCTCAACGACCTTGCCGGTCACTGTGACCCTGCCCGCTGGCGTGAGGTAATTGAAGAGCGCGAGAAATGTCGCAAGAATGAATGCGCCAATGAGAACCGATATCGTCCCCGATAACCAGCCCCAGCGCACAAGCTTGAATTTTGAGAACACGAGCCACAGCGCGACGACGTAGAGGCACAGGATGATAACCACGACAAAACCTCGCGATCCGTCGATGCCAAGCATTCATTTGTAGGGCGTTCGCTTGCCGGCGCTATGCAAAAACGGCGCGACGAATGTCTCCTCTCCTTCAGCGCCCCCTTTATATTTAGCTGTCTGTTGGTTTTTGCATAGTCGATGCTGCGAAGCTTTTTCATAGTCTCCGAAAAGCTTGACCCGCCGCGGCAGCGATTTGCAAGAAACGTTTCCCCCGAATTCCAGAAAGGAGAAGCAGACATGAAGAGTGTAAAATTGGTTCAGATCGCCGGGCTGCTCGCAGTGACGGCAATGCTGGTGGGCGGTGCGGGGGCGGCCTTCGCCCAAACCGTGGGAACGGTGACTCAAACTGCTCCGCCACCTTCTTCCATGAAGACGATCGGCGCGCCTTCTGCTGCCGCCAAGCCCGACATCGTGCCCTCCCTGTTCGTGCTAAATTCTCGCGGCGCGACGTTGCAGGGCGATACACTGATTCTGACGGGCGTGACGCCCAACTCCATCATCTTTGCCGATCGTCCGGTAAGATCTGCAGGCCATCAACCCACCGCCGATGTCATCGCGGAATGGGGATCGGGCGACGACAGCTTTACCAAGAATCCTCCGAACGCAACCGTGTCCGTCTTCGGTAAGGATGGCTTGGTGAAGGATGCCGTCGTGGTGCTGAAGAATCCGAAGCTCGAGGGCGACAAGCTGACGTTCAATGTTCAGACCCTTGAAGGCGATCTCACCGGCGGGGACGGGGCGGCTGCAGTCTTCATCGACATCATCGGTCGGCCGTTCACGCCGATGTCGTTTGCCGGCGTCGCACGTCGTTCGGCGTTTCGCGGTGCGATGTATGCCGGCGCTGTTGGAGCGGCTGCATATGCCGCGCCCTATGCATACACCCGTCCGGCTTGCGGCTATTACCCCTATCCGCCTTGCTACTGAGGCGAGTGGGACGGGGGAGGCGTGCGCTTCCCCCGTTCTCAAATAGCTACGGTTTGAGATTCACTTAGGGCCAGAGAGGGGCGAGCGGAATGCGCTTTCGGAGGCCGTCATGACACTCGTCGATGCGATCTCGTCGTCAGGCCGCGAACAACTGCTAGAGCATTCGGCCGATGCGGGCATGCTCTACGTCCCGGGCGGCACGTTCCGCATGGGTTCGGATCGGCACTATCCGGAGGAAGCGCCCGTCCATCGCGCAACGGTCCAGGGTTTCTGGATGGACCGCGCGCCGGTGACCAATCGGCAATTCCGGCAGTTCGTTGAAGCGACGGGTTATGTCACTTTTGCCGAAACGGTACCCGACCCGAAGGACTATCCGGGCGCACTGCCACATATGCTCAAAGCGGGTTCTCTCGCATTTGCGCCGCCCAGGCGGCGCGTCGATCTGAGCAATTGGGGCGACTGGTGGACGTTCAAGTTCGGCGCCAACTGGCGGCGGCCTTACGGACCCGGAAGCTCGATCCGCGGACTGGACGAGCACCCGGTCGTGCACGTGGCCTTCGGGGATACCGAGGCTTACGCCAAGTGGGCAGGCAAGGAACTTCCGACCGAGGCCGAGTGGGAATTCGCGGCACGCGGCGGTCTCGACGGCGTCGAGTTCGCCTGGGGTGATGAACTCATGCCCGGCGGGCGTCGGATGTCCAACACCTGGCAGGGTGAATTTCCACACGAGAATCTGGCTACCGACGGCCATGAGCGCACGTCGCCGGTGATAGCGTTTCCGCCGAACGGCTACGGCCTCCACGACATGATCGGCAATGTCTGGGAATGGACCACCGATTGGTACGTGGCGAAGCACGAGGCCGATGCAAAGAAAGCCTGCTGCATCCCGGAGAACCCGCGCGGCCAAGATCAGAGCTACGACCCGTGCGCGCCCGATATCAGGATCCCGCGCAAGGTGCTCAAGGGCGGATCGCATCTCTGCGCGCCTAACTATTGCCGCCGCTACCGGCCGGCGGCGCGCCATCCCGAGCCGGTCGACACATCGGCGAGTCACGTCGGGTTCCGCTGCATCAAACGAGAGGAAAAACGTCATGATAGATGAACAAATCAGGTGTCGTCTGAAGCAAAGATTGCTGTTGGCCACTAGTCTTGCGGGCTTGCTCATCGCTTTGCCAGGTCTTTTTGCTGCGCCGGCAGCGGCCCAACAGATCACCGGTACGCCGGGTACGCCCGCCGCCACAATGACACTCGATGGCAAGCAGCTTCCGCCTGAGCCTCCGAAGTTCGGCGGCGAGATCAAGGAAGACGCCAAGGATTCCAAGCCTTACTGGCCACCCTCCGTCGTGCCGCCCAAAGGCGCGCCAAACGTGCTGCTGATCATGACCGATGATCAAGGTTATGGCGTGTCTGGCACCTTCGGCGGTGTCATCCCGACCCCGAGCATGGATCGCATCGCTAAGGCGGGTCTGCGGTACACGCAGTTTCACTCGACTGCGCTTTGCTCGCCAACGCGGGCAGCGCTAATCACCGGCCGCAACCACCATTCGGTCGGGTTTGGGGTGATCGGTGAATTGTCTACTGGTTATCCCGGCTACGACTCCGTTATTGGCACAGAAAGCGCCACCATCGGAACAATTTTGCGAGACAACGGCTTTGCCACCTCGTGGTTCGGCAAAAACCATAACACCCCAACCTATCTGTACAGCACGGCCGGGCCATTCGACCAGTGGCCGATCGGAATGGGATTTCAGTACTTCTATGGATTCATGGGCGGTGAGACCGACCAGTGGACACCTTACCTATATCGCAACACGAGCCAGATTTTTCCGTGGGTCGGCAAGACCGGTTACAACCTCACCACCGATATGGCGGACGAGGCCATCAACTATATGAACGGCCTGAACGCGGCGGCGCCCGACAAGCCGTTCTTCGTCTATTACGTGCCCGGTGGCACCCATTCGCCGCATCAGCCAAAAAAGGAATGGATCGACAAATTCAAGGGCAAGTTCGACATGGGCTGGGAGAAGCTGCGCGATCAGATCTTCGCCAACCAGAAGCGGCTTGGCGTTATCCCGGCGAACACCCAGCTCACTCCTTGGCCGGATACTCTGCCGAAGTGGGACTCGCTTTCATTCGTGCAAAAGAAATTATACGCGCGCGAGGCCGAGGTGTTTGCCGGCTATGCGGCCTATACCGACAATGAGATCGGCCGCGTCATCCAGGCGGTCGAGGACATGGGCAAGCTCGACAACACGCTGATCATCTACATCAGCGGCGACAACGGCACCAGCGCCGAGGGCACGCTCGAGGGCACCCCGAACCAGATGACCGCCTACAACGGCGTCCTGAAACTCCCCGAAGCCGAGCTGATGCTCCACTACGAGGATTGGGGCTCCGACAAGACCTACCCGCATATGTCGGTGGCGTGGTCGTGGGCATTCGATACCCCGTTCAAATGGACCAAGCAGGTGGCATCGCACTTCGGCGGGACCCGGCAAGGCATGGTCATGTCCTGGCCCGGCCACATCAAGGACGTCGGTGGCATCCGCACCCAATTCCATCACATGATCGACATCGTTCCGACGATCCTTGAAGCCACGGGCATCCCGGCCCCAGCTACGGTCAACGGTATCGCGCAGAAGCCCATTGAGGGCGTGAGCATGGCCTATACGTTTGACCAGGCCAACGCCAACGCACCTTCAAAGCGCGACACGCAATATTTCGAGATGTTCGCGAACCGTGGCATCTACCACGATGGTTGGTATGCGTGCACGACGCCACCCGCACCGCCCTGGCTTATGGGTACGGCCAAGATGCCTGAGGTCAACGAATACAAGTGGGAGCTTTACAATATCGCCGAGGACTACTCGCAATCCAATGACCTCGCATCCAAGAACCTTGACAAGCTGCGAGAGCTAAAGGAGTTGTTCGTGTCCGAGGCGGCAAAATACCAGGTCTTGCCGTTGGACAATTCCCTCTTGACGCGTGCAGTAACGCCGCGGCCGAGCGCGACTGCCGGGCGAACTGAATTTACATACAAAGGCGTGAATCCCGGCATCCCCGACGGCAACGCGCCCAACATCATGAACAAGGACTACAAGATCACCGCCGAGATAACGGTCCCGACGGGCGGCGCGGAGGGAATGATCGTGACTCTCGGCGGCCGCTTCAGCGGCTATGGCCTTTACCTGCTGAAGGGCAAGCCGGTCTTTGTCTACAACATGCTGGATTTGAAACGATACCGCTGGGAAGCCGGCGTCGGCGCGCGCGACTGGTTGGGCTCTGCGCTCAAGCCGGGCAAGCACACAATCGTGTTCGATTTCAAATACGACGGGCCCGGTTATGGCAAGGGCGGCAGCGGCGTACTGTCGGTGGATGGCAAAGAACTCGCTCGCCAGTCGATCCCGCACTCGATTGCATTCCTGATGGCCATCGACGAGTCCTTCGATGTCGGCGTTGATACCCGCACGGGAGTGGACGACAGCTACAAGCTGCCGTTCCAGTTCACCGGGAAGATCGACAAGCTGACTTTCAAGCTTGGGCCAACGCAGATCTCTAGTGACGAGGAGCGGACCATCCAGCACGCCCGCGCCAAAGCGAGCGACTAGTCGAATACTCAGTGATCTGCCGGCGCTTCGGCGCCGGCACGATGCACTTATCGCAATCTCGAATCTTCGCAGATTCAGACGAAGTCGCGAAGACGGTCAGGTGTCGGAATCATAAAGGAGAATAGCGATGCAAAGATATCTGATCCTCGCAACGGTACTTTGCACCACAGCAATTCAAACCGCGCGCGCTCAAGTCGATCTGAGCACGTATGCCGACGCCAACGGCTTCATCAATGTTCAGACATTGACCAGCGCACAACTAGCGGGGACGTGGCAAGGCGACGCCGACAGGCTGACGACCTGGTATAGCGGCTGGTACAACGGACTCGCTCACAAGCATTATCTGGACGTCAGGAAAGGCAAAGAAGCGGAGCACGAGGTCATCGTTTATTGCAAGGCCAATCCCGATCAGCTGATCATCGAGGCGATTGCCGTCGTGTTCAAAGATATGCGGGCCAGGCTCGGGATCGAGATGAAACCCTGAGAACTGAAAGCTGAGCTTACGCATCAGCCAACCACGAGTACCTCCTTGCGTTCAATTTCTGCGTAGTGTCGTGGTGTCGCGTTGTGCAGGATCATGATTTGCAAGGGCGGTAAACCGCTCGCTAGTTCTGATCATCATATTTTCAATACGCAGATAAAATCAGGAGCACCTTTCTTGCAGATCCACGCAAAATGCTGACGATTGTTTGCCATGCGGACCATCGCTGTCGTTGAAGACAATCCGAGCATGCTGCAAGGCCTCAATCGCCTTTTGTCAGCGCACGGATTCCGCGTGCAGACGTTTACATCGGCGGAATTGTTTCTTGACGACATCGCCAAATGCGAAGCGGAGTGCCTCCTTTTGGACATTCATCTCGGCGGAATCTCGGGCATTGACTTAAAGCGGCGGTTGACCTCGTCAGGCAGGAATCTGCCCGTCATATTCATGACCGCGATCGATGATGAGGCCACTCGCCAAGAGGCCTTTGACGTCGGCTGCGTTGCGTATCTGAAGAAGCCTTTTTTGGCAAAATTGCTCATTGATGCGATCAATGCCGTCGCGTGACGAAATCTTATTGTGGCACGCCGACTGCCAAAAACCAACTGAGGCGGACCATGATAGAACACTGCTCCCCTCCTGCCGAATCTGTACCGGGTATTGTTCGCTCTCGGCGCCCAAAGTGACGACATATTTCCGAAGGGTCAGTACCGCTGACGGAAGCCTTCCGCCGGGCATTGCAGCGCAACTACGGCGAGCATCCTAAGCGGATTTTCTTCCCAGTCGCCAGTAATTCGAATAGAACAGGGCGACCAGCCAGACGTCGCTAAAGAACAATTCCGGATTCCCGCGGAACAACGCATACTCTTTATCGGCTTCGCTTAAACATGGTATTCTCGGTACTTCTGAGTACGGTTGTGTTGTTTTTCGCCTTGACCGGCGCGGCGTTCTCCGAGCCGAAGCGAGTCCTGATCCTGCATTCCTTCGGCCGCGATTTCGCGCCGTGGAATGAATACGCAAGAACCATCCGCGAGGAATTGGGGCGGCAATCGCCGGAGCCCACCGATATCTTCGAGGCTTCGCTCGCAACCGCGCGTTTCGCCGAGGACGAAGAGGGTCCGTTTGTCGACTATTTGCGCGCTCTTTTTGTCAAACGCCAGCTCGATCTGGTCATTGCTATCGGCGCTCCGGCGGTAAACTTCCTCCAGCGGCACCGGCAGCAGCTCTTTCCCTCAACGCCCATGTTGATCACAGCCCTTGAACAGCGGCGTGTAGCGCTGACTGCGTTAACTCCGAATGACACCGTGGTCGCGACCACGGTCGATTTTGCCGCCGCTGTCGAGAACATACTGCGGGTTCTTCCGGAAACGGCCAACATCGCGGTCGTAATGGGGGATTCTCCAATTGAACGATATTGGGTGGAACAAATACGCAATGAGCTGCAACCGTTTAACGGCCGTGTTGTGTTTACCTGGCTCAACGACTTGCCGCTCGACCAAATGATCAAGCGCGTTGCAGCGCTCCCGCCACGATGCGCGATCTTCTTTGGGATACTGTCGGTGGATGCGGCGGGGGTCCCGCACGAAGGGGCGAAAGCGTTGCGCCAGCTTCACGCCGCGGCCAACGCGCCGATCTTTAGCCACGGCGATGTCTTTTTCGGCGATGGAATCGTCGGCGGTCCGCTCGTCAGTATTGGAAATGTAGGCCGACAGGCAGCCAGTGTCGCCGTCCGTATTCTCGGCGGAGAAGCGCCAGCCAACATCAAGATAGCCGCAATTGGATTCGCAACACCAAAGTTCGACTGGAGAGAGCTGAAGCGCTGGAATATCAGCGAAAGCCGGCTACCGGCGGGAAGCGAGGTGCACTTTCGTGAACCGGGTCTGTGGGAGCAATATCGGCCGCAGGTGACCGTTGTTGGAGCCGCTCTGATGCTCCAGGCCGTGATAATTTCCTGGCTACTGGTCGAGCGGCGGCGGCGCCATTTCGCCCAGGCTGAAGCAAGCCACCAACGCCGGGAGGTTGTCCGCTTGAACCGGGTTACGACTGCAAACGTGCTGTCTTCATCCATCGCCCATGAACTCATCCAGCCGTTGGGCGCGATTCTGAGCAATACCGAAGCCGCGCAAATGTTGCTCAAGACCAATCCGCCTGATCTCACCCAGATTGGTGAAATCCTGTCCGACATTGTCCGGGATGAACAGCGCGCGAGCGAGATCATCTTTGGGTTGCGGAATCTGCTGAACGACAGAAAAGAGGCCGATCTGCGGGCGCTCGATCTGAATGACACAGTTCCGGAGTTGGTTAAAATTGTTACTCCTGAGATAACCAAGCGGGGTGTCATACTGCGCACCGCGCTTACGCCCGACACATTGCTAATCCGAGCCGACCCGATCCATATGCAACAAGTGATAATGAACCTCGTCATGAACAGCATGGACGCCATGGAGGACGAGCCTGGGCCTCGCAACTTGACGATCAAGACCCGCCGAAATGCGGAGTACGACGTCGCCGAAGTAAGAGTATCAGACTCCGGAAAAGGCATTCCCGAGGACAAGTTGACGAACATCTTCGATGCATTCGTAACAACGAAGCCGCAAGGGACGGGGTTGGGTTTGCCTATCGCGCGTGCGATCGTCGAAAGTTACGGAGGTACCATCTGGGCCGAGAATCGTCATCGCGGCGCGGTGTTTTGCTTCACGATGCCATTGGCGAAGAGGCATGCGGGATGACCAGCGGTGAATACTGACCTGAGACGCGTGCACCGATTTCTTGTCGCTGTGTTCGTTTTCGCATAGCCGGAAACTACTGTTTGTCTACATTTGCGCGCATCAAAGCGAACTGCCCGTACTTCGCCTGGGTTAGGTCCGGCGCCTTTCCCATTTCGGACCGGACCGTCATTGCCACATCACGTTATGCAGCCAGACCCATGCGACCCATTCTAATCGGAGCATAGGCGATCGCAGCCTTCGCAGCCACGATGACCGTCGAGATCCGTGACGCGGGCCTCTTTCATGCGAGCCTTGACCACGGCGCGTCAGCCCCAGCGCGGTCCGGTGCCCTCAAACTCGCGTCCATCTGAAATTGAACCGGGCCGCCCGACGGCGGTGGTCAAGCGCGAAGGCCGCGTTTGGACCGCAGCGGAGTGGCGCGGTCGGCGTGCTATTATTGCAACACTTCGACAAAATATGATGGTTTTACGGTCCGGCAAACGAGGAAACCACAATCACAGGTTATTGCCTCGACCTGTAAATAATTTAGGGTGGAGGGATCATCCCAATGCGCAATTATTCGAAATTGTTCGCCTCGGCAATAATCGCGGTGAGTGCAATCGCGAGCGTCAGCGCTCCCTTGGCCGCCGATCTCGCGCCGCGCTACAAAGCGCCGCCGGTTGCGGCCCCGGTAATGATCTACAACTGGTCGGGTTGCTACATCGGCGGCAATATCGGCGGCGGCTGGAAAAGAAATTCGCTAAACACCACGACCACCTTCCTCGGTACGCCCGTTGCGTTTACGAATTTGGGTTCCGACAACGGCAGCAGCGTTATCGGCGGCGCCCAAATCGGTTGCGACTATCAGTTCGCTGGCAATTGGGTGGCCGGCATCCAAGGCATGTTCGACTTCGGCAACATTGACAGCTCGCACCAGATCCCCGGATTCCCTGGTTTTGTTGAAACAAGTCGGGTTAAAGACATTTTCAGCGTTACCGGCCGCGTCGGCTATCTGTTCACGCCGCAACTGCTCGGCTACGTCAAGGGTGGTGGCGCTTGGACACGCACCAATCTGAGCATTGTAAACCCAGCTAATGTGATTGAGGAGTTCGCCAGCAACAATCGGTCCGGCTGGACCGTTGGTGGCGGCCTAGAGTATATGTTTGCTCCTGGCTGGTCGGTATTTGGCGAATACAATTATATGGACTTCGGACACCGTAATCTCGCCTTTGCCGCGTCACCCGGTTTTGTCTTCACAGATACCTTATCATCCCACCTGACAGTCCAGCAGGCATTAGTGGGCGTGAACTACAAGTTTAACTGGGGTTGGGGCGGCGCACCCGTTGCCGCGAGATACTGATCAGACTTTCTCCAGCGAACTGACCAAAGCCCCGGCATCGTCCGGGGCTTTTTTGTTCAAGCGCAAACGAAAGTCGGCGATAGCTCAAGAACCACCGCCATCATTGGTCCCAGGAGAGGCTCAAGGGCCCTATCCATTCAAGATTTGTGACGAGAAGGCAAAGCTATTTTATTAGTTCAACTTTAGCGAGAGGAAATGTGATACAGAAGAGCCTCGCATAAAGGATCTTAGAATGATTACGAAACGTGATCTTCTTCGTTCCGCGACGCTAGCTGCCTTCATCCTGCCGAATCTCGTGATGGCGGGACCGGCGTCCGAGCACCCCACAGGGCCCCAGGTTCAGGAGGAGGTGTGGGCGATTCCCTCCTCGCCTGTGCCGATGCTCGCCTATTTGATCCGACCCATTGGGGATGGTCCATTTCCCCTCGTCGTGATGAACCATGGAGTTTCGCTTGACGCGACGGCGCGAAGCTACTTTCCCGTGATTGAATTCCGTGACGCCGCACTTTGGTTTGCGCGACAGGGCTACGTGGTAGTCGCACCTGTACGCCCTGGATACGGTGCTACTGCGATCGAAGTCCCCGAGCGAGGTCTGTTCGGGCTTTTTTTCTCGGGCGTGGGAAAATGTTCGGATGCTGAGTTTCGTGAAGCGGGGCTTGCCGTCGCGTCGATTGACA
>Ga0209526_10001601_pt1 | contig 15239 bp, 13 predicted proteins | sample JacPinW_OM2H0_M1_FD_188566 | JGI IMG/M metagenome (GOLD analysis project Ga0209526, IMG submission 188566) | Forest soil microbial communities from Algoma, Ontario, Canada - Jack Pine, Ontario site 1_JW_OM2H0_M1 (SPAdes) (version 2) | ecosystem: Environmental > Terrestrial > Soil > Boreal... | reverse complement strand
CCGCCCGCGTGGATGAGGCATTGTGTTCCCTCATTAGTGAGGGGACCGGATCCACCGCCTACCGGGACCGTCTGACCCGCTCCGATGGTCTGGCCGCAACTGAATTGAAAGGTTGAGGCACACGCGATGTTGTCGTGATACGGATCGCTACCCACCTGGTCGCAGGAAACAGCACTAGTCGAAGGACAGACCGGAGCGGGCGGGTTAATCGGAACGTTTGCGCGGTAGTAGTCAAGGGTCCGAGGCACTGTCGTCGTGACATTGGGAACCGCAGCACCTACGACATGGGTCAAAGTGATAGTTTTCCCCACGAAAAGGCCGTTGTTCTGAATAGCCCCGGTGTTGTTATCTACAAAGCCAGGGCCTCCTCCGTTAGTGCAGTACCCTGCTCCGCCATTGGTCGGATCGCAATTCGGTATCAGCCAGGGCTTGACGCTCTTTACCTGGATCGGGGCCGTAGAACCAGAAGCGTTGTACGCCTCAGCGACAGCGGTTGCACTCACGCTGTTGACTGCGCTCCCCCAAATCCGTCCGAAGAAACGGGGCAAGCCGGGCCGCTGTATGGTAACCGTAATTTGTGGATTCGCGGGGGTGACATCGCACGTAATGGTCTGAACTGCCGCCGGCTGACCGGCGATCAAGTTCTGCGCCGCAACCGCCTCGGCTAGCCGGTTGGCGGCTGCTGAAGCACCGGGACCGGAGGTTTGACAGATATCAGCCGGGTTCAGGGAAGTTGGAGCAGAGGTGTATCCAGAGGCGGCAAACATCTTGGCGCCAGCCAGTGCCGCCGCATCCGCCGCACGTTGAGCTTCGCCGTGAGCCATGTAGAGCGTCGCGATATCGATGGCCAACGCCGCCATGCCAAGCAACGCTACCAATGAAACCGCAACCAGTACGATGGTTACGCCACGTTCGTTCTTCCGATGGGCTCTGTTTGCGCGGCTCATTGGGCCATCCTTCAATTCAGATTCTGCATGATTGCGATGGTGTTAATTTGCGACGTGGCCGGGTAGTTGGCACTTGGCGCCACTAAGGGGATTACCCGATTGAATTGCCATTGGTAGGGATAGCTCAATGTTACCCTGGTGGTCTCAATCGTGTAGTTCGCCTGAAAGGGCGGGTTAGGCAGCGTTGCGGGGTAGGTTTTGCCGCGCTCAATTGTTAGGGTCAATGTTCCAGCGCAACCTGTATTCGTGGTAAACGTCCATGCAAGCGGAGTACCGGCTGTGCCCGCGGCGGTTGCGAGTCCGCAATCGTTCAGCTTGCTGGCGACCAAGTTGCTGTCCACCACATCGCGTACAGAACAAATCGAGGGAGGAGCGCCGCAAGCCCCAGCCACCGAAAGGTCACTTGTAGGCTGATTCGAGGCCACGCGAGCCCCCTCTAAAGCTGTATTACCCACCTTTTGCTTAACCGTAAACGCCGATCCAAAGTCGAAAACTCCAACTACGACTACAACAAGCAGGGGAAGGGAAATGGCAAATTCCAGAATTTCAGCGCCCTCGCTTCCGGCCAGGTTCTGCAATTGCCCGAAGAAGGACTCAAGCCTGAATGTGCGCGCTAGTGACACCGCTAATCCTCCTGTCGAGCTTGCCCTTTCGCGTTGATGATGATGCCCGTGGTGATAGGGGACAACGCAAGCGGACAGCACGTGAGCCCGTTCAGTCTGAAATTGTAGGGATAGTCGAAGCTGACAACCGTTCCATATTCGATAAGGGGGGACCCAGGATTCAGGATAACGTCTCGCTGCACGATAGGGTTCTGCACCTGGCTGGGATTGACATGCGATGCATTCAGAATTGGATTGACCACGTTGGTCTGGATGTCGGCCGACGGTCGGAAAGCGTTTCCGCAAGTCGCGCAATTGTTAGCAGCTTCCGCTTGCGCCGCCTCACGAGCGGCGTGATTGACAGTCGTATAAATATTGAATGCTCGCGCGAACCACATGATCCCGAAGAGCAGCATGAACAGCAAAGGCAGTATGACTGCCGCCTCGGCGATTTCTGCCCCTGAAGTGTCTCTGAAAAGCCTTCTCAGCGATTCCATGTTCTGGCGAGTTGTGTGCTTCATACAACTCCCCAGGCCTGCCTGACAGTATAGAGAACCACCGCTACCGCAACCGCCACCCCAAACGGTACTTTCAGAGATTCCGGATTATCCAGGGAAACCTCCGGTCCGGGCAGGTGAAGCGTAAACATGGCGGCCAGCATGTGTCCGAGGTTGCGGAGCGTCGGGCCTACTCGTCTTTTCCAGATGATGAGAACCGCGGCCATCACGCCGGCCACCAGTATCGTGCCCAGGAGGACCGAAATGAGGCGTGGCGGTCCCAAGAAAGCGCCGAGCGCGCCCACCAGCTTCCAGTCACCTCCGCCCAGGCTTCTTAGCAGCACGAATGGCAGCAACAGCCCCAACCCCAATCCAGCGCCCAGCAGGGAGTCCTTGGCTCCCGCCCAGCCTAAGGCAAGTGTGTTGGCCGCAATTCCGACTAAGAGTGCTGGCACGGTCAGCCAGTTGGGGATACGGCGGGATCGCCAGTCTGTCCACCCGGCAACGACAGCAGGAATTGTTGCCAACATCCATACTCCGTGCTTCAACATCTGCTCAACCGCGCCCGAGGTTGGTACGACAAAACTTGTCTCAAGTTGACGCGTGGATTTGCCATCCCAATCTCCAGAACTGGCGGCCGGCAAGGGTCAAACTGGCCGCGCGTGCGGGTTCTGGGCGGATTCTCACACAGTCCCCAGGGCAAGTCAACGTCGCTAAAGTCCCTGCCTACAACGAAAAAGGCCCGATTGCTCGGGCCTTTCTTCGAGAATTCCACCCGAAACTACTGGGTGAGGGCGTGCGCGCTGCTGCGCTCAGCCAAAACGTGACGGGCACTTTCTGCCAGCTGCTTGGCCTGAGGCAAAAGTTCCAGCGCTTTAGTGACCTGCGGATCCGTTTCAGCCCGCACCTTTAAGCCTTCCTCCTGGCCAAACACATCCACAAAGATTTCGCTCTTGATGTTGGAACGTACCCAGTTGGTGTTTTCGATCAGGTCCGCCTCAGTATATGGGATTTTTTCGTCATCCATGAACTTACGGAACTCCTGTACTACCGCGTCGTCCACCTCAAAGCTCTTGCCGGGATGATGGTTCACAACGTAGTGCTTAGCGAAATTGAAGAACCCGTAATGCTGCAGCAGTGCATCCTGGAAATGGTTGGTCTTCACCTGGGTAATCTTAACGTCGGGGCTGATGCCGCCGCCGCCATACTCCGTGCGCCCGCTGTCGGTCAGCTTGACCTCACGGCCATTGTTGTTATTCTCCTCGCTCTCTCGGTTGAAGTAGTAGTCGTAAAGCGAGACGTTGGAGTAATCACGTTGTATCAACCGGCCACTGGGGGTGTAATACTTGGCGGTCGTCAGGGCTAATCCAGTGTTCTCCGAGAGCGGATAGACCGTCTGCACCAGACCCTTGCCGAAGGTGGTTTCTCCAGCGATCAGTCCACGGTCATGATCCTGAATGGCGCCAGCAACGATTTCCGCTGCAGAAGCCGTTCCCCGATTGACCAGAACCACCAGCGGATATTCCTTGCCGCCGTTGCCATGCGCAGCCACATAGCGCTTCTCTGGAGAGGAGCGGCCATGGTGGGAAACGATCAGTTGCCCCTTGCGCAGAAACTTGTCCGCCACACCCACACCTTCATTGAGCAAGCCACCGGGATTCTGTCGCAGATCGAGGACCAGTCCCTTGAGATCCCCCATCTGGTCGAGCGCGTCGGCAACTTCATGTTCCGTGGTTTCGTTGAAGCCGGACACGTGCATATAGCCGATGCCGGGTTTGATCATGAAGTGCAGATCGACGCTGTAACGCGGAATCTCATCGCGGACCACGGCGAACTCCAGCGGCTTGTCCGCGCCTTCGCGCAGAATCGTGATATGGACCGTGGTGCCCTTCGGTCCCTTCAGCAGGTCCGCCACATCGCCGGTGCTCATGTTGTCGGTCGGTTTGCCATCCACCGCAGCGATGATGTCACCGGGCCTGATTCCCGCTCGATACGCGGGTGTTCCCACAAATGGTGCAATGACAATGACCTTATTGTTTCGCGGGCCAACCGTCATGCCTACGCCGTAGTATTTGCCCCGCTGATCTTCGCGCAGCAGAGAATAGGCCTTGGGATCGAAGAAATTGGAGTGTGGATCGAGCACATGCAGCATGCCCGGTATGGCACCATTGTAGATAGCTTTGTCCGGGTTCACGGGTTCGGCGTAGTTTTGCTCTACGACGTCATAAACCGTGGCGAACTGACGCAGGCTGTCGCGGACGTCCGCATCGCCGCCGGGGGCTGCCGACGGATTAATCTTTTGCCCGAAGACAATTCCGAGAAATCCGCAAGTGACAAGTATGAAGACAACCAGAATGAGTGCGCGACCAGAACTACGAACCATCTTCGTTTTCCTCGCTGGGAGCCGTAGAAAACACCCCGGCCCACCGCGTCAAAGCGCAGTATAGCATGCTCACCGGCCCGCTTACCCGACCCTTAGGACAACCGAAAGTAACCCACCGCGGCAATGAGACAGAGCCCATTGGCGATCCCTTCCTATAAGATGCACCGGTTTGATCGGACGGTTCGCGCGGGACGGTTCGCGAAGCTTTCTTTAAACCCACAAATGTGTATCGCCACTGCCCGGTCTGGCAGGCGCGGTATGAGCGTACTGGATTTGCTGGCAATTCGCTCCGGCAGTATCATGGGATCATGAACCTAGGTTTTCCAGAGATGATCTTCCTCTTTCTGATGGCCTTGATCATCTTCGGGCCAAAGAAGTTGCCTGAAATCGGGCGCCAGATCGGGCGGGCGCTCAATGAATTCAAACGAGCCTCTAACGAATTCAAGGCGCAAATCGAGTCCGAGATCTCGCAACTCGACCTGGAAAACAACCGCCAGACCATCTTGCCTCCGGTCCCCCAACCACCGGTGGGCTCCGTAGCTTCCGGCAGTCCGCCCCCAACAGAGATTTCCGTCCCTGAGTCGAATTCGCTGGCCAAGGCTCCCGATGCCTGAAATGGCCGCTGAACTTCCTCCCGCCGACGATTTGCGTGACGGTCTTACCGCCATGAGCTTCCTCGATCATCTCGAGGAACTCCGGCGCCGCCTCATCTACTCCATCCTTGCCGTGACAGTGGGATTTTTTGCCTGCTGGAACTATCACGAGTTCATCTTCGGCTTCGCGCAGCGACCGGTCATGGAGGCGCTGCGCAGGAACGGGATGGCCGAGAAGCTGGTCTATCTCAATCCTACGGAACCCTTCAACCTTTACTTGAAGGTGGCGGCACTGGCCGGCTTATTTGTGACTTCGCCCTTCGTGCTCTATCAGGTCTGGATGTTCATTTCACCCGGCTTGTATCGTAACGAAAAGCGCTATGTAGTGCCGTTCATGTTCTCGACCGTGTTTTTGTTTCTGGCGGGCGGACTGTTCGCGTACAAGATGGTCTATCCGGCGGCGCTGAACTTCTTGATCGATTACGGCAAGCAGTTCCAGCCGATGATAACCATCGGCGAATATACCGACCTGTTCCTGACCATCATGATCGGTATGGGCATCATTTTCGAATTGCCCATTCTGGTGTTTTTTCTGGCGCTGATGGGCATCGTCAATGCCGGCTGGATGTGGCGCAATCTGCGCTATTCGATCCTGGTAATTTTCATCATCGCAGCGATTATTACTCCGACTACCGACATTCTGAACATGTGCATTTTTGCCGCACCCATGGTGGCACTTTACGTCGTGAGCATCGGAATCGCGTGGATGGTACATCCCAAGCATCGTAAAGCACGCCAGGCAAGAAAAGATCGATGACGTCGGAGACCTGTCGGGCAGATCTCGGCGTCGTCCTTGGTTAGTTTTGTCCGGAAGGTAACCACAGAGAACGCGAAGGACATAGAGGTGGTTTCCAAAGCGCTTATCGCCACGCTGAAGTTCGTCGTTTGTCTGCCGTTGTTGCTGGGCTGGACCGCTTGTGCCCAAACACCCCCAGAAAGTCCAAAAGTCCACCAAGGTCGTATGGGGGGAGCCTTACGGACCATACAGGTATCGGCCGACGACCACCCGGATTTCAACGAAATTCGCGCCATGCGATACGTCCGCGAGGTGGTCGCTTTCGGCCCGCGTCCCATCGGCAGTACTAATCATAAGAAACTCGAGAACTACGTTCTTGCCCACCTGAAGACCGACAAAGTGGAAGACGATGCGTTCACAGCCACTACCCCCGAAGGCAAGTTTCCAGTGCGCAACCTGATTGCCAAGTTTCCAGGCGCGCGCGAGGGCGTGATCGTCGTCGCCGGCCACTACGACACTAACTACCCGTTGCGCAACACGGGATATGTCGGCGCCAACGACGGTGGCTCTTCAACCGCTATCTTGCTTGAACTAGCCAATTCTCTGCGCGGCAGAAAGCGCGAAGGCCACAGCGTGTGGCTGCTGTGGACCGACGGGGAAGAAGCGGTAAAGGAGTGGACCTCGACGGATAGCCTTTATGGCGCGCGTCACCTGGCAGAGAAATGGCAGAAAGATGGCACGCTGACAAGTATCAAGGCGTTTCTCCTGGCTGACATGATTGGCGACGCCGACCTGAATGTCGAGCGAGAGAGCCACTCCACTCTCTGGCTCGAGGACCTGGTGTATCAGGCGGCAACGCAACGAGGTTACCAATCTCACTTCTTCGGGCGAACGATCAGTGTGGAAGATGATCACTTGCCCTTCGTCCAGCGCGGTGTGCCCTGCGCCGATTTGATTGATCTCGACTATGGCTACGGCAACGTCTTCCACCATACGCCGCAGGACACGCTGGACAAACTCAGCCCCAAGAGCCTGCAAATCGCGGGTAGCGTGATCCTGGAAACGGTGCGTTTGCTGGACCAGAAGTAAAGAGCTTCAGCGCTGAGGTCGCAAAGGAAGGCCGTCGAGATCGCAGAATTGAAATCTAAAATCTTCCATCTGCAATGAATTTCTCGTCGTGATCTCCACGGCCTTTCTCACCGATCCCGGCGATACGCTCTTTTTGCTCTTTTCCCGGTTTTCATTTCTAATTTTGATGTCAATCTAGTGCGGGGCCTTGATTGCTACTCTTCTGGATCTTGTTCAACCTCTTCGTCCTCGCGATGCTCGTCCTCGACCTGGGCGTCTTTCATCGCCGAGTCCATACGGTGAAGTTTCGTGAAGCAATGGCCTGGAGCTCCATATGGATCGCGCTGGCTGCCTGCTTCGCTGTCCTGATTTACTTCTGGCACGGGCATACCGCTTCCTTGGAGTTCGTCACCGGATATGTGATAGAGCTCTCCCTGAGTGTCGACAATCTTTTCGTCTTTCTCCTGATTTTTCGTTACTTCAATGTGTCGCCGGCTCATCAGCACAAAGTCCTGTTCTGGGGAATTCTGGGTGCGCTGATCATGCGCGCCGTGTTCATTCTCCTGGGTGTGGGACTCATCCAGAGATTCCACTGGATCGTTTACGCGTTCGGCCTGTTGCTGGTTTACAGCGGCATACAGTTGATGCGTCAGGAAAGTGCCGACATCCATCCGGAGAAGAACCCAGTCCTGCGGTTATTCCGGCGCTGGGTTCCGGTAACGAAGGACTACGAGGGTAACAAGTTTTTCGTGCGTCGCCCGGGGCTTTACGCTACACCTCTGTTTGTGGTGCTGCTGGTAGTCGAGACTACCGACGTGCTCTTTGCCGTCGACTCCATCCCTGCCATTTTGGCCATCACTCTTGACGCATTCATCGTCTACACCTCAAACGTCTTTGCCATTCTCGGCCTGCGCTCGATGTACTTCGCCCTGGCGGGCATGATGGAAATGTTCCGCTACTTGCACTACGGGCTCTCAGTTGTTCTGATCTTCGTTGGCACCAAGATGCTAGTTTCGCACTACTACGAAATTCCGACCGAATTAGCCTTGGGCACGGTAGCCGGAATCCTGCTATTGTCCGTGGCGGCTTCGCTGCTGAAACCCAAAATCGCATAGCCACAGGTTAAGGAGTGTGTTTGCAGATGCCGGGCGAAATGGGGCCATTTCGGCGCTGGCAGCGCTCTTTGCAGATCTCCGGGAGTGATCGAGACAGAGAATCGTCCTTCACCCGCTCGCCGGGAGATGAATCCTTTCGAAGTCAAGAAGGAAATCCCGACTTGATACCCATCTCCCTTGTTCTCGTCGGATTTCTTCTGCGCTTGACTCTGGCCTGTTTCACGTTTCTTAACCCCGACGAGATTCTGCACTACCTTCTCTCAGATCAGGCGTCACTGGCCGTGGCATACAAGGCGAGCTTAACGACTGCGCATCCTCCCTTGCTGATTCTGTTGCTCTATTACTGGCGCCTGCTGGGCCGCTCCGAATGGATACTGCGGCTCCCGTCAGTGCTGGGGGGAACCGGTTTTTGCTGGATGATGTTTCTCTGGCTGAAGAAAGTCGCGAACCGATCCACCTCCTTGGCTGGTCTTGTCCTCCTTTTGTTCTCGCCTTCGCTTATTCATCTTTCGTCGGAAGTCCGGCAATATTCCATTCTGCTATGTTTTTCTGCCAGCGCTCTTTATTTCCTCGAATGTGCGCTCTTCAAAAGTTCTGCGTGCATGATGCTGCTTTCCTTTATCGCTCTCTATCTCGCCCTCCTGACTCACTACTCCGCGCTGCTCTTTGCACTCACCATCGCGATATACGCGTTGTTCCGCATGCATCATGCAACCTCGGCCAGAGTGGCTATCCCATGGATCATCGGGCAACTGGTGGCCCTGGCGCTTTGTGTCTTCTTGTACGCCACTCATATTTCCCGACTGAAGAGCACGGGCTTGTCCCAGGAAATCGCAGACACGTGGCTCCGCACCTCGATCTACCACCCCGGTCATGATCATCTCGTTGGTTTTGTTTTCCGTACGACCATCCGCCTGTTTCATTTTCTTTTCAGCCAAGGCGCATTTGGCGTGCTGGGTTTCTTATGTTTCCTCGTCGCCGTCGCTGGCCTATGGATAGGCGACCGCAGGTTCCCCCAGGCTCCCGGCAAGCCATCCTCGCGTCAGATCGGTCTGCTGCTCGTGCTGCCTTTCGTCATCAATTGCTCCCTAGCTCTGGCCGGACTCTATCCATACGGTGGCACGCGCCATAATGCTGTGCTCGCAGGCTTCGCAATGTCCGGCATCGCAATCGGCTTCACCCGTTGGGCTGATCACGGCAGGTGGGCAAAACTGCTAGCCCTCGGTCTCGCACTCGTCGTCTGCAATCTGTTTCCGAATCCAACGGGCGCCTACATCCAACCCAAAAACCAGAGCAAGAAGCTCATGGCAGAAGCCATCCAATTTGTGCGCCAGCAGATTCCGCCCGGTTCCATGCTCATCACCGACAACGGCGGCGGCCTCTCCCTCAGCTACTACCTGTGCCACCAGAGAGTGGTTCAGTATGAGCATCCCTTTCAGCCCTTTCTCCAGTCCAACTGCGGCGGCTTTCAAGTCATAACGCCCGCGCCCAATTTTGCAGCCCTCCCCGACCGCTCGACCCCAGGCGCAATCGAATCCTTTCTCCGGGAGACTCCTGCGGCACAGGTCTGGTTCTTTCAGGCCGGCTGGATTGTCGACAAAGTACACAATCCGCAAACCCGGCTGCAACAAATCGGCTGTGACAGCCCCCGAGAATTCGGGCAAAACATTCTCCTTTGCCAGTTATGAGTCGTGTCCGCAGCTCGCGCCCGGGTGAGGTCGCAACGTGGAAACTGCAGGAAATGAGGGGAAGTCGAAGGGACGGTCGCATTCAACGGCGCTGAGCCGGCCGAAGCTATCTTGTGGTTGATGTACTTAAGCGAAGCGGATGGAATCACCCTTGAAGATCGAATGCTTCAGAAACTTTGCATCATTGTGAGTAGGGAAATCTGTCCGATAATGCGCGCCGCGGCTTTCTTCACGCGCTAATGCAGCACGTGCAACCAAGGTGCCGGCTGAATGGATGTTCGCGGCTTCGTAGCCGCGACGCGTCGCGCGACGCGCGAGGCGCGGTCCGAGGCTCTGCAGTTTATCAATTGCCCGTTTGAGACCCACACGGTCGCGCACGATGCCTACATCCTGCCACATGAGGTCCTGGATTTCCCGCACCAGGTCTTCCACGCCGGCATCCACGGGGCCATTGGAATAAGCAGTGCGCGGCTTGGTCTGCACCGCGACCGCCGGGCGGCGCAGTTCATCGCGCATCTTGCCTCCAGCTCTGGCTCCGAACACCAACCCTTCAAGCAGGGAATTGCTAGCCAGACGATTGGCGCCGTGTACTCCGGTCGCGGCCGCTTCTCCCGCGGCGTACAGCCGTGGCAGAGTGGCACGACCTTCGAGATCGGTGCGCACCCCGCCCATCGCGTAATGCGCCGCGGGACGAACGGGAATAAGGTCGGTCGTGATATCGATGTTGTACTGCATGCAGGTGGCGTAGATACGGGGAAAGCGTTTTTCTAGATGCGCCGCGTCCAAGTGAGTGAGATCCAGATAGACGACCGGATCCTTGACGCGGCTGACCTCCAGCTCGTGAACAATCGCCCGGGCCACCACATCGCGCGGCGCGAGTTCCGCCATCGGATGATATTTGGGCATGAAGCGAAACATTTCGATATTGCGCAGATACGCGCCTTCACCCCGCAAGGCCTCCGAGATCAGAAAGCGGGGAGCATTCTTCAGATAGAGCGCCGTAGGGTGGAACTGGATCAACTCCATGTCGCTGATTTCCGCCCCGGCGCGGTAGGCCATGGCTACACCGTCTGCGGTCGCGACCAGAGGATTGGTCGTGTTGCGATAAAGTTGTCCCATGCCGCCGCTGGCCAGCAGGACGGCGGATGCGGTCAGCTGCTGCTTCTCGCCAGTGCCACTGATCAGATAAATGCCGCATGCCCGGCCGTCCTCCACGAGCAAATCGGTAGAGAATTCAAACTCGCAGACTAAAATGTTCGAAAGCGTCTTGGCTTTGGCGTAGAGAGCGCGCAGAATTTCACGGCCGGTGGAGTCGCCGTGGGCATGCAGAATCCGATTGCGGCTGTGCGCGCCTTCCCGGCCGAAGGTCAGTTTCGTGCCTTCCCGGTCGAACTCCGTGCCCCACCGGATAAGCTCTTCAATGCGCTCCGGAGCATCTTCCACCAGCACCGTCGCCGCCGCAACGTTGCATAGCCCATCACCGGCATTCAACGTGTCTTGCAGATGAAGGCCGATTTCGTCTTCGTCGCTGAGGGCCGCCGCAATTCCACCCTGTGCCCATTGCGTGGCAGAGTCCGTGACTTCCCGCTTGGCGAGAACTACGACCCGGCCGGCGCTGGCCAATTCGATGGCGGCGCGCAGTCCAGCCACACCCGCACCGATCACCACGAAATCTGTTTCGGTTGGCGCGCGCTTCATCAACGAGAAATGTTATCACGCTGCCGACAGGTGGAGGCTCCGGGCTCCGGTCCGGGCTCCGGCCTAGAGGCCGTTAATTAGACTATGATGAGAATGCATGACGCACGTGACCATTGCGCTTCCTCCACGACCCTATGATGCCGTGATCGAAAGCGGCCTGTTGCAGCGGATAGGCGAGAAGCTGCGCGAAATCTTCAGTGTGGTCAGCGTGGCCGCGGGCGACTCGACCGCGAAAGCAAGCCGGGCACGCGTATTCGTTATCACCGTCCCTCCCGTACGCCGCAACTGGGCGAAAAAGCTGACGGCCTCGCTCTCCGCCGCGGGATTCACGGCGCGAATCCTAGAAATGCCGGATGGTGAAAGCCACAAGAAGTTGGCCACCGTCGAGAAGTTGTCTGAGCAGTTGACTCGCATGGGAGCGGATAGAAACTCCGTCATCGTCGCCTTTGGAGGCGGCGTTGTGGGCGACGTAAGCGGACTGCTGGCATCGCTCTACATGCGCGGCGTGGATCTGGTGCAAATCCCCACGACCGTGCTGGCGCAAGTGGATGCCTCCATCGGCGGCAAGACTGGCGTCAACCTGAGTGTGGGAAAGAATCTGGTGGGCACATTTCATCACCCACGCATTGTTTTGATCGATCCGGTAGTTCTGGCCACCCTGCCTGACCGCGAATTCCGCGCCGGGCTCTATGAGGCGCTGAAGTGCGGCGTAATCGGCAAACCGGAATTGTTTAGCGCTTTGGAAAACGTTGACGTAAAGGAATTGCGTCGCAATAGCGCGAAGCTGGAATGGGTAATCACGGAATCAGTCAAGCTGAAAGCCGAAGTGGTTTCTTCCGACGAACGAGAAAATGGCCTGCGCCGCGTCTTGAACCTTGGCCATACCATCGGACACGCCCTCGAAGCCGAGACCGAATATCGACACTTCCTGCACGGTGAGGCAGTAGCTTGGGGAATGATCGCATCCGCCAGAATTGCGGCCACGGTGGAAAAAATCGACAATACCACCGCTTGCCGTATTACCGATGCCGTGCGTGAACTTGGGCCTTTGCCGAAAGTTGAGGTTCGCAGTCGCAACATTCTGCGCCTGCTTAAGTCGGACAAGAAGACGCGCAATGGCGTGGTGCATTTTGTGCTGCCGCGGGAGATTGGCAGGGTCGAGATCGTAAACGACGTGCCCGAGCAGGTCGTCATAGAAGCAGTGGACGAGTTGCGCCGGCTGTCGAAGTAGCGTGAACCAGTGTGGGGGGGGGCGACTGGCCCGCCCAGCACAGTAAGCCTGCGAACAAATTGAGCGATTCAATCAAATTCACAGTCATCGGCGCTGCCCCCGAAGGCGCCACGGACCAACAATCCTCCGCGCGAGCCGTGCGCCAGATGTTCACTTCGATTGCGCCCCGCTACGACCTGCTGAACCACGTGCTTTCCTTCAACGTGGACCGGCTCTGGTGGAGAAGGACGGCTCGAGCTTTTGCTCACATCCTTTCCCGGCCGGATGCCCGGGTCCTCGACTTGTGTTGCGGCACTGGAGATATGGCGTTTGCCTTGCGCCGTCGGGCAGGGAAGTCTTCTCCAACAATTCTGGGAGCGGATTTTTCTCACGCCATGCTGCAGCGGGCAAGCCATAAGTCTGCGGCCACGTCGCTGCGCTGGGTAGAGACCGATGCCCTGCTCTTGCCCTTTCCCGACGAACATTTCGATCTCATCACTTCAGCCTTTGGCGTCCGCAATCTGGCCAATTACGATGCTGGGCTGCGTGAAATCATGCGCGTACTGCGTCCCCACGGGGAATGCGGGATTCTGGATTTCGGCGAACCGCAAGGTGTTATGGGAAAGTTTTATCGCATCTATTTCAAACGCGTTTTGCCAGTGGTAGGAACGCTCATATCCGGAGTGAAGGGGCCATACGCTTATCTGCCCGCGTCCGTCGCGCGCTTTCCCGAGCCCAACGAGATGCTCGAGCGCATGCGGAAAATCGGTTTCCACGCAGTTTCCTGGACGCCATACACGTTCGGCATCGCCGGCTTGTATCGAGGCCAAAAGTAGCGCTGGCGCCCCGCCGGCGGTCGCGAGGGCATCCTGCCTTCGCATCCCTAGCCGCTCTCTGCCGCCTTCAACCGCAAATGCAAGATCGCGAATGGCACTTGCCCCCGCATCCCCGATCAGAAAGTAGCGCAAGCCATCCTGACTCCAGGTGTCAATCTCTCCCTAAACCCCCGCCGCCGATGGTTCCGCCACCACCGCCGTCTCGGACTTGAAGCAATCCGCGAATGCGTCGGCGATGGTGTAACGGATTACATCCTCATAGTTCGCGCCCAAAAACTGTCGCAGGCGATCGGTATTCATGATGTACTCGCCGGTCATGTACGGCGCTGCTTCCGGCGGGATGGCCACGATTCCGAACTGCCACAGGATTTGCAAACCCATCTTGAAAGCCAATTTGCCCGGCATGGGGAACAGCTTGGCCTGGGCCAGCTCGAGGCAACGCTCCAAGGTCAGGGGCTCGCCGCGTCCGGCCACATTCAGCACCGTCAATCGTTGCGATTCCGGCTCTGTCTTCTTCAGGATGTGCGTTACCAGTCTCGCCACGTCGTCCACGTGCACAAACTGCATCCGGTGTTCCAGGTATCGCCTACCATGGGGCAGGATGCAGGGGAGACGCTTGCCTCGACTGCGCATTTTCGCAGCCCGATCACTCCGCCCGCTGGGCGTGCCCCTAAAGGCACCGACCATGTAGTTCTCCACGCTGGCTCCCGCAAAAATATGCGGACGCAGCATGTACACGCTGCAGCCTCGCAGAGCCGGCGCTCGCTGCTGCACCACTTTGTCGGATTCCATCTTGTGAATTGCGTAGGGCAGTGTGTGCGCCGCGAGTGGATGGTCTTCCGTCACCGGTCCCGACAAATCCGGACCGTAGGCTGAAACGCTGCCGGTGAAAATGAATTTTTGGACGATTGTCTCTTCGTGATTGGCCTCGGTGATGGCTTCCATTACTCGCGCCGTTCCCGCCACGTTAATGTGCCACATGCGGTCGAGGTCCAGTACACCTGTGCGCACTGGATCAAGCACAAATGCAAGATGGATCACAGCCGAAGCCCGCGATTCCCGCAGCAGAAGGAAGAGTTGGCGGCATGATTCTTCTTCACCCAGGTCCATGCGCTCGAAACGCAAGGGGAGATCGCTCACCGGCGGCGTCAGGTCCACACCAATCACATCGAACTGGGCCAGTTGCGGCAGCAGACGGGTCCCCAGATTGCCGGAAATTCCCGTGATCACCACAGTTGGTTTCGCATTACCCATTTATTTAGGACCGGCTTCTGGAGACTTTGCCGGTGGTTCGGCCTCCCCCTCCGCTGGGGCTGTCCCCTGTGGGGTCGCTGCTGGCGCTTCCGTAAAGTACTTATCGTTCAATTCAGGCGTGGCGGATTGCTGAATGGCCTGCAAGGAATCCTGCATACGCTGGGAGCGCAGCGTGGACGAGATTTCGTCTCGCACTTTGTCGAGCGCTAGAGTGTCCTTCTCTCCAACCTTGTACACCAAGTATCCATTTGGACCGGAAATCACTGGCGAGATCTCGCCTTGTTTCAGGTTCATCACCTCGCCCTGGCCCGGTGGCAGGCTCGTGCGCCGTACTTTGCCCAGTTTAGTGGGGGGTTTACCTTTGAGTTCAGCCCCCGCCAAGGCCTCCTCCTGGAGCTTGTCGAAATCCTCGCCCCCTGCCGCTCGCGACCGCACTGTTTCCGCTTTCTTCTTCAGGGCATCCTCGGATTCCTGCTGTCGTTTCCATGCTTCGTCGTCGCCGTCTTTTTCTTTCTTTTCCTCGGCCGGCTTGCTGCGGGGTAGCAATATACG
>Ga0209526_10001600_pt1 | contig 15239 bp, 13 predicted proteins | sample JacPinW_OM2H0_M1_FD_188566 | JGI IMG/M metagenome (GOLD analysis project Ga0209526, IMG submission 188566) | Forest soil microbial communities from Algoma, Ontario, Canada - Jack Pine, Ontario site 1_JW_OM2H0_M1 (SPAdes) (version 2) | ecosystem: Environmental > Terrestrial > Soil > Boreal... | reverse complement strand
AACCAGGGCGCGACCCCTCAGCTCGCCAACGAGCGGCTGCTGCGCGGGTACGGCAGCTACGGCGGCGAGGAACACGTCTCCTACATGCTGGTCGCGGAGGCCAAGGCGGCCGTCGGAGGCGAGGAGTTCTCGAAGTGGAGCCAGCAGATGCGCGCGCGCCTGGCCCAGATCCAACGGCAGGACGGCACCTGGCGCGGCGACCACTGCATCACCAGCACCACCTTCTGCACGGCGGCCTCCCTCATCACGCTCGCGGTGCGGCCTCACGACGGCCGCCCGGCGTAGGCGCCATCGGACGCCCTCGGCGGGACTCGTCGAAGCACGTTTCGGGGTTGGCCGCGCACGTCGAGTCGCTGGTTCAACCGGTTGAACCACTTCTCATTTGCGTTTGCCGGGGTTGACCTAGCCCCAGGCCCGATCCGCTCGTCGTCTTGCCGGTATGCATTCCTGGACTCGCCCTGGGATTCCGGAATGAGTTGTGCGAAGCGGCCTGGTCGTGGATGCGAACGGCTCTGCTGACGCGAGCTGTGTTTGGCCGTTCGTGGAGGGGGCGGAGCGCGCAGGTGTGTGCTGGTCCCGCGGCCCCGCCCACGGGCGACCGGAACGACGAGCAGGCTGTCCACACACCAATTGATTTGGGCAGACCTTCCGCGGGAGCCGTCGCCACGGCAGCCGCAAGGCCCCGGGTCTCATTCTGGTCAGGGCAGGTCCATTTTGAACTCGTTCCGGGATTTCCGGGACGAGTTGCCCCCCCGGCACCAGCACACGTGCACACGCCCCCTCCACGAACAGCCAAACACAGCTCGCGTCGGCAGCGCCTTTCGCATCCACGACCAGGCCGCTTCGCACAAGCGGGGGCCGGACAGGTCGAATAGGCACCGCTCCCGCGCGTCACACAGCCATGCGCTCCATCTCATTGCTGCTCGCCGCCGCCTGCGCCACCTCCGGTGGGTCGAGTGGCGGATCGATCGCCATCAGGTCGTTTGGCAACCCCTCCGCCCGTCCCGTGAGCTACTCGGTAGGGAAGGGCATCATCACCGGCTCGAACCTCGATGCGAGACTGGATCAGGGATGCATCCGGGGCACCATGGGCGGCACACCCATCCAGCTCTGCAGCGACCCTGCGAATCCGAATCACTGGACCGGTGCCAGCGGCGATTTCACCGCCATCCTCAGCAAGGACGGGCGTAGCGTGAATGTCGAGGGTTACTACCTGCTGGATACGATCCGCCAGGTCTCCCTGAACCAGGTGATCCCGCTGGGCGAAGGGCCGGCGTGGGACGAGCTGCGGCGCAATCCGGCGCTTCTGGTGATCGCGAGCACGGCGGTGGACCTGCAGGCGGCGCACATCCGGACCTGACGTCACAGCTCCAGCGTCATCCGCTGCCGCGGCACGTCTTCGAACCCGAGAGCGCGATAGAGCGCCAGGGCGGCGGCCTGGGTGGGCACCACCTCCAGATCGAATGCGCGAAGGCCGCGGCGGCGGGCTTCGTCGAGGGCGTGGGCGAGAAGCGCCCGCGCGACCCCGGTACGCCGCGCGTCGGGAGTGACGTACAGCTCCTCGATCCACAGCGTCTCTCCCCCCTTCTCTACGGACGCGATCGCGTTGGCCAGGAACACGCCGACGGCACGGCCATCGCGCTCGGCGAGAAAGAGCCAGGCGGGAGAACCGGGCCTGAACGCGGCATCGAGGCCCCGGTCGATCCGTTCCGGCTCGGCGGGCAGCCGGTGCTCGACCATCTGCGCGGTGAGGAGCCCGTGAACGACGTCGCGATCCGAGGGGCCAGCTGGACGAATGCGGAGGGTCATGAGCGGACGGAAGCCTCGCGCGCGCCGGGAACGTACTGCTTCGCCTCTGCGACTCGCCCCGGGGCGAGCTCGATCACCCAGTACCCTTCCGCCCCGCGCCTGGTCGAAGACCCGGCGCAGATCACGTTCCCCGACTGAAAGCGCTCATGGATATGGCCGCAGAGGATCGCGGCCGCGTCGCGGGCCGCCTCCAGGAGCTTGCGGGCTCCGCGGAGCCGGTGCCAGGGCCAGTCGGGCACGCCGCCCGTCCGGAAGGGCGCATGGTGGAGGAGGACGATCTTGCCGCGAAAATCCTGCTTCAGCTCGGACTCCTGGATGCGGCCTTGCGTGATCACCGGCCAGCAGATCTCGCCGCACGAATCCAGCGCGGTGAATCGCTCGGGTAGCGGGCGCGGCGGGAAGTAGGTCTCGTAGAGCCGGTTCGGGTGGCCGGCCAGCGGATAGCGGTCGTGGTTTCCGGGAATGCAGATCAGCCGGTCGCCAAGCGGCGAGAGCGCGTCCTGCGCAAGAGCGAACTCCTCCTCCATCGCCAGCTGGGTGAGGTCCCCGGTGCACACCACCAGGTCGGCCCGGAGCGCGTCCGCGTCGCGCACGATCTGCCGGAGCCGCTCCAGGGCGCCGTCGTAGTCGCGGCCGCGCCCTTTCCACAGCTCGACCGTGGCGAACGCCCGCAGCGGGCCGAAGTCGCGGAGCGACCGCTCGCGCCAGCGCGGGAGCTGCACGTGGGGATCCGACAGGTGCAGGATCCTCATGGCTTCTCCGCCACCGCCAGCAGCCCCAGCCCGCCGAGCGTTTCCTCGATCCGCAGCACGCGCAGGCCGGCCAGCTCCAGGGCGCTCCAGAGCGATTGCGCCGTGGGGCTCCCGTACACGCCGGACATCGCGCGCCACAGCATCGCGCTCAGCGCCCAACGGGGCGAAGGCAGCGCCCGCGCCAGGCCCAAGAGCGTCGCGCGCCGGCCGGCCTGCGGCTCGAGCAGCACGGCGCGTCCGCCGGGGCGCAGCACGCGCGCGGTCTCCCGCAGCACCGCGGCTTGATCGGATATCAGGTAGAGCACGCTGTGGAAGGTCACCGCGTCGAGCGATCCGGAACGGACGGGCAGAGCGATCGCGTCGAGGCAGAGCAGAGGCATCCGCGGCTCGAGCCGGCGGGCGCGATGGAGCATGGAGAACGCGTGGTCGCCTCCTACCGTGCCGGCGGGGAGCTGGACCGTGGAATTTCCCGGTCCGCAGCCGAGGTCGAGGATGAGGCGCGCACCTCGGGGCAGCTCGAGGGCCATCCGCGCGCAATGACGCTGCCAGACGGGATGCCGCGTGAGCAGCTCGTAAGGCAGCGCGACTGCCTGGAACAGGGCCGACGACTGGAGCATGGCCGGGCATACTAGATCGCGCTACAACACTGGCATGGGCCTACTCGACAAGCTCCAGCCGAAAAAGCCACAGCCCAAGCCCTCGGACCTGGCCTTCGACAGCGACGGCAACCTGCTCGTCCGCTGGGACGACGGGCGGGAGTCGAAGTTCCCGCCCAAGTGGCTGCGAGCGAACTGCCCCTGCGCCGGATGCGTCGAGGAATGGAGCGGCCGGCGCACGGTGGGCGAGGCGCAGGTGAAGGACGACTTGAAGGCGCAGGGCATGAACGAGGTGGGGCGCTACGCGATGCAGATCCAGTGGTCCGACGGTCACTCGACCGGCATCTACTCGTGGGATTACTTGCTCAAGTTGCGCGATGAGCAGCCTTGAGCAGGCGCTTGCACTGATCGCCGCCAGCAACGCGCAGTCCATTTCGGTCGCCGTTCATGATTTGCACTCGGGAGAGCGTGTCGAGCTGCGCGCGCGAGAGAGCATGCACGCCGCGAGCACGATGAAGCTGGCGGTGCTGCTCGCGGCGTACCGGCTGCGGGTGGAGCTGGACCGGCCCGTGCGCGTCGAGAACTGCTTTACCGGCATCGCCGACGGCAGCCCGTTCGCGGTCGACCCGAAGGAAGACGACGATGCCTGGCCGTACATGCAGCTTGGCCGGGAGGTCCTGGTGGTCATCACGCGCGGCCTCGAAAAGAAGGACGAGGCGGCGGACGCTGGTCCGGGAGGTGTCGCGGACCGTCTGGCGGTCGCTTGACTGGGCGCGTTAGCGCCGTTATGACGCGCCACCTCCGGAGGAATCCATGGCCTCTCGTCCCGGCCGCCGCGTCGCGATCGTCGCCGGTCTTCGCACTCCATTCGTCAAGGCAGGCACTTCCTTCAAGGATCTCTCGGCGCTGGAGCTCGGCAGGCAGGTGGTGGCCGAGCTGGTGCAACGGGCCGAAATCCCCGGGCGCGCCATCGACCAGATCGTCTTCGGGACCGTGATTCCCTCGGTGCAGCTCCCCAACATCGCGCGCGAGGTGGGCCTCGCGGCGGGGTTGCCAAAAGAATTGGACGCGTACTCGGTGGTCCGCGCCTGCGCCACCAGCTTGCAGGCGATGACCAGCGCGGCGGACGCCATCGCGCTCGGCGAGATCGACCTGGCGGTGGTGGGTGGAGCGGAGGCGATGAGCGACGTTCCGATCACCTACTCGCGGCCCATCGCGCAGGCGGTGGTGGCGGCGAGCCGGGGCCGGTCGCTGGTGGAGAAGCTGCACGCGTTCCAGGGCGTGAGCGCACGCGATCTGCTGCCCGTGCCGCCCTCCATCGCCGAGTACTCGACGGGGCTCTCGATGGGCGAGTCCGCGGAGAAGATGGCCAAGGAGAACGGCATCTCGCGCGAGGCGCAGGACGCGTGGGCGCACCGGTCGCACTTTCTCGCCGCCCAGGCCTGGGACGCAGGCAAGTTCCGCCACGAGGTGATGCGCGTCCTGACCGGGAAGAACTTCGACACCGTGGTGGCCGAGGACAACGTCGTCCGCAAGGACTCGAAGCTCGAGGGGTACGGCAAGCTCAAGCCCGTCTTCGACAAGAAGTACGGCTCGATCACGGCGGGCAACTCCTCGCCCCTGACCGACGGCGCGGCGGCGCTGGTCGTCTGCTCCGAGGACCGCGCCCGCGAGCTGGGGCTGCGCCCGCTCGGGTTCTTGCGCGCCTATGCCTATGCGGCCGTCGATCCTGCCTGGCAGCTCCTGCAGGCGCCGGCGTTCTCGGCGCCCAAGGCGCTGAAGCGCGCCGGCATGAAGCTGAGCGACATCGACCTGGTGGAGATCCACGAGGCCTTCGCCGCGCAGGTGCTCTCGAACTTGCAGGCCTGGGGGTCGAAGAAGTTCGCCGACGAACACCTCTCCGGGGCGGAGCCGATCGGAGAGGTGCCGGACGAGAAGCTCAACCCGCGCGGCGGCAGCATCGCGCTCGGCCACCCATTCGCCGCGACGGGAGCTCGCCTGGTGCACCAGGCCCTCCGGGAGCTGGAGGAGAAGGGCAAGAACACCGCGCTGGTCTCCATCTGCGCCGCCGGCGGACTGGGCGCCACCGCGATCCTGGAGCGGTCCTAGAATGGGCGCGCTCCGCGTCGAAACCGCCCCGGACGGCGTCGCCACGGTCCTGTACGACGTCCCCGGCGAGCCGGTGAACACGCTCCGGGACACCTTCCAGCAGGACTTCGACGACGTCTTCGGGAAGCTGGCCGGGGACTCCGCGGTGAAGGCGATAGTGATCGTGTCCGCGAAGCGGGACAGCTTCATCGTGGGCGCGGACGTGGAGATGCTCGCCCGGCTGAAGACGGCCATGGATGCGACGGCGCTCGCCCGCGGAGGGCAGCAGGCGATGCAGCGCCTCGAGGACCTGGGCAAGCAAAAGCCGGTGGTCGCCGCCATCCACGGCCCGGCCCTCGGGGGCGGCCTCGAGCTGGCGCTGGCGGCCACGTACCGGATCGCGACCGACGATCGGAAGACGCAGCTCGGCCAGCCTGAAGTGCAGCTCGGGCTGATCCCCGGCGCCGGCGGGACGCAACGGCTGCCGCACCTGATCGGAATCGCGCAGGCGCTCGATCTGATCCTGGCCGGCAAGTCCGTGCGCGCCCAGAAGGCGCGCAAGCTCGGGCTGGTGGACGAGGTGGTCCCCAGGGCCATCCTGCTCGACGTCGCGCGGCGGCGGGCGCGCGAGCTCGCCACCGGCGAGCTGCGTCTCCAGCGCGGCAAGGTGGAGCTGACCCTGCCCAGGCTGTTGCGCAGCGACGTGCTGCAGCAGCTCGCGCTGGAGGACAACCCCGTGGGCCGCAGGATCCTCTTCCAGCAGGCCCGCAAGGCGCTCTTGGCGAAGACCCACGGCCACTACCCGGCGCCGGAGCGGGCGCTGGAGGCGATCCGCATTGGCGTGGAAAAGGGCCCCGATGAGGGTTACCGCGCGGAGGCGGCGTTCTTCGGCGAGCTGGTGGTGGGCGACGTCTCGCGGCGGCTGGTGGAGATCTTCTTCGCCACGCAGTCGCTGAAGAAGGACACCGGCGTCGACGATCCCGGGGTGAAGCCGCGGAAAGTGGAGAAGGTGGGGATCCTGGGCGCCGGGTTGATGGGTGCGGGCATCGCCTACGTGACCGCCGAGGCCGGCATCCCGGCGCGGCTCAAGGACAAGGACGACGCCGCGCTCGGGCGCGGGTTCAAGCAGATCGCCTCTCTTCTCGACGAGGCCGTCAAGCGCAAGCGCCTTTCTTTTAGAGAGCGCGAGGAGCGGCTGGCGCTGATCACGGGCACCACGGACTACAGCGGGATGAAGACCGCCGACGTGGTGATCGAGGCGGTGTTCGAGGATCTTTCCATAAAGCAGGCGGTGCTCCACGACCTGGAGCGCGAGGCGCCCAACGCGATCTTCGCCTCGAACACCTCGTCGATCCCGATCGGCCTCATCGCCGAAGGCGCCCAGCGCCCCGACCAGGTGGTGGGGATGCATTTCTTTTCGCCGGTCCAGCGGATGCCTTTGCTGGAGGTCATCCGCGGGCGGAGCACGGGCCCGGAGGCGGTGGCGACTGCGGTCGCGCTGGGGAAGAAGATCGGCAAGACCGTGATCGTGGTCAACGACGGTCCCGGCTTCTACACCTCCCGCATCCTCGCGCCTTACGTGAACGAGGCCGCGTTCCTCTTCAACGAAGGCGCCGCGATCGAGGACATCGATCGGGCGCTGGTCGAGTTCGGGTTCCCGGTCGGACCGATGCAGCTCCTCGACGAGGTGGGAATCGACGTCGGGTCGAAAGTCGCGCACATCATGCACGAAGCGTTCGGCGCCCGTCTGGCGCCGCCGCCCGGGTTCGAGAAGCTGGTGGAGAGCGGGCGGCTGGGACGGAAGTCGAAGAAGGGCTTCTATCTGTACGGCGAATCGCGGAGCAAGGAAGTGGACCGCTCCGTCTACGACCTGACCCCGCAGGGGCAGAAGCGCAGCTCGCCGCCGCCCGCCGAGATCGCCGAGCGCTGCGCGCTGCAGATGGTGAACGAGGCCGCGCACTGCCTGGGGGAGGGCATCCTCCGCTCAGCGCGCGACGGCGACGTCGGCGCGGTGTTCGGCCTGGGCTGGCCCCCGTTCCGCGGCGGTCCGTTCCGGTACGCGGATACGCTGGGCGCCGCGCGCGTGGTCGAGCGGCTGCGTACGTATCAGGGCAGGTTCGGCGCCCGGTTCGCTCCGGCTCCGACGCTGCTCCAGGCCGCGCAGCCGGGCGGGAAGCTCAGGGCTTCCGAGGCCGCCTCGCTCAGGTGACGGGCTTCAAGGTTCCAGCGCCTTGCGGAGCTCCAGAAGCGTGGGAAGAGCGGCGTCCTTCGCGGAGAGCAGAGGCTCCTGGATCGGCCATTCGATGCCCGCGCTGTCCCAGCGGGCGCCGATCTCGTCGGCGCGATCGTAGAAGTCGGTGCACTTGTACTCGACCTCGGCGGTCGCGCTCAGGACGCAGAAGCCGTGGGCGAAGCCGGGCGGGACGAACATCTGCCGGAAGCTCTCCCCGCTGAGACGGGCGCCCACCCATTTGCCGAACGTCGCCGAGCCGGGGCGGATGTCCACCGCCACGTCGAAGATCTCCCCCTGCACCGCGCGCACCAGCTTGCCTTGCGGCCGCCGCCGCTGGGCGTGCAAGCCGCGCAGCGTGCCGCGCACCGACTTCGAATGGTTGTCCTGGACGAAGTCGTAGGGGATGCCGCCGTCCCGGTATCGCGCGGCGTGGAACGTCTCCAGGAAGAAGCCGCGCGGATCGCGGAAAACGTCGGGCTCCACGATCAGGACGCCGGGCAGGTCGGTCTCCAGGAACTTCAAAGGGTCACCTCTCGAACCTGTACCCGTGCCCGCGCACGGTGAGGAAGTGTCGCGGTTCCTCCGCATTCACCTCCAGCTTGACCCGCAGGGACCGGAGGAAGTTGTCCACCGTCCGCGGCGTGCCCTCGTACTCCGCTCCCCAGCAGCGCGCAAGGATGTCGTCGCGGCTCAGCGCCCGCCCGTTGGAGGTCAGGAACAGCCGCAGCACCTTGAACTCCTGGGGGCTCACCTCGACCGGAGATCCGTCTCGCAAGATGGTCTGCCGGTCCAGGTCGACCTCCACCTGACCGAACTTGATCAGCTTGGGCTTCTCGGCCGCCGGCGGCCGGCGGCGGAGCAGCGCCTCGACGCGCGCCAGGAGCTCGCCCAGCCCGAAGGGCTTGCTCAGGTAATCGTCCGCGCCGAGCTTGAGCCCGAGGATCTTGTCGCTCTCCATTCCTTTCGCGGTCAGCATCAAGACCGAGGCGTGCGAGCCCTGCCGGCGCGCTTCCTTGAGCACCTCGAAGCCGTTCCGCACCGGCAGCATGACGTCGAGCACGATCAGGTCGACGTCGGGTTCCAGCGCCATCCGCAGCCCGGTCTCGCCGTCCTGCGCAATGCGCACCTCGTGGCCGTCCTTGCGCAGGTTCAGGCGCAGGCCCAGGGCGATGGCGCGATCGTCTTCGATGATCAGGATGCAAGCCATCACGCAGCCGGGAGGATCACTCGGAAGGTGCTGCCTTCGCCCACCTTGCTGTCCAGCTCGATGCGGCCGCCGTGGAGCTCGACGATCTTCTTGGCGATGGCCAGCCCCAGGCCGGTGCCCTCGGTCTGCCGGGAGAGGAGGTCGTCGCCGCGGTAGAACCGCTCGAAGATGCGCTTGCGATCGTTGGGCCGCACGCCGGGTCCGTTGTCCTCCACCTCGATGGCGACGTTGCGGCCCGCCCGCCGGGCGTGCACGCGGATGCGCTTGTCGCCTCCAGTGTACTTCACCGCGTTGGTGAGCAGATTGAGCACCACCTGGGCCATCGCGTCGGGGTCGACGTTCACGGCCGGAAGCTGCGCCTCCACCTTCGTCTCGTAGGTGGCGGGAAGCTGCTGGGCCCGGTAGGCCTCGCCGATCCGGTCGAGCAGCGCCGGCACCTGGGTCCGCTCCAACTCGAGGTTCGCCCGGCCCGCTTCCAGGCGGGACCAGTCGAGCAGCTTCTCCACCATCCGCGAGAGCCGGTCCGCTTCGCTGGAGAGCATCGCCACGCACTCCTTGACCTCCTCGGGTCCTTCAGCGCGGCCCTCGCGCAACGTCTCGGCGAACAGCCGGACGCTGGTGAGCGGCGTGCGCAGCTCGTGCGAGATGTTGGCGACGAAGTCCGTCTTCAGGCGGGACAGCTTGTAGGCGCGACGCATCTCGCGGATGGTGAGGCCGAAGCCGACTCCGATGCCACCGTAGAGCAGGACCAGCAGCGCGATGTAGAGCGTGCGATTGCGGAAGGCGAGCGGGGCGGCAGGATCGCCGGGCAGCTCGGCCGCGAGCGCGAAGCCTTCCAGCGGCGGCCCGAGGGGAATACGCGCGACCACGGTCGCGGTCTGTCCCGCTTCCGCCACGATGCGCCGGAGCGCGATCAAGGGCGGGAGGGACTCGCGCGGCGGGGAGACCCGGAACGCCGCGCGCTCGCGGGGGAATCGCATCTCGGCGAGCCGCGGGGTCAGGTCGGCGACCACCGCGAGGTCGTACTGGGCGAGGACGGTGCGCTCGCCCGCGGGCGTCACCGCCCGCACCAGGGCATAAGCCCGTCGCTCGTTCCCGATCTCCGTCGTGGCGAAGACATGGCCGCCGAGGGGCAGCGTGGCCGCCCGGCGGGCCACGACCGCCAGCTCCGGAGGCGGAAACTCCAGGGGCTGCACCGAGGCGATCAAGGAGTCGCTGCCGCCGCTCGCCACTACCTCCGCTGCCTTGTCCAGGCGAGCGAACAGGTCGAGCGCGAGCGCGCGCAGGCGCGCGTCATACTCCTCCGCGAGCCTGCGCTCGACGGCGGCGCGCTCGTTGGCCACCGCCACCACGCCGAACGCCACCAAGGCTACGCTGGGCAGCAGCATGCCGCAGAGGAGCCAGACGAAAGCGCGACGGAATTCAATCAGCTCGGACGTCCCTGCCATCCACTTTCCTTCTAACAGCGTTGGTGTAAGGTGCGCGCCCCGAATGGCGAAAAAGGGGAAGCTGCCATCGGCCGTGGCTTCACCGCTGCAGCCGCAGACGCCTCTGGCAAAGGCGCGTTGGGCATTGGAGGCCGGCGACGTACGCCGCGCCCGGGAGCTGGCGGCCGAGGCCGCGCGGACCGGGCCGGAATCCGAGCGCGCGGAGGCCGAGGCGCTGCTGCGTCGGCTGGGGCCCGACATGCGCGCCATCGCCGTCGCGGCGGTGGTCCTCCTGCTCATCCTGATCGCGGCCTGGGCCGGCATTTTCGGGAAGCACTGAACGCGTCAGCCCTCCTGTTCAGCCGGGTGGCAGCGGCGGATGAAGCCGCAGCCGATCTCGAGGCAAAGCGTGGATTCGATCTTGGGCCATACGCCGGTGCGCCGGCCATCCGCAATGGACCGCGCGGCGTCGAGCAGCCGCGTGCGGGTCTCCTCGGGCGCCGCCGGGACGTGCTCCACGAACGGGGCGCCCTTCGAGCGGAGGAACACGACTCCGGTCCGCACCGCGCGCGGAGCCTCGGAGAGCAGCTCGTGCGCAGCCAGCGCGTAGGCGTCGAGCTGGGCCGCATAGCGCGCGGTGTCCCGCGCTTGCGAGAGCTTGTAATCGACCACCGTCACCTCCTCGTCGACGAGGAGCGCGTCGATCTGACCATGGACCAGCAACTCTTGGACCGGAGGGCGCGAGAGGCGGAGCGTGAACGGCTGCTCCCGCTGGATCCGGCCGGGCTTCGCCGCGGCCATGCGGCGGCCAAGCGGAGAGTCGAGGAACGCGCCGGCGGCGTCGAGCACTTCCGCATGCGCCGCGGGATCTTCGCCCTCCAGCGCCAGCAGCCGCTCGAGCTCCGCCCGCCGCTGCGCGGCGTCGAGCTCCAGGGGGATCAGCTCGAGCAGACGGTGCGCCAGGGTTCCCAGCGCCGTCGCCGGGCTCCCCGGTTCGTCTCCGAGCGGGTCGGGCAAGGGATGCTCCCGGTCGGGCCGCTCCTCCAGGCGCAGCTCGTGCAGGAGCTGGTAACGGCGCGCGCACATGGCCGCGTCGGCCAGCTGGGTGACCGGCGCCGTGACGGTGGCCGCGGCGGACGATACCGCCGCCGCAAGTCGATCCACCTCCGCGTGCTCCGCGGGCCCGAGCGCCGCCAGCGCCTCCGGATCGACCGGCGGCCCCGCCGGCGCAAACGCCGGTGCCGCGCCGGGATCGCGGACCAGCTTCAACAGTCCGCCCTCGACGGCCTCCGGCGCGACCTGGTCGATCCACAGGCGCCAGGATTCCTCCTTCTTCGCCGCGCGCCCTGAAAGCACCAGGAAATCGCGCGCCCGGGTCACGGCCACGTAGAAGAGCCGGCGCATCTGCGCTAGATCCCGCGAACGCTTGCGCGCGCCGAGGGCCGCGCCCTGCGTGCCCCACCGGCGCTTGCCGTCGGCTCCGCGCGCCTTCACGATTAGACCTGCGGCGGCCGGAGGTGTCTGAGGCTCAAGCGTAGCCCCTGAGCCGCCTGCGGCGGCCGGGGCTAGCAGCACGCGCTCCGCTCCGGCGGTGAACGAAGGAGAGGCGCACTCCGGAACGAAGACGACCGGGAACTCCAGCCCTTTGGCGGCGTGCACGGTGAGCAGGCGCACGGCGTGGGGGTCGTGCTCCTCGACCACCGCCGCCTCGGCCTCCCGCGCTTCGTCGTCCGCCAACCGGCGGAGGCCGGCGAGGAACGCGCGCGCGCTCTCCCCGCGAAGCTCGGCTGCCCGCGCGAGCGCCAGCAGCTTCTCGACGTTCGCGGCGGCCTGCTCGCCGTAGAGCCCGCCGGCGCAGGCGGCGACGTAGTCGGTCTCTGCGAGCGCGGCCTCGAGGAGCGCCGCCGGACCGAGCCGATCGACCTCCCGGCGGAGAGCGTGGAGCAGGTCGCGCAGCCGCGCCAGGTCCGAGGCGTCGTCAGGCGCCAGGCCCGAGGCGTCGTCCAGCGACCAGCGCCGCTGCGCGAGCAGCACCAGGGCGTCGTCCGAGAGCGGCCCGAAAGGGGCACGCAGGAAGGCGGCGAGGGCGAGGTCGTCGTCCGGATCGACCGCCGCCGCGAGCAGCGCGACGAGGTCCATCACCTCCCGCGCCCCGTGGAAGCCGCGCCCCTTGTAGACCAGGTGCGGGATCCGCCTGCGCAGCAGCGCCCGGCGGAACGTCTCGAGGTTGGTGAACTTGCGGAGCAGCACCGCCACGTCGCCACCCCGCACCGGGCGCGGCTGCTCGTCCTTGTCAAAAGCGCGCTCCGGCGATCCCGCAGCCAGCAGCGCGGCGATGCGCCGCGAGACCATCTCCGCTTCCGCCTCCACCCCCGCGCCCGGAACGTCGAGCAGCTCCGCGCAGGCTCCAGCCGGTCCGGACGGACGGAAGGCCGTGAGCGCATCGTCGGCCGAGAACGGCGTCTGGAACGCTTCTCCCCCGGCGGCGAGCGCGCGCGAGAAAAGCAGGTTGGCGAAGCGCACCAGCGCCGGGCGGGCCCGCCGCGATTCGCCGAGCACCAGCCGCTCCGCGCCCCGCGCGAGGAGCCGGCCTGCGTAGCCCTGCGCGGAGGCGACGTCCGCCCCGCGGAACTCGTAGATCGACTGCTTGCGGTCGCCGACCACGATCACCGGCCGGTCTCCAGCGAGCTGCTCGAAGATCTCGATCTGGGCGCGACTGGTGTCCTGGAACTCGTCGACCAGCAGCGCGCCGACCCGCTCGCGCTCGGCCGCGCGCGCCGCCGCCTGGCTTGCGAGCAGCTCGCGGCAGAGGCGGGTGAGATCGTCGAAGTCGAGCGCTCCCCGCCGCGCCTTCAGCTCGCGGTGCCGCCCTGCCGCATGTTCGGCGAGGGCGGCGAGATCGCCGGCCAGCGCGGCGCCCCGCACGCCGGCGTCCGCATTGAGCAACGCGTCGAACGCCTCCCGCGCCGCGAGGATGACCTCCTTGTCCGGGCCCTGCGCGCGCAGGTGGAGGGGGGAGCAGCGGCGCACGTCCCGCCAGGCCTTTGGCAGTTCTCCAGGGGCGGTCGCGTCGAGGGCGGGACCGGGCAGCGGCGGAGCGTCCTTGCCCGTCTTCGACAAGGCAGCGCGCAGGTCGATGAGGGCCCGATCGAGCTGCCTGCGGGCGCGGGCATCATCGTCGGCGGCGGCGCGCGGATCGGGAACGAGCCGCGAGGGAGAAGCGCCGGTCTCGCCCAGCTTCTGCAGCAGCGCCGCCAGCTCGTCGGCCAGGCCGATGCCGAACTTGCCTTGCGTGCGCAGGCCCATCTCGGCGCAGAGCCGCCGTGCTGCCTCGCGCAGCGGCGCGCCGAGCGCGCCTTCGAGCGCGCGCAGCGCCGTTCCATCGCAGGCCTCCCGGAGGAAGCGGCGGGCCTGTTCCTCGTCGAGCACGGTGAACCCCGGGTCCACGCCCGCCGCCGCCGCGTGCCTGCGCAGGATCTGTCCGCAGAGCGAGTGGATGGTGCCGATCTGCGCGAGCCCGAGGTCGCGCCGGATGCGGCGCCAGGCCGGGTCGCGCCCGGCGAGATCGTCCACGCGCGACCGGATGCGTCCCTTCAGCTCTGCCGCCGCTTTCTCGGTGAAGGTGACTGCCCAGAGCTTCGCGGGGGGCAGCGGATCCTGGCGGCCGAGCAGCTCGAGGCAGAGGGACACCAGGCTGTGCGTCTTGCCCGTGCCCGCTCCCGCCTGGATGACGGCGCTGCCGCGCGTCCCTTCAAGCACGCGGCACCTCGCCGCCGTTCTCGTCGGGATCGGTGGGCAGCGCCACCAGCCGGCAGACCGGCTTCAGATCGCAGTAGTCGCAAGTGAGCGGCCGGACCTCGAAGCGTCCGGCCCGCATCCTGTCCACGCGCTCCTGGACGCCCTGCGCGAGCGGAAGCGCGTCGGGATCCACTCCATTCTCACGCAGCGTCCGGGTGAGCTGCGCGTCTCGCAGCGAGAGGTACGCCGCATCGACGCGCGCCGAGGGTTCCCGCTGGCGCAGCAACTCCGCGTAGAGCGCGAGCTGGAACTCCGGCGCCAGCACCGCTTCCGGCTTGAGCCGGGGAGCCAGCGAGGCGACCCGTCCCGACTTGTAGTCGAGCACCAGCAGGGTGCCGTCGGGCAGGCGATCGATCCGATCCACGATTCCCCGGACGTGCACATCGCCGATGCGCAAGGCCGGCCACGACTCCGGATCGTCGAATCCGAAGCGCCGCTCCAGCTCGATGGGAAGGCCGTCCTGGTCGGACTCGATCACGGCGGCGAGGGTGTCGAGCAGCTCCGCGCGCTTCAGCTCCCAGAGCGCGCGGTGGCCGACGTGCTCCTCCAAGGCGAACGCATCCATCTCTTCTCCGGCGACCTGCCGCAGCGTGGCGATCTCCGCGGGCAGCCCGCGCAAGGGGAGGCGGTCTTCTTCGCGCAGCCGGCGGAAGAACCGCTCGAGGCAGCGGTGGAGCAGGGTGCTACGCTCGCGCGCGCCCAGCTCCGCGTCGTCGCGGTCGTCCACTTCGATGCGCAGCAGGCGCTTGCCCAGGGTGCGGAAACCACACGTGGCGTGGTCCTCGAGCTGGTGCGCGGACACCGGCGCCCCTGGACCGAAGGCGAACACCGGAGCCGCGGACCGCAGAGCTTCTCCCGAGAGCTGGCCGGAGAACCTCCCCGGCGGGATCTCACCGACGAACGCGCGGACGCGCTCGCGCTCGGCGGCCGCCGCCCGCGCGATGCGTCGCCATCGGTCACCGGCCGGCGACCGTGCGAGCGCCGAGGCCAGCCTCCGCGCATCGGCCGGATCGCCCGGAGGAGTGACCCGCCAGGCCGGATCCGCGAACGCGTCGAGCGCCGCGCGCGCGAGCAGCGCGGAGAGGTCCGCGCACTCCCTGGCCGCGGGGATCGCCGCCAGTGCCAGCGCCCCCGGCTCCTTTCCCAGCGCGCGCTGGGCCTCGTCGGCAAACGGCGAGCGCAGCAGCTCGCGTCCCTGCGCGTCGGCGCGAGGCCACAGAAGAGTGGCCGAGGTGCGCGCGGCGCAGAGCGCGAGGTGGAAGAGCAGCGGCTCTTCCGCCTGGCGGGGAGGAAGCAGGCCGGCGTCGCCGCCTTCCGCCGCGAGGCGGA
>Ga0209526_10001598_pt1 | contig 15266 bp, 13 predicted proteins | sample JacPinW_OM2H0_M1_FD_188566 | JGI IMG/M metagenome (GOLD analysis project Ga0209526, IMG submission 188566) | Forest soil microbial communities from Algoma, Ontario, Canada - Jack Pine, Ontario site 1_JW_OM2H0_M1 (SPAdes) (version 2) | ecosystem: Environmental > Terrestrial > Soil > Boreal... | reverse complement strand
GAGCCGTGGTAGTTCACCGCCACCGTCGCGCCGGCGGCCGCGAGCGTCTTGGAGATGGCGGCACCGACGTCCCGCCCACCGCCCGTCACGAGGGCAACGCGTCCCTGAAGATCGATCATTTAAGATTTTCCCTTTGCTTTGAGTTTGGCCTGCTCCATGAGCCTGAAGATGCGCTCCGGAGTCATCGGTAGAAGATTGACGTCGATATCGAACGGCGAGAGCGCGTCCGCGATCGCGTTGGCGATCGCCGCCGGCGCGCCGATCGTGCCCCCCTCGCCCATCCCCCGGAAACCGCCGGCCACCAGGGATTCGCTCTCGATATGGACAACGTCCATATCCGGGACTTCGGGCGCAGACGGGATCACGTAATCAACCAGACTTGCGCTCAGAAGCTGGCCATCCTCGTCGTAGACGAGTTCTTCGAAGAGGGCCGCGCCGATCCCCTGCGCTACCCCTCCATGGACCTGGCCGTCGACGATCATGGGATTGATTATTCTGCCGCAATCTTCCGCGACGACGTATTTGTGGATCTTCACGAAGCATGTCGCAGGATCGACCTCCACCGCGGCGATGTGGGTGGCGGCAGCAGTCGTGCCGTTGATCGGATCGTACGTGTAGCTTGTGCTCAATTCCTCGCGCGCCTCGACCGGCAACGTCTTCATGTCGGCGTAGACCGCCTTTGCGACTTGCTTGAACGTGACGGCACGGTCCGTACCGATGACAATCGCCTTCCCGCCGTAAACCTCGATGTCGTCGTGGCCGGCCTCCAGCAGGTGCGAGGCGACGCGCTTGATCTTGTCCCGCAACAGCACCGAGGCGTGCTTGGCCGCGCCCCCGCCGAGAACCGCGCTGCGGCTCGCGTACGTGCCGGTCGACATCGGCACGGCGTCGCTGTCGCCCTGAATGACGCGGATGTCCTCGAAATTCGCACCCAGATCGTCGGCGATGATCTGGGCCAGCGTCGTCTCTAACCCTTGGCCGTGAGAGGCGACCCCGAAGGCCGCGGTGATGGATCCGGTCGAGTCGATGGAGATTTTCGCCGTCTCCGAACCAGTATTGATCGGCATTCCGGGGGCGACCGCGATGCGTGATCCGATGCCCGTCAGTTCGGCGTAACTCGCGATACCGATACCAAACAGCCGTCCGTCGTTGCGCGCATCGGCCTGCCGGACCCGGAGTTTCTCGTAGTCGGCGGCTTGGCCGGCCGCTTCGAGACACTCGACGAAACCCGTCTTGTCCCAGATGATCCCTGATGCGATCCGGTACGGAAACTCCTGCGCGCCGACCAGGTTGCGGCGGCGGATTTCCATGGGATCAAGACCGAGCGCCTTGGCGCCGAGATCCATCAACCGTTCCGTGACGAAGGTCGAGATCGGTCGCCCGACCCCGCGGTATGGTCCCGTGGGCGGCTTGCAGGTGGCGACCCCGCGCACAGCGCCGCGATAGGATCGGATCTTGTAAGGGCCCGGAAGGAAACTGACGACCTGGACCGGCTCCAGGCCGCAGGTCCACGGATAGATCGAATAGGCTCCGACGTCTCCGAGGACATCGGCCTTAAGGGCGATGGCGACGCCATTCTCGTCGAATCCCATCTCGGCATCGACGATCTCGGCAAACGCCTGACTGCTGCTGCTGACATCCTCCAGGCGGTCCGCGGTCCATTTGAGGGAGCGGCCGAGCTTGCGGGCCGCAATGCAGATCAGCAGTTCCTCCGGATAGAGCGAGCCCTTCGATCCGAAGCTGCCGCCCACGTCGGGCGCGACCACCCGCAAGCGACTCCCGGGAAGGCCGAGGGACTCGGAAATCGCGTCGCGCACGATGCCGGGAATGTTCGAGGAGGTATAGAGCGTGATAGCGCCATACCTGGCGTTGTACTCGGCCGTATAGCTGCGGGGCTCTATCGCAAGCGGCGCCTTGCGGGTCATCTCGAAGCGGCCGCTGACCCGGACCGCGGCGCTCTTCAGGTCAGCTTCAACGTCGCCTTTCCTGAATTCGCGGGCGATCAGTATGTTCGTACCGGCCTCGTCGTGCAGCAACGGAGCGTCCTCGGCGATGGCCTGCTCGCTGCGCGACACCGCCCCAAGCGATTCGAACTCGATCTCGATGAGTTCGAGCGCGTCTTCCGCGAGATAACGAGACGTCGCGACGACCGCCGCGACGGCCTCGCCAACGTAGCGGACCTTGCCGCAAGCCAGCGGCACAATCGGCGTCGCGTAATAGTTGGCCATCCGCGAGAACGGAATCACCGGCTTGAAATCGTCGGTGATGTTTTCCGCGGTGAACACGGCGACGACGCCCGGCGCCGTCTGCGCCGCCGCCGTGTCGATGCGCGTGATCCGCGCATGAGGCTGCTCGCTTCGGCGGAAAGCGACGTGTAACGGCCGATCCGGCTTGCGGTCGGCGGCATATTCGCCGTGCCCCGTCAGAAGCCGCCGATCCTCGGTGCGCTTGATCGGGGCGCCGACGTGCCGAGGGCGCAGCATATCCGTCGGCTGTGCGAGGCTATCCTTACTCATAGCCCTCGTTTCCCTTCCGCAGGCTCTGCCATTGCTGGTCGTCATGGCCGCAGATCACGGTCGCTCCGGACTTCTCTATCCGCCTCACCTCCTCGAACGACTTCAGCAGCGCCTCCGCATTCCAGGTGTTGCGCGGCGCGGTATCGGTATCGAGGCTTTGTCGCAGGCTGATTGCGTCCGAAGCCAGAAGGAATTGGCCATCGCGGTCGAGGCTGACCAGCGCGCCGAGTGTGCCGGGCGTGTGACCCGGCAGCGGCACCAGGACGAGGCTGGCGTCGCCGAACAGGTCCTTATCGCCGTTCACGGTTTCCATGGGTTGCCCGGAATCCCAGTCCGCCCGGAGGTAGCCGGCGGTTTCCGCGCCCGGAGCCCTCGCGGCTTCGAGCTCCCTGGCGTGAGCCAGGATCGTCGCCTTCCTGAAGAACTGGTTGCAGCCGCAATGGTCGGGATGGAAATGGGAGTTCACGACGATGTCGATGTCGTCCGGCTCCAGTCCGACACAGGCAAGGCTGGGCAGCAACATCTCGTCGGCCCGCATGATCGGCTTCATCACCTTCGCGAGCGGCCCCCAGCGCTGTTCGGCATGGTCCACCACCGACGGATGGCAACCCGTATCGAACAGCACGTTGCCCTGCTTGTGCCTGATCAAGGCGCAGCTCACGGGCAGGTCGATGGTCTCGCTGCGGTCCGCGCTCGGGATGTAGATGTTCTTCTTCATGCGAACGCGCCCGGCGGAAAGGAAGCTGAGTTTCATCACGCTTTCTCCCGGCGGATGGCGGCGGCGCTCCGGATCGCGGCCACGATATTCTGGTAGCCGGTGCAACGGCAGAGATTTCCGGAGAGGCCTTCCCTGATCTCCTGGTCGGTCGCGTGCGGATATTTGCGGAGCAGATCCTCGCCCGTCATCAGCATGCCGGGCGTGCAGAAGCCGCACTGGAGGCCGTGATGCTCTCGGAATTGAGCCTGCAGCACGTTAAGCGCTTCCGGCGTTCCCAATCCCTCGACCGTGATGATCTCCGCGCCTTTGACCTGGACGGCGAGCGTGAGGCAGGAACGCACGCTGTGGCCATCCATCAGCACCGTGCACGCTCCGCAGACGCCATGTTCGCAGCCGACGTGAGTCCCGGTCAGTCCGAGCGTCTCGCGCAGAAAATCGGATAAAAGGAGACGCGGCTCGACGTCGGAAACGTCGTGCCGGATCCCATTGACCGTCACGGATACGTTCACCGTCATCGCAGGATCGCCCCTTTCGCTGCCAACGCCGTCCGCATGGCCCGCCTGGCCAATTCGCCCAGCAGATGCTTTCTGTATTCAGCGGAGGCGTGCAGGTCGCTGTTGGGAGTGACGCTGGACATCACCCATTCGGAGAACCGATCAGGCGTGCGGCCGTCGACCTCGATTTCACCAAGCCGCTCCTCGACGTCTGCGAGCCGCAGCGGCGTATCGGCGACGCCCATCACCGCGACGCGCGCGTCCTCAATCCCGGATCGGCCGCGTCGGATCGACAGGGCGATGCTCGCCAGCGCGAAATCGCCAAAGCGCCGTGCGACCTCTTCGAACGCCCACTCGTCGTGCTGCAGGATCGGAAATTCGATCTCCACGACGATGTCCTCGGGTTCGAGACAATTCGTGAGAGCATCGACAAAGAAGTCTTTCGCCGCGATCGTGCGCCGACCTGCCGGCCCCTGCACGGTAAGGCTGGCGTTGTAGAACATCGCCATCATCGGCAATTCGGCCGCCGGGTCCGCGTGCGAGAGGCTGCCGCCGATGGTCCCGCGGTTGCGGATCGCCAGATGCGCGACGTGGCGCATGGCCGCCGACATCACCGGCAGCCTGGACGCGATCAGCGGCGAGTGCTCGATCTCGCGATGTCGCGTCAGCGCGCCGATCGCCACGCTGTCGCCGCGCAATTCGATGAACGACAGGTCCTTGATGCCGTTAAGGTCGACCAGCACCGCAGGCCGCGCCATCCGAAAGTTCAGCAGCGGCAACAGGCTTTGGCCTCCGGCAAGGACCTTTCCCTCGCCGTTGGCCGCTGCGAGCGCTTCCACGGCGGCGTCCAGCGTCGTCGGCGCGACGTATTCAAACTTGGCAGGCTTCATCGACTACGCCCTTCAAGGCCGTTTTCCTTCCCTGCTTGGCCGTCGTTATTCGCCGCGAAATCGCGGAGGCCTTTTTTCCGCGAAGGCCTGTCGGCCCTCCCTAAAATCCTCGCTGTCCGAGGCGACATCGATCAGCCGTTGAGCGGCCGTCAGATCAAGCGCTCCCGCCCCCATGGACAGGCCGTTCAACATGAACTTCGCGCCCGCTATCGAAAGCGGCGCATTGGCCGCCAAGCGCTCGACGAATTGCTCGGCCGCGAGCCGAGCATCGTCGTGGATCTCGTCGATCAACCCCATCGACCTCGCCTGCTCCGCGTGGTAGCGGTCGCCCGAATATAGGATACGTTTGGCGTTCGCGATGCCGACAAGCGCCGACAGCCGTTGCACGCTTCGAACGCCATAGACGATGGAAAGCTTGGCCGCCGGAATACCGACCGTCGCAGTCCGATCGGCGAAGCGAAAGTCGCATGCCAGGGCGAGATGGCAGCCTCCGCCCAGACAATGGCCGGAGATCGCGGCGACTACCGGCTTTCCCAATTCGCCTATCGCACCCGAGCACGCATCGACGGCGACTTCGTATTCGGCGCTCTGTTGCTTGTCGTTCCGGATCTTGTCGAATTCGGAGATGTCGGCGCCGACGCTGAAATCCTTTCCCTTGCCCGTCAGCACGACCGCACGCAGATCCCTTTCAGCGCCCAAGCGCGAGAATGTTTCCGCCAACTCGCGCCACATCGCCAACGTCACCGCGTTCCTCACGGAGGGCCGGTTTAAGGCGACAAGTGCGATGCCGTCCCGCCGCTCGATTTCAATCTCTTCCAACATGGCTACTTTCGCGTCGAATCGCGCGAACCCCAGACCGCCCATCGAGGTCGGTTTCCGGACGTTTCTCGAACGCTTGGACGTCACTTGCATAAGTAGACTAATTTGTTCTGACCCGTCAAGTCATGTCGGGATCGCGCGGGAGGCAGGTCCCAAGTCAACAGATGGTCTGCTGCAACTGCTGAAGATCGTCAAGAAATGTTGGTGGAACTCGCAAAGGACATTTGGAGCACCGCGCCCATCGAAACAAGCCATCAACTACATCAGGCCTACCCGATAAGAGATCTCAAGATTCGATCCAGTCCGAAGCTGACCAGGTTTTGCAGTCGCCAAGTCAGATGGTGCTTTAGCATTGAACGTCCGCTTTACCGCCAAGGGTAGCCACGACGCGCAACTAGCTTTCGGACTGGCCCTTCAAGAACACCCGGCTGGCAAGCACGTCCGAGGCCTCCAGCGACATGATATCGTCAACGGTCAGCACGGAATTGAGATCGGCGACGAGACGGTTGGCCTGGCGCAGGCGCATGCGGTCGAGCGCGTTCCGGATCGAACGCGCGTTGGAGAACAGCGGCTGGGACTTGCGCAAGCCGATGTAGCGGATGAACGCCTCGCGCGCGGCAATGCTGAATTTATAGTTCATGTCGCGCAGCATCAGTTCGGCGATCGCAAGCAGCTCATCATCGGAATAATCCGGAAAATCGATATGGTGGGCGATACGGGAGCGGAAGCCGGGATTGCTGGCAAAGAATTTATCCATCCGGTCGCCGTAACCGGCCAGAATCACCACCAGATCCTCGCGCTGTGATTCCATCACCTGCAGCAGGATCTCGATCGCCTCCTGGCCGTAGTCGCGTTCGTTGTCCGGCCGATGCAGGTAGTAAGCCTCGTCGATGAACAGCACGCCGCCCATCGCCTTCTTCAATATCTCCTTGGTCTTGGGCGCGGTGTGGCCGATATATTGCCCGACCAGCTCATCGCGGGTGACGGAGACGACCTGGCCACGGCGCACGAAACCGAGCCGGTGGAGAATGCTCGCGATCCGCAGCGCCACCGTGGTCTTGCCGGTGCCGGGATTGCCCGTGAACGACATGTGCAATGTCGGCACCTCCGACGAGAGATTCATGCGCTTGCGGATGCGCTCGATCAGCAGCAGCGATGCGATCTCGCGAATGCGCGTCTTGACCGGCTTCAATCCGATCAGCTCATGGTCTAGTTGCGTGAGGATCTCCTCGATGCCGACGGCCTCGAGTTCCTCGCGGAGACTGACCCGGTCTGTCATCGCTGCGGCATCCAGATCCATCTGCGAAACCTCAATGCGCCACACGCGCTTCTTTCCGAAATAAAGGACTCCGCCGCCGCTTCCACAGCGGCGGAGCAGTGCATCCGGCAGGCAGCGAGCGATGAGGGGGCCAATCGTCGCCGCAGGCCGGACGGGAGAGTGACCTAACCGTAGCGGTCGCCCTCGGGACGATCGGCGGCATATGATGTCGTGGTGTAGCGGATGTTGCGGCCGGCAGCTTCATGCCGCTCGAGCCGGAAGCCGGGCTCGTCCTTCGGCCGGTTGACGATGAAGGACAGCCGCAGCGACTCCCAGCCGTGGCTGGAATCGAACGCCGACATGCGGATGTAGCTGTTACCATACACCTTGCGGCACTCGTTGAGCTCCATCATCACGCCGGCAGCGTCACGCAGATCGAACATCGGCAATCCCCACATTTCCCAGAAATTGTTGCGTGGATGCGGGTCGTCGGTGAATTCGATGTTCACAGCCCAGCCCTTCCCCAGGCAATACTGGACCTGGCGGGAAATCTGCTCGTCGGTGAGATCGGGCAGGAACGAGAAGCAACCTTGGGTTAGACGCATGATCCTGCTCCTTACATCGCGACAGAGGGTGTGGGGACGTAGTCCGGCATGTCGGTCGATTCATAGTTGAAGGTGACGTTCTTCCAGACCTCCAGCGCCGATTTCAGCGGCGTGCAGGTCTGCGCCGCCTTGGCAAGAATCTCCGGACCTTCGTGCAGATAGTCGCGGCCCTCGTTGCGCGCGAGAATCATCGCTTCCAGCGCCACGCGGTTGGCGGTCGCGCCTGCCTGGATGCCCATCGGATGGCCGATGGTGCCGCCGCCGAACTGCAGCACCACGTCTTCGCCGAGATGATCGAGCAGTTGGTGCATCTGGCCGGCGTGAATGCCGCCTGAGGCCACCGGCATCAACCGGTTGAGGCTCGCCCAGTGCTGGTCAAAGAACACGCCGTGCTCCAGGCGCATCGGATTATAGTCTTCGCGGCAGATGTCGTAGTAGCCGCGCGTGGTCGCAGGGTCCCCTTCGAGCTTGCCCACCACCGTGCCGGCATGGATGTGGTCGACGCCGGCAAGCCGCATCCATTTCGCGATCACCCGGAACGAGACGCCGTGATTGCGCTGCCGCGTATAGGTCGAATGCCCTGCCCGGTGCAAATGCAGGATCATGTCGTTGCGGCGCGCCCACTTCGCCATCGACTGGATCGCGGTATAGCCGATCACGAGATCGATCATGATGATGACCGAGCCGAGCTCCTTGGCGAATTCGGCGCGCTCGTACATGTCCTCCATGGTTCCGGCGGTGACGTTGAGATAGGTGCCCTTGATCTCGCCGGACGCGGCTTGCGCCTTGTTGACTGCCTCCATGCAGTAGAGGAAGCGCTCGCGCCAGTGCATGAATGGCTGCGAGTTGATGTTCTCGTCGTCCTTGGTGAAGTCGAGCCCGCCCTTGAGCGCCTCATAGACCACGCGGCCGTAATTGCGCCCCGAAAGGCCGAGCTTCGGCTTGACGGTGGCCCCGAGCAGCGGGCGGCCGAACTTGTCCATGCGCTCGCGCTCAACCACGATACCGGTCGCCGGGCCCTGGAACGTCTTCACATAGGCCACCGGCAGCCGCATGTCCTCGAGCCGCAATGCCTTCAGCGGCTTGAAGCCGAACACGTTGCCGATGATCGAGGCCGACAGGTTGGCGATCGAGCCGGACTCGAACAGGTCGAGGTCATAGGCAATGTAGGCGAAATATTGCCCCGGCGAATTCGGCACGGGATCGACGCGGTAGCATTTGGCGCGATATTTTTCGGCCGCCGTCAGCCGGTCGGTCCACACCACGGTCCAGGTGGCAGTCGAAGACTCCCCTGCGACCGCCGCCGAGGCCTCGATCGGATCGACACCGTCCTGCGGCGTCACCCGGAACAGCGCGATGATGTCGGTGTCCTTCGGCGTGTAATCGGGCTCCCAATAACCCATCTTCTTGTATTCCATGACACCGGACTTGTAGCGATCCTTGCCGCGGACGGTCATCGAGTGCTGGTTCATGTTGGTCTCCTCATCTGGCGTGCGGCGGGCGGTTGGGATCGTGGGAATCAGCAGGTCATGCGGCATGGGTCATCTCCCCGATACGTGGATCGAGCGCGCCCGAGCGATAGCGCCTTGCCATTTCGGCCAGTGGGACAACCCTGATCTGCGAGGCATGGCCCGCGGTGCCGAATTGCTCGAAGCGCTCGCGGCAAAGGTCGCGCAACGCGTCCATCGCCGGTTTGAGGAATTTGCGCGGATCGAATTCGCCTTTGCTTTGCGTTGCGACCTTGCGGAATGCCGCCGTCATCGCCAGCCGGCAATCGGTATCGATATTGACCTTGCGGACGCCGTGCCTGATGCCGCGGACGATTTCCTCGACCGGCACGCCCCAGGTCTGCGGCATCTCGCCGCCGAACCGGTTGAACGCATCCTGCAGCGGCTGCGGCACCGAGGATGAGCCGTGCATCACCAGATGGGTATTCGGCAGCCGGCGGTGGATTTCCTCGACCACCCGCATGGCGAGGATCTCGCCGTCCGGCTTCCGCGAAAATTTGTAGGCGCCGTGCGAGGTCCCCATCGCGATCGCCAGCGCATCGACCTTGGTGGCGCGAACGAAATCGACCGCCTGGTCCGGATCGGTCAGCAGTTGATCGTGACTAACCTTGCCTTCGACGCCGTGCCCGTCCTCCTGCTCGCCGCCGCCAAGTTCCAGCGAGCCGAGCACGCCGAGTTCGCCTTCGACCGAAGCGCCGATCCAGTGCGCCATGTCGACCACGCGGCGGGTGATCTCGACGTTGTAGTCATAGGCGGCCGCAGTCTTGGCATCGGCCTTGAGCGAACCGTCCATCATCACCGATGTGAAGCCGTGTTGAAGCGCCGTCGCGCAGGTCGCCTCCTCGTTGCCATGGTCCTGATGCAGGCAGAGCGGAATCTGTGGATACATCTCCTCCAGCGCATCGATCATCTTCGACAGCATGATGTCGTGGGCGTAGGAGCGCGCGCCCCGCGAGGCCTGGATGATGACGGGCGCATCGACGGCGGCGGCCGCCGCCATGATCGCAAGGCCCTGCTCCATATTGTTGATATTAAATGCCGGTACGCAGTAGCCGCGCTCGGCGGCATGATCCAGCAATTGCCTCAGCGTGATTCGTGCCATCGGAGCCTCCGTGTCATTGCTCGCGTGTAAAGTGTCATGCGTAAGTTGCCGCCATTCTCGATCGCGCGATGCAGCGCAGCGCCGCCTTTGCGGCCGCATCCGCGGTGATGCCGAATTCGCGATAGAGTGTTTCCGCCGGAGCGGAGGCACCGAAGCCGGTCATGCCGACGAATTCGCCGCCGTCGCCGAGCCAGCGCGCCCAATCGCCCTCGACCGCGGCTTCGACGCCGATCCGCGGCGCGCGCCCGAGAACCGCGGTCCGATATTCACGAGATTGCTGGCGAAACAGGTCGAAGCAGGGTGCCGAGACGACCGCGGCACGGACGTTGTCTTTCTCGAGCAGTCTTGCCGCATCGAGCGCGATCGATACTTCAGAGCCCGTTGCGATCAAAGTGACGTCGCGGCCGTCCTCCGGCTCAATCACGACGTAGGCGCCAAACGCGACCAGATTCTGCTCGCCGCTCACCTCGCGGAAGGTGGGCATCGCCTGCCGCGACAAGCACAGCACCGACGGACTGATTTGCGACTGCAGCGCGCAATCCCAGGCTTCCGCAGTCTCGACGGCGTCGCCGGGGCGAAACACCAGCAGGTTGGGGATCGCCCGCAGCGATGCCAGATGTTCGACCGGTTGGTGGGTGGGGCCGTCCTCGCCCAATCCGATCGAATCATGCGTCATCACATGGATGACGCGTACACCCATCAACGCCGCCAGCCTGATCGCGGGACGGCTGTAATCGGCGAATGTAAGGAACGTGCCGCCATAGGGGATGAAGCCGCCATGCAGCGCGATGCCGTTCATCGCCGCCGCCATGGCGTGCTCGCGGACACCATAGTGAATGTAGCTGCCTTCGAGGAAATCCGGCCGCACCGGCTGCTGCGTTTTGGCGCGGGTGAGATTGGAGTGTGTCAGATCGGCTGAGCCTCCGAGCAAGTTCGGCAACGCCTCGGCAATTCCGTCGATCACAAGCTGCGAGGCCTGCCGGGTGGCGATGTTCGGCCGCTCGGTGCCGAAGCGATCGCGTAATCGCGCTATCGCCTCGGCATAGCCGCACGGCAGATTGCGATTGAGGGCATCGTGAAATGGCGAGCGCGCAGCAGAGCGCGACCGCCTTGTCCGCTCGATCCAGCTTCGGCGGGCGGCGTGCCCGCGGACGCTGGCCTTGCGCCATTGCGCGAGGATGGATTCCGGGATCTGAAACGGCTGGTGTGGCCAGTTCAGCGCAGCGCGGGTCTTTGCGACCTCGTCGGCGCCAAGCGGCGCGCCATGGGCTTTTTCGCTGCCCTGGCGGTTCGGCGCCCCGAAGCCGATGACGGTGCGGCAGGCGATCAGCGACGGCCGGTCGCTGTTTCGGGCCCGTTCGATCGCAACCGCAATCGCTTCGGGATCGTGGCCGTCGATCCGGCAAGCCGACCATCCGGCGGCTTTGAACCGCGCGACCTGGTCATCCGAACAGGACAACGACGTCGCGCCATCGATCGAGATCTCGTTGTCGTCGAACAGCACGATCAGTCGGTTGAGCCCCAAATGCCCGGCCAGCGAGATCGCCTCATGGCTGAGGCCCTCCATCAGGCAACCGTCTCCGGCGATCACGTAGGTGTAGTGATCGACGAAATCGTTGCCGAAGCGCGCGTTCATCAGCCGCTCGGCGAGCGCCATGCCGACGGCAGTCGCGATGCCCTGCCCGAGCGGGCCGGTGGTCGTCTCCACGCCCGGGGTGTGGCCGTACTCCGGATGCCCCGGCGTCTTCGATCCCCACTGCCTGAATGCGCGCAACTCGTCCGACGTCACGCCCGCATAGCCCGTCAGGTGCAACAGCGCATAGAGCAGCATCGAACCGTGCCCGGCAGACAGGACAAAGCGGTCGCGATCCGGCCATGCCGGATCATCGGGGTCGAATTTGAGAAAACGCGAGAACAGCACGGTGGCGACATCGGCCATGCCCATCGGCATGCCCGGATGGCCTGATCTGGCTTTCTCCACGGCGTCGATCGCCAGGAAGCGGATGGCGTTGGCCATTTCCGCGTGCGAGACATCCACGCGGCCTTCAATGCCGGACAAAGCGGGAGCGTTCATGCCGTGCGCCTCTTGCGTTCCATCAGTTGCAGGATCAGTGGGGTGAGGATGAGTTGCATCGCGAGATCGAGTTTCGCGCCATGGATCACGATCGAGTTGGCGCGCGACATGAAGCTGTGCGGGATCATCGACAGCAGATAGGGAAAATCGATGCCGCGCGGATTCTTGAGCCGGATCACCACCATCGATTCATCCGGCGTCGGAATCCACCGCGCGATGAACGGATTCGACGTGTCGACGGTCGGCACGCGCTGAAAGTTGATGTCGGTCTCGGCGAATTGCGGACAGATGTAGTTTACGTAGTCCGGCATGCGCCGCAGGATGGTGTCGGTCACTGCCTCCGCGGTGTAGCCGCGGTCGCCGCGGTCGCGGTGCAGCTTCTGAATCCATTCCAGATTGATGACGGGGACGACGCCGATCTTCAAATCAGCATGTTGCGCAATATTGACCTTGTCGGTCACGACGGCGCCGTGCAGTCCTTCATAAAACAGCAGATCGGATTTTTCCGGCAGCGGACCCCATTTGGTGAACGTGCCCGGTTCGGCGCCGTGCAGCTTCGCCTCTTCCTCGTCGTGGACGTAATGGCGCGTCGTCCCGGTGCCGGATTCGCCGTAGTCGCGAAATGCCCGCTCCAGTTCCTCGAACAGGTTGGTTTCGGGGCTGAAATGGCTGAAATGCTTGTTGCCGCGCTCGGCCTCCTCGGCCATTTTCGTGCGCATCTCGAAGCGATTGTAGCGATGGAAGGCGTCGCCCTCGATATAGGCGGCGGCGACCTTTTCGCGGCGGAAGATGTTCTCGAAGGTCTTTTTCACCGACGTCGTGCCGGCGCCCGACGAACCGGTGATCGATATGATGGGATGAGCGCGTGACATCGCCATTCGCCCCGTCAGAGAAACAGGCCGCGCCGCGCAAACAGCGGTGCGTCGCTATTGTCGAACATCGGTTCGATGCCTTCGTAGATGGCGGCGACGTCGCGCACGCCGCGCGCGGAGCCCATGATCAGCGGTACCCGCTGGTGGGGCGTTTTCGCGCCCAGTTCCAGAATTCGCCGTCGCCCGGTCGACGCCGCGCCGCCCGCCCATTCCATCACCAGCGCCATCGGATGCGCTTCGTACAGCAGCCGAAGCCTGCCCTCGCGATAGCCGGGGCGGGCATCGGCCGGATAGAGAAACACGCCGCCGCGCACCAGGATGCGAAGCGACTCCGCCACCAACGAACCGATCCAGCGCATATTGAAATCCGCGCCCCGGTTACCGTTGCTGCCGGCCAGGCATTCTTCGATGTAGGCGCGGACGGGCCCATGCCAGTGCCGGCGATTGGAGGCGTTGATGGCGAATTCCGGCGTGTCGGGTGCGATCAGGGCTTCGCGTTTGATCAGCAGGAATTCGTGAGTGCGCCGGTCGAGGATGAAGATGTCGACAGACTTGTTGAGCGCGAGGACCAGCATTGTCTGCGGACCGTAGACGATGAAACCTGCGGCGCATTGCGCCGTGCCGGGCTCAAAGAAAGTCGAGAGCACGTCATGTCCCCGGGGACGGATCGAAAAGATGGTGCCTACCGAAATATTGTTCTCAAGATTGGCTGACCCGTCGAGCGGGTCGATCGCGACGCAAAGCGGCGCCCCGGGTTTGAAGGTTTCAGGAAGTGCCGCTTCCTCGGAAAGAACGGCCGCGACCGGGGCACTACTCAACGCGCGACGCATTATTTGGTCGGCTGCGACGTCAATATCCTTCTGCTGATCGCCGTCAGTGTTGACGCCATTGGCCCGTCCGGTGATGCCCGCCAGCGGCCCATCCGCGATCAGAGCGGCAAGATCGATCGCAGCGGCCGCGATGGCCTCGATCACCTCGCCCACCGCAGCGGCATATGGCGTCTGCGGCGCAGGCCGATCAAGATGCGAACGCAGCGTCACGCGCTCGTCCATGGACGTCTCCCAGTGCCCTCTTGCGGGGCGGCTCTCAAAGCGGCTCGCCGGTTCGGCAATCCGCCTTGCCTTAAGGAAACGCAATTTGCCCAATTAGGGAAATTTTGTTATCTTTGGAGAGAGCAAAGTTTTCCTTATAAAGGACTGTCATGGCCGGCCGTTTTTTGCGGGAATTGACCATCCGCCAATTGCGGGCGTTAACGGCGGTGCAGAAGCATCGGTCGGTTACCGCAGCCGCCAAACAACTCCATCTCACGCAGCCGGCCGTTACACTTCAGCTGCGCAACTTGCAGGCGCTCGCTGGGCTGCCTTTGATTCAGCGCACCGGCGACGGCATGCTGCTGACCGATGCCGGACGCGAAGTGCTGTTGCTCGCCGGCCGTATCGAGGCGGCGATCGCCGATTGCGCAACCTCGCTGGAGATGATGGCGGGCAAAACCGCCGGCCGCATATCCATCGGCGCCGTCAGTACCGCGAAATATTTCGTGCCGTTCATGATTTCCGGATTTTCCAGGCTGCACCCGAACATCGACGTCACGCTCTCGATCGGAAACCGGCAGGAGATCGGCACGGCGCTACGCGGCTACGACCTCGACTTTGCGATCATGGGCCGCCCTCCGGCCGACATCGACATGGACGTTCACCTGATCGGCGATCACCCCCATGTCATCATCGCGCCGACGGCACATCGGCTGGCGCGCAAATCCCGCATCGCGCCGAGCGAGCTTGCAGCCGAAACATTCCTGACACGCGAGCCCGGATCCGGAACGCGCGGCCTGATGGAGCAGCTGTTCGAAAGCGCTGGCATTCGCCCAAAGATCGGGCTTGCAATGAGCAGCAACGAAACCATCAAACAGGCCGTGATCGCCGGTCTGGGTATTGCCTTTATTTCCGCGCACACGGTCGCAACCGAACTCGATGAGCGACGGCTGGTCACCCTCGATGTCGATGGCCTTCCCATCGTCCGGCAGTGGTTCGCGCTCGCCCGCAAGGACAAGGTGTTGCTGCCGCCGGCGCAGGCGATGCTCGATTTCCTCAGCGCCAAGGGCAAGCAGTTTTTGCCCCGCACCTATGGCCGACTGCGTCTCACCCGGCCATCCGTCCGCGCCAAGCGCCGCTGATGAGCGCGCGCACCGCTAGCTGCCACGTTCTTGCGTTGGACGGCCCCGTATTTTCTTGATCTGTCGGCGCAGTCGGCAGCTTCGCCGGTGGTAATGACCACCGGCGAGAGCTACGTGAGCGCGTCGGTCAGGCTGCGCCGCGTCAGGCCGCCTTGGCCTTTGATTTCGCCACATGAGTGGCGATCGCATCCATCAGCGCCGGCGACAGGCAGTCATAGGGCTCAAGCCCGAGTTCCT